>Ga0136624_1000085_pt1 | contig 26519 bp, 23 predicted proteins | sample AntDrymUQ4692206_2_FD_104802 | JGI IMG/M metagenome (GOLD analysis project Ga0136624, IMG submission 104802) | Polar desert sand microbial communities from Dry Valleys, Antarctica - metaG UQ469 (22.06) | ecosystem: Environmental > Terrestrial > Soil > Desert | place: Antarctica: Dry Valley... | reverse complement strand
ACGAGCGGCTGTTGGCGGAGGGCGCGAGCCGCGGCCTCGCGCCCCCCGCCTGAACCCGGTCACCCCGGTGAGAGGAGCTGGTCGGCCGGCGCGTCGTCGTCGGTCAGCGGGTCGGCCCCGGCGACCAGCCGTGCCAGCTCCGCGCGCCCGTAGGTGCGAGCGCCCCGCGACCGCGACCGGACCGCGTCCGGCAGCGGCCGCCGGGACGCGAGCAGCACCAGGTTCCCGCGCCCGGGCCCGCCGCCTCCGGGATCGGGCGCGGCGACGAGGGCGACGTCGGCGAACGCGTCCAGAAGCGTCGCCGCCTCCGCCCGCAGCAGCGCCAGCCCGCCGCCGTCGATCAGGTTGAGCAGGTAGACGCCGCCGGGCCGGAGCACGCGGCGGACGTCGGCGACGAACTCTGCCGTGGCGAGGTGCCAGGGAATCGAGCGCCCGCCGAAGGCGTCGCCAACCACGACGTCCGCGGAGCCGGCCGGCTCCGTGCGGAGCGTCACGCGGGCGTCGCCCGTGCGCACGCGCAGCTCGGGTCCGGTGCGCAAACCGAGATCGCGCCGGACGAGCTCCACCAGCTCGGAGTCGACTTCGAGCACGCGCGATCGCGAGCCGGGCCGCGTGGCCTCGAGATAGCGCGGAAGCGTGAAGCCCCCGCCGCCGACGAACACCGCGTCGAGCGGCGCGCCCGCGGGGGCGAGGCCGTCGAGCGCGTCGGCGATCCAGCGCGTGTAGGCGAACTCGAGATGACGCGGATCCGCGAGGTCGACGTAGGAGTGGCGCAGGTCGTCGAGCACCAGGACGCGTCCGGAGGCCCGCTGGGGGTCCGCGCGCACCTGCGCGCAGTAGTAGACGCTCTCGGCGGTGCAGCGGGTTCCCGCGGCCACGGCGGTGGCGGCGAGGAGCGCGGCGCCCCCGAGCGCGACGGCGGACGCTGCGACCGGGAACGCGCGGAACCGCGCGGCGACGGCGATGCCGGCGACGACGAGGAGCCCGCCGACACCGATGACGCTCGCCCGGACCGGCAGCAGGGGAACGAGGACGAAGCCGGTGAGGAACGTGCCGGCCAAGGCGCCGGCGGTCGCCCACGCCGACAGCCGCCCGACCACGGTGCCACTGGCGCCGAGATCGCCGAGCTCGAGCTTGATCACCACGGGGGTGACGGCGCTCAGCACCGCAGCCGGCGGAAGCAGTGCGAACAGCGCGACGGCGAGCGCCGCGGCGTGGCCGGCGCCGACCACCTCGCCCAACACCCGCACCAGCGGCACCGTGCAGATCGCGAGCAGCCCACCAGCGACCAGCAGGACCGCGAGCAGCCGGCGGCCGTCCAGCTTGTCGGCCGCCCGGCCGCCGAGAGCGGAGCCGGCCGCGATGCCCGCGAGCACGACTCCGATGGTCGTCGTGTACGTCTCGAGCGTCAGCCCGACATAGGGCGCGAGCAGGCGGATCCCGAGGATCTCCAGCACCAGCACGGCACCGGACGCGACGAAGACCAGCGCCGGCGCGAAGCCCCGCGGCAGGCGAGCGGGCGCTGGCGCGGCGATCGACACCATCAGGATGATGTCAAGGACCCCCGAGCCCAGCCGAGCATGCCCCGGGTACGAACCACCGATCGGCGAGTCGGTCACGCGCGCGAATCGCGCTCGACGTGCAAGAGTCCCGCCCTGGTCCGCCCACACGAACGAGGAGGAAGCCGTGGCCGACAGCGTCTACCGCGTCACCGAGGTGATCGGAGTCAGCACCGAGTCCTGGGAGTCCGCGGCCCGCAGCGCGGTCGAGACCGCCGCCAAGACGGTGCGCGACCTGAGGGTGGCGGAGGTCGTGCGCTCGGACCTGACGATCGAGAACGGCCAGGTCACCGGCTACCGAGTCCGCCTTGCGATCTCGTTCAAGTACGAATCCGGCGAGTGACGCCGCCGGGGCCGTGGCCCGAGCTCCACTACGCCGACTGGGAGCCGACCAAGCAGACCCTGCACCGCTACGCGCAGATGATGGGCAAGGTGCGGACGGCGCTCGTGCCGTTCCGCAACCACTGGTGGCACGCGACGCTGCTCATCTCGACGCACGGAATGACCACCGGCCCGATGCCGTGCGGCGAGCTGAGCGCCGAGGTGGAGCTCGACGTCGTCGACCACCGGTTGCACATCCGCACGAGCGAGGGACGTAGCGCGGGCTTCCCGCTCCGCGACCGCTTCGCGTGCGCCAGGTTCTACTACGACCTCTTCGCCGCGCTGCGCGCCGTCGGCGTCGCGGTCGAGATCCACCCGGAGCCGTTCGACCTCGGCGACAGCCCCGCGTTCGCCGACGACACGGTGCACGATCGCTACGACGCCGACGCCGTCGCGCGCTGGTGGCGAATCCTGCGGCTGACGAATCAGGCGCTCGACCGGTTCGCGTCGCGGTTCAACGGCAAGACCAGCCCGACGCAGCTCTTCTGGCACAGCTTCGACTTCGCCCACGCCCGCTTCTCGGGCCGGCGCGCTCCCGCCATCGCGGGGACCGACCCGGTGACGGCCGAGGCCTACTCGCATGGGTCATCGCCTTCGGCTGGTGGCCCGGCGACGACCGGCGCACGCCTTATCCGGCGTTCTACTCCGATACGGCGCCCGAGCCCGACGGGCTGCGCGACGGACGCGACTTGCACGTTGACCCGAATATCTGGGGTCAACGTGCAACTCGCACGATTCCAGCCGGCCTACCCGGCGCCGTTGACGTTCGTGGCCCGGCGGCCGAGGCCGCCCGGATCGGGCTGATCTGAGATGCGGGACGCGCTCCTAGGCCTGGCCGCCGGCCTGGCCGCCGGCGCCGTCATGGCGCGCGGCGGGCTGTGCTTCAACCGCGCGCTGCGACGGGCGACGTTCGAGCGCCGGCCCACGATCCTACGCGCGTTCGCCCTGGCCGTCGCCGTGCAGATGCTGCTGCTGCCGCTGCTGGTGGCGGCCGACGTCGACACGCTGGCGCGCAGCGCCGGCGGAGGCGGCCTGCCCCTGCTGCCGGTGGCACAGGTCGCGGGCGGGCTGGTCTTCGGCGCCGGCATGGCGCTCGCGGGCGGCTGCATCACGGGGATGCTGTGGAAGGCCGGAGCGGGGTCCGTCGCCCTCGCTGTCGCCATCGCCGGCTTCGCGGCGGGAGAGTTGCTCATCCGCGGTCCCGGCAGCGAGGTCATATCGGCGCTCGACGATGCCGCTCGCCCTGCCGAGCGCGCGCTGCCCGGGCTGCTGGGCGTGGACTACGAGCTGGTCGCCGTGGTGCTCGGCGCCGCAGCGCTCGCCGCTCTGCTGGCGCGCCGGCGCGACGGGCTCCTCGCGGGCCTCGCGCTGGGCGCGGTGGCCGCGGGGACATGGATCGCGGCGGACGCCGCGGGCTACGGCTACGGCCTCGGCTTCGTCGGCGCTGCCGACGGGACGCGCGCGGCCATCAGCGCCGGCAGCGCGCTTCCGTTCCAGCTCTGGCTCGCGCTCGGCGTGCTCGCCGGCGGGGTGGCCTCAGCCCGGCGTGAGCTGCGCCTGCCCGACGCCGCGCGGTCGGCACGAGCGGCGGCGGGCGGGTTGCTGATGGGCGTCGGCGGGAGCGTGGCGCACGGCTGCAACATCGGCCACGGCCTGACCGGTATCCCGCTGCTGTCCCTCGGCTCGATGCTGGCGACCGCGTGCATGGCGGCCGGAGCGCTCCTCACCTGGCGGTTCCTGCTCGCCCCGCGCCCCGGCCTGCGCGGCCGCGAACGCGTCTGAGCGGACGGCGCTCAGGCGCCGACCGGCGCGGCGCTCTCGCCGTGCCGGTAGAACTCCACCGGCTCCGCCGCCAGCGGGGTGTTGCCCAGGATCAGGTCCGCCGCCTTCTCCGCGGTCATCATCACCGGCGCGTAGATGTTGCCGTTCGTGACGTACGGGAAGACCGACGCGTCGACGACCCGCAGCCCCTGGACCCCTCGCACCCGCATGTCGAGCGGGTCGATCACCGACCGCTGGTCGGTGCCCATGCGCGCGGTGCAGGACGGGTGCAGCGCGGTCTCGGCGTCCCTGGCAACCCAGTCGAGCACCTGCTCGTCGGTCGCGACCTCCTTGCCGGGCGAGAGCTCGCCGCCGCTGAACGGCTCGAACGCGGGCGCTTCGAGGATGCTGCGGGTCACGCGGATCGCCTCGACCCACTCCCGCCGGTCCTGGTCGGTGGAGAGGTAGTTGAACCGCAGCGCGGGCTTCTTGCGCGGGTCGTCGCTGACGATCTTGCACGTGCCGCGGGCATCGGAGTACATCGGCCCGATGTGGACCTGGTAGCCGTGCCCGCCGCCGCCGGGCGGCAGCGTCCCGTCGTAGCGGACGGCGATCGGCAGGAAGTGGAACATCAGGTTGGGATACGCCACGTCCTCGTTGGAGCGCACGAACCCGCCGGCCTCGAAGTGGTTGGTGGCGCCGGGCCCCGACTTGCGCAGCAGCCATTCCAGCCCGACCTTGGGGCGCTTGCGCATGGCGAAGTACGGCGCCATCGAGACGGGCTGCGTGCAGGCGTGCTGCACGTAGACCTCCAGATGGTCCTGCAGGTTCTCCCCCACGCCCGGGAGGTCCGCGATGACGTCGATGCCCAGCGCCCGCAGCTCGGCGGCGGCGCCGACTCCGGAGAGCTGCAGCAGTTGCGGGGAGTTGATCGCCCCGCCGCACAGCACGACCTCGCCGGCCCGCACGGTGTCCGTCCCGCGCCGGCCGGACCGCGCGTAGCGCACGCCGACGGCGCGGTCGCCCTCGAAGAGGATCCTCGTGCCGTAGGCGAAGGTCTTGACCTCCAGGTTGGGCCGGCTCATCACCGGGTGCAGGTACGCGCGTGCGGCCGACAGCCGGCGCCCCTCGTGCACGTTGCGGTCGAACGCCGCGAAGCCCTCCTGGCGGTAACCGTTGACGTCGTCGGTGAGCGGGTAGCCGGCCTCCTGCACCGCCGCGAAGAACGCGCCGAACAGCGGTCCGCGGGCCGGGCCGCGCTCCAGCACCAGCGGGCCGTCGTGGCCGCGGAATGCGTCGTCGGACGCCGCCGCCAGGCAGTTCTCCATCTTCTTGAAGTACGGCAGGCAGTGCGCGTGGTCCCACGTCTCCATCCCGGGGTCCGCCGCCCAGCGCTCGTAGTCCAGCGGGTTGCCGCGCTGGAAGATCATCCCGTTGACCGAGCTCGAGCCGCCCAGCACCTTCCCGCGAGCGTGGTAGACGCGCCGCCCCCCCATGTGGGGCTCGGGCTCGGACTCGTACTTCCAGTCGTAGAAGCGGCTCCCGATCGGGAACGCGAGCGCGGCCGGCATGTGGATGAACACGTCGAACGCGTAGTCCGGCCGCCCGGCCTCCAGCACCAGCACCCGGTTGGCCGGATCCTCCGAGAGGCGGTTCGCGAGGACGCTGCCGGCGGACCCGCCGCCGACGATGACGAAGTCGTGATGGGAGGCAGTCACAGGCAGTGATATATCACAGGGGGGTGCAGCTGCAGCCGACAAGCGCCTCGAGCCCATGCTCGAGACCGCCGTCGCCGACGGCGCGCACCTCGAGCGGGAGTCCGATCGCGGCGGCCGACCGCTCGGCGGCGGCGCGGGCCGCGGGCGTCGGTCGCTGCGCGAGCCACAATACGCGCGCGTAGTTGCCGAAGTAGGCGTCGCGCAGCTCGGGATGGCGGTCGAGGCCCAGCTCGCGCAGCACCGTGTGCTCGAACGTGCGCGCGAGGAAGTCGGTCAGCACGTAGGTGCCCGGCTCCTCGGCGAGCGCGGCGCGCACCTCCTCGCGTGCGAAGACGTCGTAGCAGTGGTCCCCCGCGAGGCGGCGGGCGCCGGTGCGCTCGAGCACGGCGTCCAGCGCCCCGTAGGTGCCGCAGTCCGCGTAGGCGACGGCCAGCCGCTCGTAGTCGGGGGCGAGCCGCCTGAGCTCGGCCTCGACGGCGGGAGCGATGCGCTCCGGGCGATTGTGCAGCAGCGCCGGCACTGGGTGGACGTCCACGTCCCAGCCGCGCCGGCGGGCGATCTGCCGGACGTGCACCGCGAGCGCGCCGCACGCGATCACGCCGACGTGCGCGGGGCGCCCCCTCATCCCGGAAACGCGAGCTCGTCGATGAAGCGGTCGTTGAAGTCGGTCCGGCCGGAGAGCTCGACGTAGCGGACCTCGGACACGATCGCGCGCGCCTCGGCGCGCTCGCGCAGGCTCAGGGCCGCGATCTTCGCGCCCTCCCCCGCGACGTTGCCCGCCGACACGATGCGCGGGAGAGCCATGCGCGGCACCAGTCCGATGCGGATGGCGCTGGCCGCCGACAGGTACTGGCCGAAGCTCCCCGCCAGCAGCACCTGGGCGATGTCCTCCGTCGTCGCGCCCAGCTCGTCGAGCAGGATCTGCCAGCCGGTGGAGATCGACGCCTTGGCGAACTGCAGCTCCCGCACGTCGCGCTGGGACAGGAAGATCCCCGCCTCGGGATCGTGACCGCGCGGGTGCATGACGAATACGCGCTCCTTGCCCACGAACGTCAGCCGGGGTGCGAGCCCGGGCGCGACGGCTAGGGCGGTCTCGTCGTCCACGTAGCGGCCCGAGTGGTCGAGCAGCCCGGTGCGCACCAGCTCGGAGACGCAGTCCACGAGGCCCGAGCCGCACATGCCGACCGGCTCGGAGTCGCCGATCACCTCGAGCGTCAGCTCGCCGTCGACGATCTTCACGCCCTCGATGGCGCCGTCGGCGGCGCGCATCCCGCAGCGGATCTGCGCCGCCTCGAACGCCGGGCCGGCGGGCGCCGCGGTCGCGACCACGGCGTCCTGGTTGCCGAGCGCGATCTCCGAGTTCGTGCCCACGTCGATGAACAGCCGCAGGCGCTTGTCGCGCGTGAGGCCGGTGGCGAGCATGCCGGCCACGATGTCGCCGCCGACGTACGCGCCGAGCGACGGGAACGCGAACGCGGGCGCCCGCGGATGCACCGGGATGCCGAAGTCGGCGGCGAGGAGCGGCGGCGGATCGTGCGTCGTGACCACGAACGGCGCCATGGAGAGCGGCTCGGGGTCGATGCCGAGCGCGAGCTGCGTCATCGTGACGTTGCCGCACAGGGTGACCTCGTAGACCTCGCCGGGATCGACGCGCGCCTCGGCGCACACCTCCTCCGCGAGCTGCGCCATCGTCTCCTGGGCGCGGAGCTGGAGCGCGTCGAGCGCCGCGTCGTCCATCATCGTGGCGGAGATCCGGGTGATCACGTCGGCGCCGAACGGCTGCTGGCGGTTGAGCATCGACCGCACGGCCGCGGGCGTACCGGTCTCCAGGTCGAGCAGCGTCGCCACCACCGTGGTGGTCCCGAGGTCGAACGCGAGCGCGAAGCGGCGGGCGGTCGTGTCGCCCGGCTCGACGTCGATCAGCAGGTCGTCGCAGACGACCGCGGTCACGTCGAAGCTCGCGTTGCGCAGGACCTTCCCGAGCGTGCGCAGCACGGGCAGCTCGACGCGCGGGGCGAGATCCTCGAGCCCGTCCTGAAGGCGCTGGAAGTCCGAGCGCTGGTCCTCCATCGAGGGCTCCTCGAGCACCAGGTGGCGCTTCTGCACCGCCGGGCGCAGGATCACGTGGCGACCGACGCCGACGAGCGCCGCCTTGGGCCGCGTCTGCAGCGGCGGAACCTCGATCACGAGCTCGCCGCGAGCCGGCGCCCGGCAGGCCAGCCGCCAGCCGTCGCGCAGCTCGTCGGTCGTGAAGGCGCGCGGGTCGACCGTCGAGATCGGCACGTCGCCCTCGAGCACCCGGACCTTGCACTTCTTGCAGGTGCCGTGGCCACCGCAGGTGGAGTCGATCGCGATGCCGTTCCAGCTGGCCGCGTCGAACACCGGCGTGCCGCTCGGCACGCGCACCTCCGCCCCCTCCGGCTCGAAGCGCAGGCGCGCGCGCTCCGCCCCGTCGGACGGCGCGAGGGTGTCGAGCAACAGAGGCTCGCGCGGGCTCACGCGGCCGCCACGGCCTCCGCCTTACGCGCGCGGTGGGTCGCGATCCAACGCGCCCCCCACGGATCGTGGCCCAGCAGCAGGTCGGCGGCGCGCACCGAGTCGACGCACACCTTGGCGGTGCTCATGATCGCGCTCGTGAGCCCGGCGGCCATCGCCATCGGGAGGAAGCCGGCGTTGAGCGCGTGGCGGTCCGGCAGGCCAAAGGAGACGTTGGACGCGCCCAGCGACATGTTCACGCCGAGCGTGTCGCGGATCAGCCGGATCGTCTCCAGCGTGATCGTCACCGCCTCGGTGTCGGCTCCCACCGTCATCGCCAGCGGGTCGATGACGATGTCCTCGGGCCCGATCCCGTAGTCGCCGGCCACGCTGACGATCTTCGTGGCGATCTCGAGCCGCTGCTGGGGGGTCTCGGGGATGCCGGTCTCGTCGTTGGCGAGCGCGATCACCGCGGCGCCGTGCCTGGCCACGAGCGGCAGGATCTCCTCGAGCCGATCGTCCTCGCCGGTGACCGAGTTGACCAGCGCCTTGCCCTCGTAGACGGCGAGCCCGGCTTCCAGGGCCTCGATCACCGACGAGTCGATGCAGATCGGCGCATCCGTGTGCTCCTGCACCAGGCGGATCATCCCGGCCAGCAGCTCGGCCTCGTCGACCAGCGGTATGCCGGCGTTGATGTCGAGCACGTCAGCGCCGGCCGCCATCTGCGCCAGCGTGTCCGCGGTCACCGTCGACAGGTCGCCCTGCTTGAGCTGCTCGGCGAAGGCCTTGCGCCCGGTCGGGTTGATCCGCTCCCCGATGATGCAGAACGGGTGCTCCGCACCGATGAGGACGGTCTTGGACCGTCCCTGAAGAACCGTGTCCATGCTGCTCCTTTAGGCGGGGACGGCGCTGCGGCGCTGCTCGAGCAGCTGCTTGGCCTTCTTGACGGCGGACGACGCGTCCGGGGAGTAGGCGTCGGCGCCCACCGCGTCCGCGTACTCCTGCGTGACCGGCGCGCCGCCGACCATCACGGCGACCTTGTCGCGGATGCCCGCCTTGTTGAGGGCGTTGATGTTCGCCTTGAACATCGGCATCGTCGTGGTGAGGAACGCCGAGAAGCCGACGATGTCGGGCTCGTTCTTGTTGATCTCCTCGACGAAGCGCTCCGGCGGCACGTTGACGCCGAGGTCGATCACGATGAAGCCGGCGCCCTCGAGCATGATGTTGCAGAGGTTCTTGCCGATGTCGTGCACGTCGCCCTTGACCGTGCCCATCAGGAACTTGCCCATCGGCTTCGCGCCCGACGCGGCCAGCAGCGGGCGCAGGATGTCGAGCGCGCCCTGCATGGCGCGCGCGGCGATCAGCATCTCGGGCACGAAGTAGTCGCCGCGCTCGAAGCGGGCGCCGACCTCCTCCAGCGACGGGATCAGCGCGTCGTAGAGCATGCGCTCGGGCTCGAGGTCGTCGGCAAGGCCCTGCTCGACTCCCTCCTTGACGGCGGGCGCGTTGCCGACGAGCGTCTGCTCGTACAGGAGCGTGAGGATCTCGTCGTGCGTCATGCGGCGTGCACTCCCTCGGGACGGTGGCCGAGCTGCTCTCCGAGCGCCCTGGCCTGCTTGATGACGATGGGTCGCAGCTCGGCCACGCGGCGCGGCGAGAGCCGGAGCGTCGGGCCGGAGACGCTGAGCGCGGCGACCGCGTGCCCGGACTCGTCGAGCACGGGAGCGGCGACGGCGCTGAGGCCGAGCTCCAGCTCGTCGACGGCGGTGGCGAACCCGTCCCGGCAGACCGCGCGCAGCTCGGCGGCGAGCAGCGCGGGCTCGACGATGGTGCGGGAAGTGAGCGCCTCGAGCGGGCCCTCGACGGCGCCGGGAGCGAGGAACGCGAGCAGCACCTTGCCGTTGGCCGAGCAGTGGTAGGGCACGCGGCGTCCGACCCAGTGACTCGTGCCCAGATAGTGGCGGCTCTCGATCTGCGCGAGATGCTCGACGCCGACGGGGCCCGCCACCGCGACGTTGATCGTCTCACCGGTGGCGTCGGCCAGCGCCGCCATCGGGCGCTCGGCCAGCTCGACCAGGCGGCGCACGGAGAGCCCGCGGCCCGCGAAGCGCGCCATCACCGGACCGGCTCGGAAGGCGCCGCGCAGCCCCTCCTGCTCGACGAGGCCGTTGCGCTCCAGCGCTCCGAGCAGGCGCGAGGCGGTGCTCTTCGGCAGCCCGGCGTCCGCCGCGAGCTCACCGAGCCCGCGCGGCGCGTCGGACTCCAGCACGAGCGCCAGGAGCTGGGCGCCGCGATCGATGCTCTGGGTGCCCGGCGTCGGGTGGAACTCTTGTTCCATGAAATGCATGGTACGGCCCGGGCGCGCTTCGTCAACCCCGGCCGGCGACTCCTGCCGTCGAGCGTCATGCGCCCCGCACTCCGATGCTCCGCCCGGCCCCCTCCGGCCGCGGCAGCCCCGCGTGCGCCCCGGCGATGCGCGCTACGCGTGCGAGAACGACGTCAGAGGCCGCATTCGCCCGGCCCGCCGCCGTGTCCACGTGCAGGTACATCTGCTCGGCAGTCGCCAGCAGCGCGTCGTCGGCGGAGCGGTGGAGCCAGTGGAACGCGTGCAGGCGCTTGTCGTCGAACCCCAGGACCTGGGTCAGGACATGGATGCGCTCCTCGGCGACGGTCTCGCGCAGCAGCGACAGGTGCGTCTCCACGGTGTAGTAGCTACCGCCCGCGGCCCGGTACGCCGCGTCGATCCCGAGCGTGCGGAAGAGGGCGTCGGCCCCATCGCCGAAGACCTGCAGGTAGCGGCTCTCGTGCGCGTGGCCGTTGTAGTCGATCCACCCGGGCGCCACCGTGGCCTCGTGCAGGCGCAGCGGCCGGCTCGGGTCGTCGAGCTGGGGCTCGAGCGGCTGGGGACCGGCGTCGAGGAGCTCGCGCTCGTAGGCCCCGAGCACGGCGCCGGCCCCGACCCCATGCACGCGGAGCGCCTGCAAGACGGACACCAGGCAGTCGTCGCGGAGACGCTCGAGCTCCCGGACCGATCGGTCGCCGGCCTGCGCGTCGGACTGCGCGACGATCTTGTCGAGCAGCTCGTCGCTCAGCTCGGGCACGTCGGTCAGCCGGGACCAGGGCCATTGCAGGGCCGGCCCGAACTGCGCCATGAAATGCCGCATGCCCGCCTCGCCTCCGGCGATCCGATAGGTGAGGAACGTGCCCATCGCGGCCCAGCGCAGGCCCGCGCCGAAGCGGATCGCGTCGTCGATCTCCGCCACCGTCGCGACGTCGTCCTCGACGAGCCACAGCGCCTCGCGCCACAGCGCCTCGAGCAGGCGGTCGGCGACGAAGCCGTCGATCTCCTTGCGCAGGACGAGCGGGTGCATGCCGAGCGAGCGATAGACCGTCGCCGCGCGTTCCAGCGTCTGCGCCGAGGTGCGTTCGCCGCCGCAGACCTCCACGAGTGGCAAGAGGTACACCGGGTTGAAGGGATGTCCTACGCAGAAGCGCTCGGGAAGGTGCATCCGCGCCTGGAGTCGCGACGGCAGGAGCCCCGAGGTGGAGGACGCGATCACGACGTCCGCGGCCGCCGCACGGCTCGCCGCCGCGAGCAGGTCGCGCTTGACGTCCTCGCGCTCCGGACCGCTCTCCTGGACGAAGCCCACACCGTCGGCGGCCTCCTCCGGAGTCCCCACCAGCGTGAGCGCGCCCTCCGCGGGCAGCGGCGCGAGGATCGACCGGCGCAGGGCGCGCCGACCGTTTTCGAGCACCTCGCCGACCTTCCTCGGCGCGTCGGGGTCCGGGTCGTAGAGACGCACGTCGATCCCGTTGAGCAGGAAGCGCGCCGCCCAGCCGCCGCCGATCACCCCGCCGCCGAGAAGCCCGACGCCCCGGTCGTCCACCGTCGCCTTTCCGCTCAACCGGGCCGCTTCAGCCGTAGCTTGGCGCGCACCTCGTCGGGACCGAGCACGCCGACGTTCATCGCCTCCAGGATCGTCACCGCCCGCTCCACCAGCTGGCCGTTGGTCGCCGGCACGCCCTTGGAGAGGAAGACGTTGTCCTCGAGCCCGACGCGCACGTTGCCGCCGAGCAGCGCCGCCATCGCCACGAACGGAAGCTGCATGCGGCTGATCGAGAAGGCCGAGAAGACGGCTCCGGGCGGGAGTCGGTTCACCATCGCCAGGAGCGTCGCCGGGTCGTCCGGCGCGCCGTAGGGGATCCCGGTGCACAGCTGCACGAGCACCGGCTCGTCGACGAGCCCGTCGCGGACCAGCTCGCGCACCAGCACGAGCTGCCCCGTGTCGAAGACCTCGAGCTCCGGCCGCACGCCCAGCGCCTGCACGCGGCTGGCCATCGCCCGCAGCATTCCCGGCGTGTTGACCATGACGTAGTCGCCGCCGGCCGCGAAGTTCATGCTGCCGCAGTCCAGCGTGCAGATCTCCGGCCGCAGCGCCTCCACGTGGGCGAGCCGCTCGTCGGCGCCGGCCATGTCCGTGCGGGCCGGGTCGGGCGGCAAGGGCGCCTCCGCGCCGCCCAGCACGAGGTCGCCGCCCATGCCGGCCGTCAGGTTGAGCACGACGTCCACCGGCGAGGCGCGCACGCGTTCGACGACCTCGCGATAGAGCTCCACGTCCCGGGCACCGACTCCGGTGCGAGGGTCGCGCACGTGGATGTGGGCGACCGCCGCGCCGGCCTGCGCGGCCTCGATCGCGGCGTCGGCGATCTGCTCGGGCGTGACCGGAACCCGGTCGCTGCGCTCCGTCGTGGCCCCGGCACCCGTCACGGCGCACGTGATGAAGACCTCCCAGTTCACACGGCGGGCGCTTGAGCGTGCCCCAGCGCGACCTCGATGCTGGGCGTGTTGGCCAGCAGCTTGCGCGTGTACTCGGCGGCCGGCGCCGTGAAGATGCTCGTGACGGTGCCGTGCTCGACGATCCGCCCCTCGGTCATGACGACCACGCGATCGGCGAGGGTTCGGATGAGCGCGAGGTCGTGCGTGATGAAGAGCAGGCTGAGGCCCATCTCCTTGCGCAGCTCGCCCAGCAGCTCGATGATCGCCGCCTGGACCGAGACGTCGAGGGCGGACGTGACCTCGTCGCAGACGAGCAGGGACGGCTCCGCGGCGAGCGCGCGCGCGATCGCGACGCGCTGACGCTCGCCGCCCGAGAGCTGATCCGGAAAGCGGCTGGCCGCGCTCGCCGACAGCGCCACGCGCTCCAGGCACTCGGCGACCCGGCGGCCGGTCTCCGCGCGCGCGCCGGGGAAGAAGAGCTGCAGTTGCCGCGCGATCGTCTGCCCGATGGTGCGCCTCGGGTTGAGCGACGCGTACGGGTTCTGGAAGACGTACTGGATCTCCTTGCGTGCCTCGCGCGTGCGACTGCGCGCCGCGGGCTGGAGCACCCCGCCGTGCAGCCGCACCTCGCCCGTGTAGGACTTGTGGAGGCCGGCCACCGAGCGCGCGAGCGTCGTCTTGCCGCTGCCCGACTCGCCGACGAGCGCGAGGCACTCCTGCCGGTGCACGGCGAGATCGATGCCGAACAGGGCGTGGCTGGCGCCGTAGTGGGCGTCGAGGTTGTCGACCGCGAGCACGACGTCCTCGCCGATCGCCCGGGCGCCGAGCTGGCCCACGCCTTCGGGCGGCGGCTGGCACGCGGAAGCCTCGTGGTTGTGGCAGCGCACCGCATGGCCACCGCCGAGCTCCGCGACGGGCGGCGCCTGCGTCCGCGATGCGTCGGTCGCGAGCGTGCAGCGCGGGTGGAAGGCGCAGCCCTCCGGCCGGCTGCCGGGCAGCGCCGAGCGACCGGGGATGCCGACCACCGTGCGCTTGCCGGCGATGTCGGGAACCGCTCGCAGCAGCCTGCGCGTGTACGGATGGCGCGGCGCCGAGAAGATCCGCTCCCGCGGCCCGCTCTCGACGATCCGCCCGGCGTACATGACCGCCACCCGGTCGGCGAGCTCGGCCACCACGGCGAGGTCGTGCGTGACGTAGAGGGCGGCCACCTGATGGCTCCGGCACAGGTCGCGGATCGTCTCGAGCACCCGGGACTGGGTGGTCACGTCCAGGCCGGTGGTCGGCTCGTCGCAGACGATCACCTTCGGACGGTTGGCGAACGCCATGGCGATCGCGACGCGCTGCTGCTGACCGCCGGAGAGCTGGTGCGGGTAGCGCCGCAGGAAGAGGTCGTCGGAGGGCAGCGCCACCTCCTCGAGCGCCTCGCGCACCCGTTCTCGCTTCTGCTCGGCGCTCCGGTCGCGCGCGTGGGCGTCCAGCACCTCCGTGAGCTGGATCCCGACCCTCAGCGCCGGGTTGAGCGAGGTGCCGGGATCCTGTGGGATGTAGGAGACGACGCCGCCGCGCAGGCGACGCAGCTCCGCCTCCGACAGGTCGGCCAGGTCCCTCCCGTCGATGACCACGGCTCCGCTGATCTGGCGCCCGCCGCCGCGCACGTGGCCGAGCAGCGCCATGCCGACCGTCGTCTTGCCCGAGCCGCTCTCGCCGACGAGGCCGAGCACCTCGCCGGCGCCGACGCTCAGGTCGATCTCGGCGACGATGTCGTTGCCCGAGCCTCCGAGGTCGATGCGCAGGTCGGATACGGCGACGACCGGCGAGCTCACGACGACGCCTTCCGGTCGAGCCCGATGAGCGCGCGCGAGATCCCGTCGGTGACCAGGTTCGTGCCCACGGTGAACAGTCCGATGGCGATCACGGGCAGCATGACGGCCCACGCCTGGACGGTGATGGAGAGGCGGTTCTCGTTGATCATGAGGCCCCAGTCGGCCGTCGGCGGCTGCAGCCCGAAGCCGAGGAAGCTGATGCCGGCGACGAGCGCGATCGAGTAGGTCATCCGCAGGCCCGTCTCGACCATCAGCGGGCTGGTCACGTTGGGCAGCAGCTCCCCGAAGACGATCCGCCACCGCTTCTCGCCGACGACCTCGGCGCTCTTGATGAAGTCGCGCTCGACGACCTCCAGCGCCGCGCCGCGCATGATGCGCGCGACCCGGGGCGCGTGCGTCAGGCCGACGGTCAGCACGATGAGCCACAGCTGCGGCCCGAGCGCGGAGACGGCGAGCAGCACGAAGATGATCTGCGGGAACGCGAGCAGGACGTCGTTGGTGCGCATCAGCAGGTCGTCGAGCCAGTTGCGCGAGTAGGCGGCGATCAGCCCGACCGCGACGCCCACGACCATCCCGAGCACGGTCGACGCGACCGCCAGCCACAGCACCGAGCTTCCGCCGTGCAGGAACCGGCTCCACACGTCGCGCCCGAGCGCGTCGGCTCCGAACAGGGCCTCACCCGACGGCGCGCTGTTCGGGATCGCCACGAACTCCGTCGGCGAGTGCGGCGCGACGAGCGGCCCGCCGAGCGCGACGAGCACGACGACGCCAACGATCGCGAGCCCGATCCGCGTGCGTGTCAGCCGCGCCGCGTCGGCGAGAAGCGAGAACCGCCCGCGCGACCCTGCCGCGTCCGGCGGCGGAAGCGGCGCCGAGAGGGCGACGTCGACGGCGCGATCCACGGTCTGGTCGCTCACCGCCCGGCCGTCCGCAGCTTGGGGGTCACCAGGATCGTCGCGACGTCCGCGAGCAAATTCAAGCCGACGTAGATGCCGGCGGCCAGCATCACCACCGCCTGCACCACGGGCATGTCGCGGTTGCCCACCGCCTCCACGAGGGCCGCCCCGATCCCCGGATAGGAGAAGACGAACTCGACGACCACGACGCCGCCCGCGAGGTAGGCGAGCTGCAAGGCGATCACCTGGATGGCGGGCACGATCGCGTTCGGCACCGCATGGCGCCAGATCACGGTTCGCCTCGACAGCCCCTTCAGCCCCGCCATGGTCACGTATTCGCTCTCGAGCACCTCCACCATCGAGCCGCGCATGATCCGGCTGACGTACGGGACGACGGCGAGGACGAGCGTCGCGGCCGGCAGCACCACCACATTCGGGTCGTCCCACGCGCGCTGATCGGGGCCCAGCAGCGACACGGCCGGGAAGAGCTGGACGACTCCGGTCGCGAACAGCAGGATGAGCGCGATCCCGATGACGAACTCGGGCAAGGACGCGAGGATCAGCGAGGTCGTCGAGACCACGTGGTCGACCGGGCGGTCGCGGCGCATCGCCGTCCACACGCCCACCAGGATGGAGAGCGGGATCGCGACCAGCGCGGACACGAGCACCAGGAACAGGGAGTTGCCGACCCGGCTCGAGAGCAGTTCCCCGACCGGCGCCTGCGTGGCCGCGGACTGCCCGAGGTCACCCGTGACGATGCCGCCGAGCCACTTGACGTACTGGCTGACGACGGGCTCGTCGAGGTTGAGCTGGTCGCGCAGCGCCGCCACGCGCTCGGGCGTCGCCTCGCGACCCAGGATCGCCTGCGCGGCGTCTCCCGGCAGCGCCAGCGTGGCCGCGAAGATCACGAGCGACACCAGCCACAGCGTCAGGAACCCGAGGCCGAGCCGGCGGAGGACGAGCCTAGTGGACACGCCGTGCTCCCGCCGCTGACTCCGTGCCCGCCACGGGCGCACCGTCTCATATATCTGGAGCGCGGGCAAGCGGTGCAGATGGCTTGCACCGAACGACGGCAGGCATCGAGGGCAGCGGCGGGCGAGGTGCTGCTCGTCGGCAGCATGCCCTTCGACACGGTCGAAGAGGTGTTCCGCGCGTGCGGCTCGGCCGTCGGCGACGGCCTGGCCTGCCTGCCCGACGGAGAGGTCGGCGACCGGAGGAACTGGACCGAGTACCTGCCGCTGCGCACCTTCGCCTCGCATCCGGACCTCGAGGAGGTGCGGCGGCCGCGCGCCGGACGCATCCCGCTGTTTCCCGACCAGGCGGTCGCACCCGGGAAGGCCCAGGACCTCGAGGGCCTGCTGTGGCAGTTCCGCCTCAGGCCCGGAGTCACCGAGCTCGTGTTCGACGACCTGCACTACGCCGAGGCGGCGATCGACTCCTACGCGGTCTTCCGTCGCCTCCGTGACCAGGGCGCCATCCCCGCGCACGTTCGCTTCCAGACCGGCTTCCCGGGCTCGAGCAGTGCGATCGAGGAGTACTTCTGCGCGCCCGACGACTGGCCGGTCGCCAAGCGCGCCTACCAGGCGGCCGTCCGGTCGGAGATCGCACGCATGCTCGCGGCGATTCCCGCGCACGACCTCGCGATCCAGTTCGACTTCTCCAACGAGGTCGTGGACTTGAGCATGGGCGACGGGATCGCCCAACCCTGGCTGCCCGAGCAGGACACGGAGGAGAAGTTCGCGCGCCACGTCGCATCGCTCTCCGAGCTCTGGCGCGGCGTTCCCGACGACACGCTGCTCGGCTACCACTGGTGCTACGGGACCTGGGGCGGGTGGCCCAGGACCGACATGAGCGATCTGGGCCTCTGCGTGCGGCTCTCGAACGAGGCGGTCGCGCGGTCGGGGCGGCGGATCGACTACGTGCACATGCCGGTCGTGCGCCGGCCCGCCGACGCGTTCTTCGCTCCGCTCCGCGACCTGGACATCGGTGATACACGGGTGTTCCTCGGACTGGTTCATCACGAGGAGGGCGTCGAGGCCTTCCGCGCTCGTCTCGGGCGCGCCCGCTCCCAGCTCGACGACTTCGGGATCGCCGGGCCGTGCGGGTACGGTCGCGTCGACTCGGCGGAGCTGCCGGCCGTGCTGGACGCGCACCGCGAGAGCCTGGACGAGCTCCGGCGCAGCCGCACGGCAGAACGAGAAGCCCGGCGATCAACCTGAACGGGTCAGCGCCGGCCGCCCCCGCACCGCGACATCGCGCCGCAGGCGGAGCCAGAGCGCCCCGACCACGGCGAGGCTCAGCGCCTGAAGGCACCCATAGGCGCCGCGCGCGCCGATGGCTTCCGCCAGTGCGCCGCCGCACAGCGGGCCCACGACCGAGGTCAGCGCCCACGCGCCGTTGAGCATCCCGATCGCCGCGCCCACGCTCGTACCGTGCGCAGCGCCCAACGGGTAGGCAGCCGTGAACAGGAGCGCGCGGAGAGGCGCGCTCGCGCAAATCACGGCGATGATGGCCAGTGCCGCGCCGCTGAGCGTGGCGGGAGTCAGCGTGAGCGCGAAGGCCAGCCCGCCGGCCAGCACCGACCGGACGTTGATGACCCGCTCGCCCAACCGGACGGTGGCGGCGCTCGCGACGATGAAGATGAGCGCCGCGCCGGAGAAGGTGAGGCCGATCGACGCCTCCGAGAATCCGGCCGCGTGCAGCTCGAGCGGCGCAAGCAGGCTGATCGTGCTCCCCACCAGCCCGCCGATCAGGATCGCCGCGAGTCCCGCCCGGACGCCCGGCTCCCCACCGGCGGCCCGGAGCGCGGCGAGCGTCAACCCCTCCTTCGCGGCAGGCGCGGCCTGGCCGCGCCCGGCCGTGGCGAGCACCGCCGTCACCGCCAGGGTCGCGACGCCGGCGATCGCGAACGGCGCAGCCAGCCCCAGTTGAGCCGCCACGAGCCCGGCGAACCCCGGCGCGACGACGATTCCCACGCCGGCGCTCGTCACGGTCGCGCCGAGCGCCGGAGGCGGACGGTCCGTCGACGTCGCCTCCGACAGCCAGGCCAGGCCGGCGGTCCAGACGATGCCGAAGCCGAGGCCGAAGACCAGCCGGGCGGCCAGCAGCACGGCGTAGCTCGGCGCGAGCGCCTGGGCGAACGCCGCGGTTGCCATCGTCGCGCCCGCCAGGAGGGTGAGGCGCCGGGCGGGCAGCCGGTCTGCTAGCAGCCCGGCGGGTACGGAGATCACCAGCGTGGCCAGTCCCGTCGAGGCGACGAGCGCGCCGGCCGCGAAGTCCGACAGGGAGAAGCGCTCGGCGTACTCGGGGATCAGCGGGACGATCGCCCAGTGCAGCAGCTCCGCCAGGGCGATCAGGAGGTAGAGGGAGAGCGACAGGCGCCGCATGCGCGAACGGCCGTCGTCGCCTACTCGTGCGCCGCGAGCCGGATGCCATAGTAGGACGGCGGCGGCGATCCGCTCCCGGCGCCCCTACGTGCCGTGCCACCCCGCGCGATCCTCTTCGACTTCAACGGGACGCTCTCCGACGACGAGCCGATCCTGTACGCCATCTACGCCGAGCTCTTCGCCGAGCAGGGCAGGCCGATGTCGAAGCGGGACTACCTCGAGCAGCTCGCGGGACTCTCCGAGCGGGAGATCTTCGCGACGTGGCTGGGGCGAGGCCACCCCGGGACGGACCGGCTCGTCGCCGACCGCGTGGCCCGCTACCGGGCACGGGTCGCCGGCGGGACGACCGTCTCGAAGTCCGTGCGGTCGGCGGTCCGCGACGCCGCGGCACGGGTACCGGTCGGCATCGTGTCGGGCGCCGCGCGCGAGGAGATCGAGCCCGTCGTGCGCGCCGCCGGCCTGGCGGACGCGATCTCCTTCGTCGTCTCCGCCGACGATGTCGTCGCCGGCAAGCCGGATCCCGAGGGCTACGAGCGAGCGCTTGCGCTGATCGACGGCACGCGCGCCGAGGATGTGGTCGCCTTCGAGGACACCGAGGCGGGCGTGGCGTCCGCCAAGGCGGCGGGGATGCGGGTGATCGCCCTGACCACGACGCTCGGCCCGGAGCGCCTGGCCCGGGCCGACGTGCTGATCGGAGCGATCGACCCCGCGTCCATCCGCCGCCTGTTCACCGGCGGCTAGTGCCCACTACGACTTGAAGCCGACCGACCGGAGCTGGTAGTTGCCGAGCGTGAAGCCGGACCTGGCCTCCTGGATCCCGCCGATCGCCGCGCTGTGGGCGTCGATCGCGTTCGAGAAGTACGGGATGATGTAACCGCCCCGGTCGTACTCGAGCTTCTGCGCCTCGCCGAGGAGCTCGCAGCGCTTGTCCTCGTCCAGTTCGCCGCGCCCTTCCCGGATCAGCCTCTGGAACTCCTCGTCCGCCCAGTGCGTCTCGTTGAAGGGCGAGTCGGGCAGGCTACCCTGGGCGACCTGGGTGAGGTACAGGCGCGTGGACCAGAAGTCCTGCGCGAACGGCCACTTGAGGTAGTTGTCGCCGTAGAACGTGCCGGTGTCCACCTTGCGCACCTTGACCTGGACTCCCGCGCCCTTGGCCTGCTCGGCGAAGACCTGCGCGGCCGCGACGATGCCCCGGAACACATCCGCCGTGACGAGCTCGACGCGGAGGTCGCTCTGGCCCGCCTGCGAGAGCAGTGACTTGGCCTGCTCGAGATCCTGCTCGCGCTGGGGGAGGTCCTTCGCGTAGCACGGGTCGAAGGGGGCGTAGAGGTCGTTCGCGACCCGGCCCTGCCCGCTGAGCACCTGCTCGACCATCTGCTGGCGATTCACGATGAGCCGGAACGCCTGGCGGACCTTGACGTCGTCGAACGGGGCGGCGTCGACGCGCATCGTGAACGGCTGCCAGGAGCCGGTCTCGGAGATCACCGCACGCAGCTTGGGGTTGCCCTGGATGCTCGCGAGCTGGCTGAATGGGACGTTGTTGATGGCCTCCACCTGACCGCCGAGCAGCGCGTTGACGCGCGCGGTGTCATCCGTGAAGTCGATGATCACGAGCTCGTCGGCGTACGGCTCGCCGTCGCGCCAGTAGTTGGGGTGGCGCACGAACGTGCTCTGCTCACCCGGCGAGAGGCTCTGGAACTTGAACGCGCCAGTGCCCACCGGGTTCGCGGGGTCGTAGCCCACCGGCACGATCCCGTTGAAGTACTGGCCGATGTCCTCCGGGAACGTGGCGTTGCCGAACTGGAGCGGGATGCGCACGGTCCGGTCGTCGAGCTTCCTGAGTCCCTTCGCGTCGACGTACCCGATCGACGCGGCGCCCACCTTGGGGTCCTTGGGGTCGAGGATCCGCCGCAGCGAGAAGATGACGTCGTCGGCCGTGACGGGCTTGCCGTCGTGGAACTCGACGCCCTCCTTCAGCCGGACCGTCCAGCGGTCCGCGCGATCGCCGTCCGCTTCCAGCGACTCGGCCAGGATCATCTCCAGGTCCCCGAAGTCCGCCGGACGCACCGCGAGCGGCTCGTAGAGCTGCCAGACCCGCATGATGTCCGGATCCGAGGTCGGCTTGTGCGCGTCGACGGTGTCCTCCGCGCCGCCACCGGTCGCCCCCACCCGCAGCGTGCCGCCCTGCCGCAGCGAGCCCGCGTCCTGCTGGCTGGTGTCCTGCGTGCCGTTGCCGTCGTCGCCGCCCCCGCAAGCGGCGAGCACGCCGCCCGCACCGAGCACGAGGCCGCCGGCGAGGCCGCCTCGGATCACCTGCCGCCGGGTCAGGGCCTCCTCCAGCCAGGCGCCGCTCCGATCCCGTTCCACCACGCCGTCCTCCTCTCCAGGGAGTCCTGATATATCAACATCGCGCCCGGCAGGCAAGTGCGCTAGCTTGCGCCGATGGGCGCCGGTCCTCCGAGTCTGCTGCTGATCATGGCCGACCAGCTGGCGGCGTCCTGGCTGCCGGCCTATGGCCACCCGATCGTGCAGGCGCCGAACCTGACGGCGCTGGCGGAGGCGGGAGCCGTCTTCAAAAGCGCCTATTGCCCCTCACCGCTGTGCGCGCCGTCACGCGCCAGCCTGCTCACCGGGCGGCTCCCGTCGCGCACCGACGTCTTCGACAACGCCGCCGAGATGCGCGCGTCGCTGCCGACCGTCACGCACCATCTGCGCGCCAGGGGCTACTCCACGTGCCTCGCCGGCAAGATGCACTTCGTCGGGCCCGATCAGCTCCACGGCTTCGAGGAGCGCCTGACGACCGACATCTATCCCGCCGATTTGCAGTGGACGCCCGATTGGCGGCTGCCGCTCACGGAGCGCCTGCCCTGGTATCACACCATGGAGAGCGTGGTCCGGCCGGGCATCTGCCCGGCCAGCATGCAGCAGGACTACGACGACGAGGTGGCGTTTCACGCGGTGCGCAAGGTGCATGACCTGGCGCGCAGCGGCCCGGACCGGCCGTTCTTCCTCACCGTGTCCTTCACGCACCCGCACGATCCCTGGGAGCTGCGGGCGCGTTACTGGAACCGCTATGACCCGGCCGCGATCGACCTCCCCGCCATCGCGCCGATCCCGCTGGCGGAGGCCGATCCGCACAGCCGCAGGCTGCGCCAGATGTGCGGCGCGGACGTGCTCGAGCCGAGCGCGGCGCAGGTGCGGGCGGCACGGCACGCCTACTACGCCGCCGTCAGCTACCTCGACGATCGCGTCGGCGAGCTGCTCGAAGCGCTGCGGGACACCGGGCTCGACGACGAGACGGTGGTCGTGTTCACCACCGACCACGGCGAGATGCTCGGCGAGCGAGGGCTCTGGTACAAGATGTCGTTCCTCGAGCCGTCGGCGCGGGTGCCGCTGATCGTGCGGATCCCGGGAAGGCCCTCGCAGCGGATCCACGATCCGGTCTCAGTGCTCGACCTGGCGCCGACGCTGCTCGAGCTCGCGGGCGATCCGCCCGAGGCGGTGGACTCCGACATGGACGGGACGAGCCTCGTGCCGCTCATGGCCGACGGGGCCCCGCCGCGGTCGGCCCCGGTGCTGGCCGAGTACCTCGCCGAAGGCGTCACGGCTCCCGCCGTGATGGTCAGGCGCGGCCCGTACAAGTTCATCGCCTGCGAAGGCGACCCCGACCAGCTCTACGACCTCGCCGAGGATGCCGCCGAGCTGACGAACCTCGCCGAGGATCCTGGTCTCGACGCAATCCGCCGAGAGCTCCGGGAGGAGGTCTTGAGACGCTGGGACCTGCAGGACCTCGAGCGGCGGGTGTGCGCCAGCCAGCACGAGCGTCGGCTGATCGTCCGCGCCCTCGACCGGGGGGCGTTCACGCCGTGGGACTTCGAGCCGAGCGCCGACGGCTCCGAGCGCTACGTCCGCACGCGCACCGACATGTACGCGCTCCAGCGCCGGGCGCGACTGGACGCACCCGCCGCCACGCCCGAGGCGTCGTCGTGATCGATTGCGACGTCCACAACAACTGGACCTCGGCGGAGGCTTTGATCCCCTACCTCGCGCCGGCCTTCCGCGAGTACCTCGAACGCGGCGAGCTGCCGGGCGAGCGCGGCTCGTTCCCGCACGCGCACCGGCCCTGGCTGCACCCCGAGGACTTCAAGCGCACCGACGCGGCGCCGCCCAGCGGCGAGGCGGCCGGCTCCGACTACGCGTTCATGCGCGAACAGCTGCTCGACCGGTACGCCGTCGACTACGCCGTCCTGACCGGCGAGGAGGCGATCGAGGTCTCCACGCTGGCCAACCCGTACTACGCGCAGGCGCTGGCAAGCGCCTACAACGACTGGATGATCGAGACCTGGCTCCCTCGCGATCCGCGCCTCAAGGGCTCGCTGGTCGTCGCGCCCCAGGACCCCGAAGGCGCCGCGAGGGAGATCCGGCGCGTGGGGAGCCACCCGGACGTCGTGCAGGTGCTGGTCTCCAGCGGGTCGCAGCGACCATACGGAGACCCCTTCTACAACCGGATCTGGGAGGCGTGCGCCGAGCAGGGCCTTCCGCTCGCGGTGCATCTGGGCGGCCAGGGGGGCGTGAACGCGAACCCCACCGGGACAGGACCGCCGACCTTCTTCTGGGAGGCGCACGCGCTGCTCTGCGAGACGGGGATGGGCCACGTCGCGAGCGCGATCGCGCACGGCGTCTTCGAGCGGTGGCCGAACGCGCGCCTGCTGCTCGTGGAGTGCGGGATCGCGTGGCTTCCCGCCGTCCTGTGGCGGCTCGACGCCGACTACCGCGCGCTGCGCAAGGAGACTCCGTGGCTCGAGCGACTGCCGAGCGAGTACGCCCGCGAGCACATCCGGCTCACGACGCAGCCGCTCGAGCAGCCGCGCGATCCCGACGCGCTCTGGCCGGCGCTGGAGGACGTCGGCGCCGGGGACATGCTCGTGTTCGCCTCGGACTATCCGCACTGGGACTTCGACGACCCGCGGCTGCTGCGCTTGCCTCCGCCGTGGCGCGAGCGGGTCATGGACGGCAACGCCCGCGCGCTGTACGGGCTATGACGAGCCACCGACACGTCGTCTGCCCCGCGAGCGAGCTCGGGCCCGGGGAGCGGCGGATCGTCGAGCTCGAAGGCTCCAGCATCGGGGTCTTCAACGTCGCCGGCACGTTCTACGCCCTGCGCAACCGATGCCCGCACCGCGGCGGCGCGCTCTGCCGGGGGCCCGTCTCCGGCACCGTGCTGCCGACCGCCGACCGCTCGCACCCCTACGGCCGCGAGGGCGAGATCCTGCGCTGCGCGTGGCACGGCTGGGAGTTCGACATCCGGACCGGGCACGCGCTCGTCGACCCGTCCGTGCGGGCCCGCGCCTACCCGGTGACGGTCGAGGACGGCAAGGTCGTCGTGCACCGCTAGCCTCGTGGAACTCGCGTTCCATCCGAGGTATATTACGATCCGGTCGCGGCGCCTCGCGTCGTCACGGCCAGCGCTCAAGGGAGCCTCTGCATGTACGTCAACGAACTGCCCCGGTACGAGATCCTGAGCGACGAGGCGATGGACGTGCTGGACCGCGGCTGGCGCCGGATCGTGTCGGAGCTGGGGGTCGAGTTCATGCTGCCCGAGGCGGTCGAGCACTTCCGTGCCGCCGGCCAGAAGGTGGAGGGCGAGAAGGTCTTCCTCGACCCCGAGTTCGTGCTCGAGCAGGTCGCCAAGGCGCCGCGGGAGTTCGAGCTGCAGGCGCGCAACCCCGAGCAGTCAGTCCACATCGGCGGCAAGCACATGGTGTTCTCGGGGGTCTACGGCCCGCCGTTCGTGCGCGAGGGCGACGTCCGTCGCGACGGTAAGATGGCGGACTTCGAGAACTTCGTGAAGCTCTCCCAGTCCTTCGACGAGCTCGACTCGGCGGGCGGCACGATCGTCGAGCCCGAGGACCGCCCGCTGGACTCGCGTCACCTCGACATGGTCTACGCCCTGCAGACCCTGTCGGACAAGCCGTACATGGGGTCGGTGATCTCGGCGGAGAACGCGCGCGACACGATCGCGATGGGCGAGATCCTGTTCGGCGGCCCTGACGCCCTGCAGCAGGCGCCGGTGTCGATCTCGCTGATCAACTGCAACTCTCCCCTGCGCTGGGACGACCGGATGCTCAGCGCCATGCTCGAGTACAACCGCGCCAACCAGGCAGTCATCACCACGCCGTTCCTGCTGATGGGCGCGATGTCGCCGGTCTCCATCCCCGCCACGCTCGTCCAGCAGATGGCCGAGGCGCTGTCGGGCATCGCATTGACGCAGCTCGTCCAGCCGGGCTGTCCGGTGGTGTTCGGCTCCTTCCTCTCCAACACCGACATGAAGTCGGGCTCGCCGAGCTTCGGGACGCCGGAGTCGGCGATCGGGCTCCTGTGCACGGGCCAGATCGCACGGCGCTTCGGGATCCCGTTCCGCAGCGGCGGTGCGCTGAACGCCTCGACGACCGTCGATGCGCAGGCCGCCTACGAGTCGCTGATGACGATGCTGCCGACCTTCCTGGCCGGCGCCAACTACGTCATGCACACGGCGGGCTGGCTCGAGGGCGGCCTGGTCTCGTGCTACGAGAAGTTCATCGTCGACATCGAGCTGCTGCGCATGCTCAAGCACGAGTTCACGCCGCTCGAGGTGACCGAGGAGAGCCTCGCCTTCGACGCGCACGAGGAGGTCGGCTCCGGTGGCCACTTCCTCGGGGCCGCCCACACGCTGCTGCACTTCCGCGACTGCTTCTACCGGCCCTTGCTGTCTTCGACGGAGAACTTCGATCGCTGGTCGCGCGGCGGCGGGCTCGACGCGACGGCCCGCGCCGCGAAGCTCTGGCGCGAGACGCTGGACGCCTACGAGCAGCCGCCGGTCGACGAGGACGTCCGCAGCGAGCTGCGCGATTACGTCGCGCGGCGCCGGATCGAGCTGGGTGACGAGCCCGTTCCCACCCCCGCGTTCTAGTGTGATATATCAGGAGTCCTCCCCATGTCCGACCCCGAGGTGACGTCCGTGGAAGACCACTCCCGAGCCCTGCCGGGAACGGCGCGTGCGGTCCTGATCGGCGCCGGCATCGTCGGCAACAGCCTCGCGTTCCATCTCGCCCGGCTCGGTTGGACCGACCTCGTGCTGCTCGACAAGGGACCGCTTCCCAACCCCGGCGGCTCGACCGGCCACGCCTCGAACTTCATCTACCCCGTCGACCACTCGCGCGAGATGACCGCCCTGACGCTCGACAGCGTGCGCCAGTACGAGGAGCTGGGCGTCCTCACCGTGTGCGGCGGGGTCGAGGTCGCGCGGACCGAGGAGCGCATGGAGGAGCTGCGCCGCCGGATGGCGTCCGCGGCGTCCTGGGGTGTCGAGCCCGTCTCGCTCGTGACTCCCGCCGAAGTCAAGGCGCTCGTCCCCTACATCGACGAGAGCGTGATCCTCGGCGGCTTCCACTCCCCCGGCGTCGCCGTCGTGGACTCGCTGCGCGCCGGCACGATCATGCGCGAACGCGCGCAGGAGCCGGGCGCGCTGACCGTCGCGGCGAACACCGAAGTGCTCGACATCGACGTCGAGCGCGGCCGCGTGCGGTGCGTGCGCACGAGTCGCGGCGACATCGAGACCGCGGTCGTGGTGATCTGCTGCGGCGTCTGGAGCCCGCGGCTGGCGCGCATGGCGGGCGCCTCGATCCCGCTCACCCCGGCGGTCCACCAGATGATCGACATCGGCCCGGTCCCGCGCTTCGCGGGCGCCAAGAGCGCGATCGAGTT
>Ga0136624_1000084_pt1 | contig 26698 bp, 28 predicted proteins | sample AntDrymUQ4692206_2_FD_104802 | JGI IMG/M metagenome (GOLD analysis project Ga0136624, IMG submission 104802) | Polar desert sand microbial communities from Dry Valleys, Antarctica - metaG UQ469 (22.06) | ecosystem: Environmental > Terrestrial > Soil > Desert | place: Antarctica: Dry Valley... | reverse complement strand
TGGGGGGCGCGGGTCGCCCTCAGGTCTGGCACACCGGGCACCAGTACGTCGTCCGTCCGCCGATCGTGTCGCGCGCCATGCCCGCCCCGCAGCGCGGGCAGAAGCCGTCGCGGCGGCGGAAGGGGATCAGCGCCCCCGTGTGGACACCACCCTTCCGGATCGCCGCGCGCGTCGCCGCCCGCAGCTCGCGCCTGAGCCGGTCGAGCTCTGGCGAGGACAGCTCTCCCGCCGCCCGGCGCGGCGAGAGCCGCGCGCGCCACAGCGTCTCGTCGGCCAGCAGGTTGCCGATTCCCGCGATCACCGCCTGGTCGAGCAGCCGCGCCTTCAGCGGCGCGGTCCCGCGCCCGACCCGCGCACGGAACAAGTCGCGGCCTACCTCGGCGGCGTCCGGGCCGACGTGCGAGAGGTCCGGGTCCAAGATCGCGCGGCTGAGCCGGCGCTTGTCGTGCAGCGCGAGGCGCCCGCCATCCGGGAAACCGAGCGCGAACCGGTCCCAGTTGCCCGACGCGGGCGGCTTGTCGACGTCGATCCGCCCCGCCATGCCGAGGTGCAGCCCGAGCACCGGGCCGGTCGTCTCGACCCAGAGGAACTTGCCGCGCCGGTGGGTGTGGAGCAGCCGCTCCCCGAGCAGAGCGGCCGCGATCTCGCCGGGCGCGTGCGGGCGGCAGACGTAGTTGTCGCGGTCGTCGACGGCGACGATCTCACGTCCGAGCGTGCGGTCGATCTGCCCGCGTGCGCGTTCCGCCTCGGGTAGCTCGGGCACCGGGCGCAGCCTAGCCGTGCGCCGGCGACGCCAGATCGCCTCGGCGCTCGTACTCTCCTGCGGCGACTGAGCCAGAGGGGTTAAGCTGCCGCGACATGGCCGACGCGTTGCGTGTGGTGTCCGGAACGCTCTTCTTCCCGCGCGGTGGCTCCGCCTACGTGACCCGCGCGCTCGCGCGAAGCCTCGCGGATCGGGGTGTCGACCTGACGCTGGTCGCCGGCTCCCGCCACGACCTAGGCGGACTCGGCGACGCCGCCTCGTTCTACAGCGGGATCGACGTCCACGAGGTCGACTACACGTGCGCGCTGAAGAACCCGGATCCGATGGCGTTCGCCGGCGGGCCGGGGCAGGGTCCGCTGCAGCCGTCCTTCGAGGATCGCCGCGGCGCCCCCGATCGCATCTTCGCCTCGCTCGACGACGCGTCCTACCGGCTCCAGGTCGACGCCTGGACGCGCGCACTCAGCGCGGTCGCCGCCGCCCGCGCCCACGTGCTCCATCTCCACCATCTCACGCCGATCAACGCGGCGGCCGACCTCGCCGCCCCGGGCGTCCCGATCGTCGGAACCCTGCACGGGACCGAGCTGCTGATGCTGGAGGCGATCGCCGGCGCCGGCGCGGGGCGCTGGCCGCACGCCGCGGCGTGGGCGGAACGGCTGTGCCGCTGGGCGTCGCGCTGCGAGCAGCTCGTGCTCGCGCCAGGCAACAGCGAGCGCGCCGTCGAGCTGCTCGGACTCGAGCCCGACCGCTTCGAGACGCTCCCCAACGGCTTCGACCCGGTTGTCTTCCGCCCGTGTGCGGTCGATCGCCGCCGGACGTGGCGGAGGGCGCTCGTCGACGAGCCGCGTGCGTGGGCCCCCGGCGGCAAGCCCGGCAGCATCGCCTACGGCGAGGACGTGCTCGACGCGCTCGACCGCGGGCCGGTCATCGTCTACGTCGGCCGCTTCACCGAGGTCAAGCGCCTGCCGCTCCTGCTCGAGGCGTTCGCCGAGGCGCGCGGGCGGATGACCACGCCCGCGTCGCTGATCCTCGTCGGCGGGCACCCGGGCGAGTGGGAGGGCGAGCACCCGGCGGAGACGGTCGAGCGCCTCGGACTGCCCGACGTGCTGCTCGCCGGCTGGTACGACCAGTCCGAGCTGCCCGAGCTGCTGGCGGCCGCCGACCTGCTCGTGCTGCCGTCGGTCCGCGAGAGCTTCGGACAGGTGATCGTCGAGGCCATGGCCTGCGGTGTGCCCGCGATCGCCGCCGCGTCGCTCGGCCCGGCGAAGATCATCGACGACGGCAAGACGGGCTGGCTCTTCGCCGTCGATGATCGCGCCGGGCTCGCCGACGCGCTCGCCGCCGCCGTCAACGACCCGGACGAGCGGGCACGCCGTGCGCGGCTCGGCGTGCAGGATGCCAGCGATCGCTTCACCTGGGCGGCGATCGCCGGGAGACTGGAGGGCATCCTGCAGCGGGCGGCGTCCAGCGGACGGGCGCGGCGCGCCGGCGCCGGACGCCACGCCGCGGAAGCGACGACGGCGAGCGCCGCGGAGTGAGCGGTCAGCGTCGCTTCGCGTAGGCCAGGCGCGCGTCGGCGCCTGCCGAGGTCCGCTCGAGCTCGCGCAGCCTGGTCAGGCTCGTCGGCTTGGCGCCGTAGACGCGTGCCCGGTAGAGGGCGAGGCGGTCGCGGTGGTAGCGCGCCTCGGCCTCGAGCTGCTCCAGCTGATGGTCGGCTCGATCGGGCACCGTCACACCCATCGTAGTCTTCCGTCAGAGCACGGCGCCGTCGTCGTAGAGCTTGCGGATCCTGACCGCTCCCGGCGGGGTGGCGTCGATGCACAGGCGACAGAGCACGCACTCGTCGAGGTTGGGCTCGACGACCAGCAGCGTGCCGTCCGCCCGCTGGGCGTAGATATCCACCGGGCAGACCTCGGCGAGCGTGGCCGCGAGCAATGGGTCCGATGCGACGTCGGGCGCGACCTCGATGTCTATGAACAGGCTGATGCTCAAGCTCCGATCTGGTTCCTGACGAGCCCGGGGATGTCCTCGATCCGCTCGGCGATCGTGATGCCGGCGGCCCGCATGCGGGCGATCTTCTCCGTCGCCGTGTCCTCCTTGCCCTCCACGATCGTGCCGGCGTGCCCGAACGACATCCCGGGCATCTCGTCCATGAAGCGGCCGGCCATGAAGGCGACCACGGGCAGCTTCGGCCCGTACTCGGCGAGCTGGGCCTCCATGCGACCGCCCGGCTCGGTGTAGATGACGATCGCTCGCGTTCCCGCGTCCGCCTCGAACAGCGGCATCAGCTCGGCGTAGGTGGAGCCGATGATCGCGTCGCCGCCGATCGAGACCGCGGTCGACTGGCCGAGCCCCGCCGCGGTCAGCGTGGAGGACATCTCCGTCGTCATGCCGCCCGAGCGGCTGATCACGCCGACTGGCCCGGGCGAGTACGCCTGCCGCGCGTTGCGCGCCGGTCCGCCGATCCCGCCCATCTTGACGACGTCCGGAACGATGATCCCCAGGCAGTTGGGGCCGATGATCCGCGCGCCCCGCTGCTCGGCGAGCTCGACCATCTCGGCCACGTCCGCGCGCGGGATGCGCTCGGTGACGATCACGACCAGGCGGATGCCGTTCTCGATCGCCTCGAAGACGGCGTCCCTGGTGTGCGCCGGTGGGACCGTCACGACGGAGCCGTGGATCGGCGCCCCGTGGTGCGCGACCGCCTGGCTCACGGTGTCGAACACCGGCACCCCGTGCACGTCGCGCCCCAGCCGTCCCGGCGTCACCCCACCGACGATCTTCGCGCCGGCGCCGTAGTCCAGGCACTCGCGCGTGAGGTTGACCGCCTCGCGCCCGGTGATCCCCTGGACGATGAAGGTGGTGTCCGCGTCGATCAGGACGCTCACGAGGGGTGCCTCCGCGGGGCATCCGGCCCCGCGTCCTGATGGGGACGATCGGCCTCCTGGCGCCCGATCGCGACGACCGCCCGCCGGGCCGCCTCGTCGAGCGACACGCTGCGATCGGCGTAGGGGACGCCGTAGCGCTCGAGGATCTTGAAGCCCTCCTCCTCCCAGGCCCCGGGGATGCGGAAGATGGCGATCTTCTCGGCCGGGTCGTGACCGAGCTCGACGCACGCCTTGATGACGCCGCGCGCGACGATGTCCACGCGGGTGTTGGAGACGATCGACATCATCACCGCGATCTTGTCCACGCCCGGCTTCTGCAGGACGAGCTTGGCCAGCCCGCACGCCTTGGCGACCGAGGGGTTGCCGCCGATCTCGCAGTAGTTCGCGGGGCGCCCGCCGTGGGCGCGGACGGCGTCGAACAGCGTGAGCGATCCGCCGCCGGCGCCGATCACGAGCCCGAGGTCGCCGTCGAACTCGGTCACGTTGCCGGCGACGCCCCGGTGGTCCTGGCCGTCGACCGCCTCGCCGGCCAGCTCGAACGGCGTCGCCTCGCGCGCCTGGCGGGTCTCGTCGTCCCCCACGCCGAGCTCGCGCAGGATGGCCCGCTGACGGGGGCGCGCCTCGTTCTCCATGTCCATGTGCGCGTCGACGGCGACGAACGTCCCGTCCTCGAGCTGGGCGAGCGGGTTGATCTCGGCGAGCACCATGTCGTGCTCGCGGAACAGCCGCGCGAGCCGCCCGACGATCGGCACCAGCCGGGTCAGCGCCTTCCCGGTCAGGCCCACCGACGCGATCACCTGCTTGGCCTCGTAGTCCGAGAACGGTCGCAGCGTGGAGAAGTGCGCGCGGCCCACCCGGTCCGGGTGGCTCGCGGCGACCTCCTCGATGTCGATCCCGCCCATGTCGGAGAAGATCAGGACCGGGCGCTTGCGCGTCGCGTCCCACGTGACCCCGGCGTAGAGCTCCCGTGCGACCGCGACCCGCGAGTCGACCAGCACGCCACGCGGCTTGTGGCCGCCGATCTCAAGCGCGAGGATCGCCTCGGCGTGCGCCTCGGCCTCCTCGGGCGTGTCGGCGAACTGCACGCCGCCGGCCTTCATGCGGCCGCCGGTCAGCACCTGTGACTTGATGACGGTCGGTGCTCCGATCTTCTCCGCGATACGCCGCGCCTCGGCGGCGGTCGTCGCGAAGCCGTGTGCGGAGACGGGGATGCCCGCCGCCGCGACGATCTGGCGGGACTCGTATTCGAAGAACCTCATGGCCAGCCGGAACCCTAGAGAGCCGGCGGCGCCAGTCGCGCTCTCCTCAGGCTCAGTCGACCGGGGCGGCGAGCAGCGCCCGCAGCGCGTGCGGCGTGGAGGGATGGAGCTGCCAGCCGACCGTGCCGACGAGCCGCTCGAGATCGGCGACCACGCGCGCCTCGCGGGCCGCTACGTGGACCACGCAGCCCGAGGCCGCCAGCCGGTCCCACTCGCGCGCCAGCCGGATGAGCGCGAACGTCTCGTAGCGCCGCAGCAGCGTGAGGTCGAAGACCAGGTCATGGCAGCAGTCGTGCCTCAGGGCGCGGATCGCCTCGTCGACCACCGGCAGCTCCACGTGGCGCAGCTCGGTGCCGACGTGGATGACGCACGTTCGCTCCCCGAGCCGGCGGATGGTCAGCTCGACCATGGAGGCTGCGGCGAACGGGTCCGACGACAGGCGCGTGCTCATGCCGGAGTGGATCCCCCGCTTCCTCAGCCGGCTAACCTGCGGTTGCGGCTACCCTCAGCCCGGTGAGATCCCGGATCGCGCTGCTCGTCGTGGCGCTTGCGCTCGTCGGTGCCGTACCGGCCTCCGCGGCCGAGGTCTCGGTCCGCGTCACACCCGAGGCGGGGGTGCGGTTGGGGAACCCGATCGAGGTCTCGGGGCTCGTCACCGAGGCCGGCGTGCCGCTCGCCGGCCGGGTGGTCGGGCTCGAGCTGCGCCGGCATCCGTTCACCGGGGACTGGACGCGGCGGGCGACGGCGAGCAGCGGCGCCGACGGGCGGTTCGCCTTCTCGCCGAAGCTCTCTCGCAACCACCGGGTGCGCATCCGGCTCGACGCCCCGGGAGCGAACGGTCGGCTCGTCGCGCCCGAGGCGCTGAGCATGGTCGGCCACGCCTTCGTGCTGCCGGCGTTCACGCTCCGCTTCAGCCAGCGTGGGAAGCGCGCGATCCGCATCGTCCAGACGTACACGGTGCCGCGCGTCGTGAAGCTCAAGGCGCCGACGCGCTTCTACGTCGGCCCGTGCCGGCCGAGCCGGGCCGACCGCTGTACGACGAGGCGCGCCCGGTTGCGCGCGACGGCCAGAACCCGCCGAGTCCGCCGCGGCCGCTACGAAGCCCGCGCCAGGGTGCCGATCCCCGCCTCCTACGACGGGCGCTTCCGCTACGTGAGCTGCTTCGGCTACTCCAAGGGATCGGGCATGGGCGACCCGGACGTGCGCTGCCCGCGCAAGTCGATCGGCCTGCGCTGACTACCGCTCGTACGCGGCCTTGAGCTCCGGGTCCGTCGCCGAGAGCATCTCGGCGAGGTCGACCATCACCTTGCACTGCTTCCAGGTGGCGTCGTCCTGCATCCTGCCGTCGAGCATGTGCACGCCGCGGCCGTCCGGGATCGCCGCGATCACCTGCTTCGCGAAGCGGACCTCCTCCGGATCCGGCGAGAAGACCCGCCTGGCGATCTCGATCTGGCGTGGGTGCAGCGACCACGCGCCGACGCAGCCCATCAGGAACGCGGCGCGGAACTGCGCCTCGCAGCCCGCGGCGTCGGCGATGTCGCCGAACGGTCCGTAGAACGGCAGGATGCCCGTGGCGGCGCAGGCGTCCACCATGCGGGCGATCGAGTAGTGCCAGAGGTCCTGCTGCGCGCTGGCGCGCGGCGCCTCGGCGTCGGCGCGATCGGGGTCGGCCAGCACGACATAGCCGGGGTGGCCCCCGCCGACCCGCGTCGTCTTCATCCGCCGCGACGCCGCGAGGTCGGCCGGACCGAAGCTCATGCCCTGCATGCGCGGGGAGGCGGCGGCGATCTCCTCCAGGTTGGCGACGCCGAGCGCGGTCTCGAGGATGGCGTGCACCAGGATCGGCCTGGCGATCGCGTGCCTGGCCTCGAGCTGGGCGAGCAGGCGGTCGACGTAGTGGATGTCCCACGCGCCCTCGACCTTGGGGACCATGATCACGTCGAGCCGGTCGCCGATCTCACCCACGAGCGTGAGCAGGTCGTCGAGCACCCACGGCGAGTCGAGCGAGTTCACGCGCGCCCACAGCGCCGTGGCGCCGAGGTCCACCTCCTGGCCGATCCGCACCAGCCCGTCGCGTGCGGCATCCTTGGCCGCGGCGGGCACGGCGTCCTCGAGGTTTCCCAGCAGGATGTCGGTCGTCGCGGCGATGGCGGGGAGCTTGGCGGCCATCTTCTCGTTCGACGGGTCGAAGAAGTGGATCATGCGCGAGGGCGTGAGCGGGATCTCGAGCCGCGGGTTCGGAGCGCCCACGGCGAGCGGCTTGGCGAAGTCACGGGGATTGCGCACGGCCGGACCCTACCGCCGCACCGGTCGGGGCTGTCACGATCCCTGCCCATGAGCACCGAGACATCGCGCAGCGTCGAGACCGACCAGGCGAGCAGGGAGGCGAGCGGCGCGCATCCGTACGGCCGCTACCTGGAGGAGTTCGAGGTCGGCGCGGTCTACAAGCACTGGCCGGCCAAGACGGTGACCGAGGCCGACGACCACCTGTTCTGCCTCATCACGATGAACCACCATCCGCTGCACATCAACGACGTCTACGCCAAGCAGTCCCAGCAGGGCCGCAACGTCGTCGTCGGATCGCTGGTGTACTCACTCGCCCTCGGCATGAGCGTCTCCGACGTCTCCGGCAAGGCCATCGCGAACCTCGCGACGGAGGAGCTCAAGCACCCGGCGCCCGTGTTCCACGGGGACACGCTGTTCTGCGAGTCCGAGGTGCTCGAGGTGCGCGGATCCCAGTCCAAGCCCGATCGAGGCACGGTGCGCGTGCACACCCGCGTGCTCAACCAGGAGGGCGTGCTCGTGGCGGAGTTCAAGCGGCTCGTGCTCGTGCCGCGCCGGAGCTGAGCCGGCGGCGCGGCACGGTGGCGCGACCTCGGGCGACCGTGGGGTAGTGTCCGGCGATGGCCACCGGAACCTTTGCCCCCACCACCCATCGCCGGCTGCTGCAGTGGGTCGACGAGGCGGTGGCGCTCTGCGAGCCCGATGACGTCCACTGGTGCGACGGGTCGGCCGAGGAGTACGACCGGCTGTGCCGGCGGCTGGTCGACGCCGGCACGTTCGAGCGGCTTGCGGACGCCAAGCGCCCCAACTCCTATCTCGCGCTGTCGGATCCCGGCGACGTGGCTCGCGTCGAGGATCGGACCTTCATCTGCTCGGGAGCCGAGGACGACGCCGGCCCCACCAACCACTGGCGCGATCCGGCGGAGATGCGGTCCCTCTTGCACGAGAAGTTCGCCGGCTCGATGCGCGGGCGGACCCTCTACGTGGTCCCGTTCTCGATGGGGCCGCTGGGGTCGCCGATCGCGGAGATCGGGGTGCAGCTGACCGACTCGGCCTACGTCGCGGTCTCGATGCGGATCATGACCCGGATGGGCCGGGCGGCGCTCGAGCAGCTCGGCGGCGACGGCGGCTTCGTGCCCTGCATGCACACGGTCGGCGCGCCGCTCGGCGGGACGGGCGAGGCGAGCACGTCGTGGCCGTGCAACAAGGAGAAGTACATCGTCCACTTCCCCGAGACGCGGGAGATCTGGTCCTACGGCTCGGGCTACGGCGGCAACGCGCTGCTGGGCAAGAAGTGCTTCGCCCTGCGGATCGCGTCGGTCATGGCGCGCGACGAGGGCTGGATGGCCGAGCACATGCTGATCCTCAAGCTCACGTCGCCCGAGGGCTCCGTCAAGCACATCACCGGCGCGTTCCCGAGCGCCTGCGGCAAGACGAACCTCGCGATGCTGATTTCGGCGATCGACGGGTGGACGGTGGAGACGGTCGGCGACGACATCGCGTGGATGAAGTTCGGCCAGGACGGCCGCCTCTACGCGATCAACCCGGAGGCCGGCTTCTTCGGCGTGGCGCCCGGGACAGGGAAGGAGACCAACCCCAACGCGATGGCCACCATCCGCGCGAACACGATCTTCACCAACTGCGCCCGCAGCGATGACGGCGACGTGTGGTGGGAGGGGATGACTCCCGAGCCCCCGGCGCACGCGATCGACTGGCACGGCAACGACTGGACGCCGGAGTCCGACACGCCCGCCGCCCATCCGAACGCACGCTTCACCACGCCCGCCGCCCAGGATCCGGCGATCGCGCCGGAATGGGAGGAGCCGAAGGGCGTGCCGATCGACGCGATGCTGTTCGGCGGCCGCCGCTCGACGGTCGTGCCGCTCGTGCACGAGGCGTTCGACTGGGAGCACGGCGTCTTCCTCGGCTCGGTGATGGGCTCGGAGACGACCGCCGCCGCCGCGGGCGCGGTGGGCAAGCTGCGCCGTGACCCGTTCGCGATGCTCCCGTTCTGCGGCTACCACATGGCCGACTACTTCTCGCACTGGCTCGCCATCGGCCGCCACGACGGCGCGGTGCTGCCGAAGATCTTCTACGTCAACTGGTTTCGCAAGGAGCCGGGATCCGGCCGCTGGCTGTGGCCGGGCTTCGGCGAGAACGCCCGGGTGCTCGAGTGGGTCTTCCGTCGCTGCGACGGCGCGGTCGAGGCGCGGGAGACGCCGATCGGCCGGGTGCCCACGGCCGGCGGGCTCAACACCGACGGGCTCGCGCTCAGCGCCGAGGACCTCGATCAACTGCTGCGCGTCGACCCGGGAGAGTGGCTGGCCGAGATCGACCCGCTCCGCGAGTTCTTCGCACAGTTCGGCGAGCGGCTCCCGGATGAGCTCGACGCTCAGCTCGTCGCGCTCGAGGAGCGGCTGCGTAGCGCGCAGTCCTGACTTCGCCGTCGTCGGCGGCGGCATCGTCGGCCTCGCGGCCGCCGAGGCCCTCGCGCGCCGGGGCGCGGACGTCGTCGTGCTCGAGCGCTCCGTGCCGGGCGCCGGCCAGTCCGCGGGGACCGCGCGCGGCTTCCGGCACCTGCACGCGAGCCCTGAGCAGATCGCCGAGGCGGTCGCCGCCCGCGCCGGATGGGACGCCTGGTCGGAGCGTGCGGGGGAGCCGCTCGTGGGGAAGGAGGGGGCGCTGCGGCTGGGCGGCGAGGTGGAGGCGGACGCCGCGCGGCTGCGGGCGGCGGGAGTGGCGGCCGAGGCGATCGACGCGGCCGGAAGCCGCCATCCGGCGCTGGCGCCGGACGCCGGGCCGCTGCTGTGGGATCCGCGCGGCGGCGCGATCCGCGCGCGGCGGGCGATCGAGTGGCTCTGCGGTGAGCTGGGCGACCGCGTCCGGCGGGCGGAGGTCCGCACGGTCGGTCCCGGCCGCGTGCAGACCGCGAGCGGCGTCCTGCGTTGCCGCGAGGTCGTCCTGTGCGCCGGAGCCGGCATCGAGCGGCTGTGGCCGCAGGTGACGCAGCGCCGCGTCGTGCACCTGCGGGTGACCTTCGCGCACGCGGGCGGGAACGACGCCCCGGCGACGGGCTCGTCGTGGGGAGCGGCGACCTGGGCGGACCGGAGCGAGCGGTTCGGTCCGCGCGTCTACGGCGTCGCCGACGGGCCCGGGCGCTTCGCGCTCGGGCTCGCCGACCTCGACGCGCAGCCGGTTCCGAGTGAGCCGACCGCCGACGTCGTGCCCGAGGGGATCGATCTCGCCTCCGTCCGCGAGCGACTGCTCGCCTACGCCGCCGCCGCCTTCCCGGGCCTGGGCGAGCCGCTCGACGAGGTCGTCAGGCTGCTCACCGTGCTGCCCGGCGACGACGAGGACGCCTACCGGCTCGAGCGCACCGGGGGCGTGACACTGGTCGCGGGCCACAACCTGTTCAAGCTCGCCCCGCTCCTCGGCGAGAAGGTGGCCGGGGCGTGCGGCGTCACGGGCTCGAGCGCTGCGGCAACCGCGTGACGCGCCCGCCGGGGGAGCCGATCAACGACTCCATTTCCGCGGGCGGTACCGGGCGGGCGAAGTGGAATCCCTGCGCCCAGCCGCAGCCCAGAGCCAGCGCCTGCGCCGCCTGCTCCGGGGTCTCCACACCTTCCGCCACGACCTCGAGGCCGAGAGCGCCGGCCATCGCGGCGATCGCGCGCACGATCGCGCCGTCATCCGCTTCGGTGCCGAGTTGCGCCACGAAGGACCGGTCGACTTTGAGCACGTCGATCGGGAATTGCTGAAGGTGGCTCAGCGAGGAGTAGCCCATTCCGAAGTCGTCGAGCACGATCTTCAGCCCCAGCGCCTTCAGCTCGCGCAGTGTCGCGGCCGGCACGCTCGAGTCCTCGATCAGCGCCGTTTCGGTGATCTCGATCGCGAGGTCCGCGGCGGCCAGGCCCGTCTCGCCGAGCACGCGCCGGATCATCGCGGGAAGCTCCGCCTGCGCGAGCTGCCGGGCGCTCACGTTGACGCTGACGGGCAGCGGCGCGCGATCGCCGAAACGCCGGCGCCAGCCGGAGGCTTGCTCGCACGCCGCCCTCAGGGTCCACTCGCCGACCTCCAGGATCAGCGCGCTCTCTTCCGCGATCGGGATGATCTTCTCGGGCGGGATGAGCCCGCGCTCGGGGTGCTGCCAGCGCACGAGCGCCTCGACCGAATCCAGCGTGCCGTCGCCGAGCGCCACGATCGGCTGATAGTGGAGCAGCAGCTCGCCGGCTTCCAGCGCCTTCTGGAGCGCCTGCTCGATTCGGACGCGTTCGAGGGCGCGGTTGCGAATTCGCTCGTCGAAGACCTCCCAGAGACCCGGGCCGCGCTCCTTGGCGCGGTACATCGCCACGTCCGCGTCGCGGAGCAGGCTCTCCGCGTCACCGTGTTCCGCGCTGGCGAGCGCGATCCCGATGCTCGCCGTGACGAGGTGCTCGTAGCGCCCGAGGACGAAGGGACGGAGCAGCGCCCGCTGGATCCGCTGCGCGACCCGCACGGCGTCGCCCTCGGCGGCGAGCCCCTCGCAGAGCACGACGAACTCGTCGCCGCCGAAGCGCGCCACCGTGAACTCCTCGTCGGCGAAGCGCGCGAGGGTGTCAGTCGCTCGCAGCGCCGCCTTCAATCGCCCTGAGACGTCCCTCAGCAGCTGGTCCCCCGCGCTGTGCCCGAGCGTGTCGTTGATGGCCTTGAACCGGTCGAGATCCAGGAACAGCAGCGCCGCGAACGAGCCGCTGCGCTCGGCGCGCGCCAGCACGAGCTCGAGGCGATCGCGGAAGACGAGCCGGTTCGCCAGCCCGGTCAGGCCGTCGTGCGTCGCCTGGTGGACGACCTGCTCCTGCGCGCGGATCCGCTCGACGACGCGTCCGAGCTGTCTGCCGATCTGATCCGTCACCTCGAGCAGGGAGGAGTCGGGCGCGACCGCCGATGCGGTGAAGAACTCCAGCACCGCCGCTATCTCTCCGTCCGCCCGGATCGGGAACGCGAACGCTCCGCGCACTCCGAGGTCCTGTCTGAGGAAGTTCGCATCGATCGCCACATCGGTGATCCACGCCGCCGTGCCCGTGGCGAGCACACGGCCCGGCAGGCCGATCCCTGCGGCGAAGGTGAGCTGCTCGGTCATGCCACGGAAGGCCTCGAACTGATCGGACTCCGGGACGTGCCAGCTCGAGGTCGGGACGAGGTCCCCTGAAGCGGTGTCGCGCAGATATGCGTGTCCGACGGGCCAGGTCGTGTGCGCGCAGACGGCCGTGACCGCACCTTGGAGCGCGTCTCCGACGGTCGCGCTCTCGTTCGAGGCCAGGACCACCGCCTCGAGCAGCACGAGCTCCTGCTGCTTGTCGTACAGCACCCGGGTCGCCCGTTCGGCGATCGTCTCCGCCTCACGGCGCGCAAGCCGCTCGCGTCGCAGGCGACGCTCGGTCGCCACGAGCTTGGCTTCTGCGGACGAGCGTTCGACCGTGGGCGGGTCGGGCTTCACCGCGAGAAGGCGAGCTCGAGCACGCATCGGTCGTCCCCGCGCTTCATGCACAGCGGCTGCTCGATCGTCAGCCGCTCGCCGTAGTGCTCCGCTGCCCCGAGGAGGAGGCCTTCGGCGAAGGAGCACATCTTGCGCGGGGACCGGTATCCCATGGCGAGACCCTGCTCGTGCAGCCTGAAGTCGAACTCCGGGACGTCGGCGCCCGGGTAGAGCTTGCGCACCTCGGGATGGATGATGTCGTTCAGCGTGAGGACGAACGACTGCGTGGAGTGGTGCGGTTCGAAGAGCTGCGGGTAGTGCTCCGCGAACACGGGCAACGCGTTGCGCCCGAGCCACACCAGCACGTCGTCGGCCGGCATGGCGAGAATGTCCGCGGCCGCGTGCACGAGCCTCACGAAGTCCTCGTCCGGGTAGCTGCCGAGCGAGGTGTAGGCCCCGTCGAGTCCACTGGCGTCGAGGAGCGCATCCCAGGTGTCTTCACCGAAGTCCCGCGCGACCAGTCGTTCGAGCAGGTTGAAGACGACGCCCTTCATGAGGTCCTCCTCCCGATGAGCGGAACACCGCTGCGCAGCACGTGGGCGATTGGGCTCATAGCGAGGTTATCGGCAGGAGTGCCGGATCGTCACCCCCCATATCGACTCAGCTTAGCCCGGCGCAGCGCTTGACAAGCGTTCATGCACTGGTGTTCACTCTGCGTGAGTGATCACTCACAAATCTGGACAGGAGCTTCTCCGTGTTCTCTGCGCTCGCCGACCGCACCACCGCCCACCCGAAGCGCACACTGCTCGCGGTGCTGCTCTTCGTAATGATCGCGGGCGTCTTCGGTGGTCCTCTGGCCGGGGCGCTCGAAGAATCCGGTGGCTTCACCGCGACGGAGTCGGGATCTGCCCGCGCCGTCGAGCGCATCGAGGCGGCCACCGGCACCCAGGCGACCCCGGGCGTGGTCGCCCTGCTGGAGACGCCGGCGGGCGTAGAGTCGCCCGCGGCCAGCGAACGCGTCGCTGCGGTGGGGCGGACGCTCGCGGCCGAGCCGGGGATCGCCTCGGTGGCCTCGGTCGAGACGACGGGCGACCGGCGCTTCGTCAGCCGCGACGGGCGCGCCACCTACCTCGCCGCCACGCTCGAGGCCGGCGCTGACGAGGACGCGGTGGTCGCAGGGCTCACCGACCGCTTCGACGGCGCGGGTGACGTGGCGCTCGGCGGCTCGCTGGTCGCCTTCAACCAGATCGGCGACAGCGTCGTGGCCGACCTGGGCCGCGCCGAGGCGCTCGCCTTCCCGATCCTGCTGCTCCTGTCGCTCGTGTTCTTCCGCGGCCGCGCCGCGGTGCTGCCGTTGGCGGCCGGGATCACCACCGTGCTCGGCACCTTCCTCGCCCTCACCGCGGTCAACCAGGTCTACGGCCTGTCGATCTTCGCGCTCAACCTCGTCATCGGCCTCGGGCTCGGGCTGTCGATCGACTACACCCTGTTCCTGGTGACCCGCTTTCGCGAGGAGCTACAGGGCCAGGGCCCCGGCGCCGGCGCGATCCGCACCACGATGAACACGGCGGGGCGAACCGTCGCCTACAGCGCCGTGACGGTGGCCTTCGCCCTCATCACGCTCACGGTCTTCCCGCTCGGCTTCCTGCAGTCGATGGGGATCGCTGGCGCCGTCGTCGCGCTGGTCGCCGGCCTGGCGTCGCTCGTGATCGCCCCGACGATGTTCGCGATCTGGGGCGCGAAGCTCGCCGTGCGCCGGCGCCGGCCCGAGCGCCCGGCGGAGCAGGGCGGATGGTACCGGCTGTCACACGCGGTGATGCGCCGCCCCCTGCGGGTGGCCGTGGTCACCGGCGTGCTCATGCTCGCCGTCGCGCTGCCGTCGCTGCGGGCGGTCTGGACCCCCGTCGACGCCACCGTGATCCCGAAGGGCGAGAGCGCCCGCACCGTCGCCGACACGCTGGCCCGCGACTTCGGCGGGCAGGACTCGAGCCCGGTCGCCATCGCGCTCGACGCTCCGGCGGGCGAGCGCGCCGGCGTCGCGGAGTACGCGGCCGGGCTCGAGGGGCTGCCGGGCGTGCGGGCGGTGGCCGAGCCGCGGGCGCTGGACGACGCGACCTGGCAGGTGGACGTGGCCGTGGCCGGCCAGCCCGACGGCGACGCGGCTCAGGCGCTCGTCCAGGAGATCCGTGACCGGCCGGCGCCGTACCCGCTGCTCGTGGGCGGCGCCGCCGCGGAGTTCGTGGACCAGCAGGACGCCATCGGCTCCAACCTCCACCTCGCCGTCGGCCTGCTCCTGGCGCTGACCTTCGCGGTGCTGTGGCTCATGACCGGCTCGATCGTGCTGCCGATCAAGTCGATCCTGATGAACGCCCTGACGGTCGGTTCGGCGCTGGGCGTGCTCACCCTGGTCTTCCAGGACGGGCGCTTCGAGAGCCTGCTCGGCTACACGAGCAACGGCGGCGTGGAGCCGACGGACTTCCTCGTCGCCGCGGCGCTCGTCTTCGCGCTGTCGACCGACTACGGGGTCTTCCTGCTCGGCCGGATCAAGGAAGCGCGGACGGCGGAGCGCTCCGAGGGCGAGGCGGTCGCGATCGGGGTCGAGCGGACCGGAGCGGTGGTGACTGCCGCGGCCATCCTGCTCGCGGTGGCGATCGGCGCCTTCATCACCTCGTCGATCTCCTTCATCCAGCAGATCGGCGTGGCGACCGCGGCCGGCGTGCTCATCGACGCCTTCGTCGTCCGCGCACTGCTCGTGCCGTCGCTGATGGCCCTGCTCGGCCGGTGGAACTGGTGGTCGCCGCGGCCGCTGGCGCGCCTGCACGAGCGCATCGGGCTGCGAGAGGAGATTGCGTGAGGAGGCGGTCGCGTCGAACCGGTCAGTTGCTTACCCATGATAAGCAACAGCGAGGAGCGGTCAGTCGCGCTTGGCGTAACGGTGGTGCAGCATGAGGTCGTTGCCGTCCGGGTCCGTGAAGAGGGCCATGTGGCAGACGCCCGTGTCCATCGTCTCGCCGGCGAACAACACGCCCTTGGCCTTGAGCTCGTCGCGCGCGGCGGCGACGTCGTCGACGTGCAGAGCGAGGTGGGCGTTCTTCTGCGGTGTGAACGGCATCCCGAGTGGCTCGGGCTCCCAGATGCCGAAGCAGGTCTGCCCGAGCCAGAACTCGAAGCGCGCGTGCTCGTCCGGCCGGAGCCCGAGCGTGTCGACGTAGAAGCTCCGTGAGCGCTCGGGGTCCTGGGACGGTATGCCGATGAAGTCGAGTTTGCCGATCATGGGGTGATCCTAGCTTCAAGGGGCGCGTCATGGTTCCGCCTCCGCTCGAGCGACATCGGGCAGCGCCCGCCGCGCGGCGAGCAGGGCGTTGCGCGCGTCGGCGCTGCACACGAAGGCCCACCACGCCGCCACGGAGGGTCGCACGGGTCCGACCGCCGAGCGATGGGTGTACCAGCGGCGTTCGGGCAGGCCGGCGACCGGGAGGTTCGACAGCAGCTCGGCGTCGAGCTCCAGCGCCACCGTGATGCGCGAGACGACCGAGACGCCGAGCCCGGCTCTGACTCCCTCGACGATCGCGCCGTTGGAGCCCAGCGTGAGGATCCGCGGAAGCAGCTCGTGGCGCGCGAGGAACGACTCGTTGAACAGGCGGGTGCCCGAGCCCTGCTCGCGCAGCAGCCATGTCCGAGCCTCGAGCTCGGCCGGCGGAACTTCGTCGCGCAGCGCGAGCGGATCGCCGGCCGGGGCGATCAGGGTCATGGTGTTCGGCAGGAACGGCTCGGAATGCAGCTCCGCCTCCGGCGGCGGGCGGCCGGCGATGGCCACGTCGGCGTCATGATCGGCGAGCCGCCGGAAGACCACGTCGCGGTTGCCGACGTCCACCGCGATCCGCACCTCGGGGGCTCGCGCCGCGAAGCCGAGCAGCAGCGGCGGCAGGATCCGCTCGGCGGCCGTGGTGACGGCCGCGATCCGCAGTTCGCCCGCGCCGCGCTCCTCCGCCTCGTGCGCGGCGCGCGTTCCTCCCTCGAGCAGCCCGACGACGTGTGCGGCGTACGGTGCGAACGCCGTGCCGGCATCGCTCAGCGCGATGCCGCGCCCCGCGCGCTCGGTGAGCTCGACGCCGACCTCGCGCGAGAGCGCCGAGAGCGCGGCCGACACCGATGGCTGCGTGACCACGAGCTCGTCGGAGGCCGCCCGGACCGAGCCCGTGCGCACGACCGCCAGGAACGCGCGCAGCTGGGTGAGCGTGATCGCCATCCGGGGCCGGTCAGGTCACGGGCTCCGATCGCCCGCTCGGCGCATCTCTCGGCGGCACCCGCTCGCCCGCGGGGTCACGACGCCACGGCGGCGACGTCCAGGCCGGGGGCGTTGCGAGCCCCGTCCCCGCCGAGCGCGACCGCGGCCTTCGCGGTCACCAGGTGATAGAGCACGAGCACCTGGACGATCGCCAGCGTCTCGGATCGCTGCAGCTCGGTGCCCACGGTGTACTCGCCCAGGTGCTCCGTGCGCAGGTGGCGCGCGAAGTGCATCTTCTGCCACACCGCCTCCTCGATCCCCGCTGCTTCCTCGGGGTCGACGTCCGCCGGGATGCGGACGCGGCGCTCGTCACCGCGATCCTCGACCGTGATCCCGCCGCGCGCATCGTCGACGAAGGGCGAGAGGTCGGGATGGGGAAGGTCCGGGCGCAGGAGCAGCTCGGCGTCGAGCGACCGGCCGCCGTCCTCGCCGGGCCGGAACGACACCACCATGTCGGCGCGGCGCTGCTGGGGCCGGATGAAGGCGGCTGAGTCGGGCTCGCGCCGGTCGAGCTCCGCGAGCACCTGATCGGTCGTGTAGCCGCGCCGCGAGCAGTCCCGGTCCACCTTCCACTTGCGGCGGACGGTCTCGGGTGGGGCGAGGTAGACCCGGACGTCGTACAGGTCGCAGAGCTCGTCGGTGTGGTAGCCGAGGAGCCCCTCCAGGACGGCGAAGCCGTGCGGCTCGATGTAGGTGGGCGCGCCGAAGGTGCCGTCCCCGTGGCGGTAGACCGGCTTGAGGATCGGCTCCCCGGCGCGCAGGTGACGCAGGTGCTGCGCCATGATGTCCATGTAGTTCGCGTCGGGGTGCAGCGGGGTGATCCCGTTCGCGGATCGCTGGCTGCGGTCGTAGCGGTGGTAGTCGTCGAGGCCCACGTGGGTGACCTGATCCTCGCCGAGGATCCGCACGAGCCCGCGGGTGAGCGTGGTCTTGCCGGCGGCGGAGTCTCCGACGACGCCGAGGATGATCGGTCGGGTCACGGGTTCTCCCTGGCTCAACTGACGTTTCCGGGCACTGTGGACTCAGCGCGCAGCTCGCCGTCCTCGTCCTCGAAGACGGAGCTGGCCAGGATGTCGGCGGCCTCGATGGTCACCAGGTCATCTCGGTCCAGCGTCTCGCGCCGTTCGTAGAGCCGGCTGGCCTGGCGCATCCGCGCCCGGTCGATCGCGTTGCGGATGCTGCGGCCATGCGCGAACCGGGGCCGCACCACCCGGCGCTCGACATAGCGGCGAAACGCCGTCTCGGCGTCGGAGGTGAGCTCGTAAGCCTGCTGGCCGAGCATCAACGCGGCGATGGCCAGCAGCTCGTCCACGTCGAAGTCGGGGAAGTGGATGTGATGCGCCACGCGGGATCCCATCCCGGGGTTGGAGCGGAAGAAGGTCTCCATGCGATCCCGGTAGCCCGCGAGCACGACGACGAGGCTCTCGCGCTCGGATTCCATGACCTGCAGGAGGATCTCGATCGCCTCTTGTCCGTAGTCGCGCTCGTTCTCCGGGCGGTAGAGGTAATACGCCTCGTCGATGAACAGCACGCCGCCGCGGGCGCGCTTGAGCACTTCGCGCGTCTTCGGCGCGGTATGGCCGACGTACTGGCCGACGAGGTCGTCGCGCGTGACCGAGACGACCTTCGGCTGCTCGATGTAGCCGAGGCGATGGAGTATCTCCGCCATGCGCAGCGCCACGGTCGTCTTGCCGGTGCCCGGGTTGCCCGTGAAGCTCATGTGGAGGGACGGGCGGGAGGAGTCCAGGCCTTCGGAACGTCGGAGCCGGTCGATCACGAGCAGGGCCGCGATCTCGCGGATCCGCGTCTTCACGGGCACGAGCGCGACGAGGTCCTCATCGAGTTGGGCGAGCACCCCTTCGATGTCGTCTCCGGGCCGGCCGATCGCCGGATCGGCCGCGAGTGTCTGCGTGGCGCTCACGGGGAAGGCTTCGGGACGTTGCCCGCCCGCTCGCCGTTGACGCTCGCCGCGGCGCTCGCGCCGTAGCGCTGCCCGACCGGCTTGTCCGTGGCGTAGGAGTGCACCGTGTAGCGGATCTGGCGGTCGGCCTTCTCCTGGCGCTCGAGCCGGAAGCCGGGCTCGTGCTCCGGCCGGCCGACGATGAACGAGAGCGCGGTCGTCTGGCGCCCCAGCGAGCGGTCGTAGCAGACCACCTTGACGTACTCGTGGGGGCAGCCCTCGCGCGCGGCTCGGACCTCGCGCAACGCGACCTCGACCTCGTCCTCGCCGAGGTCGAACATGGGCTGGCCCCACATCTCCCACAGCGAGTTGCGCGGGTGCGGGTCGTCGGTGTGCTCGACCATGAACGCCCACTCGTTGCGCAGGGCGTAGCGGAGCTGGGCCTCGATCTGCTCGTCGGTGAAGTCGGGCAGGAAGGAGAACGTTCCCTGGGTTATGCGCATTCGGAGTGCTCCTAGCTGGGCGTCGGCGTGACGACCACGTCGGCCGTGTCGGTGGAGGTGTATTCGAAGGTGATGTCCTTCCACACCTCGAGCGCGGCGTCGAGCTCCGGGCAGCCCTTGGCGGCGTCGACGAGGATGTCGGGGCCCTCGCTGAAGTAGTCGCGACCCTCGTTGCGGGCCTGGATCATCGCCTCGACCGCGACGCGGTTGGCGGTGGCGCCGGCGGCGATGCCCATCGGGTGGCCGATCGTGCCGCCCCCGAACTGCAGGATCACGTCCTCGCCCAGGTAGTGCAGGAGCTGGTACATCTGGCCGGCGTGGATGCCGCCCGACGCGACGGGCATCACGGCGGGCAGCGACGCCCAGTCCTGGTCGAAGTACAGACCTGTCTCCGGGTTGGCGACGTTGTAGCGCTGGCGGCACACGTCGTAGTAGCCGCGGACCATGTTGGGGTCGCCCTCGAGCTTGCCCACCACCGTCCCGGCGTGGATGTGGTCGACGCCGAGCAGGCGACACCACTTCGCGATGACGCGGAACGAGACCCCGTGCGTCTTCTGGCGCGTGTAGGTGCCGTGGCCGGCGCGGTGCAGGTGCAGCAGCACGCCGTTGGCCCGGCACCACTTGGACATCGACGTCATCGCCGTGAAGCCGACCGTGAGGTCCATCATGATGATCGGCGAGCCGATCGCCTTGGCGAACTCCGCCCGCTCGTACATGTCCTCCATCGAGCCGGCCGTGACGTTCATGTAGTGGCCCTTGACCTCACCGGTCGCCGCCGACGCGCGGCTGACGGCCTCCTGGGAGTACAGGAAGCGATCGCGCCAGCGCATGAAGGGCTGCGAGTTGATGTTCTCGTCGTCCTTGGTGAAGTCGAGACCCCCGCGCAGCGCCTCGTAGACCACGCGGGAGTAGTTCTTGGCGGACAGGCCGAGCTTGGGCTTGGTCGTGGCCCCGATGAGGGGACGCCCGAACTTGTCGAGGTACTCGCGCTCCATGACGATGCCGTGCGGCGGGCCCTGGAACGTCTTGACGTAGTGCGGCGGGATCCGCATGTCCTCCAGGCGCAGCGCCTTGAGCGCCTTGAAGCCGAAGACGTTGCCGATGATCGACGAGGTCAGGTTCGCGATCGACCCTTCCTCGAAGAGGTCGATGTCGTAGGCGATGAGTGCGATGTACTGGCCCGGAGTGCCGGGCACCGCATCCACCCGGTAGGCCTTGGCCTGGTAGTGCTCATACGGCGTGAGGCGGTCCGTCCACACCACCGTCCACGTCGCCGTGGACGACTCGCCGGCCACCGCGGCAGCGGCCTCGATGGCGTCGACGCCCTCCTGCGGCGTGATCCGGAACGCGCACAGGATGTCGGTGTCCTTCGGCTCGTAGTCCGGGTCCCAATAGCCCATCTCCGCGTACGGGGTGACGCCGGAGGCCCAGCGGTCCTTCTTGCCGTCCTCGCTGCTCGAGACTGGAGTCATGCGGCCGGCCCTTTCGTCGCGGTCCTGCATTCGATGGCTTCATTGTAGGTACACGGATACCTAGAGACAACCAAAAAACTTGCGGCATCACATAGCTTCACCTCTATGCGTCGAGCTGGCTCGGGGGCTCCGCGAGGCGCTCGGGTCCCCCGGGCCCGACGGAGTGCTCGAGCGCGACGACGGCGAGCCCATCCTCGACGGCGACGACGCGCGGGACGACGTCGAGCACGCTCGCGCGCGCGCACCACGGCACATCGCTCTCGAGCCCCGCCTCCTCCAGGAGCCGTGCCGCTCGGCCGGCGGCGAAGGCGTGCAGTGCGGACGGGCTGGCCGCGACGGCCGCCTCGGCCAGCAGCGCCGCGTCCGTGCGCGGTCCCCGCAACCGCCGGGCGATGCTGCCTGCGACGTAGGTGTCCTCGATGCTGAGCTGGCCCTCCGTGCCGGCGCACACGATCAGCACGTCGGCCGGCAGCGTGGCCGTCACCGCCTCGAGGTTGACCAGCGCAGCCAGGACGACGTCGCGGGCCATCGCCGCCGCCTCCACGATGGCGCGGGTCCCGTTGGTGGTGACGAGTACGAGCTCGTCACCACACGGCGTCGCCATCTCGCTGGGCGAGTTGCCGAGGTCGAAGCCGGCGGGCCGCACGCACGCCACCTCACCGGCGAGCACCCGCCCCGTCGCGCGCAGCTCCTCGGCGCGCGCACGATTGGCGCAGCACAGCACGCGGCGGTAGCCGCCGGCGAGCGCAGATGCGATCGTGGACGTCGCCCGCAGCGCGTCGATCACCACCGCCGTGGACGTCACGCGCAGCGCCGCCGGGGTGAGCGCGACGTCGATCACGCGTATCAGTGCGGGTGCTCGCCGCCGCCCGTCGCGGCGGGCGGCCGCGACTCCTCGGCGAGCGAGGTGAGGGCGAGCGCGCCGCGCGCCGCCTCCTCGAGCACCATCATCGCCTCTTCGGAGGAGCGGGCGTAGAGCTCTACGAGGAGGTGGACCACGATCTGGTCCTCGTCGTGCTTGTGGAAGCGCACGTGCGTGAAGAACTCGCGCGTGCCGTGATCGCCGAACGCGGCGTAGGCAAGGGCGTCGGCGGCCTCCGGGCCCGAGCAGGTCTCCACGGCGTCGGCGTCGACCGTGACCGTGCACGACGCCACCCACGGCGTGCCGGCGACCATGCGCTCCCAGCGGTTCTCGATCGGCTCGATGCGGCCGTTCTGGAATCCGAGGTGCGGCTGGTCGTGCATGCAGTCGAGGCACTGCACGACGGCCTCCTGGATCTCGTCGACGACCTCGCCGCGCTCGCCCGAGACCGGGTCGATGCGGTGGATCCCCTCGTAGTGGACCTGGACCTCGAGCTCCTGCGACCAGCAGCGGTAGCAGCGCAGCCAGGAGCCGATCAGCTCTCGTGAACCCTCCATCTCACCCCATTCTATGCTCCGGGCCGTGGCGACTCGCCCCCTGCTGCTGGTGCTGACGGCGTTGGTCCTGGCCGGCTGCGGGGAGGACGGCCCGTCCGACGAGGACGAGATCCGCTCCACGCTCACCTCGTTCGAGCGCGCGACGGCCGCGGGCGACTACCAGGCGCTCTGCGATCGCGTCCTCGCGCCCAAGCTGATCGAGACCGTCGAGCAGGTCGGCCTGTCCTGCGAGATCGCGCTGGAGAAGGGCTTCGAGGACGTGCGCGAGCCGCGGCTGACCGTCGGGACGGTCTCCGTCGACGGGGACACCGCGACCGCGCAAGTGCGCTCGAGCGCATCGAGGCAGGATCCGAGCGAGGACACCGTCGCCCTGGTGAGGGTCGGCGACGACTGGCGGATCGCCTCGCTGAGCGCCCAGCCGTCCCCGGCACGCTGACGGGGGCTCGTAGAGCCGTAGGCGGCCCGTGAGACAACGCGCACGGGGATCGTCATCACAAGGACGACGGCGCGTGCGTGGGTTGCGCAGGTGGCACAACCGAGGCATGAAGCGGTCCTCGTCGACTCGCCGCGGCATCCCGCCCCAACTCGTCGCGGCCATCGCAGCGGCGATCGCCACCATCGCGGCCGTTGTCGTAGGCATCTCGTGGCTGGCGCCGGACGACGAGCCAGAGCTCCCGGAGAACGCCATCGCAGCGTCTGAGGTCCTCGCGCATCCGGAGCGCTATCTCGGGCGCGAGATAACCGTGACCGGAGAGGTCGACGTGCTCACCGACCGGGTGCTGTCGCTCGCTGACGAAGACCTCATCGTGGTGTCCGCCCCACCGGGGCGCCCCTCGTTCGAGGGCGACGGCTACTTCGTCGAGGATGTGGTCTACGCCACCGGGGAGCTCCAGATGCTCGACGCGGTAGGGGTGGTGGAGCAGTTGCCTCACGTGTCGCTCCTGCCTTCGCAGTTCCAGGAGCTCGACCGCCAGCCCGTCCTGCTCGCCTCGGAGGTCGTTCCCACCGCGGCGCGTCAGGCGGATGCCCGCGCGGTGCCCCGCGGGATCACGACGACCGGCGCGGAGCGCGCGGAGAGGATGCCGTGGACGACGGACCCCCAGATGGCACTCGCCAGCGTCCCCCGGTCGGGCTGCCCGAGCACGACGATGGCGCCCGGGTCGTTCTCGATGACCCCCGCGACGAGCGCGGTCGCCGGTTCCGGTCCGACGGTCAGGCGCACGGCGAGGTCGCGCGGCACGAGCCTCGCGCAGTCCTGGAGGAAGGGATACTCAGCGGGCTCGAACGGCGGCTCGGAGGTCGCATGGAGAAGCTCGATGGGCGCGTCGAGCGCTTGCGCCAGCTTCGCGGCGAACGCCGTGACGCGCGGTGCGACCTCGTCGTCGCGAACGCCGGCCACGATCTTCCAGGGCGCCCGCACCGACGTCGTGACGAGCAGAATCGGACACGAGATGTCGGCGAGCGCCGCGCGCCCGGGCTCCTGAGTGAACCACGCCCATGCGGCGCCTCGCCCGCTGTCGGCCACGACGAGCATGGCCGTCGCGGGTGAGGCGGACAACTCCGCGAGCTTGTCGGCAGGATCTCCGACCAGCGACTCCACCTCCGCGGGATCGACGCCGACGCGCGACGCCAGTCCGATCAGGTCGGTCGGCGGCGTCACGTTCTCGGAGTCGGCCAACTCGGCCGGGAGTGCGGGCGCCGGAGCAAGGACCGGCGGCATGCCTGCCGCCGCGGGTGACGCCATTGGCGCCAGCGGCGCCCGGATGTCTACGAGGGCAAGGCGGAGGCGGAGCGCGGCCGCGATCCGTGAGGCGAGGGCCACGGTGGTCTCCTGCGCCGGCGGACCGACGATCGCGCACACGAGCCTGTCGTCATATGGAGTCGTGGTCTGCAGCGACGCCCCGAAGCGGATTCTCGTCATGCGTCTGACATACGATCAGGCCGCAAGGATCCGGTCAGCGCGCGACGTCGATGGCGTGGCCATCGAGCAGCGCGAGTGCGGTGTCCAAGGGCCCCCGAGCAGCAGCCACGTCCGATCGACGTCTCGCCGTACGCGCCCGGTCTCCTGTAGGCGGTGAAGCGCTGCGGTGACCGTGGGCCGTTGCGCGGACACGATCTGCGCCAGGACGTCGTGAGTGACGGCCAGCGGGACGACGACACCATCGGGCCCCGCCGTCCCCCAGCGATCCGCGAAGTGCCAGAACGCCGCCAAAAGCCGGTCGTCCACACGGCGAAGGTTGGCGATCGTGAGCTGAAGGGCGAGCCACTGCGCGCGCTGGACCGCGCGGCCGAACAGCGCCGAGAGCACCTCCGGCCACTCGTTCGCGACCTCGAGGAAGCGCTGGTCGAGCACCGCGATCCGACACGTCTCCAGTACGTCCCACCGGACGTCGAAGGGGATCGATGCCGCCGCGCCGTCGTGCTCCCAGGGACGCAGCAGATCGCCCGGCCCGAGCAGCTCCGAGCCCCGCCGGCCACACGCCTCCACCGTTCGAAGCACCAGACCGTCGAGTACGAGGAGGCCCACCGCCGGCTCGGCGGCCGAAGACACCGTCCCGCTCCAGCGCCCGCGACGCAGGCCATGGACCTTCGCCCTGAGGCGTGCCTGCGCCCGGCGAAGCTCCATTGGGCGGACGCCGTCGAAGAGATCAGGGTCCTCGTCGAGCAGCTCGACCGTTGCGCCCGGCTCCCGCAAGGTCCGCTCCAGCATCGTCATGCCGCCACCTGCCGCATGGGTGCCCGCCGAACGCGTCGGCGGCACGCCGCGACGCTCGGTCGTGTCGGCGGCTCCGCGTCCTCAGCGAGGCGGTCGACCGCCCCGGCGAGCATTCGGCCGACCTGGCTTGCGGAGATCTCGAGCCGGGCGGCGATCTCGCGGTGACCGAGCTCTTCGACGAAGCGCAGGCGGACGAGCTCGCGTTCGGCATCGGTCAACCGCCCGAGCGTGGCTTTCAGAGCCGAGCGTTCTTCGACGGTCTCGAACCCGAGCTCCTCGGTCGCCAGCCATCGCTCACGGTCGTCGGGCGGTTCGTGATCGTCTGCGCCGGGATCCGAATCGAGCGAGCGCACGGTGAGGCACCGCTGCGCGTGCAAGGCGTCGACGACATCCCCCTCGTCGCATCGGAAACGCGCGGCGAGCTCCCGCACCGTCGGCGCGCGCCCGCAGGCGGCCACCGTCTCGTTGGTCGCTCGCCGGACGGCCGCCATTCGCTCCTGGACGAGCCGCGGCACGCGCACCGGCCACAGCACGCTACGGCAGAACTGGCGCAACTCCCCGAGTATCGTCGGCACCGCGAAGGTCGAGAATGCGCAGCCGCGATCCGGGTCGAAGCGCTGGATCGCCTTGACGAGGCCGAGTGACGCCACCTGCTCGAGATCCTCGGCAGGCAGACCCGGCCGTGTGTAGCGGCGGGTGAGTGCGCCGGCGAGGCCGCGGTACCGGACGACCAGCAGCTCGAGGTCCCGCGGAGAACGGCTGGCGGCGTACCGACGCTGGACGAGAAGCGTGTCGTCGTGCATGAGTTGAGCATTCCCCCGTCGCCCCGTCGCACACTGGCGGTCCCCCGCCATGCAGCAGGGCGGCGGACCACCAGCTCCGGACGTCGTCAGCGAGCTGCCGTCGTTCGGCGCGCGTCCCGGGACTGGACCGAGGACTGTCGTGGAGCCAACGATCGGAGGACACGATGACCGGACCGGGTCAAACCAGCGCAGCGATGAGATCGGGGGACACAGGCACCGACGCGACCCAAGGCGCCGCCCCTCGGCGGGTCCTCGGGTCGTTTGACGCCTACGCCGACGCCGAGACCTTGGTCGACACGCTCGCCGACCGCCGTTTCCCGGTCGAGCGGGTGACGATCGTGGCCCGCGACCTCCGATTCGTGGAGCACGTGACCGGGCGGCTGACGACCGCCCGCGCCGCCGCGAGGTCCGCGCTCAGCGGTCTCGCCTTCGGCGCCTTCCTGGGCTTGATCCTCGGCTTCTTCGCCTGGCGGGATCCGATCGTCTCGGGACTCATCCTCGCAATCTACGGCGCCGTGCTGGGCGCGCTGATCGGAGCGATCGTCGGCGCGGTCGGTCACGGCTCCACCAAAGGGCGCAGGGACTTCTCCTCGACGGCCGGCATGCAGGCCGGCACGTACGACGTCATGGTCGACGACGGTCTGTGGGCCGAAGCGCGCCGCATCCTCGATGCGGATCCGCGGCCGTCCATGTGACGAGGACTTCGATGGTGTGCCGGCCGCTGGCGCCGTCTGGCGCGATGGGCGTCCGTTCGTCGGTCTGGACTTCGCCCAGCCCGTCGGTGGCGCGGACCGCGATGGTGTGGTGTCCCGGGGTGGCCGTCCACGGGAGCTTCCACTGGCGCCAGCAGTCGACGTCGAGCCGGGCCGCCAGCCTCGCGTCCCGCCACGGGCCGTCGCCGATGCTGACCTCGACGCGGCGGATGCCGCGCGTCGGCGCCCAGGCGACGCCG
>Ga0136624_1000082_pt1 | contig 26810 bp, 31 predicted proteins | sample AntDrymUQ4692206_2_FD_104802 | JGI IMG/M metagenome (GOLD analysis project Ga0136624, IMG submission 104802) | Polar desert sand microbial communities from Dry Valleys, Antarctica - metaG UQ469 (22.06) | ecosystem: Environmental > Terrestrial > Soil > Desert | place: Antarctica: Dry Valley... | reverse complement strand
TGGACCACCGTCCCGACCTCGCCGAACAAGGTCCGCGTCGGCAGGTGCGGTATCGCTGCACCTGCGGTCAGGTCGGCTCGGACCGAGCCACGCGCAAGCGGCCGGTGCGGTGCTCCCGATCACATCGCCGCTCGTGCTGCCGCTGTCCGCAACGCGTCGGCCGCGAGTGCGGTGTAGCGGGCGGTGGTCTCCGGCCGGGAGTGCCCGAGCAGCTGTTGCACCGACAGCAGGTCCCGGTCGGCTGAGTAGGCGAAGGTGGCGAACCGGTGCCGCAGGGTGTGCGCGCTGTACTGCGGCCCGAGCAGCCGCTTGATCCTGGCGCCGACCCAGGACGCCGCTTGACGTCCCGAAGTTGCTCCTTTACACACACGGGGCCCCCCGTCCACAGGGGCTCAGCGGGCCGGGATTGCTCAGGGCTGGGCCGATGAGCCGCCGATGACCCGGCAGGCGATGGACGACGTCTGAGGCGACCGGAGATGAAGCGGTGTCGCGTAGCATCCGACGATGGAAGCCAACGAGGACACCCTGCGAGCCGCCCGCGAGGCGTGTGACGGTCTCTCCGGCAACTACGCACCCCGCGTCGTCATCGAGGCGCTGCTCACACTGACGGGTGGGGCGACACCCTCGCGAGGAATCGCTCAGCGCGTCGAGATGGAGGGCACGACGACATGGCGAGCGCTCTGGCTGACGGGCCAGCAACTCGCGTATGTCGAGGCAACGAAGGCCGAGGGCGTCTGGGACCTGGCGACCCATCGCCATAGCAGAGCGGACGCGATCAGCGGATGGCTGCGCCCACTGCGGGACCTGAGCCGGCTGTCCGTTACCGACGTCAGCGACCCCGACCGGGACTTCGGCGCCGGATGGTCCTGGGACGCCGAGACGGCGCTCACGTTCACGGATGGCGCGACCGTGTCCCTGCCCCTCAGTGGTGGGCTCACCAGCACCAGGCATGTGCAGGCCGCCGAGGACTTCCTAGGTGCCGTACGTGATGCCTGGACGGACTGACCCCCGCTCAGCGCCCCAGGAGGCGACCCATCTCGATCCCCTGGCGTCGGGCGTCCGTCTCCCGGTCCTGCTGGGCGTCCTGCTCGACGATGATCCGCCCGAGCATCTCGTGCTTCCGGTTCAGCCATTCCTCGACCTGGCTTGCAGCGTGGAAGCCGGAGCTGGGCAGGTCCCGCATCAGGTCGGCGATGTCGCGGACGGTGGTCGTGGTGCTGCTGATCGCGTAGCGCATGGTGGCCCCTCATCGAACGGGGTCACACCTGTTGCACGTATGTTGCACGGTCGGACCGAGATTCGGGGGGAACGGCCTCTGACCTGCAAGGATGTGGCTCCCCCGACTGGACTCGAACCAGTAACCTGCCGGTTAACAGCCGGCTGCTCTGCCAATTGAGCTACAGGGGATCGCACTCCCGCGCGTAGTGCCCGCACAGGCTAGCAACTGCCTGCAACCGACGCGAAGGCACTACGGCCCGAGCTCGGCCCGAGCGTTCGCGAGGCCTCGCTCGACCGCCGCGACGACCAGCGGGTCGGCTGGGTCGAGCGTCTCGTCGAGCTGGCATGACCACTCGATTGCCCCGTCACCGACCGGCGGGCGACGGGCCACCACGATCAGTCCGCGGCTGCCTGCGAAGGGCACGTGGCGGGTGAGGAGCACGGTGGAGTTGACCCGGTCGTGCAACAGGTCGAGGAAGAGCCCGGGCTCCTCGACGGTCCGCTGGTGCTGCGGCTGCTCGTGACCGAAGTCGGCGACCGCATGAACGGTCAAGGTGGCGGTGTCCGCTGCCCAGGAGGCACGGTCGATCCGCTGCCAAGGCAGCACGACCCAGCCGCCGACCTCCTGCAGATGCAGTGAGCGGTCGGTTCCCACCAACCAGTGGGCCGCCGTGTCTTGCGCGGACGCGAGCACCCGTTCACCCTGTGCGAGGGTCAACGACACCTTGACGTCAGCAGGCAGCATCCGACGGCGGTTCCACAACGACATGTCACCATCATCGCGCGCCACTGCGGGCCATCGAGACGAGGCCTGGTGAGCGCGCGAGCTTGCGCAGCGCCCGGCTCTCCACGTGCCGGATGCGCTCACGGGTCACCCCCAGACTTTTGGCCACAGCGGTGGCACCGACCGGCTGGCCCGCGAAGCCGTATCGCAAGTCGAGCACCTGCTGCTCCAGCGGGTCGAGCACCCACATCGCGGCGCGCAGCCATCCCGCTTCCAGCGCAGTACCTGCCGCCTCTTCCGGGCCCTCGTCGTGGCGATCCGCCACGTTGTCACCGATAGCTTCGCCCTGCTCGGCGTCACCGTCCAAGGACACCGGCTCCACGGAGGTGCCGAGCAGTGACGTCACCTCCGTCTCGGTCAGGCCACACGCCTGCGCGAGCTCGGCGTTGGTCGGCTCGCGACCCCACGCCGCCGTCAGCTCGTAGTGCCGGCCCAAGCAGCTGTTCAACCGGGTCAGCACGGCCACCGGCAGACGCACCGTACGCATCGAGTCAGCCATGCCACGGGTCACCGCCTGCCGGATCCACAGCGAGGCGTACGTGGAGAACTTGGTGCCACGTGCCGGGTCGAACTTGTCCACCGCCCGCATGAGCCCGAGCGTGCCGTCCTGCACCAGGTCGAGCAGCGGCACCCCGCTGCGCAGGTAGCGGCGAGCCACGGACACGACCAGGCGCAAGTTGGCCTGGATCATGTGCTCGCGCGCCGCGTCGCCCACCTCTACCTGCCGCTCGAGCTCGGGCCGCTCACCGAACGGCACGTCTCCCGAAGCCAACCTTCGTGCGGCGATTGCTCCGGACTGCACCTGCCGTCCGAGCTCCACCTCCTGCTCAGCACGCAACAGCGGCACCGCACCGATCTGTTGCAGGAAGAGGTCGACGGCGTCAGCGGTCATAGCGGCACCCGTTCAATGGATGAACCCGGACGCTCTCAGTGTTGGCCGCATGAGAGTGGGTTGGCGCGCTGCGACGCAATCTGTGGACGGAGTCCGCGAGCCTGGCGACCCGACGGTTCCAGACAACACCGCATGCGCCTGCGCAGACGACGTCATGGCGTACCTCCCATGGCAAGTTGGCACTGCCCATGGGTTGCATCCCATGGGCAGTCCGGTCTACCAGGGGACCCAGGTAAACCGGAGACGGCTGCGGCGCATGGGACCGGCCGCCGAGAGTCCGGGCAACTCCTGTCCCACGCGACACACCCGCACCCGTGCCCTGGAGGATCAACCCCCTACGGGTGGCGCGCAGGTTGACTCTCCAGGGCGACGGTACGGATGATGCTGGCGTGCCGAGACGACATGCTGGAACGGCCGACTGGGCCGCTGCACAGGGCCAGCCACTGTGCAGGAACCGGCTCCGGCTCAAGTCCCCCCGAGGGCACGGTCGCGCAGGGCACGCCGATGCGCCTCCAGCGCGAGCAGCTCCCCGAAGAGCCTGTTGTACTCGCTGACCTGCTCGATCGGGTTGGTGCGTTGCAGTCGCGACCGCAGCGTCTCCACCCGGCGTACGGTGCTCACCTCCTGCAACCGGGCGAGCAACGCGCCCACCACCGAGGGACCGGGATCGCCCTGCAGGTGCAGCGGTTGTACGGCCAGCGACGTCGCGGCCGCCCGGGCAGCCGGCTCGTCGACGTGTGCCAGGACGCGCGACGTCCAGCCGGGCACACCGACGCTCTGCCAGGTCTCGGCCTCGACCGCGGCCCATACCGCAGCCAGCCATGGGTGCGTGAAGTCGTGGACGTCGACATCCGCACCGGCCTCTCCCACCAGGTGCGGGAACTGCAGCACGGCCTTGAGGGCCTCCCGCTCATCGAAGAAGCGTGGCTCACGTACGTCGGGCACGGGCGCCGCGGCTTGGTCCCTCGGCGCGCCGTTCGGGTCTGTCGGTCGGGTCCTGCCACGCTGCGAGCGGCCGCCGAAGGAAGCGGCCTTGCGGACCTCGCGGGACACCTCGTCAACATCGAGCCCGACCATGCCGGACAGTTCCCGGGCAAACGCGTCCACCTTGGAACGGTCCCGGACGCTGGACACGAGGCGGGCGGCCTCGCGCATCGCGTTGACGCGGTGGTCGGCCCGGTCCAGATCGTAGCGGTCCACGACGTTGCGCAGCACGAAGCGGTACAGCGGCACTCGGCGGGCGATGAGCTCGCGCACTGCGGCGTCGCCCTCGGCCAGCCGTAGCTCGGCAGGGTCGCGTCCCTCCGGTTCGACTGCGACGTACGTCTGGGCGACGAACTGCTGGTCGCCCTCGAACGCCTTGATCGCAGCCCGCTGCCCGGCGGCGTCCCCGTCGAAAGTGAAGATGACCTCGCCTCGGAACTCGTCGTGGTCAGCCAGCAACCGGCGAAGGATCCGGGCATGCTCGTCGCCAAAGGCGGTGCCACACGTCGCGACGGCCGTTTCGACACCGGACTCGTGGCAGGCCATGACGTCGGTGTAGCCCTCGACGATCACGGCTTGCATGCCGTGGCCGATCGCTCGCCGTGCCCGGTCGAGGCCGTACAGCACCGTGGACTTCTTGTACAGCGACGTCTCTGGGGTGTTGAGGTACTTCGCCTCGATCCGGTCGTCGTCGAAGAGCCGCCGCGCGCCGAAGCCCACGACCTCCCCGGAAAGGTCGCGGATGGGCCAGAGCAACCGTCCGCGGAATCGGTCGTACGCGCCGTGGTCGCCCTGACCCGCGAGGCCGGCGGCGACGATCTCGTCGCTGCGGAAGCCCTTGGCCGTCAGGTGCGACAGCAGGGCCTCGCCGCTGCGGGGGGCGAACCCGATCGTGAAGCGGTCGGCCACCTCGCGGCCGAAACCCCTCTCGGCGAGAAACCGGCGCCCGGCTACCGCGTCCGTGGAGCTGCTGAGCTGCTCGACGTAGAAGGCTGCCGCTGCGCGGTTGGCCTCGATCAGCCGCATCCGCTGGTGCGGGTCGCGCCGTGGCGCAGTTCCGCCGGTCGATTCCTCGTAGCGCAGCCGCACGCCGTACTTGTCGGCCAGTCGCTCGACGGCCTCGCCGAACCCGAGACCTTCCATCGCCTGCACGAACGTGATCACGTCGCCGCTGGCCTGACAGCCGAAGCAGTAGTAGAAGCCGCGGGATTGGGTGACGTTGAACGAGGGGGACTTCTCATCGTGAAACGGGCACAGCCCCTTCTCGGAGCCGCCCCCGGCGGGGCGCAGCGTGACGTACTGGCTGACGACCTCGTCGAGGCGGGCCTTCTCCTTGACAAGTGCGACGTCCTCGTCGCGGATACGGCCGGCCACATCGGGAGTGTACGCAGCCGGCGGCTGCCCCGAGCGACCCCTGTGGACCGGCTGCTCAGGCCCGCGGACGCTGCAGCCAGGCCACCGCGGAGCGGTCGGTCAGGGAGGCGACCTGGTCCACGACCACCCGCCGTCGCGCCCGGTCGTCGCCCGCGGCTGCATAGCGTTCGGCGAACAGCGGCTCGAGCGCGTCGGGGCGTAGCACGAGCCGCTCCACCAGCTCGGTCAGCGCCGCGCGCTGCCCGACCAGCAGCGCGATCCGGTCGTCGCGCCGCATGACGTAGTGCGCGGCGATGCCCTTGAGCACCGCGATCTCGGCCCGGGTCTCGGGCAGCACCACCAGGTCCGCGCTGTAGCGGGTCAACCGCCCCGAACCGTACGCCGCGTGCGTCGCCGCCTGTGTCGTCGTGCAGAACCGACCGATCAGAGCGCTGGTCAACGACTTGAGCCGAGCCTGGGACCGCAGGCCACCGTCGTGTGCCTCGTCCGGCCACGACGGCAGCGCCGTCAAGCGCGCCAACGCCGATGCCAGCTCGTCGTCGGCCGCGTCGGGCAGGTACCAGTCGCGGACCACCTCGAACACCGCCGAGAGGTCGTGCGACGCCGCCAGCACCCGCAGGTCGACGTGGCCGGAGGCGACCGCGTCCTCGACGTCGTGCACCGAGTAGGCGATGTCGTCGGCGAGGTCCATGACCTGCGCCTCGAGGCACCGACGCGCGCCCTGCGCTCCGGTCCGCATCCACCCGAAGACGTCGGCGTCCTCCACGTACGCCCCGAACTTCCGCATGACCGGCGTTGACCCGTCGGCATGGATGCCGACGGGCGCCGGTGTGGAGTCGAACGTCCAGGGATACTTCGCGCAGGCGTCCAGCACCGCCCGGGTGAGATTGAGCCCGACGCTGCGCCTGTCGGCGTCCAACGTCTTGGGCTCGAGGCGGACGAGGATCGCGAACGTCTGCGCGTTGCCCTCGAAGCCACCGATGTCGTGCGCCGCCTCGTGCAGCGCCCGCTCGCCGTTGTGCCCGAAGGGTGGATGCCCCAGGTCGTGTGCCAGAGCCGCGGTCTCCACGACGTCGGGGGCACAACCCAGCGCCCGACCCAGCTCGCGCGCCACCTGGGCCACTTCGAGGGAGTGGGTGAGCCGGTTGCGGACGAAGTCGTCGGTACCCGGGCCGACCACCTGGGTCTTGGCGGACAGCCGCCGGAACGCGGCCGAGTGCAGCACCCGGGCACGGTCCCGCTCGAAAGCGGTCCGTCCCGGGCGCTTGGACGGCTCGGGGACCAGCCGCTCCAAGTCGGCCGTGGTGTACCCGGGTTCGGTGGTCTCGGCGTCCATCACCGGGCAGGCTAGCGGCGAGGCGACGCGCGAGGGGCGACCGGGTCAGCCGCCGGAGACGCCGAGCTCGGCGCCGGCGTCGATCACCAGGTCGTCGCGGTCCTCCAACCAGCCGTGCGGCAGCGTGACGGACGCCTTCGGGTTGCCCTGACGACCGCGCGGCGTCCCGAGCTCACCCACCGGGTACGGCTCGTGCGGGTCCAGAGTGTCCAGCAGCTCGTCGAGCGCGGCCAGCGAGGAGATCATGCCCAGCCGGGAGCGGACCGAGCCACCGGCGGCGAAGCCCTTGAGATACCAGGCGATGTGCTTGCGAAACTCCACGCACCCCCGCTCCTCGCCGAGGTTCTCGCTCAGCTGCTCTGCGTGCCGGCGCATCATCACCGCCACCTCGCCCAGTGTCGGCAGTGAGGTGACCTGCTCCCCGGCACTCTGCTCATCGGACAGGGCAGCAGCGAGGTCGCGGAACAACCACGGCCGTCCCAGGCAGCCGCGCCCGACCACGACGCCGGCACACCCGGTGTGCTCCACCATGGCGAGTGCGTCCCGGGCCTCCCAGATGTCACCGTTGCCGAGCACGGGGATGTCCACGTGGTCGACCAGGGCGCCGATGGCGTTCCAGTCGGCGCGTCCGGAGTAGTGCTGCTGCGCGGTGCGGCCGTGCAGTGCGATGGCCGCACATCCGGTCTCCTGGGCGATCCGACCCGCCTCGAGGTACGTGAGGTGGTCGTCGTCGATTCCCTTGCGCGTCTTCATGGTCACCGGCACGCCGTACGGCTGGGCCGACTGGACTGCACTGGACAGGATCTCGGCAAGCAGACGGCGCTTCCAGGGCAGCGCCGCCCCGCCTCCCTTGCGAGTCACCTTGGGGACCGGGCAGCCGAAGTTGAGGTCGATGTGCCCGACGCCGTGGTCGGCGGCGAGGATCTCCACCGCCTTGCCGACGTAGACCGGGTCGATGCCGTAGAGCTGGACCGAGCGGGTCGTCTCGGTGTCGCTGAAGGCCAGCATCGCAAGGCTGGCCCGGTCGCCCTCGACGATGCCGCGCGAGGTGATCATCTCGCAGACGTACAGACCTGCACCCTGCTCGCTGCACAGCTGCCGGAAGGCGACGTTGGTGACACCGGCCATCGGGGCGAGCACGACGGGCGGGCTCACCTGCAGTGGGCCGAGCCGCAGGCAGGTCGGGGGCGTCACACCCGCAAGTGTCCCATCCCTCAGCCGCGCTTCTTCGGCCCGTCCGGTGGCTGCGAAGGCTGATACCTCTCGACCCGGTCGGGCACCGTCCAGGACACCGGGTCATATCCCTCGTACGGCCGCAGCTGGATCTCCTGGATCCGCACGCCGTCCGGGGCCAGGAACAGCAGACAGCGGGTCTGGGTGTCCTGTGGGGCGAACGGCATGGGCAGCGGACCGCCCGGACACGCCGGCAACGTGCCGAGTAGTGACGTCGCGGGGAAGTACGTCGCGGTCGAGTCCAGGGCGTACACCGGCACCGCTGCACCCGCGAGTGGTCCAGGACCGTCGTTGGTCACCCGGACCCTGACGTAGTACGGCGTCTGCTCGGCTACCTTCTCGGGCAGGTCGAAGGTGGTGAAGTCCCGCCCGATCGAGCCGCGAAGGACGCTGCTGACCGTGACGTCGACGACGCTCACTCGCGACCTGTCGGCCCGGTAGATCGCCGACGCGGTCTCACCGATCGCGAGCTCGGAGCCCTCCTCGGTCAGCTGCACCCCTCGCGGCACGTCGACATTCGGGGCCGGCACAATCGGCTCCGTCCACTCGGTCGGTTCGGGTTCGGGCTCGGGCTCGACCGGCTGGTCACCTCCGCAGGCCCACACCACCAGCAGGACACCGGCGGCCAGGCGCGCGAACCAGCCCGGACGGGTACGAAGCACGCCGCTCATGGTGCGGCAGCGCGTCTCACGCCCCGACCAGACGCGCCGCGAGGTACCCCTCGATCTGGTCGAGGGACACCCGCTCCTGGGCCATCGTGTCGCGTGCTCGCACCGTGACCGCCTGGTCGTCCAGGGTGCCGAAGTCGACCGTGACGCAGTACGGCGTGCCGATCTCGTCCTGGCGGCGGTAGCGCCGGCCGATCGCGCCGGCGTCGTCGAAGTCGATGTTCCACGAGGGGCGCAGTGCCGCAGCGAGGTCACGCGCCTTCGGCGACAGGTCGGCATTGCGCGACAGCGGCAGCACGGCCGCCTTGACCGGGGCCAGCCGCGGGTCGATCCGCAGCACGATGCGCTTGTCGACTCCACCCTTGGCGTTCGGCGCCTCGTCCTCGGTGTAGGCGTCTATCAGGAACGCCATCAGCGAACGGTTCACACCGGCCGCGGGCTCGATGACGTACGGCGTCCAGCGCTCGTTGCTCTCCTGGTCGAAGTACGACAGGTCCTCGCCCGAGTGCTTGGCGTGCGTCGTGAGATCGAAGTCGGTGCGGTTGGCTACGCCCTCGAGCTCGCCCCACTCCGAGCCGGCGAAGCCGAAGCGGTACTCGATGTCGACCGTGCGCTTCGAGTAGTGGCTGAGCTTCTCGCTCGGATGCTCGTAGAAGCGCAGGTTGTCGACGCCGATGCCCAAGCCCGTGTACCAGTCCAGACGAGCCTGCAGCCAGGTCTCGTGCCACTGCTCGTCGGTGCCCGGCTCGACGAAGAACTCCATCTCCATCTGCTCGAACTCACGGGTGCGGAAGATGAAGTTGCCCGGTGTGATCTCGTTGCGGAAGCTCTTGCCGATCTGGCCGATGCCGAACGGCGGCTTCTTGCGAGCAGAGGTCATGACCTGCTTGAAGTTCACGAAGATGCCCTGCGCGGTCTCCGGACGCAGGTAGTGCATCCCCTCCTCGGACTCCACCGGGCCGAGATGCGTCCGAAGCAGGCCGTTGAACATCTTCGGCTCGGTCCACGAGTCCTTGGCGCCGCAGTTGGAGCAGGCCACCAGTGCCAGGTCGACAGTGTCGGGGTCGTCGACCCCCTTCTTCTCGGCATACGTCTCCTGGAGGTGGTCCGCGCGGAAGCGCCGGTGGCAGGACTGGCACTCCACCAGCGGGTCCACGAAGGCCGACACGTGACCGGACGCCGCCCAGACCTCACGGGGCAGGATCACCGAGGAGTCGAGGCCGACCACGTCGTCACGGCCCTGCACGACCGCCTTCCACCACTGGCGCTTGATGTTCTCCTTCAGCTCGACACCCAGTGGACCGTAGTCCCAGGCAGAGCGGGTACCCCCGTAGATCTCGCCGCAGGGGAAGACGAAGCCGCGGCGTTTGGCGAGGCTGACGATGGTGTCGAGGGACGATGCGGACATCGGGGAGTTCTCCATCCGGCTGGGTGTCGGTGGGCGTGTGCGGTGCGCCGTGGCGATCCGCGCCCTGGTTGGTCCCCCAGGCTAGCGAGCGAGTGCAACCTCATAGGCGGTCGGCTCGTCGATGGCGCGCGAGAGCAGCGGGACGGCGACGGCCTTGACCTCGAAGGACGACAGCGCCCGACGGTAGGATCCGGTGTCGCGCCAGCGGGTGGTGAGCGTCCACAGCAACGGGTCGTCCAGGTTGCGCCCAAGGAAACCGTCAACGAATCCCGGCCGCTGCGCGAGCACGGCAAGAGCGGCGTCGGCGGCCGCGGCGAAACCGTCGGCGTCCTGCGCGGCGATGCAATATCGGGTGATCGCGAGCACGCCTTCAGCGTAGGGCCGCCGCGCGGAGAGCCGCGCAGCGTGACAGGCCACTCAGTCCGCCACATTTCGCTGCCGTGCGACGATGCCGGGCGTGCCATCTCCCTCGTCACGCAGCCAGGCTGCTCTCACCCGCCTGGCTCACCTGCCGCGTCTGTTCGTCCCCGCCACCGTCCTCGCCCTCACCCTGGCTGGTCTCATTGCACCTGTGGTGATCGCCGTGCCGTGCCTGCTTGCGATCGTGGCGTTCCTCTCCTGGCTGGCGTGGCTCGCCTGGGACACCCTGCCTCCGGGCGGACGGGCGCTGCGAGCGCTCACGATCGGGCTGCTGGTCGGTGCGGCCGCGGCCCGGACGGTTGGGGCGGTCGGCTAGGCCGCGAGGCCGAGCACGTTCAGCGCCCGTGGCCACTCACTCGGCGCCGGCGCTGGTCACCGCGGTCGCGAGAGGAGCCTCGGAGGCGGCCAGCGGGGTGAGGATCACGCCGGCCGAGATCAGATAGCTTCCGGCGTCGACGGCGAGGATCAGCACGGGGTCGGGCACCGTGCCCAGCACGACAGCGCTGATGACGTCGGCGGCGACCATGGACGACCGCCGTGGCATCCGGTCGGCGAGGGCGCCGGCGAGCAGACCGAAGACCAGGTAGGGGGCCGACTCCAGTGCGACGACCATCGAGGTCAGCAGAGCCGAACCGGTCTCTGTGTACACCAGGATCGGCAGCGCCACCCGGTCGCAACCGACCCCGTGATCGAGATGAGGCGACCCAGGTACCAGCGCCTGAAGTCACGCTCCCGCCACAACGACCCGGCCATGTGCAGGATGGATTCCTCAGTTCGACGACGCCGGCGCACGCAGGGGCTGACGAAACCTCTCCGGGACGGTCCCCGGGTCCAGGTCGGCGGACCGCAACCACTGGCAGACCGCCTGCACATCGGCGCCCGTGCGTACCGGTCCCAGCAGCACCGGAGCACCCACGGGCCGTCGATCCGACCAGCAGGGTTGCACGCACACCAGCGGGCCACCGCCGCGGGCACGGCACGTCGGTACACCCAGGACGCAGCCGGCCCGGATGAGGACGCAGTACCGATGCTGCCGAACCAGGGGACGCAGCGCGTCGAGCAGATCGTCGGCGCCCTTTTCGCAGCGAACCCCCGCGCAGACGACCGCGGTGTACCCGGCTAGACCTGACGCTGGTGCAGCGTCGGCGTTCGGACGTGGTGCGTCCATGCTCATGCGGCTCCGGTGAACGACAATCGTTATCATGTAACGCTAGTGTAGCCAGCCTCGCATGTCCTCGTCTTCGACGAGGAACACCCACCCGAGCTGAGGGGAAACTGACGTGGATCAGCTGGAGACCGCGGCCGCGGTGTGGGCCATGGCCGACTACCGGCGCGTCGCCGAGCGGTTGATGCCGGCCGCCGAGCGCCTTGCCGCCACCCTCGGGGTCGGACGAGGACGGCAGGCGATCGACGTCGCCGCCGGCACGGGGAACGTAGCGGTCTGTCTCCAGGAGCAGGGCTGGTCGGTGTACGCCACGGACGTCTCCGCCCGCATGGTCGAGCTGGGCCGGGCACGCACCGGATCGGCGGTCCGCTGGGACGTCGCTGCGGCCGAAGCCCTCCCCTCGCCGGACGAGTCGGTCAACGCCGTCGTGTCCAACTTCGGCCTCATCTTCGCCGTCGGGGTCGACGAGGCACTGCAGGAGATCCAGCGAGTTCTTCGACCGGGTGGCACCTTGGCCTTCACTGCCTGGACCGCCGACGGCTACATGGCAGCCATGACCGAGGTGATGCTGGCCCATCTACCGACGGCTGTTGGCCCGTCGCCGATAGCGTGGGGCGATCCCGCCATCGCCACCGTGCGCCTGCATCGATTCGCCGACGTGAGTGTCCGGCGGTGGTCGCTGCCGTGGCACTTCGACAGCCCCGCTGCCGGCCGGCTCTTCTACGAGCAAGGCTCCCCAGCCCACGCAGCCGCAATGGCAGCCCTGGAGGGCCCGCAGGCGACCGCGATGATGGACTCCGTGGAACGGCACCTGCAGACCCTGGCCGATGCGGACGGGCAGGTCCGCATCGACGCGGAGTACCTGCTGATCACGGCCGTGGCAGCCAGACCCGAGGGATCCGGCGATGAGGGCTGAGGATGCGCAGCTGTGGGAGCACGCCAACCAGCTGCTCGAGCGCGACGGTGAGCTCGAGCTGCCGTGGACTCAGCAGGCGTTCGACTGGCTCTTGCGGCATCTGGCACAACCGCCGGCACGGATGCTCGACGTCGGCTGCGGGCCGGCAGTCGCATCGTGCTTGTTCGCCCAGATGTCACCCGCCACCCAGGTCACGGGCGTGGACGCCACACCCCCGGGCATTCTTGCGACAGGGTACGGCCCGAGTCTCCCGGCTGGGCCTGTCCGACCGCGTTCACGTACTCGAGGGCGACCTCTCCGAGGGGCTGGACGTCCCGGCGGCGGACCTGGTCTGGGCGGCACGCGTCGTGCACCATCTATCCGACCCGGTAGCCGGTCTGGTCGAGCTTGGCCGGCTCACGTCACCAGGCGGCCTGCTGGCGGTGATCGAGGGTGGACTTCCCATTCGGGTGCTGCCCGGCGGCTACGGCGTCGGACGGCCGGGATTCATGAGTCGGCTCGAAGCCGTGCTGAGCGACCACTTCATCGACGCCTACGACCTACCCGAACGCGTCACGTCAGGGACGGAGGACTGGCCCCTGCTGATGGCCGAAGCGAGCCTGGAGCATCTCGCGAGCCGCTCCTTCCTCCTGGATCTGCCGGCGCCGGTCGAACCGTGGGTGCGGGCGTATCTACTCGACAAGTTCGCCCACCTCTGGGACATGGTCGGCCCGAAGCTCGATCCACCAGACGCTGAGGCTCTAGCCCGGTTGACCGATCCGACCGATTCCCTCGGCATCCACCAGCGACTCGACCTGTTCGTCCTCGCCGCACACACCGTGCACCTGGCGACGACGCACTGACCCCCGCCAGCATGCGGACCACCTCAGCACGCCGACAGAGTGGCAGATTCGACTGAACGTCGCGATGGCGTCGTCTCGTCGGTCGCGCCGGCGGCGCCGACCGCGCCGGTCCGATCCGAGCCAGGGGCCGCTTCTGGGTGCCTACACGACCCGACCGACTCTGCGTCTGGGACGGTGCCGGTGGCCAACTCAGCCTCGGCGACGTCGGTGCATGGACCCGTCCTCCGGACACCCGGATCGTGGTGACCGGGACCGAACGGGACCCTTCAGAACTGATCACGGCGTTCGACACGGCGCTGCTCACCGACACCGAGCTCGCCCGTGGTCTGGCCACCTGGAAGAACCGTCCGGACGGCCTGGACGCCTGGCTCGGCGTGCGCCCTGAGGCTGCATGAGCACCAACTTCCGGGCAGCATCGCGATCCCCGGCTACCCCGTTGGACCTAGCTCAGCTCGCCCGCACCGTCTTTCGCCACGACTGCCTCAGCCGAACCCGATGGTGTGGCCTGCGACGTCTGTCGGTCAGCACATTCCGCGGTCACTCCCCCGCTCGCATGTGTGGTCACGGTGCGCGTGCGAGCCGGTCGACTGGACATCACCCGTCAACACCATGTGGCTCAGGCGGTGGATACGCACGGCGCACAGACTCCGAACACCTCGACCTGGTGCTCGACGTCGGAGAAACCATGGTCAGCGGCCACCGCGGCTGCCCACCGCTCGACGGGTCGATCCTGTACTTCGACGGTGCGCCCACACACCCGGCAGACGAGGTGGTGGTGATGACCGGCACTGCACCTCCGGTAGACCGACGTGCCTTCATCGGTGAGCAGCACATCGATCTCGCCGTCCTCGGCCATCGCCTGCAGGGTGCGGTAGACCGTGGCCAGGCCGATCGACTCGCCGGCATGGCGCAACTCGGCATGGATGTCCTGAGCGCTGCGGAAGGTCTGTTGCTCATCGAGCCACGACGACACAGCAGTCCGCTGGCGGGTGGTCTTGCGCTGCTGCGGTGTCGTCGTTGACATCCCTCGTCCCCTCGCTGCCCTCTCAGGCGGCGTGCTGGCAGGTACTGCAGGTGCAGTCCGAACACGTACAGCTGGAGCAGCTGTCGCTGCACTGCGGGCATTGACAGGTCGCATGGTTGCACGTGGTGCAGCTGCAGTCGCTACATGAGCAGGTGGCGCACAGGTCGTCGCAGTGGGTGCACTGACAGGCCATGCACTCGTCGTAATGCCCGTCGTGTTCCCGGTGCGCGTGCCCGTCATGAAGATAGTCGACGTGGTCGAGGTGGACCAGGGCCTCGTGGCCGCAGCCGGGGCCGTGGGTGTGAGAGTGCTGCTCGGCTGTCGAGTGCTCGGTCGTGGTGGTCATTGCGTGCCTTCCGTCGGCGTCGTCCATCAGTCGTCGGAAGAATAGTCGTATGCGCATTACTGCATGTCAAATTGAGCCGCGAGGATCAGGGCGCGGCCGACCGATCGCGTGCGGGCAGGCGGTCACGGGCGGCTCGGATGCCGACTGCGGCGACGAAGCCGGCAATGGCCAGGAGCACGATGGTCCCGCCTGAGGGCACGTCGGCGTAGTACGACGTCGTCACGCCGCTGACGCTGGCGACCAGACCGATGCCGACGGCGGTGGCGAGCGACGCGCGAAAGCTGCCCGCAAGCTGCTGAGCCGTGGCGTTCGGGACCACCATCAGCGCCGAGATGAGCAGTAGTCCCACGGTCCGCATCGACAGCACGACGGTGACGGCCGTCATCACCGCGAGTGCGATGTTGACCGCTTGCGCGGGCAGACCGACGGCGCGCGCGTACTCCTCGTCGTTGCTGACCGCAAACAACCACGGCCGCAGCACCAGGGCGCTGCTCAGCAGGACGACCGCGAGGACGGCGAAGACGCGCACATCGGCAGCCGTCGTCGTCGTGATCGCCCCGAAGAGGTACGGCGCCAGGTTCGCGGCGTTGCCCGCGGGTGCGAGACTGATCAGCACGACACCCCCGGCGATGCCACCGTAGAAGATGACGGCGAGCACCACGTCCCCGCTCGTTTGACCGCGCCAGCGGACCGTTTCCAGCAGCAGCGCGGCGGCCACCGCAGCTGCCAGAGCCGTCCACACCGGCGCCTGGCCGGTCAGCAGGCCGGCGGCCACGCCGGCGAGCGCGACGTGTCCAAGACCGTCACCGATGAGTGACAGGCGCCGCTGCACCAGGAAGATCCCGACGACCGGTGCAGCGAGGCCGACCAAAGCAGCCGCGAGCAGCGCCCGCCGCATGAAGTCGTAGTCGAGGATCTCCGGCATGCCGGTCACCCTCCGATCTGCGGTCGAGGGAGCCAAGCGTCGTGGGGCTCGCCCAGGTGTGGCTCCTCGACGTGGTGGTCGTCCGGATGGTGATGACCTGGCTCGTCCCAGCGAGTCCGAGTTGCACCGTCCAGTGGGCCGTCGTGGACAACGCGGCCGTCGCGCATGACGACGGCGCGGGCGACGACGTCGGCCATCGCGCCCAGCTCATGCGTCACGACCACCAAGGTGGTGCCACTCGTGGACAGGTCCGCGAGCGTGGCGGCGAGTGCGAGCTGGCTCGCCGAGTCGACCCCTGCAGTCGGTTCGTCCAGAAGCAGCACCTCGGGATCAGCTGCCAACGCCCGGGCAATCAGCACCCGGCGCTGTTGCCCGCCGGACAGCTCTGCGACGCTGGTGCGTGCCCGATGCGCGAGCCCCACCACCTCCAGTGCGCGCCGCACCGCCTCGGCGTCTGCAGCGCGAGTCCGCGCGGCCAGGCGGCGCAGTGGCGAGGTCCGGGCCAGTCGGCCGCAGGCCACCACCTCGGCCACGGTCGCCGGCACTGACGTGGCGACGGTGTGCCGCTGAGGCACGTAACCGACTCGGGCGCGGTCGCGCATCCGGTTGACCGGTGTGCCGAACAGCTCGAGGCTTCCGGTTTGCACCCTCGCCAGCCCGAGCGCGGCGCGGACCAGCGTCGTCTTGCCGGACCCGTTGGCGCCCAGCAACGCGACCGACTCCCCCCGCTCGATCAGCAAGTCGACGTCGTGGACGACCCGGGTATCGGCGTAACCGATGCCGCAGCCGACGTACGCCAGCACCGGTGGCGCGGTCCCGAGGGAGCCGTCACCACCGGTGTCGTTGGCCGCTGCGGGCTTCGTCACGTACAGGATTGTCCCTCCCACAGCGTGGCCAGGTTTGCCCGCATCACCTCGAGGTAGTCCTCGCCGGCGGACTCATCGGTAAGACCTTCCAGCGGGTCGAGAGTGGCGGTGAGCGCACCGGTCTCGTCGGCGACGGTATGAGCGACGTCCGGGCTGACCAAGGTCTCGAAGTAGATCGTCTCCACATCGTTGTCGCTGACGAAGTCGGTGACCTCAGCGAGCTCGGCCGGGCTGGGCTCGTCCTCCGGGGAAAGCCCGCTGATCCCGAGCTGGGTGAAGCCATAGCGGTCGGCGAGGTAGCCGAACGCCTGGTGGCTGGTGACCAGGGTCGTACTCTCGCAGTCGCTCAGCCCGGTGGTCATCTCCTCGTCCAAGGCCTCGAGGTCGGCGCGCAGGTCGGCGGCGTTCTCCTCGTATTCTTGAGCGCCGTCCGGGTCAACCTCGGTCATCTGCTCCGCAAGCGCGTCGCCTACCTCGGCCAGGCGCAGTGGGTCAAGCCAGAAGTGCGGGTCCGCGGCACCGGTCTCGTCGGAGTGCTCGTCACCCTCCTCGTCGCCGTGCTCGTCACCCTCCTCGTCCTCACTACCGTGGTCGTGACCGTCGTCGGTCGCCGTCAGATCGAGCGACGTCAGCTCTGCCGCGTCGACGGCGACCGTGTCCTCCGCAATGGCCACAGCGTCGTCGACCGCCGGCTGGAAGCCGGACAGGTAGACCACGAGGTCCACCTCGGTCATCTCGGCGACGTCTCGAGGGGACAGCTCGAGGTCGTGTGCCTCTGCTCCCGGCGGCGTGAGCGACGTGACCTCCGCGCGGTCTCCGACGACGCGTTGACTGACCCACTCGAGTGGGTAGAAGGAGGCCTGCACCTCCATGTCGGAGGAACCGGAGACGCTATCGTCGGTCCCGCCGCAGGCGCTGACCAGCATGAACGAAGCGGCCCCGAGGGCCAGGCAAGATCGATGATTTCGCATGAGACTGATTCTCAACCTCAGCAGGATGGATGTCAAAACGGTTCTCATCACCAGCCCGGCCGCCACTCAGGTGCTCGTGTCGGCTGGCCGAGGGCTGTGCTCGGGCACACTTAAAGAGAGGCTCTCCCCGCTGAGCGGAGAGGGGCCGAGTGGAAGGGATGGTCGTGAGCTCACTTGCCGCCAGCGTCCGACACGGCCGCGCCCCCGCCACCGGTGCACCGTTGCGGATCACCCGTCAGCGGCTTGCGATCAGCAGCGCCTTGTCCGAGCTCGACGAGTTTCGCAGCGCCCAGCAGATCCACGAGTTGCTGCGTCGGCGTGGTGACAAAGTGGGGTTGACCACGGTCTACCGCGCCCTGCAGGCCATGACCGACGCCCGTGAGATCGACGTGCTGCGCACTGACGAAGGCGAGGCGCTCTACCGGTTGTGCAGCTCGGGCCACCACCACCACCTCGTGTGCCGCAGCTGCGGGCGCACCGTGGAGGTGGAGGGACCCACACGCTCGAGGTGTTCGGCGTCTGCCGCCCTTGCTCGCAGCAGGCCGATTGAGGTGGATCCCGGACCCCGACGTCGACTTGCGAGTAGACGCTGACTTTGCCTGCGCGCGGTCGACCACTACTCGTAAGTCGAGGGAGGAGTCCAAGGCGCTCGGCGGCCGTCGTCAGGCAGTCCCGTAGCGCCGGCTGCGGCGGGCGTACTCCTCCACCGCCGCCCACAGGTGACGGCGATCCACGTCGGGCCAGGCCTCGTCGGTGAACACCATCTCGGCGTACGCAGCCTGCCACAGCATGAAGTTGCTCATCCGCTGCTCCCCCGAGGTACGCCAGAAGAGGTCCACGTCCGGCAGGTCCGGCTCGTCGAGGTAGCGGGCCAGCGTGCGCTCGTCGACCCGGGCGGGATTCAGCCGTCCCGCGGCGACGTCGAGTGCGAGCGCCCTGGCCGCGTCACCCAGCTCAGCCCGGCCGCCGTAGTTGACGCACATGGTGAGCGTCAGGACGCTGTTGTCGCGGGTGAGCTCCTCAGCCACCTCCAGCTCGCGCACCACCGAGCGCCACAGCCGGGGTCGCCGCCCGGCCCAGCGCACCCGTACCCCCATGGCATGCATCTCGTCACGCCGGCGGCGGATCACGTCGCGGTTGAATCCCATCAGGAAGCGCACCTCGTCGGGTGAGCGCTTCCAGTTCTCGGTGGAGAACGCGTACGCCGAGATGTGCGTGACACCGATCTGCAGGGCACCCTCGACCACGTCGAAGAGGGCCGCTTCGCCGCGTTCGTGGCCGGCGGTACGGGGCAGGCCGCGTCGTCCGGCCCACCGCCCGTTGCCGTCCATCACGATGGCCACGTGGCGGGGCACCTGCTCGCGCGGCAGCTCCGGTGGTCTCGGTGCGGCCTCAGCGCTCGACATGGCTCAAGGACCTCAGGCTGCGCTCGAGGTGCCAGGCGAGGTACGCGGCGACCAGCCCGCTGGCCTCCCGCTGAAAGCGCGGCTCGGTCGCGGCGACGACATCCCAGTCGCCGGTGAGCAGGGCCGCCATCAGCGTCACGGTCTGCGGGGCCGGGCGAGCCGAGCCAGGCAGCCGGCAAGCCGTGCAGAGCATCCCGCCGGCCGATGTGTTGAACGCGCCGTGCGGTCCGGGCGCGGCACACCGGGCGCAGGCCTCGAACGACGGTGCGTAGCCCGACACCGACAGCGACCGCAGCAGGAAGGAGTCGAGCACCGAGCTCGGCTGCCTGTCGCCGGCCGCGAGCGCACGCAGCGCGCCGACCAGCAGGAGGTACTGCTGCAGCGCCGGGTTACCCTCCTCGCCGGTCAGTCGCTCCGCAGTCTCCAGCATCACCGTGCCCGAGGTGTAGGCGCCGTAGTCTGCCCCGATCCGGGCCCCGAGCAGAGCGCCGTGGGTGCCCATCGTCTCGACCTGCGTGATGATGTCCAGCGAACGGCCACGGGCGAACTGCGCATCCACGTGCATGAACGGCTCGAGCCGAGCACCGAAGCGCGAGCTGGTGCGCCGTACCCCCTTGGCCACGGCCCGAACGATGCCGCTCTGCCGGGTCAGCAGGGTAACGATGCGGTCGGCCTCACCGAGCTTCTGGGTGCGTAGCACGACGCCCTCGTCACGGTAGAGACTCACCGCACCATTGTGCCCGCTCCGCGAGGGCAGCTGAGGGTAGAGGGTCCAGCGCGACACGCCGGGCGTGTCGCACACGTTCTCAACCGCCAGCGGGTCAGAGGTCGCCCGCCTGCAGGTCCTCCACGTCGTACGACCACGCACCTGAGGGCTGGTGGGCGTGGCAGGTCAGCAGCGCGGCTTCGCGGCGTCGTCGGGTCACCGTCGCCTCGACAGTCATGGGCAACGCCCCGCTGCCCACCAGATGTACCCGCCAGACGTCCTCATCCAGTCGCTCGATCCGACGGCACACGGCAGCACGGGCTCCGGCCGGCCCGAAACGCTCCAGAGCGGCCATGACGGCCGCCTGCACGACCGGAGGCTGGTGCGCGAAGCCCCGCAGGTGCTCGGTCGAGACCGTGCCGGCTAGGTGTGCCTCGACGACACCCACGGCCAGGTCGGCGTCCAGGTTGCCGTAGTAGGTGCCGTCGGGGAGCACGACGAGGTTGGGCGCGAACCGGTCACCGCCCACGTGTGAGCACTCCCAGGTGCTCTCGGGCCATCGTGCCGACAGCACCGCCGCAAGGGGTCGCCCCCGGATGGCGCAGCACGTGTCGTGACGCCCGTGCGTGCACACCAACAGCAGCGGAGCCACCGGCGCCGGCACAGGGGGGTACAGCCCGACGTCGCTGGTCAACAGGTCAGCCGCCGCAAGCAAGTCGTGGTCAGCCTGCCACCCACCCCACTGCACACCACCGGACTCGGTGTCGACCACCGCCCATGCACGGTTCGCCGACGGAACCGAGCGGCCGTGTCGGCGGACCATGAGCAGTCGGGTACGGGTGGCGCGTACCGCCGAGACGATGCGCTCGCACACGTCGGGGGCGATACCAGCGCCGCTGAACGCGTCGTACGCCCACGGACCCAAGTGCTCGATCAGCAACCACCGGCGTGCTGAGACCGCCGTGGCCGCAAGGGGGTCACCGCGCTCTCGGGCAGCATCGGCGCACCGGGGGTTGCGGATCATGGCCCTCAGGCTGTCCTACGAACGCAACCGCCGGGGCAGGGGGTAGGCGTCACGGCTGGGACGGTACGAGCACAGCGGCTGCCAGCAGCCGGGTGGCAAGGTCGTGCCCGATCTGCTCCACCGGAGTCGCGTCGCCGGCCAGCAGCCTGTGGACGACGTCTGCCTCGCTGTCCTCCAGGCGCAGTGTTCCGGCGCGGCTGCGCAGCTCCGACCCGTCGGCCGTCTCGGCGATCGACGCGTCGAGGTGGGCTCGCAACCGCAGCAGGTCTTGGTCGTGCAGGTCGCGGGCCGCCCGTAGCTGCGCCAGGGGCCCGACAGGAGCCGCTCGCTGCGCATCCCGCACCGGGCCCACCAGACCGGCCGCGACGTCTGCCGCGGACACGTCCGCCAGTGCCTTGAGCAGTCGGTCGCGGACGAGCTCGACGTCGTCGCCGATCGCCGCGGCATCACCGACGCTGACGCCCAGCCTGAGCGAGGCGCGCACCTCGGCGTCGCTGCCGAGCCGGCTGACGGCTTCGGCGACCAGCTGCGTGGCGAGGGTGAACCGTGTCCAGGTGTGCACACCGACCGTGAGGTGCGTGCTGATCTGACCGAGGGCCGCCGCGGCGTGCAGTGTCCCCCGGGGCAGGTACAGGACGTCGCCGGGTCGCAGCACGGCGTCGATCGTCGACTCGGTCCCGGCAGCTTGCTGGACGGCTGCGCGGTGGTCGGTCCACGGCTGGTCGCGCAGCGGCGACTCGTGCACCGGCGGGTGAATCGACCAGCGCTTCTGGCCCTCGACCTGCAGCACGAACACGTCGTGCACGTCGTAGTGGTCATCGAAACCACGCGATGCCGGCGGCGTCACGTAGGCGTTGACCTGGACAGGGTGCCCCAGGTCGGCGGACAGCTGCTGGGCGAACTCGATGATCGGCGGCCAGATGCGGTGCAGGCCCTGCAGAACCATGGTGGCCCCATCGGCGACGAGCGCGACCAGCTTGCCGTCGCTGACCTGGTCGGCGACGCCGGCTCCGGTGCCACCCGGTGCGGTGAAGGCGCGGTCCCCGAGCGTTTTGCCGTCCTTGGCCACCCGCATGAACGGTGTCCGCAGGCCGCGCTGAGACACGAGCTCGTCAACCGCGTCCGGTCCGAGCAGATCCTCGAAGCCGCGTGTCAGGTCCTCGGCACGGCTGAGCAGCGGGTAGCGACCCCACAGCTGTGAGGTGAAGGTGTCGAGGTCACCAGCGACCAGACGCTGGAGGCCGACGAGGTGCCCGGACGTAGGCCCGGGCACCTCGCTCGCCGAAGGTTCCGTCACTCGGCCGGGCCGTCGGCACCACCGTCGTGAACGCCGGGCGTGCCATCTGCGCCACCGTCGGCCGGACCTTCGGCACCGCTGTCCGCGCCACCGTCCGCACCGCTGTCGGCGCCTCCGTCCGCACCGCCGTCCTGCACGCCGGGCGTACCGCTCGCACCGCCGTCCGCGGGGCCTTCCTCGTTCTCCGGTGTTGTCTCGCTCATCGTTGCCTCCCAGTCACAGGGGGCGACCGTAGGGGTCACCGGCGGCACCAGGCGGTGTCGCTGCCATCTCAGTACCCTGAATGGCTGGATCCAGCATCCCGGGTGTTCCTCGGCGGGCGTTCTCGTCCCGCCTGCAGATCTCAACGGCCGTCGCGGTTGCGGCCCGCCGTGTCGGTATCGGTGCCGTCATCGGTCTCGGAGCCATCCTCGGAGTCAGCAGCCTCCGCGTCGGTGTCGGTAGCGGTGTCATCGTCGTCGGCATCGGAGGTGGCGCTCACCTGACGCATCGTGGTCTCCTCCACCTCGAGACGCCCACGGCGACATCCGGGCAGCTGCAACGGCAACGCGTCGGCAAGCACGCTGTTGACGACGGCCTCCAGGGGGACCGCTGCTGCGTCCTCGTAGGGAAACTCCTCGTCGGCGGACCACGCAGACTTCAACCGCTCGAGCCCGGCCTCACGCATCGCCTGCTCGTCGTCGACGAACAGCTCCAGGGACATCTGCACGCTGATCCGGTCCGACATCGTCAGCCTCGCTGTCCGGGCACGCGTTCGGCGCCCACTACCCCGACGGTATAGCCGCCGGCAGCCCGGCGTGGCAAGGTCTCGGGGTGCCCGCAGCCGTCCTGCACGTCCTGGAACGCTTCTACGACGCGGTGCCGCGCCCGGTCGCCGATGAACACGTCGTCGGTCCGTTCAGCCTGTTCGTCGCTACACTGGCGTGGGTGCACGAGATGACGCCCGCCCTGCTGGGCGCCGCCCGCGCGGCCGGGATGCGGGTCCTGGAGCAACCGCTCCTGGTGATCGACGGGCCGGTCCGTGGGGAGCCGGTGCAGGGTGTCAAGGTGTCCATCCTGGACCCGGACGACCCGCGGTTCTCCGGAGCACGGGCCGCCGTCGCCGCAGGCTTCGAGGGGACCGGCGTCGTGAGCATCGAGCCGGTGGAGCAGTGGATCGCGGCACGCGTGCGTGACGGTCTGATGCGGGTCGTGGGCGCCTTCGCCGGACAGGTTCCGGTCGGCGGTGGCCCACCAGAGACGCAGCGAGGTGAGCGAGCTGACCGGGATCGCCACCCTCCCATCCTGGCGCCACCGCGGTGTGGGAGCGAGCATCACCCGGGCGCTGGTGAACGACGCAGTCACCGACGGTGCGCACACGGTCTTCCTGACGGCAGGTGACGACGCAGTGGCTCGTGTGTACGAGCGGGTCGGGTTCGTACCGGTCGGCACGGCGTGCGTCGCCGAGGCCGACTGAGCAGCCGAAACGCCCGGGATGCGTGCGACTTGAGTCTGCGCGGCGAACGAGGCACGGTGGGGGTTCCTGCATTCAACGGCAAAGGAGAGACACGTGCTCACCCTGACCGAGAACGCGAGCCACGTCGTGAAGTCCATCACCGAGCAGAGCACCGAAGTTGAGACCGCAGGCTTGCGGATCAGCACTTCGGGCGCCGAGCCGGGTGAGATGGGCTTGGAAGCAGCAGAGGGTCCACTGCCCGGTGACCAGGTGGTCGAGGAGGCCGGCGCCCGCATCTTCCTCGAGGAGAGTGCGGCGACCCTGCTCGACGACAAGACCTTGGACGCCATGGTGGACGAGTCGGGAACCGTGCAGTTCGCGGTGGCCCCCCAGGGCTGACCCCCGACCTCAGCAGACGCCCGCTGTTCCCTCGGGACGGCGGGCGTCTTCGCGTCCGGCGGCTGCCAACGTCGCGTCCAGCTCGGCTGCGGTGACGACCCGGTCGGCCCGACCGCGCGTCCGAGCGACGAGGTCGGCGTTCGCCTGATCACTGCCGGTCGCCCACGCACGTGCGTCGGTGACGGACCTGCCGTACGCGTGATGACGGTCCACCAGGCGCCGCAGGCGTTCGGAGTCCTCGACGTCGACGTACCAGCAGACGTCGAGCAGCGGCCGGACGCCGGCCCAGGCGCCCTCGTCCACCAGCAGGTAGTTGCCCTCGGTCACCACCAGCGGCACGCTGCCCGGCACCGTGATGGCGTCGGGAACCGGGGCATCAGCGACGCGGTCGAAGTCCGGGGCGTGCACGGTGCCGCCACTGCGCAGGCGGTTCAGCGCCACGACGTACACCCTGGCATCGAACGTGTCCGGTGCGCCCTTGCGGTTCCGCCGGCCCAGTCGTACCAGCTCCTCGTTCAGCAGGTGGAAGCCGTCCATACCGACCAGGACAGCACACGGGCCGAGCAAGGCGACCAGGGCGCGAGCCAGCGTCGACTTGCCCGCGCCGGGCGGACCGGTGATGCCGAGGATTCGGCGCGGCCCCGTGGCAAGCACCCGTGCCTCGCCCAGCAGGTCACTCACCACGGCATGCTGTCACAATCGTGCCGGCGACCCGCCCCGCCGGGCACTCGACCCGGCCCGTCGGGCACTCCCCATGGCATGTTGTCACTGCCCATGGGACGCAACCCGTGGGCAGTGCGGTTTCCCAGGGGACCCTGGTAAACCGCAGCCCCAGCTCAGGTGACTCGGTTGAGCGAGGAGGCGACGGCCTTGAGCGAGGCGGTGACGATGTTGGCATCCAGACCGACACCCCACACGATGTCCTCGTCGATCTCGCACTCGACGTAGGCCGCAGCCATCGCGTCGCCGCCCGACGACAGCGCGTGTTCGGCGTAGTCCAGTACCCGCACGTGGTGGCCGATGCTCGAGAGCGCGTCGCAGAACGCGGCGATCGGACCGTTGCCGCGACCGGACAGCTCCGTGCGCTCGCCGCCCACGTACACGACGACGTCGAGCCTGTCGTCCTGGCCGGCGGCTGAGGAGGTGTGCACCGAGTTGAGCGCCAGGGGCGTGTCCCGCTCGAGATACTCGCGGCGGAAGAACTCCCATATCTCGTCCGAGCCGACCTCGCCGCCCTCGTCGTCGGTGAACTGCTGCACGATCCGGCTGAACTCGATCTGCAGACGGCGCGGCAGGTCGAGCATGTGCTCGGCCTTCATGATGTACGCGACCCCTCCCTTGCCGGACTGGCTGTTCACCCGGATGACCGCCTCGTACGACCGGCCCACGTCGTGCGGGTCGATCGGCAGGTACGGTGCCTTCCACGGGTGCTCGGCGACGGTGTGTCCGGCTGCCGCCGCCTTCTGCTCGAGCGCCTCCAGGCCCTTCTTGATCGCGTCCTGGTGAGAACCGGAGAACGCCGTGTAGACCAGGTCGCCGGCGTACGGGTGACGCGGGTGCACCGGGAGTCCGGTGCAGTACTCGACGGTGCGGCGTACCTCGTCGATGTCGGAGAAGTCGATTTGCGGGTCGATGCCCTGGCTGTAGAGATTCATGCCCAGGGTGACCAGATCGACGTTGCCGGTGCGCTCACCGTGACCGAACAGACACCCCTCGACCCGGTCCGCACCGGCCATCAAAGCCAGCTCGGTGGCAGCGACCGCGGTGCCGCGGTCGTTGTGCGGGTGCAACGAGACGACCGCGTGGTCGCGCCCAGGCAGCTGTCGGCCGAACCACTCGATCTGGTCGGCGTAGACGTTGGGCGTACACATCTCGACGGTGGCCGGCAGGTTGAGGATGATCTCGCGGTGCCGGCCGGGCTGCCAGACGTCCATCACCGCCGCGCAGACGTCGACGGCGAACTCCAGCTCGGTGTCGGTGAAGATCTCCGGCGAGTACTGGTAGCCGAAACGAGTGCCCTCGAGGTGCTCGTCGGCATACTTCATGACGAGCTCGGTGCCGCGTACGGCGATCGCTCGGCACTCGTCGCGCCCGACACCGAAGACCACGCGGCGAAACAGCGGCGCCGTCGCGTTGTAGAGATGGACGTTGGCGTCCTGCGCCCCCACCAGGGACTGGACCGTGCGCTCGATGAGGTCTTCGCGGGCCTGAGTCAGCACCGAGATCGTGACGTCGTCGGGGACCAGCCCGGTCTCGATCAGCTCGCGGACGAAGGCGAAGTCGGTCTCGCTGGCCGAGGGGAAGCCGACCTCGATCTCCTTGTAGCCCATCTGCACGAGCAGCTCGAACATCCGCTTCTTGCGGCCGGGGGTCATCGGGTCGATCAGGGCCTGGTTGCCGTCCCGCAGGTCGGTGGACAGCCACCGTGGCGCGCTGGTGAGGGTCCGGTTCGGCCAGGTGCGGTCGGGGAGGCCGACTGGCGGGAACGCGGCGTACCTGCCGTACGGCATCGGGCTGGGCTGTTGGGGATGGATCGCCATGGTGCTGCTTCTCCTCGCGGGGGTGCGTCAGGGGCACACGACTGGCCGGCACGCACGAACTCCGCGGCGAGGGGCGGCCTGTCAGAGGGCCTCGCCGCGGCTGCGAAGGAGGAGCGCCACGAAAGACATCGCACACAGGCTACTCCACCGGCTCTGACCCGCCCCGCTGAGGGTAGAGAACGTGCGTGACACGCCGGCGTGTCACGCCAGATGTCTACCGCCACGGGTTGGATGAGCGGGTCGGCATGCGGCACCTACACTCGACGGGAGCACCAGGTCAGGAGCCTGATCCGTACGACCGTCTTGACGAAACGAGGCCGCTCGGTGAAGTCGCCGCTGTTGACCCTCGCAGCACGGGTGCTCGCGGGAAGCATCGTCATCGTCCTGCTGGGCTCCGGCTGCACCAGCTCCTCCAACCTCACCGCGGCTGACGACGACCCACCGGCCGACAAGACCGACAGCGCCCCGACCCAGGAGTCCGACAGCGAGCCCAGCGACATCCCGACCGAGGAACCGACCGAGGAACCGAGCCAACCCGAGCCTGCACCTCCGCCGTCGAGCACGCGTCCAGCGGCCGGGGGCTGCGTGCAGCTGACCAGGTCCGACGTGTTCGTCGAGGCGCTGGTCGGCC
>Ga0136624_1000081_pt1 | contig 26950 bp, 34 predicted proteins | sample AntDrymUQ4692206_2_FD_104802 | JGI IMG/M metagenome (GOLD analysis project Ga0136624, IMG submission 104802) | Polar desert sand microbial communities from Dry Valleys, Antarctica - metaG UQ469 (22.06) | ecosystem: Environmental > Terrestrial > Soil > Desert | place: Antarctica: Dry Valley... | reverse complement strand
TAAGAGCCAGGCCCGCTCTCGTCGTCGCGCGCGAAGCGCCGGCGGAGCTCGACGGGCCGTTCCTGAGCCTGCTCGCGGGCCCGCTCTCGGCGGCGGCGGACGCGGAGGTTCAGGAACTCGACGAAGACGGAGAAGCCCATCGCGAAGTAGATGTAGCCCTTCGGGACGTGCTGGTCGAAGCCCTCCAGGAGCAGGGCGAGGCCGATCAGGAGCAAGAAGCTCAGGGCCAGCATCTTTATCGTGGAGTGTCGGTTCACGAAGCCGCTTATGGCCTCGGCGGAGATCATCATCACAACGATGGCGATGATCACGGCGGCGATCATGACGGCGATCTCGTCCACCATCCCGACGGCCGTTATGACCGAGTCGAGCGAGAAGACGACGTCGAGGATCAAGATCTGCACGAGCACCCCGGCGAAGGTGGCCTGTGTCCTCGCGCTGGAGTGCCCCTCCTCGCCCTACAGGTTCTCGTGGATCTCGTAGGTGCTCTTGCCCAGGAGGAACAGGCCGCCCCCGATCAGGATCAGGTCCCTGCCGGAGATCTCCTGCCCGATCACGGCAAAGAGGGGCTCCGTGAGGCGGATGACCCAGCTCAGAGAGAGGAGCAGCAGGACGCGGGTGATCATCGCAAGTCCCAGCCCCAGGCGCCTGGCCCGGGCCCTCTGGTGCTCCGGCAGCTTGTCCGCGAGGATCGAGATAAAGACCACGTTGTCGATGCCGAGCACGATCTCCAGCAGCGTCAGCGTGAGCAGCGCGATCAGGTTCTCCGGGCTAAACAAGACGTCCAAGTGCCTGCGTCCTTTCTTCTGCGGGTGATCGCGCCATGCTACCCGGTAGTCCCCGGCCCTGCACGCCGCCCGGCGTCCGGATCGCGGGCCGCCCCATCGCCTCTTACCGTTTTCTTAAAGTGCGTCGGGATAATGGCGACGTTATGCACGCGACGATACTGGAGGAGTCGATGGCGGTTGCCGAGGCTTCGATACCCGACGCCGAAGTCCACGTCCCGGACCACCCGGACGCCCCGATCGAGCTCCGCGGAGAGTTCGACCTCTTCGAGTTGCGTCTTCTGGGCGAAATCCTCGACGGCCCGAAGGAGCCCGGGCCACCGATCCGGGTGGACCTCTCCGGCGTGACCTTCCTCGACGTGCGGTGCGCCCGCGAGCTTGTGGCCCGCTCTTTCCCGCGCGGCCGTCGGCTGATCCTGCGCGACCCATCCCCCCAGGCTGAGAGGAGCCTCAGGGCCTGCGTGAAAGGCCTGCCCGGCGGGAGCGTCACCGGGACCGGAAACGTCGAGGACGGGGGCTCCAGATGGACGTAGTGCGGCTGATCTTCTCGATCCTGCTGCCGCCCCTCGGGGTGTTCTTGCAGGTCGGTTTCGGGCTGCAGTTCTGGCTGAACATCGTGCTTACGCTGCTCGGCTACATACCCGGGGTAATTCACGCCGCTTACATCATCTTTACGAGGGATTGAGCGTGAACCCGAAGAGAAGGAGGATTTGATGCCAGATGGAGAAGTCCGGACGGACGAACCCACGGAGGAACAGGGGAGAGGCCTGGTGGACAGGGCGGCGGACGAGGCCCAAAAAAGAGGCCTGGTAGACGACAGCATGGTGGACAAGGCCAGAGAGAAAGGCCTCCTGGACAAGGCGAACGGGGCCGTGGAAGCGCTCAAGAACAGGTTCAAGTGACCCCGGCGGACGAGAAGAGCGGCGCGACGCTGGTCCGTCTCGTCGGCGGGCCCGTGCGGTGTGAAGGGCCGCGCGCGGTGGGGAGGATGACTTGGACGAGGTAATATCTTCCGGCGTCAGGATCTCCGCCGCCCTGATCCTGGTCCTCCTGAACGGCCTCTTCGTGGCGGCGGAGTTCGCCTTCGTGAGGATACGGACCACCCAGGTGGACAGGCTCGTGCGGGATCGCAGGCCTTCGGCCGGTCTGGTCAAGATCGCCCGCCAGAAGCTCGACCAGTACCTCGCCGTCTGCCAGCTCGGGATCACGATCTGCTCGCTGGGCATCGGCGCCCTGGCCGAGCCGGCCATCGCGGACCTCATCGAACCGGGCCTCGGGAACTTAGGAATACCGGAGACCCTGCTTCACCCGATAGCCCTGACGATAGCCCTCTCCATCGCCTCGTTCCTGCACGTGGTCTTCGGGGAGCTGGCGCCCAAGACCTTCGCCATCCAGAGGGCGGAGCGCACCTCGCTGTTCGTTGCCCCCTTCATGCGGTTCTTCTACTACCTGCTGTATCCGCTGACGACGTTCTTCAACGGGACGGCCAACGCCATCACGGGCGCCCTCGGCGTGGCGCCGGCCTCCGAGTCGGACGAGACCCATTCGGAGGAGGAGATCCGGCAGCTCATCGCCCAGTCCACCCGGAGCGGCATACTCGAGAAGAACGAGGAGGAGATGCTCGAGGGCATCTTCGACCTCGAGGACACGCCGGTACGCGAGATCATGGTCCCAAGGCCTGACGTCGCCGTGCTGCCGGCCGGGATGGGCCTGGAGGAGCTGTTCGCCGTCGCCGCGGAGGGCCAGCACACCCGCTACCCCGTCCAGGAGGACGACTCGCCCGACAAGATACTCGGGACGGTCCACGTCAAGGACGTGCTCCGGGCGATAAGGGCGGAGGGGCTGGACGCCAGGGTTACCGCCAGCGACCTCGTGCGGGAAGTCTTGACCGTCCCGGAGAGCCGGCGCGTCAGCGACGTGCTCAGGGACCTGAGGCAGCAGGAGATGCGGGTCGCCATAGTCATCGACGAGTGGGGCTCCTTCGAGGGCCTGGTCACCGTCGAGGACATCGTCGAGGAGATCGTCGGCGAACTCCGCGACGAGTTCGACGAGGAAGAAGAGCCGCTCGTCCGCGAGGTCGAGGACGGCTACCGGCTGGACGGCCGCACCCCGATAAGGGTCGTCAACAAAGTCCTTGACTCCGACCTCGCGAGCGAGGAGTTCGACACCGTCGGCGGCCTGATCTTCGGCCAACTCGGCCACGTTCCCGCGGTCGGCGACGAGGTGCGCCTCGACGGCCACCTCCTGCGCGTGGAAGAGGTGGACGGGGCCCGCATCGTGCAGGTCGCCGCGCTTAGGAACCCGGGTTAGGTCGGCCTGGCCCGGCGGGCGTCAACCCGCCCGGACAGGCGTGCGGGGGACGCCCACCCCGATCAGGGCGTCCCGCGTTACGAGGCCCGCCAGCTCCCCTTCGTCCATGCCCTCCGTCCCGGGCGGGCGCATCGGGAGCACCATGTAGCGGACGTCGGCGGTGCTGTCGTGGACGGCGACCCGCGCGCCCTCCGGCGGCTCGAAGCCGAACTCGCGCATGACGGCGCGGGGTTCGCGGACGGCCCGGGAGCGGTACTCGAAGCTCTTGTACCAGTCCGGCGGACGACCCAGGACGTTGCGCGGGTAGCAGGAGCAGAGGGTGCATACGATCAGGTTATGAACGTCGGGCGTGTTCTCCACGACGACGAGGTCCGGGGAGGCCCCGGCGTCTATGCCGAGCTCGATGGCCGCGGCCCGGCCGCCCGAGAGGAGCCTGGCCTTGAAGTCCTCGTCGGTCCACGCGCGGGCGACGAGTTTGGCGCCGTTGGCCGGGGAGCGCGAGTCCATGTAGGCCACGTTGTCCTGGATCTCGGCCTCCGTCACGACGCCCTTCTCGATCAGCAACGCCTCCATCGCCCGAACGCGCGCCGCGAGCGGGCTGGTGGCGCCTCTGGAATCTGTCTCGTGGTGGTGATCCCGGCTCATATCTCTCCTCCCGGCTCCAGCCAGTGCTCGTAGACGTCGGCGTAGAGCCGTTCGTCGGACGGACCATCGTAGTCGGGCCAGAGCGTGTCCTGGCGGAAGCCGACCTTGTAGAGGACCCGCCCGGGCGAGCCTGAGAGGCCGTAGGCCAGGTCCTCGGGGTTCGGATAGGCGCCGAGGACGGCCTCTACCCGCCCCGGCTTTCCTTTCAGGTAGTCTGGCGTGCGGACGTGTCCTGGCTTCGCACCGGGCCTCACCCGGACGGAATCTCCGGGGGCGTAGCGCGCCTTCAAGCGCCCTCCCAGCGGCGCTGGATCTCCGCGGACCGCTCATCGACCTCCACTTTCGTGAGGATGCCTTTCTCTACTAGCAGCTTCTCGGTGGCGGAGGCCCAGCGTTCGTAGTAGGAGAGGTCGCGGTAGTTCGGGAGAGACTCTATGGCGCGGCGGTGTTCGTCTGTGGTCTGGAGGCCCCTCTTGCCAAGCGCCGCGTTGACGGCGTCAGCTATGCGCTCCCAGTCCTCGGGCTCGTGGCCCTTTTTGTCTATGGGGCCGGCCGACTCGCCGCCCATGTCGTGGGGACCGGACACTGCGTTCCTACCGGACCTTGAGGACTTCCTTGATGGGCGGTCGCTCGACGAGCTCTTCGACGTACTCCTGGAGCTGGAGGCCTTCCGGGGTTGCGACGGCGTGGAGGTAGTCGCTGAACTGGAAGGGGGAGACGGGTGCGTCCGGGTCGCTCGTCTGGTTCAGGCGCCCTTCTTGCCTCATGCGCCGGGCTACCGCGCGCAGGACCGCGTAGGACATGCGGGAGAGATCGCGCAAAGGTTGGTGGCGGTTCTGGCGGGTGCCGAGGTCCACCTGGGCCATTGCGTCGAGGCCTACCATCTTGAGCGCGTCGATCATGATCCCGGTCTCCACCGCGTAGCCGGTGAGGAACGGGATGGAGCGGAAGAGCTCCCTGTCCGCCACGAACTCCCCGGCGAGCGGCTGCACGAAGCCCGCCAGCTCAGGGTAGAACAGGTTGAAGAGCGGCTTGGTCGAGAGCTCGGTTACCCTCCCGCCGCCGTCCACCTGCAAGGTCTCCTGGCTCTTGAACGGGCGCCGGTAGGCGGCCTTGACGTAGCGCACCGCCGGGTCCTCCAGGATGGGGCCGAGGACGCCGTAGACGAGCTGGGGCTCGAAGTCTTTCGTGTCCGCGTCCATGAACATGACCAGGTCACCGCGGGCCACGGAGAGGGAGCGCCACATCGCATCACCCTTGCCGTGGGCGCCGCCATGCTCGCGCATAAGCTCGTTCTCCGAGAAGACCTCGGCGCCGCGGTCGGCGGCGACGTCGGCGGTGCCGTCCGGGGAGTCGGCGTCCACCACCAGGATCTGGTCCACCAGCGGATTCCCGCCCGTGCGCTCGTTGACGGCGTGGATCTCGTCCACGATCTCGCCGATGGTGTCCGCCACGTTGCGGGACGGCAGAACCGCGCTCACCGTCAGGTTACGCTCATGCTTTCGGCGGCCCAGATCCTCCAGGTCGGAGAATCGTTGGTAGTCATATGAGCGATGCTTAAACCAATCTCTGGCGTCCACGGTGATCACGCACCTCTCGGAGACTTCGCGATTACAGCCCAAATACGCTACCGTACTATCGTGGCTTTGTCTACTGTTTTTCGATGATCTTAATGATCCGCTGCTTCCGATGTTTCGCAACGCCCGTAACACGCTCCCGGCCACCGGCTCGACCACCGGGATGATAGAATCCAAAACCTTTTCGGAGGGTGTTGTCCGCAAAGAAACGGAGAAGTCCTACGCCGTGCGCATAGTTTTGACCAACGACGACGGAATAGACGCCCCGGGCCTGCTCGCCGCCCGCCAGGCGCTGGAGAAGGTGGCCGACGTACTCACCGTCGCCCCCGACCAGAACCGCAGCGGCGTCGGACGGAGCATCTCCTTCGGCCGCCCGCTCCACGTCGAGGAGCGGAAGATGGCCGACGGGGGAATGGGCTACGCCTGCTCCGGGACGCCCGTGGACTGCGTGCGCCTCGTGGCGCTGGGCCTCATGGACTTCGAGCCTGACCTCGTCGTTGCCGGGATCAACCACGGCGAGAACCTGGGCGACGACATAACCTACTCCGGCACCGTCGCGGGCGCGATGGAGGGCATCGTCATAGGCGTCCCCGGCATCGCCGTCTCCCTGAGCATCGACCGCCCCTGGCACGAGAGCGCCGAGGAGCTCATGCCGATGAACGGCGATCTCAACTTCGAGGCCGCCGCCGAGTTCGTCGCCCGCCTGGCGAAGGTCGCCCTGAAGGGACTGCCCTCGGGCCGCATCCTGAACGTCAACGCCCCGAACAGGACCCGCGGGGACCTCAAGGGCGCCAGAGTCACCAGGCTCGGGCGCAGGATGTACAGGGACGAGCTCGTCGAGGTCAAAGACGCGGAGGGGCGGGTCGGGTACGACATCTACAACAACCCGCCCGGCTACCACGAGGAGAAGGGGACCGACTTCGCGGCCATCGCGGACGGTGAGATCAGCGTCACCCCTGTCCACCTGGAGCTTACCGACACCGCCGGCCTCGAAGAGATAGGCACCTGGGACGTTGGTTCCCTTCTGAACGGCCCGAACCCGTAGTGCTCGCCGCCGCCCTCTTCGACTTCGACGGGACGCTCGTGGATACGACGGAGATGATCTTCCAGTCCATGCGCCACGCAACGACCTCCGTCCTCGGCCGCGACGACTTGACGCGCGAACAACTCCTCGCCAACGTCGGCCAGCCGCTCCCGCGCCAGATGGAACTCTTCGACGCCGGGAAGGCCGAGCTCCTCCTGGAGGCCTACCGCGCCCACCACGAGGAGCACCACGACGCCCTCATAGCCGAGTTCCCCGGCGTGGACGAGGCACTCTCGCGCCTCCGCGCCGCCGGCGTGCGGATCGTCGTCGTCACCTCCAAACGCCGCCGCTCCGTCGAGATGGCCCTCGAAAAATTCCCGGGCCTCGACCTCGTCGTGGACCGGTTCGTCACCGTGGAGGACACGGAGGAGCACAAACCCCACCCCGAACCTCTGCTGAAGGGCCTCGAACTCATGGGAGATATCCCCAAAGACCAGGCCGTCTACGTCGGCGACTCCCCGTTCGATGTGCAGGCCGCGAAGGCCGCCGGCCTCACTAGCGTCGCCGTAAGCTGGGGCGCCTTCTCCGAAGACACGTTGCGCGAGGCCGAACCTGACTACCTGGTGCCGGACATCGACTCGGTGGTGAACGTCCTCTTGAAGCTCAAGACCTAGAGACCAGGGGCTTTCGGCGGGCGGGGCGCCCGGCTTGCTGGACCCGGATCGCACCTTTACTTACAATGTAACGATGTTGGCTAAACGCCGTTCGTACCTCAAGCTGTTGCTGCTCTCCGTCGCGTTTGCCGTTTTCATACCCGGTTGCGCGGCTGCGACGGGCCCCGACGATACGGGCGGGGGCGAGACCTCCGAACCGCGTAGAGAAGACTCTGCACCTCAGACCACCATGATGTTCCCGGATTTTGAGCCTCCGGGAAGCACGCTCTCCTACGGCGGCGAGACCGTAGACGGGGGGCTCGGGAGCTACTGTTGGTCCAGTGGAGGGAGCATGGGGGGTTGCGCCGACGCGTTCGGAGTCGTACTCGAAGAGGAGACGCTCGAGGCGCCGACCGGCGCGACCTTGTCGTTCGCCTACGGAGGCAAAACTCTGGATTCGCTGGATGTCGCGGCGTACCGGGCCGACAGGGAGGGTGAAGGCGGTGGTCGCGACGACGACGTGTTCGTGCCTTCGTACAACGGCGATGGGGGAGCAAGAGACCTTCGGGTCCGTCGCTCCGGGACCCGGGCGCGTATCGTCACCGACCTGCCCCCTGGTGAGTACGTGCTCGACGCCTTCGCCAGGATGCCCTGGGGCGACGCCTCCTACGGCTTCCGGCTGATCCTGGAGCCTCGGGACCCGGGCGGGCCCTAGAGCCTCCCGACGGTCTCCGTCAGCGCCTCCAACTCTTCTTCGGTGTTGAAGAGGTGCGTGCTCGCGCGGACGTAGGGTACGCGGGCAGGGACGTAGCGCAGGACAAACCTCTGCTCCAGCAGGCGTTCGGCCGCCTCCCTGGCCGCGGCGCCTTCTATCTCGAAGCTGACGAGCCCGCCCTGCGCTGGCCTCGGAGAGCGCAGGATGACGCGCGGAAGCTCCGAGAGGAGATCCATCAAGAGGTCTGCCAAGCGCCGGATCTCCGCGAAGCCCTCCTCCCCGCGATCTAAAACGCCCTGCGCCGCTTCGGCGAAGCCGCCGGCGAGCGCCGCGCTCATGGTGGAGGCCTCGAAGCGCCTGGCGTCGGGACGGAGATCGTAGTCTCCGCTCTTGTCGAAGTCGGCGGGGCTGGGGAGCGAGAGGTAGCCGACGTTTGGGCTGTGGACCGGGAGACCGGGCCTGACGTAGAAGGCGCCCATGCCCTCCGGTCCCAGCACCCACTTGTGGCCGGTGAACGCGTACATGTCCGCGCCGGTGGCCGGGACGTCTACGGGGATGTTCCCGACGGACTGGGCGCCGTCCACGAGCGTCAGGATGCCGCGGTCGCGCGCCAGGGCGCAGATCTCCGCGAGCGGCAGCACCTCGCCGTTCGTCCAGTCCACGTGCGAGAGCGCTATGAGTCGGGTGCGCGGGGTGAGGGCCGCTTCGATCTTCCCGGCTGTGACCGGGGGAGAGACGAGGTCGAGCTTTACCCCAAAGCGTCTTCCCGCGACGTGCAGCGGCATGAGGCAGCCGGGGTGCTCCGTCGAGGTCGAGACCACTTCGTCCCCCTCGCGCCAGTCGATGGCGGTGACGCCGAGGTTCATGCCGTGGGTGGTGTTCTGGGTGAGGGCGACGTCGTCAGGACCGGCGTTTACGAGGCGGGCGGCGGCCTCGCGGGCGCGGGTGTTGGCATTCGCCTGGCGGGCGAAGAGGCCCACGCCTTCGAGGTAGGCGGGGCCGGAGCAGAGGTCGTCAGCCTCGCGCATGGCCTCGATGACGCGGCGGGGCGGCGGGCCGCTGGCGCCGGAGTTCAGGTAGGCGAAGTCGTTGTCGGCGAGGGCGGGGAAGTCTTTGCGGGAGAGGTGCGTGGGGGCGATGGCGGCTCCTTTTTCGAGTCCGGGTGTCCATTTTGTATAATAGCGGCTCGATGCAGAATGATGATCTCGTCAGGATCGGCCGCCGCCGGCGCCGGGAGCGAAGGCGTGGCGGCAAGGCTTTACAGAGGATAAGGAACGTCTTCCTGCTCCTCTGCGCGGCGACGATCCTCGGTACCATCGCCCTCTTCGCCGGCGCCGCCAACACCTACGGGGCGTTCGCCGAGGAGATGCCGGAGCTCGACAACTACCGCTCCACGGAGCTCGCCCAGACCTCCACCGTCTACGACGCCGACGGCGATGTCGTCGAGCAGCTCTACGGCGTCCAGAACCGCTTCGTGGTCGGCCTGGACGACGTCGACCCCACGCTCAGGGACGCCGTCGTCGCCATCGAGGACCATCGCTTTTTGGATCACCGCGGGCTGGACTTCGAGGCCATCGGCCGCGCCGCCGTGGAGAACGCGAAGACCCTCTCCATCCAGGAGGGCGGCTCGACCATCACGCAGCAGCTCATCAAGAACACTTACATCGCCCAGGAGCAACGCTACATCCCGTCCTTCCAGCGGAAGTTCGTCGAGGGGTCGCTCGCCTGGCAGTACGAGAAGGAGCACTCCAAGGAGCAGATCCTGGAGCAGTACCTGAACACCGTCTACTTTGGGGCCAACGCCTACGGCGCAGAGGCCGCCGCCAAGACCTACTTCAACAAACGGGCCGCGGACCTTACGCTCCCCGAATCCGCCCTCCTGGCCGGTATCATCAACCTCCCCGGCGTCTACGACCCCTTCGCCGACCCCGAGACCGCCAAGAAACGGCGCGATGTCGTCCTCGACCGGATGCTCGAGTACGGCTACATAACCCAGAAGGAGCACGACGAGGCCGTAGAGACGGGCCTCGACCTGAGCCGGGGTCGCGTCGAGTACGAGAACGATAACGAGTACTTCCTCAACGCCGTGCGCAAGGAGCTCGCCGAGGAGTACGGGGACGACGCCGTATACGAGGGTGGGCTCAAGATCTACACGACCCTCGACCCGGAATTGCAGCAAATGGCCGACGCCGCGGTCGATTCCGTCGTCGACCCGGCTTCAGGAGACCCTTCGGCGTCCCTCGTCTCGGTGGACCCGGGGACGGGTGCCGTGAGGGCGATGGTCGGCGGCTCGGACTTCAGGGAGGTCAAGTTCAACCTGGCGACCGAGGCCCACCGTCAGTCCGGCAGCTCGTTCAAGCCCTTCGTCTACGCCGAGGCCGTGGACCAGGGCCTCTCGCCGGAGACGATGTACGTCTCAGAGCACCTCGAAGTGCCGATGGGGGAGAACGCGGAGCCCTACGTGGTGGACAACTACGACTTTATAGAGCGGGGCCCGATCACCCTGGAAAAGGCCATGGCCGACTCGGACAACACCGTCTTCGTGCAGTTAGCACTCGACCTCGGCCTCCAGAGGGTAGTGGACATGGCCCACGAGCTTGGTATCGAGAGCGAGATCGACGCCTACCCGTCGACCGCCATCGGGGGACTCCGGATCGGGGTGACCCCGCTAGAGATGGCCTCCGCCTACTCCACCTTCGCCAACGCCGGCACCCACATGGAGCCGTATCTGGTGCAGAAGGTCACGCGCGAGGATAACGGCGAGGAGGAGACGGTCGAGGAGCACCGCCTGGTCGGTCAGGAGGCCCTCAGCCGCGACGAGGCGGCAGTGGTCACCGAGTCCCTGCGCGGCGTGGTCGAGCGTGGGACGGCGAGCTACTATCACGACCTCGACGCCGAGATAGGACGCCCGGCAGCCGGCAAGACCGGAACGAGCAACGAGTTTATCGACGCGTGGTTCGTCGGCTTCGTACCGCAGCTCTCGACGAGCGTCTGGGTCGGCTACCCGAACGAGCGCCGCCCGATGGTCAACATAAACGGCCTGGAAGAGATCAACGGCGAAAACTATCCCCTGGACATCTGGTCCGTCTACATGCAGAGCGCCGCCCAGAAGTTCCCCGTCCAGCAGTTCGACACCCCGAGCCCGGACCTCGCCCTGGAGGTCAAGACCGACGGCCGAACCTACGTCAAACCCCCACCCCCGCCCCCGCCCCCGGAGCCGCCGGAAGAGGAGGCCACGGACGGAGAGACCACGGACGGGCCCGCCGACGAAGACCCCGGTACGGAAGACGATCCTGGCATCTTCGGCAGCGACGACGAGCAGCCTTTCGGGGGAGAGCCAGCAGGGCCCCCCGCGGGGCCCGGCACGCCGGAGGAACGCCCCGGCGCGGCGAGACCGGCTGCGGAATCGTCCCCGCCGCCGGATCGACCCGGCCAGAACTAGCTGGACCCCGCCTCCCCGGCGCCGGCCTCCGCCTCGCCCGCCGCGGTGAACTAATGCCGCGCGGCGTCGCGGCCCGGTGTTCAATCGCGTGGACCGCCGTGGCCCTCTTCTTCGTCACCGCCTGCGGCGCCGGAACCGCCGAGAACCCGACCCCCGACGCCACCACCGGTAAACCGGAGCCCACCACGACCTCCTCCTCGCCGTCGGGCAGGGAGGAGGTTTTTTCCCCGAGGTGCGCCAGGAGGGTGGCCTCGACGCGGTTCCGACCGCCATGGGGGGTGGTGAACTGGTCCTCGACGACGAGGGCTGCCTCAGGATGCTGCTGCCCGGCAAGGGCTCCGAGAGCGGATGGGTGCCAGTGTGGCCCCCGTACTTCGAGCCGAAGACCGGCGGCGGGAGGGTACGGATCGTGGACGAGAGGAGCGGCCGGGTGGTCGCTGAGGTCGGCAAGGGGGTGGTCATGAGCGGGGGCGACATCTCGAAGGAGGCGCTTAGGAGAACGGGATCCTGGACGAAAAGACGTGGCGCGAACTGTTCGGGCGGTGTCCGCCAGGCTACAGTTACTTCATCGTCGGGGGAGGGGTGCGCATAACCCGACTGGGGTGAAGCGGCGTCGAAGACCTTATTCATACACGTACCTACTGGTTTCGGCTCTCGAGGGTGGACCTATCGCCCTTGCGTACCGCTAAACGCTCATGCGGATTGCGGGGTCTCCGGGGCAGCATTCGGGCGTGATCCGGCGCCTGTTTTCGAGGCGGTCTTATAAGGACGCATAATGATTCGAGGTCGCGCAGCGCGGCTCGGACTGGCTCTCTTTTCACGCTTTACAAGAGCAACGACCTCGCGAACCGGGATTCGCTACTGGAAGAAGGGGCCGGAACTTTCGCCCTCCACGCCCGCGAATCCCCGATCATCCGGTGAGCTGACGCAGCTCCGTCGGGTCGAGCAGGTCCGGGATGTTCACGGCGCCGTCGCGGCGCCCCAGATACCGGCGGAACGCCTCGATGGAGAGGAACTCGATGCCCAGCGTCCGTCCTTCGGCGTCCAGGTCCAAATGTACGCCCTCGTCCAGATCCACTGTGCTCTCCGCTTCGCCTTCGCGCAACTGGATGTACAGGAGATCGAAAGCGGGATCCAGTTCTATCTTCATGGCTAGACCCTTTCTCCTTGCTCACCGTGGGGCAAACCTTTGCGACGCTTTACGGAGAGCACCAACGTCTCCCCGGGCTCGGTGTCCACATGGTAGACGAAGACCGTGTTGCCCGCGGACGTGACGCCTTCCGCCACAAGTTTACCCCAACTTTCGTAGGTCCTGTCCGGCCTCTGCACCGCGCGTTCGACCTGGGCCCGGCTGATCTTGCGTTGTCGCATACGCTTGCGGGCATGGGGGTGTATGCGCACATACTCGTAGCGCTGCTCTTCCGACATCTCGCAGCCCGACCTATCGTCCGCACACGGTATTCTATCTGCCGCCCAGCGTCGCAAGCACCTCGTCGTGGACGACGCCGTTGGTGGCTATGAGACCTTTCGAATCTATGGTCCAGGGTGAGCCGTCGAGGTCGGTGGCCCGGCCTCCGGCCTCGGAGACGAGCAGGACTGTCGGGGCATAGTCCCAGGCGGTGTTGCGGGTGCCGACGGAGACGTCGAGGTAGCCGGCGGCAAGCCAGGCGCCCCGGATGCCGGCGCTCCCCAGGGCGCGTAGCTGCCAGGAGTCGAAGAGGACTTTCTGCAGGCCTGGCTCCTGGGACCTGCCCCAGCCGCGCAGCGAGAGATCCGCGCCGACGACGGCGTACTCCAGGCTCCTGGTCTCGCTGACGCGGAGGGGGAAGGTCTCCCCGCCGGTCTCCCTGAAGGCCCCGCCCCCGAGGCGCGCGTGGTAGAGGTCTCCGAGACGGGGCGCCGCCACGGCGGCATGGGTGACCCGCCCATCCTCCAGGACGGCCACGCAGGCGCAGTACATCGGGTTCGCCTTCGTGAAGTTGGCTGTCCCGTCCACGGGGTCGAGCAACCAGGTGCGCCCCGTCTCGGAGACCTCCCCGCCCTGCTCTTCCGACAGGATGGCGTCCTCCGGGAAGCGATCCCTGATGGCGTCCACCATCAGCTTCTCGCAGAGGAGGTCCACCTCCGTGACTACGTCCTTCGGTGCCTTCTCCACGATCTCGCCCGGGTTCTCGGCGCGCGAGAGTTGGAGCTCTCCGGCCCGGCGGGCGATGTCGCAGGCAAACTCGTGTACTTCTCTGGAATCGCTCATGCCGGAGAGTCTACCCGGCTTCGCGAAGTGATTCCGAGCCGGCGCTTTCGCACGTCAGCCGCTCCCACCAACCAAAAAGCTGACAAGCTGAGATGCTGACCAGTGCGGTTCGCCGAAGGCGAGACGCCTAGCGGAGGTACTCGCGCAGGTTCTGGGTGCGGCGCTGCTCGCGGAGGAGGTTCAGGGTCTTCATCTGGATCTGGCGCACCCGCTCGCGCGTGATGTCGAACTCGCGGCCGACCTCTTCGAGCGTGCGCGGCCTGTCGTCCTTCATCCCGAAGCGGAGCTCGATGATCTGACGCTCCCTCTCGGGCAACTCGTCGAGCGCCTCGCGCAGGTGCGCTTTGAGCAAAGACTCCGAAACGGCGTCCGTCGGGGTGACGGAGCCCGCGTCTTCGAGGAAGTCACCGAGCTCGGAGGAGTCGTCGTCGCCGACGGGGGTGGCGAGGCTGATGGACCTCTGGCTGATCTCCTGCAGCCGCTGTATCTCCTCGACAAAGACGCCGAGCTCGCGCGCTATCTCTTCTTCGGAAGGCTCGCGGCCGAGGCCCTGCACCATGCGCCGGTGGGTGCGGTGGTACTTGTTGACCTTCTCGACCATGTGGACGGGGATGCGGATGGTGCGGCCCTTGTCCGCGATGGCGCGGGTGATGGCCTGACGGATCCACCACGTCGCGTAGGTCGAGAACTTGAAGCCCTTGGACGGGTCGAACTTCTCGGCCGCCCGGATGAGCCCGAGGTTCCCCTCCTGGATGAGGTCGAGGAAAGAGACCCCGCGGTTGCGGTACTTCTTGGCGATGGAGACGACGAGCCTGAGGTTCGCCTCGACGAGCCTGTCCTTGCTCCTCTTGCAGCCGCGGGCGATGCCGTTGGCCAGGCGAATCTCGTCGGCGTGGTTCAAGAGCGGCACGCGCCCGATCTCGGCGAGGTACATCCTGATCGAATCGCCCGTCGCGACGGCGTGCGCGATCTGGGCCGCCGGCGCCTCGGAGACCTGCACGGTGGCCGGTTTCCCGCCGTTCTTGGCCGCCTCGGCGACCTCGCCGGAGACGAGGGTTATCTCTTCTTCTTCCAGCGCCGCGTAGAACTCTTCGACCTCGGTGGCCGAGAGATCCCCCTCCTGAACGAGACCGGCGACCTCCTCTGCGCTGAGGAACCCCTGGCTTCGTCCCCGATTCAAAAGCTCGTCGGTTCTCTCAGCCAGCATCATGGAGTTCTGGGCCGCCATTGATCTCCTCTCGTAGCCGGTTTGTCTTTGCCGCTTCTTCTCAACGCCGGGAGCGCGTTTGTTAACTGCCTGTGAAAATTAACCCGCGTAGGGTAGCACACCACATATTGACCGTCACCGGAATTCTCGCCTATTTCGTGTGTTTTCTTTTACCTCTCGACCGCGTGTATACAACAAACGTTATGTTTCGACAATGTTTCGACGCTGTTTCGATCTTTTTTCGTTCCCGCTCTGGCCGGAGGCTCTATCCCGGGGTAGAAGCGCGGGCGCACTTGCTACACTACCCGGCGTGGATCTCGACCAGGCAAACCTCTCGCGAGTCCTCGGGGTAGAAGTGCCCCCTGGAGTGGGCGCTGTCTCCGGCGTGACGCACGACTCCCGGGCCGTCTGTCCGGGCTTCGCCTTCGTCGCGGTCCCTGGCTTCAAGCACGATGGGACCCTCTTCGCCGCCGAAGCCCTGCGCCGGGGCGCCGCCCTCGCCGTCGCCGAGCGCCCCGTGGAGGGAGTCCCGACCGCCGTCGTCCCCGATGCCAGGGGCGCTTTGGCCGCCCTCGCCCGGGCGGTCCACGGAGACCCGTCGGCGGCGCTGGCCGTCCACAGCGTGACGGGGACCAACGGCAAGACCACGACCTCATACGTGCTCCACGCCGTGCTCTCAGGCGCGCGCGGTGAGGAGAAGTGCGGCCTCATGAGCACGGCCGAGACCGTCGTGGCCGGGGGGCGCAGGCCCGCGGTGCGGACGACGCCCGAGGCGCCCGAGGTGCAGGCGACGCTCGCTGAGATGCTGCGGGCCGGCGTGGAACACGTCGTGATGGAGGTCTCCTCGCACGGCGTCGCGCTCGGCCGGATCACGGGCACGCACTTCGCCGGCGCGCTCTTCACCAATTTGACCCGCGACCACCTCGACCTCCACGGCACGATGGAGGAGTACTTCGCCGCCAAGCGCGAGCTGTTCCTCCGGGCGGAAGGACCGAAGCTCACCAACGCCGAGGACGCCTGGGGCCGGAGGCTCGCCTCCGAGGTGGACGGGGTACGGACGTTCGGCGGAACGGAGAACGTGGACTACCGGATCGAGGGCGTGGAGGCGGCCGGCGGCGGGACGAGGTTTTCGCTGCGTCACGCGGGCGGGGTGTTGGATCTCCATAGCCCGCTTCTCGGATCCTACAACGTGCTCAACGTCGCCGGGGCCGCGGGCCTCGCGCTCGCGACGGGCGTGGAGCCGGAGGCCATAAGTCGGGCCGTGCAGAACATGGGACAGGTGCCGGGCAGGTTCGAGCGGGTGGTTGCGGCGAGGGATCTCGGGTTCGAAGTGGTCGTGGACTACGCCCACACGGACGTCGGGCTGGAGGCGGTGCTGCGGGTCGCCCGGGGTGTGGCGGCCGGGCGCGTCATCTGCGTGTTCGGGGCGGCCGGCGACAGGGACGGGGCCAAGCGGCCGGGGATGGGGCGGGTGGCTTCGCGTCTCGCGGACCGCAGCATAATAACTACCGACGACGCCTACACGGAGGACCCCGACAAGATAGCGCGGGAGGTCGCGGCCGGGGCCGACCCTTCTCGGACGGAGGTGGAGCTGGACCGGCGGGCGGCGATCCGGCGCGCGTTGCTGGCGGCAGGGCCGGGTGACGTGGTCGTGGTGGCGGGGAAGGGGCACGAGACGGTGCAGCACCTCCCCGCAGGCGACGTGCCGTTCCACGACGCGACCGTCGTCGAGGAGTTGCTGGCGGAGACCGGGCAGAACGGGAGGTAGGGACCAAGTGCAAGAAGGGACCAAGAGCGAGGTCGTGCGGCGGTTGCGGAGCGTCCAGGGGCACGTGCGGGGGGTGGAGAAGATGGTCGAGGAGGGCGACGTCACCTACGCGGACATCGTCCAGCAGACTAGCGCCATTTTCTCCGCCATCCGGAGCATAAACACCGTGCTGCTCAAGGACTTCGTCGAGGAACGGGCCGGGCGGGACGGGGCTTCGGAGGAGATGATCAAAGACCTCATCAAGGCCATAGACCGGGTGACGAAGTAGGGATGAAGGACATGCGCCCGCGGACCTTGCTCTTCGTCCTGATCTCCGTCGTGCCGGTCGTGGTGGCCGTCGCCTTTGTCGCCGCCGTCGTGCTCCAGCGGGCCGGGTTCGGCCTGGTGATTTGGGCTCTCCTGCCGTTCGTGGTCTCGATGGCCCTGATCGGGGCTCTCGGCGTCGTCCTCGGCCGGGCCGCGACGCGTCGCGCGTCGGACGGCCGGCGATCCCGCAGGGACGATGGTGTATAGTCCCCGGCCAATGGAGGACAGGAGCAGGGAGATGGAGGAGCTCGGGGCGAAGTTGGACGAGCTGGAGAGGCTCGCGGGCGCTCTGGGCGACGTCCCCGACGAGGACCTCGCCGACACCCTGGCCGAGGCCGTGAGGGTCTTGGGGGAGCTCAACGCGCGCATCGAGGCACGCGTTGAGGCGGCGGGGCAGGAGTCCCACGAGGCGGATACCCTGCTCTCCGGCGTGGATTTCGGTCCCTTCGACGAGGCCCTCGAAGACCTGGAGCGCCGGGAGAGGAGCGCCGGTGAGCCCGGCCCCTGACCTCGCCGCCAGGGTGCGGGAGGCGGCGTTGCTAGAGGGGGATTTCGTGCTCTCAAGCGGCAAACGAAGCTCCTTCTACGTGGACAAGTACCTCTTCTCGACGGAGCCTGTCCTGCTGCGCGACGTGGCCGAGGCGCTGTCGGAGACGCTGCCGCCTGACGTGGACCGGCTCGCCGGGGTGGAGCTCGGCGCTGTGCCGCTCGTGGTGGCGACGGCGCTCCACACGGGGCTACCGTACGTGATCGTGCGCAAGGCCGCCAAGGAGTACGGCGGGTCCGTCGGCCGGGCCGTCGAGGGCGTTATAGAGGGCGGCGAGAAGGTCGTGCTGCTGGAGGACGTGGTCTCCACGGGGGCGCAGGCCGTAAGGGCGGCCAGAGAGCTTGAGGGCCTCGGGGTGGAGGTCGTCAAGGTGGTGGCGGTGCTCGACCGGCGGGACGAGCCCGGCGGGGAGCTCGAGGAGTTTGCCTTCGAGAGCCTGCTTAAGATCGACGAATTAGGGGTAGGAAAAAGGGATTGAGGCGGCAATACGCCTCTGGTATAGTCCCCCGGATAGTTTTGGGGAAGGTAGTGCAAGCGGAAAGCGGAGGCAGAGCCAAGCATGAACAAGACACAGTTGATCGAGAAGATCGCCGACGAGGCGAACGCCTCGAAGAGCGACGCCCAGAAGTTTTTCGAGGCGTTCACCGAGGTGGTCCAGTCCGAGCTCAAGTCGGGCAACCAGATCCAGATCACCGGCTTCGGCAAGTTCTACGTCCAGGAGCGCGACGCCCGCCAGGGCATCAACCCCCAGACGAAGCAGCGTATAAACATCCCCGCCTCCAAGGTGCCGAAGTTCACCGCCGGCAACGCCCTCAAAGAACACATAAAGTAGCCGCCGCAAGTTCAGCCAGAGGCCGCCGGGCAACCAGCCCGGCGGCCTTTTTTCGTGCCCCGACCCCCACGCCGGCGTGAGGGCACTGGCGGAGTCGGCCCGCCGCAAGCAGAGCCCGCTCGTGGTGGGCCTCGACCCCGTTCCAGCGCGCTTCCCGGAATATTTGCGAGGGTTGCCCCAACCTCGGGCGGCGCTGGAGTTTTGCCTCGGCATCCTGGAGGCCGTCGAGGCTTACGCGGCGGCGGTCAAGCCGCAGGCGGCCTTCTTCGAGCGCCTCGGGCCCGAGGGCATGGAGGTCTACGCGGCCCTGATCTCGGCCGCGCGAGACCTCGGCCTGCCCGTCATAGCGGACGTCAAACGTGGCGACATAGGCCCCGTGGCCGCCGCCTACGCCGAGGCCCACCTCCGCCTCTACGGCGCCGCCGCCGTTACCGTTAACCCGTATATGGGCGCCGACGCCGTGCTGCCGTTCCTCGAAGAGACGCGCCGCCAGGACGCCGGTGGCGGCGTCTTCGTCCTCGTCGCCACCTCCAACCCGTCCTCGGACGCCTTCCAGGGCGCGACCGACCCCCCGCTCCACGACCTCGCCGCCCGCCTCGTCGCCGACCTCGGCCAGAGAGACGGCGACTATCTCGACGCGGGCGCGGTCGTAGGGGCCACCCGCCCCTCCGTCGGACGCCGCGTGCGCGAGCTGTTGCCGGACGCGCTCTTCCTCTGCCCGGGCTACGGCGCCCAGGGCGCCGCCGCCGAGGAGATCATCCCCCTCCTCGACGCCAGGGGCGCAGGCGTCCTCGTCAACAGCAGCCGCGCCATCCTCTACGCCCACGAGAATACGCAACACGACCACCGTCAGGCCGCCAGCGAAGCCGCCCGGAGGGCCAGAGAGGACCTCCTCCGCGCCGGGGTGGGGTTCTAGCACGCCGCCATGCGGGCGGCCCTCAGCACGCTCCGGCTGCGCCTCCGCTTTCGGCCATCAGCTTTTTGGCCGTTCTGGACCCACCCGGCCACGTTTGCCTCGCGGTTGCCGGCGGAGGCGCCGGTCACCTCTTACCCTACGTAGGGTTGGTCCGTCGATTTCCAGAACAGGTGGCCGGTTACCGCCGGCTTTTGGCCGACGGCTGAAAGCCGGCGTCACGCGGCGTGCTGAGAGCTGGCGAAGCCAGCGAGCTAGAACAGATGCGCGACGGACATCACCGTCACGAGCACCGTCGCTATTGCGACGACTACGCCTATGAGTTGCACCACGGTCTCCCTGGTCATGTTCTCCTCTCCGGCGGCGTTTTTGGGGCCGCTAGTCTTCGTTGAGGGCCGCCTGGCGGTCCTCCTCTTTGCCGGTTGTGGCCTCTTCGATCTTCTGCCCGAGGTCTTTTTCGTAGCCTTCGTAGTACTCGTCGAGCGCCCACGAGATGACGCCGTCGCGGACCACGAAGAGCCTCGGCACCCTCTTGACGTTGTATCGGGAGGCGAGCCTGCCCGTCGGGTCGTACAGACGCTCGTAGGGTGCGTCCACGTCCCTCCTTGCGCCGTTGACGTAGACGACGGCGAAGGAGGCCTCCTCGCCGTACTCCCGGGCCACCTCGATGAAACCGGGGCGGGCCCTGTTGGAGTTCTGGTTCAGCGGGCTCCAGAAGGCCAGCACGTAGACGCCCTCGTCGGAGAGCTCGTATTGGTCTCCCTCCACGTCCGTGGCGGTGAAGTTCCTGGCCGACGAACCTATGTTGGGCTCGGGCGGCGCCAGGGTCAGGTTGCCCGTCCCCGTCTCCGCGCCTCCGAAGGATCGGTAGAACAGGGCCATGGCGAGAACCAGCACGGCCACGACGGCCAGCCGCTTCACGAGGGAGCCGGGACGGAGATCAGGGGACGCACGACAAGAAGATTGTATCCGGTTGGAACCCCCTTGTCGTGGGCGCCGGATCGTCGTAGCCTCTGTGCTTCCGTGCCGAAACTCATACACATCCGGCGCGCGGCACTGGTCGCCGCGCTCTTCCTGGCCGCCCTCTGCGGGGGCATGGAACCCGCGTGGGCCCAGGAAGACGGTGCTAGAGAGGTGCCGGCGCTCGAAGTCTCGTCCCGGGCGTGGGCCGTGACGGATCTCAGGACGGGGGAGTACCTGGCCGGGAGCGGGGCGTCCGAGGAGCTGCCGATGGCGTCCACCACCAAGGTCATGGGTGCCCTCGTTGCCCTGGAGACGGACCTCGACGAGGAGGTTACCGTCTCGGAGGAGGCCGCCGCGTTCGCGGTGCCGGCCTACAGCAACGTCGGACTCTTGTCCGGGGACGTGCTCAGCGCCAGGGAGCTCTTGATGGCGTCCATGATCTCCTCGGGCGACGACGCCGCATACGCCCTGGCCGAGCACGTCGGCGGCGGCAGCGTAGAGAGGTTCGTCGGGATGATGAACGAGAAGGCCGAAGAGATGGGCCTCGAAGACACGGGCTTCGAGAATCCCGTCGGCTTCGACGCCCGCAGCCACCACACGAGCGCCAGGGACCTGGCGACCATGACGCAGATTGCTATGCAGAACCCACAATTCCGTGAGATGGTCTCGACGGAGTACACGACCATTGTTACGCCGTACCGTGAGATCCCGCTGACCAACACCAACGAGCTTCTCTTCGCCTACCCGCCCGCCACCGGCGTAAAGACGGGTACCACGCCGGCGGCGGGGGAGAGCCTCGTCTCTTCGGCCGTAAGTGGCGACGAAGAATACGCGTTCGTGATCCTGGACGCGGGGGAGGATCGCTTCGCGGCCTCGATCCGGGCCTTCGAGCACGCCTTCGCCGCTTTTGACCGCACGGACCTCGTCGTCAGGGGGGAGAAGTACGCCGGGGCCGACGTACCGTACCGGCGGGACGAGAGCATAGACCTCGTGGCTGCCAGGGACGTGGAGGGCCTCGTGGACGCGAGCCCTGAGGTCGAGCGGGAGATCTCCGTGACGAAAGACCCGCCCCCCTCCGCGCGGCCGGGAACGAGGCTCGGGGAGGTCGTCGTGAAGGTGGACGGGGAGGCCGTCGGGGAGAGCCCGCTCGTGGCCCGGATGGGCTACACGGAGGCCTCGCTGTGGGAGTGGGTATGGTATACCGTTGGCGGGGTATTCGCGTAGAAAAATCCGCAGGGGAAAGGTAGACGTCATGATCCTGACCGTCACCCTGAACGCCGCTGTCGCCCGGACGCTCGTCGTCCCGAGCCTGACGCTCGGACAACGCCACAGGGCGCCCGAGAGCGTAACTCTGGCGGGCGGAAAGGGCATAAACGTGGCCCGCTCGTTGCGCACTTTAGGCGTGCCGGTCCTGGCCGCCGGGTTCGCGGGCGGGCGCAACGGCGACGCCATCAGGGACGGCTTGTCCGAGGCGGCCATCCCCTTCGACCTCGTAGAGATAGTGGGTCATTCCCGGACTTCGACGGCGATAGTCGATCCCATGTCCGGCGCCCAGACGGAGATCAACGAGTACGGGCCGGACGTGAGCCCGGCCGAGGCCCAGGAGTTCTCCCGGCGCCTGGAGCACCTGATGGAGTACGCGACGGCGGTCGTCTTTGCCGGCAGCGTCCCGCCGAACATGGAGGAGAGCTTCCTCGTCGGCCTCGTCCGTCGCGCCCGCGAGCGCGGACTCTACACGGTCGTGGACTCCCCACCCTCGACCCTGCGGGCGGCGCTCAAGGCCGACCCCTCGCTCGTCAGCCCCAACCAGCACGAGGCCGAGAGCGTGGCGGGCTTCGACTTTATAGAGGGGGCTGACTTTCCCCTTGGCCTCTCCCGGCTCGTCGAGCTCGGCGCCGCCGAAGCGTGCATCACCTCCCCCGACGGCCACTCCTACCTGACCACCGAAGGCGGCATCGTCTCCGCCCTCGCCCCGAAGATAGAGTCCGTCTCCACCATCGGCAGCGGCGACGCCTACCTCGCGGGCCTCCTCGCCGGCCTCCTGCACCGGAACCTTGCGCCCGTGGACGCCATCCGCCTCGCCGCCGGCTGCGCCGCCGCCAACGCCGAAACTCTAGGCGCCGGCCACTTCGAGGCCCGCCGGGCGGAAGAGCTCGCCGAGTCCGTGCAGGTGGATCTGCTGGACCGCACCCTCCAGAAGAGCCGGATCTAGAGTAAGAGAGGTCGGCTTCTCGTGATCGAGCGAAGGCCTCTGTCCGCGGAGGATACGGCGGTTCGTCTGTGGGGTGTATTTGCCATAAATTCGCGCCTGTCACGTCCCTGGCTGAAGGCTGATTGCTGAAGGCTGACTGCTCTTCTCATCGTGCTAGAATGGCCGGGTCGAAGTTACTTTACGCTAGATGGAGGTACGGGATCATGGCGGTTGCCGAGGTAACGGACGCCTCGTTCGAGAGCGACGTTCTGCGGTCCGAGAGGCCGGTCATAGTAGATTTCTGGGCGCCGTGGTGCGGGCCGTGCAAGAGGATCTCGCCGATCCTCGAAGAGATGAGCGAGGAGCGCGAAGACGTGCAGTTCGTGAAGCTGAACGTGGACGACAACCCGCAGACGGCCATGAGCTACAGCATCTCCAGCATCCCCACCATCGCCCGCTTCGAGGGCGGCGAGGTCAAGGAGCAGGCCGTGGGCGCCCTGCCGAAGCCCCAGCTCTCGGCGCGGCTCGGCCTGTAGGCACGACCTCCGGGGGCCCCTGATTGTAAGGAGGGGGCCTCACGGTTAGAATCCCTGACGCGAGAGGCCCGCGGACCCCGGCGTCGCCGGGCGTCGTAGAAAATTCGGAAGAGAAGAGGAGGTCGCAGAGATGAACTTCAAACCTTTGGGAGATCGAGCGCTCGTGAGGATCGTCGAGCGTGAGGAGCAGACGGCATCGGGGATAGTGCTCCCCGACACAGCCAAGCAGAAGCCGCAGACGGCCGAGGTCGTGGCAGTCGGTGAAGGCAAGCTAGATGACAAGGGTCAGCGTGTGCCGCTCGACTTTAGTCAAGGTGACGTCATCGTGTTCGCCAAGTACTCGGGCACTGAGATCAGCCTCGAAGGCGACGACTACCTTATTCTTGAAGGTAATGACGTCTTGGGTACAGTCGAGAACTAGCCAGCCTAAGAGCCGGTAGGTTTCATGGGGCGCCGGGTTCCGAGAGGACGCCCGGCGCCCCGGCTTTAGCCGCTTTTCCGGGACGAAAGGTAGAACGGTCCAGCACGCGCTAACGCTGCGGAGGGGAGATAGGGGACGGGAGGTCGTGGACCTCCAAACCCGCCTCCAGGCCCTGGGCTTCGGCCTCGGCAACCGCGGCATCGACGGCGTCTTCCGCGAGAGGACCGAGCTTGCCGTAAAAGACTTCCAACGGTCGCTGGGCCTCCTCGCCGACGGGCTGGTCGGCCCGATCACCTGGCGGGAGGTCGTCGAGGCGGACTACCGCCCGGGCGGTCGCCTCCTCTACCTGCGCCAACCCCCGTTCCGCGGCACGGATGTCGCCGAGCTCCAGCGGATGCTCAATGACCTCGGCTTCGACCCCGGCTCCGTCAACGGCCTCTTCGACGCCAGGGCCGCCCGCGCCGTCCGCGACTTCCAGAAGAACGCGGGCCTCCAGGACGACGGGGTCGTCGACGCCGCCGTCTTCAAGACCCTGAACACCTACGCCACCCAGACTTTAGGCACCCACCAGCTCCCGGACAAGAGCGGCGGCTACTTCCCCGAGGACCTCTTCTCCGGCACCATCGTCGTGGACGCCGCCCACGGCGGGAGGGACAGGGGGCACGTCGCCAGGGGCGGCCTCTCCGAGGCCGACATCAACCTCGCGGTGGCGCACGAGCTGGCCCAGATCCTGCCGGCAAGGGAGATCCTGCTGACCAGGAGCGAGGACGAGGAGGTCTCCGCGGCGGACCGGGCGTTTCTCGCCAACTCCTCGGGGGCGAAGATGATCGTCTCCATCCACCATGCCGCCCACCACACCCCCTCCGCCTGCGGCACGGCCTCCTACTACTTCGAGCGCCTCGGCTACCGTTCCCACCGCGGCCAGATGGCCGCGACCTACGTCCAACGCGGCGTCAGCCGGACGCTCGAAACGTGTGACATCGGCGAGTTCGGCCGCTCCTACGAGATTCTGCGCGAGACGAACATCCCCGCCGTGGTCCTCAAACCCCTGCACCTCACCAGCCCCAAAGAGCTCGACCTCGCCACCGATCCCTACTATCCCGCCGCGGTCGCCGAGGCCATAGCGAGCAGCCTGGAGCTGTACGCGGGCAGGGACAAGGCGTTTATAGCCGTTTAGGGTTCAGCCGTCAGGCTTGGGGGCAGGTTTTGGCTCCCGACCGTTGGCGGAGTCGTATCCCGCAGAGGGTCGAGGAATTTTCCGCAAAGATCACTCTTTTGAACGATGCGTCGCCTGGTAGCCCTGCGTTACGGTCCGTTGTTGCAAGTGGTGATACAAGGACTGAATGGAGGAGCGATGAAGGTGTTGAGCGACGACACAGCCGTCAGCCGGGCGTCCCTGGTGGGCGAGGATCAGGTCCTGCCCACTCCCGTTCCTCACGGCCGGCTCGCCGGGCGGTTGCGCCGACTGGCCGTGTTCCTGCGGGGCCACCCTCTCGAGAAGACCGACACGGCAGAGCGCCCAGGTGCGGTGGCTCGGAAGGATTACGGTGCCTCCCACGCTGATATGGACGCGGGCCTCACCAGGGGCGCGACCTTGTTGTTCGGTGCGGGCCCCACGCGCCCCCGTCGGAGATAGCCGAGCCTGCGGCCGAAGGCTGACAGCCGGAATCCGACTGCTATAATATCCGCTCAGTCGGGACGTAGCGCAGCCTGGTAGCGCGCCTCGTTCGGGACGAGGAGGTCGGAGGTTCGAATCCTCTCGTCCCGACTTTTGTAGGTTTTAGGCATTAGGTTCGAGGTATTAGGCCACAGAATTAGGGTTGTCCACTGAGCTACCGCTTCAGGGCTTTTGGGATGTTCGTCCAGGCTTGTGTTTATCTCCGCCGTACGTGAGGGTTTCGCCAATCGTCGAGGTTCGTCACCGGTCACCTGATGCCTTGAGCCTCTAACCTCGAGCCTTTTTACAATCCCACTTCCTCGGCCTCCTCGAGCAACTGTCCCCAATCGGTATAAAGACCGTCGAGAACTCCTTTTAGCTGGCGATGCTCCGTTACGACTTCGCGGGAGCGTTTGCCGTCGGAGTAGAGTTCCGAGGTGGCCAGTTCTTTTTCGAGGCGGACGAGCCGGCGTTCTGTTGCGTCTATCTCGCCTTCCACGGCGACGAGGCGGCTGGCGAGGATGCTCTCTTCTTTGCTCTGGCCGGGGCGGATACGGCGGCGGGGACGGCGTTTGCCGTTCTTCGGGCCCTCGTCGAGGCGGCGGTGGGCGCGGTAGTAGTCGTAGCCGCCGAGGAAGTTGGTCAGTTTCTTGTCTTCGAGCTCTACCACCCTCGTGGCGAGCTTGCGGAGGAAGTAGCGGTCGTGGCTTATAAAGAACATGGTGCCCCGGTACTCCAGCAGGGCCTCTTCGAGGGCCTCGCGGGCCGGGATGTCGAGGTTGTTGGTGGGCTCGTCGAGGAGGAGGAGGTTCGCGCCGCTCACGACTATCTCGGCGAGGCTCAGGCGGTTGCGCTCGCCGCCGGAGAGGGCGGAGACTTTCTTGAAGACGTCTCCGCCGGAGAAGAGGAAGGCGCCGAGTAGCTCGCGGGTTTCGGGCGCGTCGAGGCCGGTGGCGCCCATCGCCTCCTGGAGGACGGTCTTTCGGTCGTCCAGGCGGGCGAGTTGCTGGTCCTGGTAGGCGGGGGAGACGTTGTTGCCGAGTCGGACGAGGCCCCCACCGGGCGAGAGCTCGGCGGTGGCGAGGCGCATGATGGTGCTCTTACCGGTCCCGTTCGGGCCGAGTAGGGCGACCCGCTCCCCACGCTCCACGATGAGGTCCAGGTCGTCCAGCAGGGGGGTGTCCGAGTCGTCGTGGGCGTAGCGGACGCCCTCCATCTCCATCACGACGCGGCCCGCGCGGCGGGTCTCGCCGCCGAGGTCCATCCTGACGTTCTTGGCCCGGTTCTTGGGGTCCTCTATCTTCTCCATGCGGTCGAGGAGCTTCTGCTTGCTGCGGGCCTGGGCCGCCTTGGTGGCCTTGGCGCGGTTCTTCTCGACGAAGCGCTCCAGTTGGGCGCGGCGGTCGGCGTTAGCCTTCGCCTTGCGGGTGAGTTGCTCCGCGCGGGCTTTCTTCTCCTCGACGTAGCGGCTGTAGTTGCCGGTGTAGCGTGAGACCCCGCCGTCCTCCATCTCGAGGATCGAGCCGGAGACGGCGTCCAGGAAGTAGCGGTCGTGGGAGACGACGAGGACGGCGCTCTTTGCGTTCTTGACGAAGCCTTCGAGCCACTCGATGGCCTGGAGGTCCAGGTGGTTGGTCGGCTCGTCGAGCAGGATCAGGTCTGGCTCTTCGAGGAGCAGCCGCGCGAGGGCCACCCGGCTCTGCTCCCCGCCTGAGAAAGACCCGACCGGGCGCTTCCAGTCCTCCGGCGCGAAACCTAAAGAGGAGAGGGTCGAGGCGGCCCTGGCGCGGTAGTCGTAGCCGCCGTCCCGCTCGAACGCGCTCTGCAGACGTCCGTAGCGCTCCATCAGGGCGCCCGAGGGGTCATCGGAGAGCTGCGCGCCGAGCTCCTCCAGTTCCCGCTCGCGTTCCATCAGGGGCTCGAAGGCGGAGGAGATCTCCTCTTCCACGGACCGCCGGCCGCGGTCGCCGGCGTAGAGCTTCTGGGCCGTCATGCCGACCCTCGCCTCGCCCGGGTGCTCGACCGAGCCCTCGTCCGGCCGGGAGTTTCCGGCGAGTATCTCAAGCAGCGTCGTCTTGCCGGCCCCGTTGCGCCCGACGAGCCCGACCTTCTCCCCGGCCTCTATGGACAGGGTCGCGCCGGAGAGGACCTTCAGGTCCCCGCCGTGGTACTTGACCAGGTTGCTTGCGACAATCACCTTCATGACG
>Ga0136624_1000080_pt1 | contig 26983 bp, 26 predicted proteins | sample AntDrymUQ4692206_2_FD_104802 | JGI IMG/M metagenome (GOLD analysis project Ga0136624, IMG submission 104802) | Polar desert sand microbial communities from Dry Valleys, Antarctica - metaG UQ469 (22.06) | ecosystem: Environmental > Terrestrial > Soil > Desert | place: Antarctica: Dry Valley... | reverse complement strand
GCCGTATTGGATTCCGGCGGCCTGGTAGATCGGCAGCAGGAACGGCGGGATGCGGAACTTCTCGATGAAGAAGTTGGGTACGCCGATCGCAGCCGGTCCCGGCGTCGCGAGCGAGTAACCCGGGCTCGCCGGCGGCGGCGAGCCGCTCGTCATCGGGGCGGGCGTGTCGCTCCCTTCCGCTGCGGGGGTTTCCTCCAGCCGGCCGCTGAGCGACTCGGCGTTGGGCACGAGCGCATTGCGGTCCTGCGACCGGGGCTTGCCACCCGCCGGCCTCCCGGACCTCGGCGCGGCTCCGTCGCCGGCGGGGCTCGGCTCGGGAGGCTCGCTCGGCGCGGGCGCGGAAGTGACCTCGGGGAGGGCGGGTGCGGTGGGAGCGGGCGTCGGCGCGGTGATGGGCCCGAGATCGACGACCGACTGCGCGGGACCCGGAAGGCCGGGGATCTCGATCGACTCGGCGGAGGCTCCGGGCGGAACGTCGACGGTGAGCGTGAGCGTCTGCCCGGTGACCAGCGTGACCGTCACCTGGCGGAGCTCGGCGGACGCAGGCACAGCGAGCACGCCGGACAGTGCGGCGGCGAGCGCGATGACCAGCTTCCGTCGTCTCATTGGGTGATGCGAGCCCCCTCTCCCCGCAGTATCGGAACGTCCCCTAGCACCCTGCGCCGCTCCGCTCGCGAAGGAACGCCGCACCGTACCGGTCCACCATGCCGGGTGCAATTCACGGACGGTTAAACGCAGCTTGTGCCTGCCTGGTCGCGACCTTGATCCGCTTCCTCTCTCTCCACCTCGGGTACAGGCTGAGGCACCGTCGCGCTCGATGCCTCTCGTCCACTGCGCTACGTTCCCGCGGCAGCGGCTCTCGACCCAGCGTGACACAGGAGGCGGCGATGGAAGACGACGCGAGCGGTGAGACGCTGCGGGACCGGATCACCCGGCAAGGCGAGGACGCCCTCGGCAAGCTGGCGCAGGACCTGTTGGAGAACCCGCTCGTCACCGGGGCGATCAGCCGCGCGTTCGAGGCACGCGAGCGTGCGGTGTCGGCGCAAGAGACCGCGATGAGCGCGCTCAATCTCCCGTCGGCCGCCGACCTCGAGCGCCTCACGCGCCGGTTGCGCTCCGTCTCCCAGCGGCTCGAGGGCATCGAGGACGGCGTCGACCGCCTGGATCGCCGCTTCGAGGAGGTGGCGCGTACCGCCCAACCGCCGGACGACCGCCTCGCCGCGATCGAGGCGCAGCTCTCCAAGCTCGCGGCGGAGGTCGCCGGTGTGGTGCGCTCCGTGGCACCCGCGCCGGCGCACGTGCCGCGCGAGCAGCAGCGCCTGGAGGTCGACGAGAAGCAGGCCGCTCCCACGGCGCCGCCGCGCAAGCGGCGCAGCGCCGGGAAGAAGCTGTAGCCCTCCCTCACCGGGACGTCGCCGCTCGCGCCTCGAGCGCACCGGCGCCCGTCGTGCCGAGCGCCATCTCCAGGGCCTCGAGCCCGGCTGCTTCCAGCCGCTGTCCTCTCGCCCGGGTGATCGCGAGCACTGCGCCGGCCGCGGCGCCGTGCCTCGCCGCGGCGGCGAGCACCGCCGCCGTGGCGAGGTCGCACGCCAGCGCGCCGGCCCGTTCCCAGCCCGCGGCGAGCGCGGGATCGTGGATGTCGGCCGAGGCGACGAGCCCGCGCAGCGTGGTCCCGCCGCGGCTCAGGGCCTCGGTCAGCACGGCGTCGGCACCCACGCGCGCGCCGGCGCCCAGGGCGCGGCTCGCGCCGTCACCCGCCAGCACCGCTTCGGCGACGACCAGCGCGCCGAGCGGCGTCGTCCCGAGCCCCGCGGCCGTACCGACGCGAACCAGCCGGCGCGCGCCCAGCGCGATCAGCTCGGCGGTGACGACCGCCGCGCTGGGGCCGCCGAGCCCGGTGCTCTGGATCGTCAGCAGGGCGCCGTCCGCCGCCGGCCCGCTGTAGCCCCAGAGGCCCCGGTGGTGGTTGAGCATCCGCGGACCGTCGATGAGCCGCTGTGCGAGCCGGAGCGCGCGGCCCGGGTCGCCCGGCAGGAGAACCCGCTCGGCGACGGGCTCGTGCGGCTGGAGGACCACGGGACGAAGCGGCATAGCGTGCCCCATTCAAGCTACGATCGCCCCGCCATGGCAAAAAAGAACAAGAAGGACAAGAAGGGCGGGAAGCAGGACAAGCCCGCCGCCGGCGCCGTCGAGGCCGTCGAGGCCGTCCGTTCCGCCGTCGAGCGCACCTTCGCGGCAACCGCCGGGGGCGCCCACTCCACGCGCGGGCGCGCGCTGAACATCGCCGGTGACGTCGCCGTCGCCGCCAACCGCATCCGCGAGGTGCTCGAGGACCGCGTGGTCGGCGAGCTCAAGGGCCTGCGCTCCGAGGTGGAGGGGCTCGCCCGGCGCGTCTCCGCGCTCGAGGTCGGCCCGCGGGGCGGGCCGGGAGCCGCCGCCGGCTCATCCGCCCGTGGCCGCCGTCCGGCCGCGGCCAAGCAAACGGCCGCCCGCCGCAAGGCGGCTGCGAAGCCTGTGCCGGTCAGCGAAGCTGACTCGGTGAAACCCGCCGCCGCGAAGCGGCCCGCGGCGTCGCGCTCCGCGGCGTCCAAGCCGGCCGCGAGCCGCCCGACCGCCAAGCGAGCCGCCCGGAAGCGCTCCCCGACCGCGAAGCCGCCGGCGAAGCGTCGCGCCGCCGCCAGCCGGTCGAAGAACGCGGCAGGCACCACCTCCGCCGGCGGGACGTCCTCCTCGGGCGCCGGCGGCACGACGTCGGGCTCGTAGTGGTGGCCCGCCGGCCGACGATCGACGCGGACCGCTAGCGGGATGGGCGCCCCCTTCGACTCCGCCAAGGAGTTCAAGGCGGTGATGGACCGGGTCTTCGCGATGATGGACGAGGACCCGGACATGGGTCCGAAGTTGCGGGACGCCGACGTCCCGATGCGCTACGAGTTCGAGGACGTCGACCTCGTGGCGAACATCCGCGCGACACGCGCGGGTGAGGAGGGCAACCTCCACTGGAAGTGGTCCGACGACGTGGACTGGACGCCCAAGGTGAAGATGGCCATGTCATCCGGAACGGCCAACAAGTACTTCCAGGGCAGGGAGAACGTTCCCATGGCGCTGGCCCGCCGCCGGATCAAGTCGGGCGGCGACGTCAAGGCCGCGCTCGCGCTGATGCCGATCACGAAGCCGGTGTTCGCCCGCTACCGCGCGATGCTCGAGAACGAGTTCCCGCATCTCGTGGTCTGATTCGAACGGCCACCGTTGACAGGCCGGGCGAGCGGGAGTACACCTTGTGACACCAACAGGTCGGGAAGTGGAGGGCGGTAGTCCTCCGCAAGGCGTCGCGAACACCACGAACGCCGCCGGCCGAGGCAGCGGGCCGCATTGCCCGCCAGGCGGCGGGACCTTCTCAGGAAGTCCCGCCGCTCTCTTTCGTCGGGACCGTGCAACACGTTGGATCGACGCGAGCGCTCGCATGGCGTGATGGCCGACCTCCTCGAGCATGTGCGCACCGGCGGATCGCTCGCTCCCGGGCGTGCTGTCCTCGTCCTGCTCTCCGGCGGGCGCGACTCCGTCTGCCTGCTCGACGTCGCGGTCCGGATCGCCGGCGCCGGGGCGGTCGCCGCGCTGCACTGCAACTACGCCCTGCGTGACGGGGCGGCCGGTGACGAGGCCCACTGTGCGGCTCTGTGCGAGCGGCTCGGCGTCGAGCTCCACGTGCGCCGTCCCAGTCCGCCGGGCGGTGGGAACCTCCAGGCGTGGGCGCGCGACCAGCGCTACGCCGAGGCGACCCGCATCGTGCTCGCCCGCGGCGGCGACGTCGCGACGGGACACACCGCCTCCGATCAGGTGGAGACCGTGCTCTACCGGCTCGCGGCGTCGCCGGGGCGCCGAGCGCTGCTGGGGATGGCGGCGCGCGACGGCCGGCTCGTCCGACCACTGCTCGGCGCGACGCGCACGGAGACGTCTGCCCACTGCACCGCCCGCGGACTTGCCTGGCGCGAGGATCCCACCAACGCCACGCCGGCCTTCGCGCGCAACCGCGTGCGCCACGACCTGCTGGAAGCGCTGCGCTCGCTGCATCCCGCGGCGGAGGCCAACGTGCTGCGCACGCTCGCGCTGCTGCGCGACGAGGCCGCCGTGCTCGACGTGGTCATCGACGCCGCACTCGCCGAGGCGGGCGACCCGCCCGCGCTGGCGGCGCTGCGCGGTCTGCCCGCGGCGCTGCGCCGGCTCGGCGTGCAGCGCCTCGCCGATCGCACGGTGGGCGGCCAGGCGCCCGCCATCGGCCACCGGGCGGCGGAGGTGCTCGCGCTGCGCGAGGGCGCCGCCCTCGACGTCGGCGGGGGCCTGCGCGCCGAAGTCCGCGACGGGGCTCTCCGCTTCGGCGCCAGCCGCGGTCCGGCGGCGCCGCACCCCGACCCCGCTCCCTCGTAGGATGCCCGGCACGTGCCGCGCGACTCGAGCATCGGGGAGATCCTCGTCCAGGCGGACGACCTCCAGCACCGCGTACGCCAGCTCGGCGCCGAGATCTCGCGCGACTACGCCGACAGGGACCTGCTCCTGATCGGGGTGCTCAAGGGCGCCGTGTTCTTCCTCTCGGATCTGATGCGCGAGATCGAGGTGGCCTGCGAGGTCGACTTCATGGCGGTCGCCTCGTACGGCTCGGCCACCGAGTCCTCCGGCGTGGTGCGGATCCTCAAGGACCTCGACACGCCGATCGAGGGCCGCGACGTGCTCATCGTGGAGGACATCGTCGACTCGGGGCTGACGCTGCAGTACCTCCTGCGGACGCTCGAGGCGCGCGGGCCGGCCTCGCTGGAGGTCTGCGCGCTGCTGACCAAGCCCGAGCGGCGCAGGGTCGACCTGCCGACGCGCTACATCGGCTTCGAGATTCCGGACAAGTTCGCGATCGGCTACGGGCTCGACCATGCCGAGCGCTACCGCAACCTACCGTACGTGGCGGCGTTATCTGTCACATAACCCGCGTGTCCACACTGGGCCGCTTCGCCTGAACCCCCCGGGCGCGGGAACGACCCACTGATACCTTTGGATCTCCTATGAGCCGGTTCTTCAAGAGCGCAGCGTTCCCGATCCTGATCGTGATCGTCCTGGCGTTCTTCGCCTCCAAGCTGATCAACAACCAGGATCAGGCCAAGCCGGCGAGCTTCTCCACGTTCCTCGAGCAACTCGAGGGAGGCGACATCCGGGCCGTGACCTTGAAGACCAAGGACAACTCCCTGGAGGTCGTGCTCGACAGGGTCGACAAAAACAAGTACACGGTCGGCTACCCGGTCGACTACTCCGAGGTCCTGGTCAACAAGCTGAGAACGGCCAAGGCGCAGGACAACCTCGAGGACTTCAACGTCAAGCCGTCGCGGACGAACGTGATCGTCAGCCTGCTCACCTATGTGCTGCCGTTCATCATCTTCATCGGCTTCTGGATCTTCCTGATGAACCAGATGCAGGGCGGCGGCTCCAAGGTGATGTCGTTCGGCAAGTCCCGCGCCAAGCGGATGTCGGTCGACTCGCCCAAGATCACCTTCCGCGACGTCGCGGGCGTGGACGAGGCGGTCGAGGAACTGCACGAGATCAAGGAGTTCCTGGAGAACCCGAAGAAGTTCCAGGCGCTCGGAGCGCGCATCCCCAAGGGCGTGCTGCTCTACGGGCCTCCGGGCACCGGCAAGACGCTGCTCGCGCGCGCCGTCGCGGGAGAGGCCGGGGTGCCGTTCTTCTCCATCTCCGGGTCGGACTTCGTCGAGATGTTCGTCGGCGTGGGCGCCTCCCGCGTGCGCGACCTCTTCGAGCAGGCCAAGCAGAACTCGCCCTGCATCATCTTCATGGACGAGATCGACGCCGTCGGCCGGCACCGCGGAGCTGGCATGGGCGGCGGCCACGACGAGCGCGAGCAGACGCTCAACCAGCTCCTCGTGGAGATGGACGGCTTCGAGGCCAAGGACAACATCATCATGATCGCGGCCACCAACCGGCCCGACATCCTCGATCCCGCGCTCCTGCGCCCGGGGCGCTTCGATCGCCAGATCACCGTCGACCGGCCCGACCGCAAGGGGCGCTCGAGGATCCTCGAGGTCCACACGCGCGGCAAGCCGCTGGCCAAGGACATCGAGACGGACGCGCTGGCCGGCCAGACGCCCGGCTTCACCGGCGCCGACCTCTCCAACCTCGTCAACGAGGCCGCCCTCCTCGCTGCCCGCACCGGCAAGAAGGAGATCACCCAGGTCGAGCTGGAGGAGGGGATCATGCGCGTCGTCGCCGGCCCGGAGAAGAAGACCCGGGTCATGGGCGAGAAGGAGCGCCTGATCACCGCCTACCACGAGATGGGCCACGCGATCGTGGGCCACTTCCTGGAGCACTCCGATCCCGTCCACAAGATCTCGATCATCTCCCGCGGCCAGGCGCTCGGCTACACCATCTCGATGCCGCAGGAGGACAAGTTCCTCACGACGCGCGCCGAGCTCAACGACACCATGGCGATGACGCTGGGCGGTCGCGCCGCCGAGGAGATCGTCTTCGGGGAGATCACCACGGGCGCGTCCAACGACCTGGAGAAGGTCACCGCCACGGCCAAGCAGATGGTCATGCGCTTCGGCATGAGCGAGAAGCTCGGCCCGCGCGTGTTCGGCCATGATCACGGGCAGCCCTTCCTTGGGCGCGAGTTCTCCTCCGAGCCGGACTACTCCGACGAGATCGCGCGCGAGATCGACGACGAGATCCGTCGCATCATCGAGATCGCCCACCAGGTGGCCAAGGACATGCTCACCGCGCACCGGGAGTCGCTCACGACGATCTCCGAGCTCCTCCTCAAGCGCGAGACGATCGAGAGCGAGCAGTTCGCCGCGCTGCTCGCGGGCAAGTCCGAGGAGGAGGTCTTCGGGCCGGACGACACTCCGAGCGACACCGGCGCGCTCGAGCGCCCGGAGCTGCCCGGCGCGGCCGACCGCGCCGCGGGCAAGCTGGGACTCCCGCTGCCCGGTCTCGCGAGCGGGGCTGCCGAGGCGCGCGGCCTCGAGCTGCCCGAGAAGCCCGAACTGGCGTAGCTCGGCGCGGCGCGTAGTCCCGCGGTACGGTCAGGACGTGTTCCGCATCATGGGCGTCGTCAACGTCACGCCGGACTCGTTCTCCGACGGCGGTGCCTTCCTGGACCGGGAGGCCGCCGTCAACCACGGCCTGCGGCTCGCGTCCGAGGGCGCCGACCTGCTCGACGTCGGCGGAGAGTCGACCCGCCCCGGCGCCGACCCCGTGTCCGTGCGCGAGGAGCTCGACCGGGTGATCGGCGTGATCGAGGAGATCCGGACGCGCAATGCTGCGGTGCGCGTGTCGATCGACACCTCCAAGGCCGCAGTGGCGGCCGCCGCGCTGGACGCCGGAGCGGACTACGTCAACGACGTCACCGCGCTGCGCGGCGATCCCGAGATGGGTGTTCTCGTGGCCGAGCGCGGCGTCGACGTCTGCCTCATGCACATGCTGGGCACGCCGCGCACGATGCAGGCCGAGGCGCGCTACGACGACGTCGTCGCCGACGTCAGGGCCTTCCTTTCGGAGCGCATCGAGGCGGCGGTCGCGGCCGGCATCGCGCTCGAGCGCATCGAGGTCGATCCCGGCATCGGCTTCGCCAAGACCCTCGAGCACAACCTCGAGGTCATCCGCCGGTTGAAGGAGCTCACGACACTGGGCCGCCCGTTAGTGCTCGGGACGTCACGCAAGTCCTTCCTGGGCGAGATCACGGGCCGCGAGACCGCCGAGCGCGTCCCGGCCACGCTCGCCACCTTGGTGATGGGCTTCGAGCGCGGGGCCGAGGTGTTTCGCGTCCACGACGTCGCTCCGGCGCGCGACGCCCTCGCCGTGGCGGCTGCTACGTTGCCGCGCGGATGGCCGATGACGATGCCGAGGACTACGACGACGACCTGACCGACGAGGACGAGGCCGAGGGCCCCGAGGTGGGCGTCACGATCGAGATCGTCGGGCTGTCGCTGTACACCCACCACGGCGTCACCGCTGCCGAGCGCGAGATCGGCCAGCGCCTGGTTTTCGACGTGCGCTTCGACGCCGGCGAGCCGGACGCGCTCGTCACCGACCGCGTCGAGGACACCGTCGACTACGGCGAGGTCTGCCAGGTCATCGCGCTGATCGCCCAGCAGCGCTCCTACAAGACGCTCGAGCGGCTGTGCGCGGTGATCGCGGACCGTCTCTCCTCGCAGTTCGGCGCCGACAGCGTGACGGTCAAGGCCTCAAAGCCGGAGCCGCCGATCCCGCTCCCGGTCGAGGAGGTCTCGGTCGAGGTCTGGCGCGAGGAGCACTAGCGCCGTGGCGGGCTAGACCGCGGTCCCCTTGATCGACGCCTGACCGCGCTTGACCTGCCAGCGGAACCCGGTGGCCGGCAGCGAGCCGAGGTTACGCTGCTTGACCGTCCAGAGCCGCTTGAGGGTCACGTCGAACGTCGACGCCGACGCCTTCACCATCCCGTAGCCGTGGCGCTCGAGGTCGAGTTGCTCGAACCAGGGGTTGAGCGCGCGGTAGTGGGCCATCACCTCCGGCGGTGTGTACGGCTGCTCGTTGCTGCCCGCGATCAGCTGGCCGTCGGGCAGGCGGAAGTTCGACTCCCCGACGCTGGCCGAGGTGATGGAGCCCGACGCGAACTCGACGGCGACGGGCACTCCCGCGCCCATGCCTGTGACGACGTCGCCGGCGATGATCGTGTGCACGTCGCCGGAGAGGAAGACCACGTCCTTGATGCCCGACTGCGCCATGTGCTGGAGCAGGTTCTCGCGCTCCTGCGGATACCCCTGCCACGAGTCGAAGCGGGTGTACTCGCCGTCATGGACCCGGTTGGGCATTATCAGTCCCTGGCCCCCGATCACCTTCCAGGCCGCGTTGGAGGCGCTCAGCCGCTGCTTGAGGAAGTCCAGCTGGCGCCTCCCGAGCAGCGCGCGCGGCCGGTCCCAGCTCGCACAGGGGAACGCGAGCGCGTCCCGGCACGGCTGGTCGGCGCGGTACTGGCGCTCGTCGAGCATCACCAGCTCGACCGTGCGGCCGTGCGCCTGGCTGCGGTAGATCCGCGACCGCCCGCGCGGGAACACGGGCATCGACTCGAAGTACGCCTGGTAGGCGGCGTCGCGGCGGGCGCGAGAGAAGCGATAGCGCAGCGGCAGCCCGCCGTCCTCGGCGCGGTTGGCGTAGTTGTTGAGCATCTCGTGGTCGTCCCAGACGGCGACCATCGGGAACGCCGCATGGAGCCTGCGCAGCGACGCGTCGGTTCGGTACAGCGCGTACTTGGCGCGGTACTCGGGCAGCGTGGCCGCCTCGCGCAAGAGCGACCGGTGGTGCGGGTTCGGCCGGCCGATCGGATCGTCGCGCACGGCGCGGCCGTCGCCGACGGCGTTCTGGGTCTCCGCGTAGACGTAGTCGCCGAGGCAGACGACGAAGTCGAGATCCTCGCCCGCCATCAGCTCGTAGGCGTTGAAGTAGCCGTGCGTGAAGTTCGCACACGAGAAGAACGCGAAGCGGACCGTCTGGTTGGAGTCCGGCGGCAGCGCCGTCTGGAAGCGACCGACGGGGCTGTTGCGGTCCCGCGTCTCGAAGCGGTACCAGTAGCGCCGGTGGGGCGCGAGGCCGGTGACGCGCGCCTTGACCGAGTGGCCGACGGCGGGTGTGGTGAGGATGTCGCGCCGCGCCACGACGCGGCGGAAGTCCGGGTCGCGTGCGATCTCCAGGCGCACCCGGCCCGCGCCGTGCGCGTGATCGACCACCGCGAGCAGGGTCACCGCGTCGGGAGCGGGATCGCCGGAGAGCACGCCCTGACGAAATCCGCCGCCGCGCAGCAGGTTGGCCGGCCGGCGGTCGCGGCGCTTGGCCGCCAGCGCCTCCTGGGGAGCGAGCACGGCAGCCGCCGTGGCGCCGGAGCGCGCGAGGAACTGCCGTCGGGTGTCCATCGGTGACAGCCAACACCCTGCAGCGGCGGATGGTGCGGCAGCGCTTCGGGCTTGATCCTCGAGTGAGTCGTTACTAACGTTCACTCGATGCCGATCGCGAACCCCTCCCGCACGCGCAAGTCCGCCGATGAGCGGCGCGAGGAGATCGTCGCGATCGCGATCGAGCAGTTCGCGCTCGGCGGCTACCGGGGAACCTCCACGGAGGCGATCGCGCGCGAGGCCGAGATCTCCCAGCCCTACCTCTTCCGGCTGTTCAAGACCAAGCGCGACCTCTTCCTGGCCTGCTACGACGTGGCGCACCAGCGCACGCTCGAGACGTTCCGGTCGGCCGGCAGCGGAGTGCCGCACGCCGACGTGCTGCCCGCGATGGGCAAGGCCTACGTCGCGTTGCTGGAGGATCGCAACCAGCTGCTGTTCCAGATGCAGGCCTACGCGGCCTGCTCTGACCCGGTGATCCAGGCGCACGTTCGCGGGTGCTACGGCGAGGTGGTCGCGGAGGTCACGCGGGTCTCGGGGGCGGCGCCGGAGCTCGTCTGGCAGTTCTTCTCGCACGGGATGCTGCTGAACGTGATCGCCTCTCTCGACCTTCCGGCGATCGCCGAGCGTGACCGGTGGGCGGCGGCGTGGTGCGCGCCGGGTGACCTGATTCGGATGGCGCGGGGATGATCGCGCCGGCCGAGCTGTGCACGCGGACGGCGAGCCGATCGCCCAGTCGGGCCCGCTTGCTCGTGCGGGAGCCGCGGTCGTGAGCCGCGAGGGCTACCTCGGCCTGGGCTCGAACGTCGGCGACCGGCGGGCGAACCTGCAGGCCGCGGTTCACGCGCTCCCGGTCCACGGCGTGCCGGTGCTCGCCGCCTCCTCGGTCTACGAGACCGAGCCGGTGGGCGAGGTGCTCGACCAGCCCGACTTCCTCAACGCCTGCGTGCGTGTGCGCACCGCTCTGGCGCCCGAAGCGCTGCTGGATGCCTGCAAGGCCGTCGAGCGCGATCTCGGCCGCGTCGCGGGCGGCGTGCGCCACGGGCCGCGGCCGATCGACGTGGACGTTCTCCTGCTCGGCGCGGGAAGCCACCGCTCCGAGCGCCTGTCGCTGCCGCACGGGCAGGTGACGAGCCGGCGGTTCGTGCTCGTGCCGCTGCTGGAGCTGGCGCCCGAGCTGGTCGTGCCGGGCTTGGGATCCGGCGCCGCCGCGCTCGCAGCACTCGGCGAGCACGGTGCGGTGCGGCGCGCGGGTCCCGCGCTCGCAGTGGACTAGATCCGCGACCTCCGTACCCAGCCGGCCGGCAGCGCGCCAGCCGACACCGATCCTGGGTGATGCGGGAACACCCGCCGCGCGAGCGCACCGGCGGGGCGGGCCTCGAGCAGCGGGCGGAGGTCCTCGATCGTGAGCAGCAGCCGCAGTGAGCTGGCGACCTGCAGGTCTGCGGCAGAGAGAGCCGCGCCGCCGAGCGTCCCGTCGGCGATCCAGCCGTCGACTCGCGCCAGCTGCGTCGGCAATCCGATCAGGTCCGCCCGCACGCTCGCATCGCGGGCACCGTTGGCCGCCTGCGCCAACCGCGCCACCAGCGGCGCGCTCAGCCGGGCCAGCGCGTCGGGCACCGGCAGTTCCGCGCCGGTGGTGTAGCTCTCGATAGCTGCCGGGATCCGCCGCAGGGCGGCCCAGATGACGCGCCGGGTGAGCGGCTGGAGCACCTGGTCACCCCACTCCTCCGCGAGCTCGACGCGCGCCCGAGCAGCGGGGGCCGAGGGAAGCAGAGGCGGAGAAGGCACCCGCTGCTCGAGCGCGCGCACGATCGCGCGGGAGCCGCTCACGCGCGCGCCGTCGGCGAACTCGAGCCCCGGCACCGAGGGGGAGCCGAAGCGCGCGCGCTGCGGCAGCCGGTGGGCCACCGGGAGCAGCTCCACGCGCCGGTAGGAGACGCCCTTGAGCTGCAGCGCCTTCTCCGCGACGGCGCACGGGTGCGAGGCGGGAATGGCGTACAGCACGGCGGTCACGGCGTGGCGAGCATAATCACGACCCGTGCTCCTCGTCGTCGACGTCGGCAACACGCAGACCCATCTCGGCGCCTTTCGGGGCCGGGAGCTGATCAACGACTGGCGCTTCGCCACGGTGCGCGAGTCCACGGCCGACGAGCTGGGCTCCCGGCTGCGCAGCCTGCTGGCCCTGCGCGACCTCGGGTTCGCCGACCTCGACGCGTCGATCCTCTCCTCGACCGTGCCGCAACTCCGGCCCGAGTGGACCGGAATGGCAGAACGCTACCTCGGCCACGAGATGCCCGCGGTCGGCCCGGGCGTGAAGACCGGCATGCCGATCCGGATGGACAACCCGCGCGAGGTGGGCGCGGACCGGCTGGTCAACGCGGTGGCCGCGTACGAGCGCGTCGGCGGGCCCTGCGTGGTCGTGGACTTCGGAACCGCGATCACCTACGACTGCGTCGGCGGCGCCGGAGATTACATCGGCGGCATCATCGCTCCTGGCGTCGAGGTCTCGATGGAGGCCCTCACGAGTCGCGCCGCGGCGATCCCGAAGGTCGACCTCACGCCGCCGCGCGCGCTGATCGGCAAGTCGACGGTCGAGGCGATCCGGTCCGGCGTGATCTACGGCTTCGCGTCCCAGGTCGACGGCATGGTCGCGCGCCTGCGCGATGAGCTCGGCGCGGCGACGCGGGTGATCGCCACGGGCGGCCTGGCCGGCGCGATCGTCCCGTTCTGCGCGCTGATCGACGAGGTCGACCCGCTGCTGACGCTCACGGGGTTGCGGCTGATCTTCGAGCGCAACGTCGTCTGACGCGGGGTCTACGTCAACGGCGGCAGGTAGGGAGGGAGGGGAACCGGCCCGCCGGCCCGCCAGCGGCACTCCAACCCTTCTCCCTCACCAGTCGCGTTGACGTAGACGTACGCTGTAATCGCATGCGCTCGCTGACTGACCCGTGGGAGCTCGGCGGGATCACGATCCCCAACCGCGTCGTGCTCGCCCCCCTCGCCGGCATCGGCAACTGGTTCGTGCGCCTGCAGGCCAAGCGCTACGGGGCGGGACTCGCGGTCAGCGAGATGGTCTCCAGCCACGCGATCCGCTACGGCAACCGCAAGACCCTCGCCGAGCTGCTCGTCGTGCACCCCGACGAGCGCGCCGGCGGTCCGGTGGCGATCCAGCTCTTCGGCCAGGATCCGGATGTGATGCGCTCCGCGGCGGCCGTGGCGGCCGGCCGAGGCGCGGACCTCATCGACCTCAACATGGGCTGCCCGGTGCCCAAGGTCATGCGAACGGGCGCGGGGGCCGCGCTGATCTCCAGCCCGGACACCGCAGTGGCCGTCGCGCGCGCCGCAAGGGAGGGCTCCGGCCTGCCGATCACCGTCAAGCTCCGCGCTGCGCTCAGGCCCGGCGGCGTGGAGGGGTTCGAGCTCGCTCGCCGACTCGTGGAGGACGCGGGGGTGGCCGGGCTCACCTTCCATCCCCGCTCGGTCGCGGTGCGTCACGCGGGCACGCCCGACTACGAGCTGGCCGCGCGGCTGGTCGCAGAGCTGCCGGTGCCCGTGATCGTCTCGGGCGGCATGGAGGGCGCGGAGCACATCCACGCCGTGTTCGAGTCCACTGGCTGCGCGGCGGTGATGCTGGCGCGCGGGGCGCTGGGCAACCCGTGGCTGTTCGCCGAGGTGCTCGGCACGCGCACCGCGGAGCCCACGCACGACGAGGTGGTAGCAGAGTGGGGGTGGGTGCTCGACCGCGCGGTCGAGCACCTCGGGCCCGACCGCGCCGCGCGCTACCTGCGCAAGTTCCACCCGTGGTACGTGAAGCGCCTGGGCGAGGGCAGGGCGCTCCAGGCCGCCCTTCAGCAGGCCCAGACGATCGCGGAGCAACGCTCCGTGATCAGTGGCTTGCGGCCTCTCATCGCGGCCTGACGACGCTGCTACCATGCGCCGCCGTTCGGCCCGCCCTGGCGGGTCGTGGTATTCCAGGACCCGACCGCCCAAGGACGACGCATGCAGAAGGACGTCATCCTCACCCCCGAGGGACTCGAGAAGCTCAAGCTGGAGATCGAGCATCTCTCCGTCAACCGTCGTCGCGAGGTCGCGGAGCGCATCAAGGAGGCGCGCGAGTTCGGCGACATCTCCGAGAACTCCGAGTACGACGACGCCAAGAACGAGCAGGCGATGCTCGAGTCGCGCATCGCGCAGCTCGAGGACAAGCTCCGCTCCGCCCAGGTGATCGACGCGTCCGAGCTCGACACCAACGTCGTGCGCGTCGGCTCGCAGGTGGCCGGCAAGGACGACAGGGGCAAGCAGTTCGAGTACACGATCGTGGGCTCGACCGAGGCCGATCCGTCGAACCGGCGGCTGTCCAACGAGTCGCCCGTGGGCAAGGCTTTGATCGGCACCAAGAAGGGCGACACGGTGGCGGTTCCCACCCCGAAGGGCGAGCGCAAGCTCACGATCGCCAAGATCAGCGTCGCCTAGAGCGATGACTGACGAGACCGGGGAGCTCTCCCAGGTCCTGATCGACCGGCGCCGCAAGCTCGCCGATCTGCGAGCCGCCGGGATCGAGCCGTTCCCGCATGCGTTTCGCGGGGTCCGGCCGATCGGGGAGGTCAAGGCCCCGCACGGCGACCTGCCCGCCGGGGAGGAGACCGACGTCCGGGCGCGGGTCGCCGGCCGGCTGGCCGCACGTCGCGGTCAGGGCAAGGCGGCGTTCCTCGACCTCGACGACCGCTCGGGCCGGATGCAGCTCCACGCGCGCCTCGACGTGCTCGGCGAGGAGGCCATGGCGACGCTGCTCTCGCTGGACCTCGGGGATCTGATCGGCGCCGACGGGACCGTCTTCCGCACCCGCCGCGGCGAGCTGTCGATCGCGCTCGACGGGTTCACGCTGCTCGCTAAGTCGCTGCGCCCGCCGCCCGGCAAGCATCACGGCCTCGCCGACGTGGAGACCCGGCACCGCCACCGCGAGCTCGACCTGATGGCGAGCGAGGAGACGCGCGCCGTCTTCATCACGCGCGCCCGGGTGATCGCCGCGGTGCGGCGCTTCCTGGACGACGCCGGCTTCGTCGAAGTCGAGACGCCGGTCCTCCAGCCCATCTACGGCGGCGCGCTCGCCCGGCCGTTCGTGACGCACCACAACCAGCTCGACCGCGACCTCTACCTGCGCATCGCGACCGAGCTCTACCTCAAGCGCTGCATCGTGGGCGGGCTCGAGCGGGTCTACGAGCTCGGCAAGAACTTCCGCAACGAGGGCGTGTCGTTCAAGCACAACCCGGAGTTCACCGTGCTGGAGTGGTACGAGGCGTACGCGGACTACGAGGACGTCGCGCGCCGCTGCGAGACGCTCGTCGCCCACGTCGCGCAGGTCGCGGGCCACGAGGGTGAGCTGGGCTTCTCGCCTCCCTGGCGACGGGAGACGCTGGCCGACGCGATCGGGTCGCGCGCCGGGATCGACATCCTGGCCGACCGCGAGCTCGAGTCGCTGCGCGCCAGGATGCGCGAGCGGGGCCTCGACGTGCCCGAGGGGGACACGTGGGCGCAACTCGTCGACCATCTGCTGTCCGCCTATGTGGAGCCGGAGCTGGTGCAGCCGACCTTCCTGCTCGACTACCCGGTCGAGCTGTCGCCGTTCGCCAAGCGCCATCGCGCCAAGCCCGGGCTGACCGAGCGCTGGGAGGCGTTCGCCGCGGGCATGGAGATCGCCAACGCGTTCACCGAGCTCAACGACCCCGACGACCAGCGCGCGCGCTTCGAGGAGCAGCGTCGCTACGCGGCGGCCGGCGCCGAGGACGCACAGCCGTTCGACGAGGCGTTCCTGCGCGCGCTGGAGCACGGGATGCCGCCCACGGGCGGCATCGGCATCGGCATCGACCGCCTCGTCATGCTGATGACCGGGCAGCGCACCATCCGCGAAGTCGTGCTGTTCCCCGCGATGCGCTGACGCGTTTCCGACCGCGATCCCTTGGTAGACTGGCCCATGGCTGTCAGCCGACCCCGACTTCGCTCATCCGCCACGGCTCGGGTGCCGAACAGGAAGAGACGAGGCGGGGTGTTTTCGTCTTCGGCCTGTGCCGGATACAAGCCCTCAACCCGTCCAGGAACACCGACTAGACCGAGCGCTAGGGCAGACACTTAGCAGGAAGGAAGCACAGCGCCACCATGTTCGAGCGATTCACAGAGCGAGCCCGTCAGGTGGTCGTCCTCGCCCAGGAGGAGGCGCGGACGCTGAAGCACAACTACATCGGGACCGAGCACATCCTGCTCGGCCTGTTGCGGGAGGAGGAGGGCCTGGCGGCCCGCGTCCTCGAGAGCCTCGACATCACCGTGGAGCGCGTGCGGGCGCAGGTCGTTCGCATCGTCGGCTCCGGCGAAGAGGTCACCTCCGGCCAGATCCCGTTCACGCCGCGCGCCAAGAAGGTGCTCGAGCTGGCCCTGCGCGAGGCGCTCTCGCTGGGGCACAACTACATCGGGACCGAGCACATCCTGCTCGGCCTCGTGCGCGAGAACGAAGGCGTGGCCGCCCGCATCCTCCTCGACTTCGACGCCGACTCGGAGAAGATCCGCAACGAGGTCATCCGCATGCTGTCCGGTCCCGGCGGGCGCCGTCAGGGCTCCGGTCAGGGCGCGGCGGGCGCCGGCGCCGGCGCCGCCGGCCCGGGCGGGGCAGAGGGCAAGAAGTCCTCGAAACTGTTGGACCAGTTCGGTAGGAACCTGACCAAGCTCGCCGCCGACGGCAAGCTCGATCCCGTGGTCGGGCGCGAGACCGAGATCGAGCGGATCATGCAGATCCTGTCGCGCCGCACCAAGAACAACCCGGTGCTGGTGGGCGAGCCCGGAGTGGGCAAGACCGCCGTGGTCGAGGGGCTGGCACAGCGCATCACCAACGGCGACGTCCCGGAGCTGCTGAAGAACAAGCAGATCTACACGCTCGACCTGGCCGCGCTCGTCGCGGGCTCCAAGTACCGCGGCGAGTTCGAGGAGCGGCTCAAGAAGGTGATGAAGGAGATCACCCAGCGCGGCGACATCATCCTGTTCATCGACGAGCTCCACAACCTCGTCGGCGCGGGGGCCGCGGAGGGCGCGATCGACGCGGCATCGATCCTCAAGCCGGCCCTGGCCCGCGGCGAGCTCCAGACGGTGGGCGCCACCACGCTCGACGAGTACCGCAAGTACCTGGAGCGCGACTCCGCCCTGGAGCGGCGCTTCCAGAAGATCGTCGTCGACCAGCCGTCGCTCGAGGAGTGCGTGCAGATCCTCAAGGGCCTGCGCGACCGCTACGAGGCGCATCACAAGGTGAACATCACCGACGAGGCCCTCTCGGCCGCGGCGGAGCTGGCCGACCGCTACATCTCCGACCGGTTCCTGCCCGACAAGGCGATCGACCTCATCGACGAGGCCGCCTCCCGCATGCGGATCAAGTCGATGTCCTCGCCTCCCGTCTACCGGGAGCTCGAAGAGGAGATCGAGACGACGCGCCGCGAGAAGGAGTCGGCGATCGAGAACCAGGAGTTCGAGAAGGCCGCGCAACTGCGGGACGCCGAGCGGCGCCTCACCAACAAGAAGCGCGAGCTCGAGGACGCTTGGGAGTCCGGCGAGAACGGCGAGCGGCCCTCGATCGGCGAGGAGGAGATCGCGGACATCGTCTCGATGTGGACGGGCATCCCGGTCTTCAAGCTCACCGAGGCCGAGACGCAGAAGCTCATGCGCATGGAAGACGAGCTGCACAAGCGCGTCATCGGGCAGCACCAGGCGATCCAGGTCATCTCCAAGGCGATCCGCCGTTCGCGGGCCGGCTTGAAGGACCCGAAGCGGCCGACCGGCTCGTTCGTCTTCCTCGGCCCGTCGGGCGTGGGCAAGACCGAGCTGGCGCGAACGCTCGCCGAGTTCCTGTTCGGCGACGAGGACGCCATGGTGCGCATCGACATGTCTGAGTACATGGAGAAGCACGCGGTGTCGCGGCTCGTAGGCTCGCCTCCCGGCTACGTCGGATACGACGAGGGCGGCCAGCTCACAGAGGCGGTGCGGCGCAAGCCGTACTCCGTGCTGCTGCTCGACGAGATCGAGAAGGCGCATCCGGACGTCTTCAACATCCTCCTGCAGATCCTGGAGGACGGGCGGCTGACCGACTCGCAGGGCCGCACGGTGGACTTCCGGCACGCCATCGTGATCATGACCTCGAACATCGGGGCGTCGGAGATCGCGCGCAACACGCCGCTGGGCTTCTCGGTCGGCGACGCGGACCACGGCATGACGTACGACGACATGAAGAACCGCGTCATGGGCGAGCTCAAGAAGGTCTTCCGGCCCGAGTTCCTCAACCGCATCGACGACGTCATCGTGTTTCACAAGCTGCAGAAGGAGGAGATCAAGCAGATCGTCGACCTCCTCCTGCGGCGCATCCGCTCGTCGCTCGCCGAGCGCGAGCTGCAGCTCGACCTCTCCGAGGGTGCGGAGGACTTCCTCGTCGAGAAGGGCTGGGACCCGGCGATGGGCGCACGCCCGCTGCGCCGGGCCATCCAGCGCTACATCGAGGATCCGCTGGCCGACTTCGTGCTCAAGAGCGAGCTGATCGCGGGAGCGACCGTGATCGTCGAGCCGGCGCCCGAGGGCGACGAGCGCGAGATGCTGCTCTCCATCGTCAAGCCGGAGAAGCCGGCGCCGGTCGCCGTCGGCGGCCGCGAAGGCGACGACGAGGAGAAGGGCGTCGACGACGGCGGGGCGCTGGACCAGCCGGCGGTCGATCCGCCGCCTCCCGAGTAAGGCCTACCGAAGATCGCGCAACAGGCGCTTCGCGACCCCGCGAAGCGTCTGGTTGCCGTAGGCGTGCGACGGGTTCCCCGTGGTCAGGATCGCCATTGCGACACGCTCCTCGCCGCGGCGCAGCAGAGCGACCTGGTGGTCGACGAGGCCGGTGCCCGAGCCCCAGCCGCCCTTGAAGAAGAGCTTCCAGCCGTCCGGAAGCCGCACCCGGCCGATCCCCCAGCGCTGCCGGGGGACGATCGTGCGCAGGAGCTTCATGGCCACGGCGCGGTGCCGGCGTGGGACGAGCTCCTCGAAGCGCAGCCACATCCGGGTCTGGTCCCGTGCGCTGATGAGCGAGAGGCCCCAGGCCGGCTGGGGGGCGAACCGCTTCATGCGGGCCCGGCGGGCGACCTGCCGCAGCCCGGCGTCTCCCACGAGGTTGTGAACGGCGGTGGCGGTGTCGTTGTCGGAGTAGCGGATCATCGGGTCCAGCAGGCCGCGATCGGCGGCCTGCAGGGCGCGCCGCCGGACATCCAGCCGGTTCAGGTAGGCGACCAGGAGCATCGCCTTGACGACGCTCGCGGAGGCGGCCATGCGGTCGGGATCCAATCCCCATTGCTTGCGCTCGGTGCGGACGTGGAAGGAGACATCGCCCGCGCGCTGCCGGGCGTAGTCCCGGGCGGCGTCCGCATCGGGGCTCCAGCCCGCGAGCGGTGCGGCGGCGGCGCTCGCCGCGGCGGCGAGCATCATGAGCGCGGCGATCAGCGCGTCGGGCATCGCCGGGGATCTTACGCCGCTGAGCGGCGCACTCTTGCGATCGGCCGCCTGCGCTGAAGGCCCCGGCGCGCCCGGATCACCTTTCCGGTCACCGCGCCTCGCAATCCCCGCAGCAGTCGTGCCGCCACGCCCTCGAGCGTGGCGGCGCCGTGCGCGTCCGACGGGTTGTCTCCGGTCAGGACCGCGATGGACACCCGCAGCCCGGCGTTGGTGAGCAGAGCCGCCTGGTGATCGACCTGGCGCGTCACGCCGCGACCCCAACCGCCCTTGAAGGCGATCGCCCAGCCTTGCGGACGCGCTGCGGGGACACCCCAGCGTTGGCTCGCGACGACGCCGCGCAGCAGGCGCATCGCGTACGCGCGATGGCGGGCGGGGACGAGGCGGTCGATGCGCAGGAAGAAGCGCGCCTGGTCCTCGGCCGTGATGAGGCACCCGCCCCAAACGGGGTGCGGGACGAAGCGCCGCATGCCGGCGCGGCGCCCCAGCGCGCGCAAGCCCGGTAGCCCGACGCGCGCGTGCACGACGTCGGCCGCGCGGTTGTCGGACACGCGCACCATCGGGTCCAGCAGCGCGCGCTCACCGGAGCGCAAGGCACGCGAGCGCACGTCCGCGCGGCGCAGGTAGGCCACGAGCAGCATCGCCTTCACGACGCTGGCCGAGCGGTAGCTCGCCGTTCCTCGCCAGCTCCACGCCCGCTTCTCCGTGCGCACGGAGAAGCTCACTTCGCCCGCACGCCCCGCGGCGTAGGTTCGTGCGGCGGCGACGTCGGGTCGCCAGCCCGGCGGCGGCTGCGCCGACGCCGGCACCGCGGTCAGCAGCAGCAGGAGGAGACCGGTGGCGGCGATGCGGCGCACCGGCCGGGAGGTTAATGGCTAGCCTTCCGCGCAAGTGAGCGACGTGTCCCCGCCGCGCCGCGGTCCTTCCACCCGCGCCGTCCACGCCGGCCTGCGGCCCGTCCGGCAGGGCGCGCCGCTGGGTCCGGGCCCGGTGCTCGCGGCCCCGTATCACCTGCGGGGGGAGAAGGACGCCGCACCGTTCGGCTATGCGCGCGACGGCAACCCGACGTGGTCGGCGGTCGAAGCGGCGCTCGGGGAGCTCGAGGACGCCGAGTGCGTGCTGTTCTCCTCAGGCATGGCCGCGCTGTGCGCGGTGCTCGAGCCGGCGCTCGGGGCCGGGGACGTGGTGGTCGCCGTGCGCGACGGATATCCCGGCGTGCGCGGGGTGGCGACCGACCGGCTGGCGCCGCGCGGGGTCGAGGTGCGGTTCGTGCCGACCGACACGAACGCGATCGTCGCCGCGTGTGACGGAGCGAAGCTCGTGTGGATCGAGACGCCCAGCAACCCGGCGCTAGACGTGTGTGACATCGCGGCGGTCGCCGCCGCCGCGCACGCCAGCGGGGCCCGCCTCGCGGTCGACAACACACTCGCGACTCCGCTCGGGCAGCGGCCGCTGGACTTCGACGCCGACGCGGCCGTGTACAGCGCCACTAAGGCGCTCGCGGGCCATTCCGACCTCGTGCTCGGGGCGGTCAGCGTCCGCGATCCCGAGTGGGCCGCGGCGCTGCGCCGGCACCGCTCGCAGGGTGGCGCGATCGCCGGGCCGTTCGAGGCCTGGCTCCTGCATCGCTCGCTTCCGACGCTGGCGCTGCGCCTTGCGCGCCAGAGCGAGAACGCGCTGGCGCTGGCGCACTGCCTGCGTGAGCGTCCGGAAGTCGTGCAAGTGCGGCATCCGGGTCTCCCGGACCATCCGGGCCACGCGCTGGCCGTGCGACAGATGCGCCACGCCGGCCCGCTCGTCGCCTTCACGCTCGACAGTGAAGCGAGCGCGCAGCGCTTCCTCGCGGCGCTCGAGCTGGTGGCGGAGGCGACGAGCTTCGGCGGCGTCCACTCGAGTGCCGAGCGCCGCGCCCGTTGGGGCACCGATGCGGTGCCGGAGGGCTTCATCCGCTTCTCCGCGGGTTGCGAGGACACCGAGGACCTCGTGGCCGACGTCGTGCAGGCGCTCGGGAGGCTTTGAGCGCCCGCGGCGAAGGGACGTCAACGGCACCAGGTAGGAAGGGTCGGGTCGAACGCTAGAACCGAGCGACTTGCACGTTGACCCCAATATTTCGGGTCAACGTGCAACTCGCTGACCCACAGCCTTTCGAACCCCTCCCTCGATGCGCCGTTCGGATCCCGCCGCCGACCGGCAGGGTGCGCCGCCCCCGACCAGGAGGGGGCGAACCTGTCCGCCCCGGCCCCTACCGTCCACGAGTCCATGGCCCGCCCCTCGACCGTCTTCACTTGCACCGCCTGCGCCCACGAGGCGCCCAAGTGGCACGGCCGTTGCCCGGGGTGCGGCGAGTGGAACTCGCTTCACGAGGAGCAGCGCGCGCCTGAGAGCGCCCGCCGGGCCGGCTCCCGCGGGAGCCGCGCCGCGCGGCCCGTGCGCCTGGCCGACGTGCAGGCGGTCAAGCTCGCCCGCCTGCGCACCGGCATCGGCGAGCTCGACCGGGTGCTGGGCGGAGGTCTCGTTCCCGGCTCGCTGGTGCTGCTCGGAGGCTCGCCCGGCATCGGCAAGTCGACGCTCACCTCGATGGCGCTGGGCAACCTGGCCGGAGCCGGCCGGCGCACCCTGTACATCTCGGGCGAGGAGTCGGCCGCGCAGATCAAGCTGCGGGCCGAACGGCTCCCGGGGACTGCGCTCGACGTCCCCGTGCTGGCCGAGACCGACCTCGAGACGGTGATCGCCACGCTTGACGCCGAGCGCCCCGAGGTGTGCGTCGTGGACTCCGTGCAGACGCTCCACGCCGCCGACCTCTCCGGGGCGGCGGGCTCGGTGGGGCAGGTACGCGAGGTCGCCGATCGCATCACCCGCCTCGCGAAGGCGCGTGACATCGCCGTCCTTCTCGTCGGCCACGTCACGAAGGACGGCGCGCTCGCCGGGCCGCGGGTGCTCGAGCACCTGGTCGACTGCGTCCTGCAGTTCGAGGGGGAGCGCGAGCGCACCTATCGCACGCTTCGCGCGCTCAAGAACCGCTTTGGCTCGACCAGCGAGGCCGGCGTGTTCGAGATGCGCCAGGGCGGCCTCGTCGAGGTCCAGGACGCCAGCGCACGCTTCGTCGGCGAGGCGACCCGCGCTCCCGGCAGCGTCGTGCTCGCTGCGATGGAGGGCTCGCGCCCGCTGCTCGTGGAGGTCCAGGCGCTGGTGTCCCCGTCCGAGCTCGTCCCGCCGCGCCGGATCGCCAACGGCATCGACCGCAACCGGCTTGCGCTGGTTTTGGCGGTGCTCGCCCGGCACGCCGGCGTGGGAGTCGGAAGCGCCGACGTGTTCGTCAACGTCGCGGGCGGCGTCCGCGTCGACGAGCCGGGCGCCGACCTCGCTGTCGCGCTCGCGGTCGCCAGCGCCACCCGCGGCGTCGTCGCGGCGGCCGAGGCGAAGCCGGTGACGAGCGGAGCGAGGCAGATGCGGCCGATCGCGTGCTTCGGGGAGGTCGGCCTGACCGGTGAGCTGCGGAGCGTGGCGCACCCCGAGCGCCGGCTGGCGGAGGCTGCGAAGTTCGGCCTGACCCCGGCGATCGCGCCCGAGGGAGCGGGCCCCGGGGCGCTCGAGGCGGCCACGCTGAAGGTGGCCCTGCAGTCGGCGCTGGGCGCTCCGGCCCGAGCTGGGGCGGGTGTCCGCGCACGCGCGGCGTGACCGGTGCCAGGGGGTCGGGCTCTCGCTGTGAGCGGCGCTGTCGCCGTGACCACGTAGCAGGTTCGATCCGCTTTGTAAACCTCCGTATTCGGCTCTAGCAAGCGGAAAATCCAGTTAAACCCACCGTAAGTACGGTGCTAGAATCTACTACTGATGACGCCGCGATCAGGGGAAGAGCTCGCTGAGCTCGAAGCGCGGCAGGAGCCCCGCCTCGTCAAGTCGCTCGAGATGGTGGCCCCGGGCTCGGCGGTTCGCGAGGGCATCGACAACATCGTCCACGCGCGCACCGGCGGTCTGATCGTCATCGGCGATCCCGACGAGCTGGCGTTCCTGTTCTCCGGCGGGATCAAGCTCGACATCGACTATTCGCCGGCGCTGCTCTATCAACTGGCGAAGATGGACGGCGCGATCGCGTTGAACGCGAACGCCACGAAGATCCCGTGGTGCAACGTCCAGCTGATGCCGGACCCGACGATCCTGACGACGGAGACCGGCACGCGACACCGAACGGCCGAGCGCGTGTCCAAGCAGACGGACGCGCTGGTCATCGCCGTCTCCCAGCGGCGCGACGTCGTGTCGCTCTACGTCGACGGCGCCAAGTACATCCTCGAGGAGATCCCTGCGGTGCTCGCCAAGGCCAACCAGGGCCTGGCCACGCTCGACAAGTACCGCAGCCGGCTCGACCAGGTCTCCACGCGCCTGACGGCGCTGGAGTTCGAGGGCGGGGTCACGCTGCACGACGTCCTCACCGTCCTGCAGCGCGCGGAGCTGGTCACGCGCATGGCGGTCGAGATCGAGCGCTACATCGTCGAGCTGGGGACGGAGGGCCGGCTCATCGAGATGCAACTCGAGGAGACCATGGTCGGCGTCGCCGCCGACAAGGCGGCGCTGCTGCACGACTACCTCGCCGAGCCGGAGGACGACGCCTTCGCCAACGCGCTCGACGGCATCGCCCGGCTGCCGCACCAGGACCTGCTCGACTTCGGCCGGCTCGCCGAGATCTCCGGCTACGACCGCAAGGTCAACACCCTCGACTATCCCGTCTCCCCGCGCGGATTCCGCATTCTCGGCCGCATCCCCCGGCTCCCGAAGCTGGTGGTGCAGAACATCGTCCGCGAGTTCCGCGGGCTGGACGAGATCCTGGCCGCGACCGACCCGGAGCTCGAATCGGTGGACGGGGTGGGGGAGATCCGGGCGAAGGACATCCGCGAGGGCCTTCGCCGGTTGCAGGAGATCAACCTCGTGGATCGTTACCTGCAGACGTGAACCGCACTGGTGGTCCGGACGCCGGACCGACCCCGATGAAGGAGGACATCATCCCCGAGACCATCGATCAGATCGAGGACCTGGAGCTCGAGCGCGAGGTCGAGTGCATCGACTTCGAGATCGGCGACCACGTCGTGTATCCGCATCATGGCGCTGGACAGGTCATGAAGAAGGAAGACAAGGCGATCCTCGGCGAGGTGCGCCAGTACCTGACGATCAAGATCCTCCACAACGACATGACCGTGATGGTGCCCTGCGAGAACGCGGGCAAAGCCGGCCTGCGCCGCATCATCGACGCCGAGACGATCGAGAAGGTGCTGGGCGTCCTCTCCGACGACATCTCGGAGATGCCGAAGAACTGGAACCGCCGGTTCAAGCACAACCGCGACAAGATCAAGACAGGCGACATCTACGAGCTTGCCGAGGTCGTCCGCAACCTCGCCATCCGCGAGCAGGACAAGGGCTTGTCGACGGGCGAGAAGCAGATGTACACCCGCGCGAAGAAGATCCTGGCGTCCGAGTTGATGTATGCGCTCGAGAAGTCCGAGGACGAGGCCGAGAGCTACCTCGATCAGGTCCTCACGCGCGAGAATCTGACCACGGCCGGCTAACGGGACATCGCGGCTCCGACGCACGATCCGCGGCCGTGCCGCTCCCGGCTCGTGCGTCGCAGCAGAGGCTGCTCCGGAGCGCCGCGATCGTGGTCGCGGCCGGCAGCGGCGAACGCCTCGGCGCCGGTCGCCCCAAGGCGTTCGTCCTCCTGACCGGGCGCCCGATGGTCGCCTGGTCGCTCGACGCGCTCGCGGCCGCCGGCGTTCCGCGCGCGGTGGTCGCCGTACCCCCCGGTCACCGCGCCGCGGCGGAGGAGGCGCTGGCGGAGGCGGCGGGCGACTTCCCGCTCGGCTTCGTGCTCGTCGAGGGCGGCGCCATGCGCTCGGCATCGGTGCGCAACGCGCTGGCATCGGCCGGCGACGTCGAGGCCGTGCTGGTCCACGACGCCGCGCGGCCGATGGCCGCCGCCGCGCTCTTCACCCGCACGCTGGCCGCACTCGAGGATGCCGACGCGGCCATCGCCGCTGCCCGTGTCCCGGACACCGTCAAGGAGGCGGGACCCGACGGCCTCGTCGTCCGCACGCACGACCGCGCGCGCCTGTGGGCCGTCCAGACGCCCCAGGCGTTTCGCGCCGCCGTGCTGCGCCGGGCGCTCGACGTCGACGACGGCGTGCTCGCGCAGGCCACCGACGACGCCTGGCTGGTCGAGCGCGCCGGTGGCAGCGTGCGCGTCATAGAGTCTCCCTCCGCCAACTTCAAGGTGACCACGCCACACGACCTGGCGTTGGCCGAGAGCCTGTTGTGCTGACCGACTACCACGTCCACCTGCGCCCCGACGACGAGGACACCCCTCCGTCGCGCTACTTCACTCCCGGCAACGCCGAGCGCTATCGCGAGGCCGCCGAGGAGCGCGGCATCGCCGAGCTCGGCGTGGCCGAGCACATCCACCGCTTCACGCAGGCGCTCGAGATCTGGCAGCACCCGTGGTGGCGCCGCTGGGCCGCCGACGACGTCGATGCCTACTGCGCCTTCGTGCGGGAGGAGACCGACCTGCGGCTCGGCATCGAGGCCGACTACGTGAGCGGACGCGAGGACCACATCGCGCGCTTCCTGGAGGCGCACGACTGGGACTACGTCGTCGGCTCGGTCCACTTCGTGCACTCCGCCGCGGTCGACCTCGAGGGGCACGAGTGGGAGCACGTCTGGGGACGCGGCGACCGTCCCGACAAGGTCTGGGAGCGTTACTTCGAGACGCTCGCCCAGGCTGCCCGCTCCGGTCTGTACGACATCATGGCCCACCCCGACCTCGTCAAGGTGTGGGGCGGCGCCCGTCCGCTGCCCGAGCGTGATCCTTGCTTCTACTACGAGCCCGCCGTCGAGGCCATGCTCGAAGCGGGCGTCGCGATGGAGATGTCGACCGCGGGGCTGCGCAAGCCCGTCGGCGAGCTCTACCCGGCACCGGCGCTACTGGAGATGGCGGTGGACGCGGGGCTGCCGATCGCGCTCTCCTCGGACGCGCACACGCCGGAGCAGGTCGGCTTGGGCTATGACGACGCGCTTGCCGCCCTGGCCGAAGCCGGCGTCACCGAGCTCTGTGTCTTCGAGCGGCGCCGGCGCCGCATGGAGCCGATCGGATGACGGTCCGCACCGGCCTCGGCTTCGACACGCACGCGTTCACGCGCGGGCGACCGCTGATCCTCGGTGGGGTCGAAATCCCCCATGAGCAGGGGCTGACCGGCCACTCCGACGCCGACGTGCTCACCCACGCGGTGATCGACGCGCTCCTCGGCGCCGCCGGACTCGGGGACATCGGCCAGCACTTCCCCGACACCGACGCGCGCTTCAAGGACGCCGACTCGCTCGAGCTGCTGCGCACGGTCGTCCTGGAGCTGGACGACCATGGCTTCGCGATCGCCAACGTCGACGTCACCGTCGTGCTCGAGCGCCCGAAGCTCGCCGCGCATCGCGAGACGATTCGCGCGACGCTGGCGAGCGCCCTCGGGCTGCCGGCGGGCGCGGTCAATATCAAGGCGACCACCGGCGAGGGGATGGGGTTCGTCGGG
>Ga0136624_1000079_pt1 | contig 27209 bp, 22 predicted proteins | sample AntDrymUQ4692206_2_FD_104802 | JGI IMG/M metagenome (GOLD analysis project Ga0136624, IMG submission 104802) | Polar desert sand microbial communities from Dry Valleys, Antarctica - metaG UQ469 (22.06) | ecosystem: Environmental > Terrestrial > Soil > Desert | place: Antarctica: Dry Valley... | reverse complement strand
TGTTACTCACCCGTTCGCGGCTCTGCCCCGGGGCAAGCCCCGGTTCGTCGCTCCACTTGCATGTGTTAAGCACGCCGCCAGCGTTCGTCCTGAGCCAGGATCAAACTCTCCGTGAAGAACTGCCTGTACCCGAGGACGAAGTCCTCTGGGTGCGTCTCACGTATGAGTCTTGTCTAATGCGCCACACGAGGGGCCGCCAGTACACAGAGGCGAGCCCGGGCGCTTCGACGGGGTACTGCTGTACTTCTATTTCTGGCCTGGCACGGCTCCGTCCCGAAGAACTCGGACCGGGCCAGGGTCGAACCTGGACGCACACTCGAACGGTCGGTATGGATGACCGCTCGGTGCGCATGCTGTTGAGTTTTCAAAGACCGTCCCGCCGATCCACGCCCAGAGGGATTCCTCCGGGGTTTGACGCAGCCCGGGGTTGACCCGGGCGGGCAATGAAGTGTAGCGCACCTCCCACACCCTCGGAAGGCCCCGGCACGGCCGGCCGCTGGACCCCACGGCAGGATCGGACGCTAGCAGTCGGCGGCCGCCTGACCCCGCCCCGCCCGCGAACGAACGCGGTCGCGCCCGCGGGCCGAAAGCCCTCAACGCAGCCGCAGGCGCCGGAAGTGGCGCTTGCCGAGTGCCAGCACGCGCCCGTCGAGCTCGCTCGCGGGAAGGTCGAGCGCATCGCAGGCGAGCGGCTTGCCGTCCAACCTCACTCCGCCCTGCGCCAGCGTTCGCCGCGCCTCCGAACGCGAGCGCCCGAACGCCTCGGCGATCAGCGCCGGCAGGTGCACGATCCCGTTCTGAGGTCGGACGACGGCCTCTTCGATGTCGTCAGGCAGCCCATGCGCGATGAAGACGCGGTCGAAGCCGGCTTGGGCCTCCGCGGCGGCGCGCTCGCCGTGGAAGCGCGCCACGAGCGCGCGCGAGAGCGCACGCTTCGCATCGCGCGGGCTAAGCCCAGGCGGCGGGTCGGCGCCGAGCAGGAGCAAGAACCACGAGGCGATCTGCGCGTCGGGGATGCGCAGCGTCTTGCCGTACATCTCGCCCGGCGGGTCCGCGACTCCGATGTGGTTGCCCAGCGACTTCGACATCTTCTGGACCCCGTCGGTCCCCGTGAGGATCGGGGTCGTGAGCACGATCTGCGGCGCCTGGCCGTAGGCCTGCTGGATCGCGCGGCCCATGTGCAGGTTGAAGGTCTGGTCCGTGCCGCCGAGCTCCACGTCGGCCTCGACGCAGACCGAGTCATAGCCCTGCAGCACCGGATAGAGCAGCTCGAGCAGCGAGATCGGCTCCGCGGCCGCCCAGCGCCTGGCGAAGTCGTCGCGCTCGAGCAGTTGCGCAACCGTGGGATGGCGGGCGAGCCGGAACAGCGACTCCATCGACATGTCGAGCCACTCGGCGTTGCGGCGCACCTCGAGCCGCTCGTCCGTGCGCAAAATCAGAGCCGCCTGCCGGCGGTAGGTCTCGGCGTTGGCGTCGATCTGCTTTCCGGACAGGGCGGGCCGCATCGCCGAGCGTCCGGACGGGTCGCCCACGCGCGCCGTGTAGTCGCCGACGATCAGCACGACGGTGTGCCCGGCGTCCTGGAACTCGCGCAGCTTCGTGAGTACCACCGTGTGGCCGAGGTGGATGTCGGGCGCCGTGGGGTCGAGGCCCAGCTTGACGCGGAGGGGCCGCCCCTGGGCAAGGCGCTCGGCCAGCGCGCCGCTGGGCAGGCAGTCGACCGCGTTGCGGGCCAGGTGCGCAGCTCCTGCCTCGGCCAAGGGCCGCGTCGTCGCTTCGCTCGGGGCAGCATCGGAGGCGGTCTCTCCCATCCGCCCCAATGCTAGAGTCTCGGCCCCCGCGTGGCCGGTGTCCGCGCAAGTTCGAGACCCTCCGGGAGGCCGCCGCACCTACCCTGAGGAGGGTCCCGGTGCACCGTCGCCACCGGCGGTTGGACCGGTCGCCTGACCTATGAGCGATTCCGAGCGCGACAACCACCCGGCCGACGCCCTTGCGGGCGACCTCGCCACCCGGACGTCCCCCGCGAGCGCCCACGGAGTCGGCCGCGAGGCGTCAGCCGGGGACGAGACCTCCGGCCGAGACAGGAAGCCCGCAACGGGAGCCAGGGCGCCGGCCCTCCCGCCACCACCCGAGCCCGAGGAGCGGTCCGGGTACGCGCCCGTCATCCCGCTCGACCGCCCGTCCTTGCTCGAACGCGAGCCGACGCCCGTGCGTGTCCGCATCCGCAAGCTGCGGGTCCTGGGAGTGCTCTTCGGCCTGAGCATCCTGGCCGTCGTCTCAACGGTCTTCGGGATGATGATGGCCATCACCTCCGACCTGCCGCGGCTCGAGGAGCCCGGCGGTCGCAACTCCGTGCTGACCGACCGCAACGGAGAGCCGCTCGGCCTGCTCACCGGCAACCAGAAGCGGATCCTCCTCAAGCCCGAGGAGATCGCGCCGGTGATGAAGCAGGCGATCATCGCGATCGAGGACCGGCGCTTCTACACCAACGCCGGTATCGACATCCGTGGCATCGGACGCGCCCTCTACCAGGACATCCGGGCCCAGAAGGCGATCCAGGGCGGCTCGACGATCACGATGCAGTTCGTCAAGAACGCGCTCGCCGCGCAGGACGAGCGCACGCTGTTCAACAAGCTGCGGGAGGCGGCGCTGGCCTACGAGATCACGCGCAAGTGGTCCAAGGAGCGCATCCTGCGCAACTACCTGAACACGATCTACTACGGCAACGGCGCGTACGGCATCGAGGCCGCCGCGCGTACGTACTTCGGGATCAACCACCCCGGCTGCGGCGAGGAGGCGAACCCTAAGTGCGCGCAGTCGCTGGCGCCGGCCGAGGCGGCGCTGATCGCCGGCCTCGTCGCTTCGCCCAGCGGCTATGACCCCCTCGCCAATCGCGAGGCCGCCGGCCGGCGGCGCGCGCTCGTCCTGCAGCGCATGGTCGAGCAGGGCTACCTCACTCGCGCGCAGCAGGAGGAGGCGCTGCAGACCTCCCTGCCGACCAGCAAGGACATCCAGCCGCCGGTCGAGGACACGCTCTATCCCTACTTCACCTCCTGGGTCAAGCAGCAGGTGGTCGACAAGCTCGGCGGCGGGCAGGAGGGCGCGCGCCGCGCGTTCGAGGGCGGGCTGACAGTACAGACGACGCTCGACGTCCGGCTGCAGGAGGCCGCGGAACAGGCCGTCGACGCCTGGCTCCCCTACGCGGACGGCCCGCGCGCTTCACTCGTGGCGATCGAGAACAAGACGGGCGAGGTCGTCGCGATGGTGGGCGGCGACGACTACGCGACCACCCCGTTCAACCTGGCCACGCAGGGCCGGCGCCAACCCGGATCGGCGTTCAAGCCGTTCGTCCTCGCCCAGGCGCTGACCGACGGCATCTCGCCCGACTCGACCTGGTCCTCGCGCCAGATCGACATCTGCGTGACTCGGACGAAGAAGGGCGCCTGCCGCGAGTACTTCGACGTCAACAACTACGAGGACGCGTACGCGGGCATCCGGACGCTGCGGACGGCGACGACGTACTCGGACAACTCGGTCTACGCGCAGCTCGGCGTCAAGGTGGGCACCCCACGGGTGGCGAAGCTCGCGCGCCGGCTGGGCATCCGCACGCCCGTCTCGCGCAACTTCGCGATGACGCTCGGCGGGTTGCGCGAGGGCGTCACGCCGCTCGACATGGCCCACGCCTACCAGACGTTCGCCCGCGGTGGCCGGTTCACCTACGGCACCATGAGCCCCGGCGCGGTGGATCGCAAGCAGCTCGGCCTGCCCGTACCAGGTCCTGTCGGCATCGACACGATCGGGAAGCCGGAGGACGGCGGGCTCAAACCGGTGGCGCTGCCCAACGGCGAGCCGGCCGAGAACGAGCCGGTGGACTGGCCCGTGCTCAAGTCCTCGGTCGCGAGTGACGTCTCCGCCATGCTCTCCTCGGTGGTCACCCAGGGCACTGCGGTGCGCGCGCAGATCCCCGACGCGTTCGTGGCGGGCAAGACGGGCACGACGGAGAACTACGGCGACGCGTGGTTCGTCGGCTGGACGAATGAGCTGACCGTGGCGGTCTGGGTCGGCTATCCCGACGAGCTGCGCCCGATGCAGACGGAGTTCAGCGGCCAGCCCGTCGCCGGTGGAACGTATCCGGCGGCGATCTGGAAGGCGTTCGTCGAGCAGGCCAGGACGTACGAGGACTACAACAAGGACGATGAGGACGACGAGCCGGTGCCGGGCGCGCCCGAGGGGCCCGAGACCCCCGGCACGACGCCGCCGGCGGTGGCTGCCCCGGCGCCCGAGGGCGCCGCGCCGAGCGGTGACGGCGGGGGGACCGACCCTGAGCCGGCGCCCGCGGAGCCGGCGCCCGCGGAGCCGGCGCCCGCGGAGCCGGCGCCCGCGGAGCCGGCGCCGGAGGCCGAGCCGGCACCGCCGCCCGCCGAGCAGCAGGCACCGCCCAGCGACGCCGGCGGCGTGGCGCCTGAGTAAGGGTCCACGTCAACTGCGCCATCAAGGGAGATGGATTGAAGGGTTGGTGGCGAGTGACTTGCACGTTGACCCCAATATCTGGGGTCAACGTGCAAGTCGCACGGATCCCTTCCCCGAACGGGCCCTCTTCCTCAATGGGCAGTTGACTTTGAACCCGGGCCCAGCCCGCGCGGCCACGGGCGCGACACGCACCTCGAGGCCACCGCGCAAAAGCGCCACTCCAGCTCGGGCGCCTTGGTGATCCCGATGCGGGTCCCGGCCACCACCTGCGGGGGTCCCTCCCATCCCGCCGGCCGCGGCCCGAGCCGGATCGGGCCGCTGACGACGTCCGTCTCGTTGAGGTCCAGCCCGATCGCGAGCGCCTGGGTGAGCTTTCCCGGTCCGGAGCAGAGCTGGTCGGTGGCGGGCAGCCCGCGGCGCTCGCGCATGGTGTCGACGCCGGCGGTCGGCTCGAGCGCGCGGATCAGCACCGCGGCGCCGATCCCCTCGGGCTCGCAGACCACGTTGAGGAGCGCGTGGATGCCGTAGGAGCGGTACACGTACGCCGTCCCGGGCGCGCGGAACAGCACATGAGTCCGCGCGGTCACGCCGATGTGGGCGTGGCAGGCCGGCTCGGACTGGTGGTAGGCCTCCGTCTCCACGATCACTCCCGCGGTTCGCCCGTGCGCCAGCGTGCAGCCCACGAGGTCGCGCGCCACGTCGAGCACCGGCCGGGCGTAGAACTCGGCCGGCAGCGCCACTAGCGGAGCGGCGACTGGGCCTCCGGCCGGTGCAAGGCGGGCTGGCCCTCGAGCTCGGCGCGCGCGTGGCTGAGCTGCTCCCGCACCCGCGCGAGCGAGGTGCCGCCCTCCGACACCTTGGACTCCAGCCAGGATCGCTGCGCGAGCACCGCGTAGAACTCCTCGTCGAGCGCCTCGGAGTGGCGAGCGAGGTCCTCCCGCGACAGATCCGAGAGCCGGCGCCCCGCGGCGAGCGCCTCGCGCACGATCCCGGCCACGATGCCGTGTGACTGGCGGAACGGGACGCCGCGCCGGACGAGCAGATCGGCGATGTCGGTCGCCGCGGTCAGCTCGTCGGCGGCCGCCGCGGCAAGCCGCTCGCGATCGAAGGCGATCCCCTCGAGCATCCCGGCCGCCGCCTGCAGGCACAGGTCGAGCGTGTCGACCGCGTCGAACAGATGCTCCTTGTCCTCCTGCATGTCCTTGTTGTAGGTCAGCGGAAGGCCGTGCATCACGCCGTGCAGCGCCGCGAGCCGCGCGGCCACCCGCGGCGCCTTGCCACGGAGCAGCTCGGCCGCGTCCGGGTTCTTCTTCTGCGGCATGATCGAGGAGCCCGACGCCCACGCGTCCGACAGGAGGCAGAAGCCGAACTCCTGCGAGGACCAGAGCACGATCTCGGCACCCAGTCGCGAGAGGTGCGTGGCGCAGGTCGCGGCGGCGGCTAGGCAGTCGAGCACGAAGTCGCGGTTGGAGACGGCGTCGATCGAGTTGGGCGCCACGGCGGTGAACCCGAGCTCGCGCGCAACCAGGCCGCGGTCGGTCGGGAAGTTGACCCCCGCCAGCGCGCCCGCCCCGAGCGGCAGCTCCAAGGTCGAGCCGAGCACGAACTCGAAGCGCCGGGCGTCGCGCCGGAACATCCAGAAGTAGGCGAGCAAGTGGTGCGAGAGGTACACCGGCTGCGCGCGTTGGAGATGGGTGTAGCCGGGCATCGCCCAGTCCTCGTGGCGCTCGGCGAGTTGCACGAGCACGCTTTGCAGGTGCTGGAGCTTCTCGAGCGTCTGCAGCGCGTGCGCGCGTGTGAACATCGCCATGTCGGTGGCGACCTGGTCGTTGCGCGACCGCGCGGTGTGCAGCTTGCCGCCGACGGGGCCGACGATCTCCGTCAGCCGCCGCTCGATCGCCATGTGGATGTCCTCGTCGCCGGGGTCGAACGGGAACGTGCCGCCGCCGAGCTCGGCTTCCACGCGCTCGAGCCCGCCGAGCAGCGCGTCGCGGTCGCCATCGGAGATGATCCCCACTGCCGCGAGCATGGTCGCGTGGGCGCGTGACTGCTCGACGTCGTAGGGTCCGAGGCGCCAATCGAAGCCGATCGAGGCGTTCAACTGGCGGAAGATCGGGTGCTGAGGCTCCCCGAAGCGCGACACACCGGCATCATGCCTGCAATGCAGGTCGTCGTGCGCGCCGCCCGTCCAGACGATGCCGCGGACGGCCTCCTCTACGTCTCCGCGGCCCCGTACTACGCCGCGTACGCCGGGGGAGCCGAACGTGCCCGACGATTGCTGCGGGCGCTCTACCCCCGCGGCGGGCACACCGCGAGCTGGGAGGTCTGCCGGGTGGCGGAGGCGAGCTCGCAAGTGGTCGGGGTGCTCGCCGCCTTCCCGACCGACGCCGGGGACGAGCTGGCGCGCCGCTTCGTCCGGCTCACGCTCGCGCATTCGTCGCCGTGGCGCATTCCCGGGCTGTTTCGCCACCTCCGCGCCACCGCCGCCGTCTCCCCCCACCCACCAGCGGGGATGCTCTATGTCGACGCGCTGGCCACTGATCCCGCGCACCGCCGGCGCGGCGTCGCACGAGCCCTGCTCGCCGAGGCGGACCGGATGGCGGCCCAGGCCGGGCTGGACGGCGTGGCGCTCGACACCGGAATCGAGAACGGCGCCGCCCGGGGGCTGTACGAGCGCAGCGGCTTCGCGTCGCGCGGGTTGCGCCCGGCGCCTGACGAGCGCACGGCCCGCGCCGTCGGTGGCTCGGGCTTCGTCGGCTACGTCAAGTTGCGATGACCTCAGCCAGCGCCTGCGCGACGCGCGCGACCTCGTCCTCCGTCATCTGGGGAAAGAACGGAAGCGCCAGCGAGGCGCCGGCCACCCGCTCGCAGACAGGGAACTCGCCCTCGCGATGCCCGAAGCGCTCGCGGTAGAACGACATCAGGTGGATGGCGGGCAGGTAGGGCTTGGACTGCACGCCGAGCGCGCGCAGGGCGAGCATGGTGTGATTCCGGTCGACGTCCGGCGGAAGTCCGACGACGAACACGAACCAGCTTCTCGTATTGCCCCGAGCGTCGGCGCACGGCAGCGCGACGCCTCGCTCGGCCACCAGGCCGGCGAGCGCCTCCGCGTACCAGCCGGCGACTCGCGCCCGGGCGGCCAGCATGTCGTCGAGCCGCTCGAGTTGGGCGCTGCCGAGCGCGCACGCGATGTCCGACAGCCGGTAGTTGAAGCCCAGTCGGTCGTGGTCGAGCCAGCCCATGTCGGGCGCGCGTCCCTGGTTGCGCTCGGCGTCGATGCGCTCCTTGTGCCCGGCCGAGCCGAGCGTGATCATTCCCCCCTCGCCCGTGGTGATCTGCTTGTTGGCGTAGAACCCGAAGATGGTCGGATGGCCGCGCCCGCCCACCGGGGTGCCGTCCGCGTAGCGGGCGCCCAGCGCCTGCGCCGCGTCCTCCACGATCGGGAGCTCACGGCGCTCGAAGGCGGGCATGTCGGCCGGGTAGCCGAAGATGTGGACCGGCAGCAGCGCGCTGGTGCGCGGCGTGATCGCGGCGGCGGCCGCCTCCGGATCGAGGTTCAGCGTGACCGGGTCGATGTCCGCGAACACCGGCGTCGCGCCCTCGTAGACCACCGCGTTGGCGGTGGCGACGAACGAGAACGGCGTCGTGACGACCTCGTCGTCCGTGCAGACGCCGACGGCCCGGAGCGCCAGATGCAAGCCGGTGGTGCCCGAAGAGACCGCGCACGCGTGGTGGGCGCCCACGCGCGCGGCGAAGGCGGCCTCGAACGCCGGGACACGGGGGCCGAGCGAGAGGTGGCCGGAGCGCAGGACCTCCAGCACCGCCTGCTCCTCGGCCTCCCCGATCACCGGCTTGGCGAGCGGGATCACGCGCGCTCGTGCCCGCGGCCCAACGTCTTTGGGGACCTCACGAGGCGGGCAATCTCGCGGCGCCCCGCTCGTGGTGCACGCGGCCGGGCAGCATGCCGGCCTCCAGCGAGTCGACGAGGGCATCCCAGCTCGCCTCGATCACGTTCTCCGACACGCCGATGGCGCCCCACGTGTCCGTTCCGTCGGACGCGTCGAGCAACACGCGGGTCACCGCTCCGGTCGCCTTGCGCTCGTCGAGGATCCGGACCTTGTAGTTGACGAGCCGGACGTCGGCCAGGTGCGGATAGGTCTCGACGATGGCGGCGCGCAGGGCGGCGTCGAGCGCGTGGACCGGGCCGTTGCCCTCCGCGGTGCGGACGTAGCGGTCACCTTCTACCCAGATCTTGATCGTCGCCTCGGTCTGCACGCGGCCGTCCTCGCGCTTCTCGGCGATCACGCGCCAGGACTCCAGCCGGAACAGCGGCTGATACTCGCCGGTCTCGCGCCGGATCAGCAGGTCGAAGGAGCCGTCGGCGGCCTCGAAGTGAAAGCCTGCGTGCTCGAGCTGCTTGACGCGCTCGACCACCCGTGCGGCGGCCGCCGGCTGGAGGTCCACGCCGGTGAGCTCCGCCCGCTGAAGCACGGTTCCTTTGCCGCTCAACTCGGAGATGAGCACGTCGCGCGAGTTGCCCACCGCCGCCGGATCGATGTGCTCGAACGTCGCGGGATCGGCGGCGACGCCGGCCACGTGCATGCCGCCCTTGTGCGCGAAGGCGTTGACGCCGACGTACGGGCGGTTCGGGTCGGGAACGAAGTTGAGCAGCTCGTCGAGGTAGTGCGAGGCCTCCGTGAGCCCGCTCAGCTCGGGCACGCATTCGCAGCCCATCTTCAGCTGGAGGTTCGGGATGATCGACACGAGGTTCGCGTTGCCGCAGCGCTCGCCGTAGCCGTTCATCGTTCCCTGGACCATGCGGGCGCCGGCGCGCACCGCGGCCAGCGAGTTGGCCACGCCGCACTCCGCGTCGTTGTGGCAGTGGATTCCGACCGGCGTGTCCCCCAGGGCCGCCACGACGGCGGCGGTGGCCGCCTCGACCTCGTGGGGCAGCGACGCGCCGTTGGTGTCGCACAGCGTCACCCATGCGGCCCCCGCCTCGGCGGCGGCGCGGGCGCAGCGCAGCGCGTACGCGGAGTCGTCGCGCCAGGCGTCGAAGAAGTGCTCGCCGTCGTAGACGACGGTCTTGCCCTCACCGGCGAGGAAGGCGACGGACTCCTCGATCATGCGCAGGTTCTCGTCGCGGTCGACGCGCACCACCTTCTCCAGGTGCAGGTTCCACGTCTTGCCCACCAGCGTGCAGACCGGCGCGAAGGAGTCGGCAAGCAGGCGCAGCGCCTCGTCTGCCTCGGCGGGCACGCCGCGCCGGCGCGTCATCCCGAACGCCGCGATCTCCGCGTTCCGGAACGTCTCGCGCGCCAGCAGGCCGAACAGCTCGGCCTCCTTGGGATTGGCGGCCGGGAAGCCCGCCTCCACCAGCCCGATGCCCAGCTCGTCGAGCACGTGCGCGACGCGGAGCTTCTCTCCTGCCGACAGCGACATGCCCTCCCCCTGCATGCCGTCGCGCAGGGTGCAGTCGTAGACCGTGATCGGGCTCACGTCGCGCGCGCCGGCGCGGAGGGCGAAGCCCGGTGACCAGCGGAGCGAGGCAGAACGACGTCGAGCCACTCGGCATAGCGCTCGGAGCGGCCGTGCAGGGCGTCCTCGAACTCGCGCTGCACCGTGCGCGTGATCTCGCCCGGCCGGCCGGTGCCGACGGGGCGGTCGTCGATCTCACGCAGCGGCGTCAGCTCCGCCGCCGTGCCGGTCATGAAGATCTCGTCGGACAGGTAGAGCTCGGACCGCGCGATGTCGCGCTCGACCACCTCGTAGCCGAGGTCGCGCGCGATCGTGATGACCGAGGCGCGGTTGATCCCGCCGAGGATGTCAGCGCTGAACCCCGGGGTGGAGATGACGCCGTCGCGCACGAAGAACAGGTTCTCTCCCGAGCCCTCGCACACCATCCCGCGTGAATCGAGCAGGATCGCCTCCTCGTAGCCGGCCTTGGACACCTCGATCTTCGCCAGCACCGAGTTCACGTACTGGCCCGTCGCCTTGGCGGCTGGGATCACGGCGTCGGAGGAGATGCGCCGGAAGGACGCGACCTTGCCGCGCACGCCTTCCCGCTTGCCCTCGTCGCCGAGGTAGGCGCCCCACTCCCAGACGGCGATGGTGACGTCGACGGGGCAGTCGAGCGGGAACAGTCCCATCGGGCCGGCGCCGCGGAAGACGAGCGGGCGGATGTAGCAGGACGTCAGGCCGTTGCGCGCGATCGTCTCGTGGGTCGCCGCGCGCAGCTCCTCGCGCGTGTACGGGATGTCCATCAGGTACATGCCGGCCGAGCGGTACAGCCGCTCGATGTGGTCGGCGTGGCGGAAGATCGCCGTGCCGCGCGGCGTGTCGTACGCGCGGATCCCCTCGAAGACGCCCGTGCCGTAGTGCAGGGCGTGGGTGAGCACGTGGACCTTCGCGTCCTCCCAGGCGACGAGCTCCCCGTTCATCCAGATGAGGTCCGCTTGGTTCACGCTCGCAGCTCTCCCAACACCGCGTCGATCGCCTCGGCGGTGCTCGCGCTTCCGCCCAGGTCCACGGTCCGCAAACCGCGGGCCAGAGCCCGGTCGACCGCCGATTCTAGGGCAGCCGCCTCGGCTTCCAGGGCGAATCCGTGCCGGAGCATCAGCGCGGCGGAGAGGATCATCGCCAGCGGGTTGGCGATGCCCTTGCCGGCGATGTCGGGCGCCGACCCGTGCACCGGCTCGAACAGGCCGGGCCCACCGTCCCCCAGGCTGGCGCTGGGCAGCATCCCCAGCGAGCCCGTGAGCATGGCCGCCTCGTCGGAGAGGATGTCGCCGAACATGTTGTCCGCGAGGATCACGTCGAAGTGGCGCGGGGCGGCGATCAGCTTCATCGCCGCCGAATCCACGAGCTGGTGCTCGAGCTCGATGTTGGGGAACTCCTGCGCGTGCACGCGCATGACGACCTCGCGCCACAGCCGGCCGGTCTCGAGCACGTTCATCTTGTCGACGGACGTCACCCGCGTGCGCGCCGCCCGGAACGCGACGCGCGCGATCCGCTCGATCTCCGCCGTCGTGTACTCGCACAGGTCAGACGCGTAGTCGTCAGTGCGGGTCTTCGCGCCGAAGTAGATCCCGCCGGTGAGCTCGCGCACCACGAGCATGTCCGTTCCCTCGATCCGCTCGCGCTTGAGTGGGCTCGCGTCGTAGAGCGCGGGCAGCGGACGTACGGGGCGCAGGTTCGCATAGAGCCCGAGCGCCTTGCGCAGTCCGAGCAGCCCCTGCTCCGGCCGCGGCTCGTTCGGGTCGGTCGAGCCCCACCGTGGACCGCCGACGGCGGCGAGGAGCACGGCGCCAGCCGCCCGGCATGCCCCGATCGTCTCGTCGGTGAGCGCGGTGCCGTCCTCGTCGATCGACGCGCCGCCGAACGGGCGCTCGTCGTAGGTGAAGGAGCCGACGGCATCCAGAGCGCGCGTGGCGGCGGCGAGGATCTCGGGGCCGATGCCGTCCCCGGGCAGGGTGACGATGTGGTGAGAGGCCATCCGGCGGGCAGCCTAGTGCCCCGTCAGCGCGCGGTCCCGGCCGGCGGGAGCTGCCCGAGCTCGTGCAGGCGCGTCGCGACCACCCGCTCCCCGGCGGCCGCGCTCGCCGTGTAGCCGGTCACCGCGGCCAGGAAGCGGTCGCTGGGAAGCGACGCGAGCCCCAACGGTCTCGCCGGCGCCGCCCGGACGCTCGCGGTGCGCACGCACTCCCGCAGCAGGGCGATCTCGCCGAAGCACTCGCCACGCCCCAGTGTCTGGATCGTCAGCGCACCGCGCCGAACCTCCGCACGGCCGTCCTCGACGACGTAGACGCGGTCCCCGGTGTCGCCTTCCTCGAACACGGCCGTGCCGCCGGCGACCACCGAGTGCTCGAGCGCGGCGGCGAGCTGCTCGATCGTCGCCTGCGGCAGCGGGCGGAACATCGGCACCATCTGCAGCAGCCGGATGTCGCCGTCGCGCACCAGCATCCGGCTGTCGAGCCGCTGCAGTGCCGGCCACGCCGCGATGACGGCGGCGGGACCGAGGAGACCGAGCACGACAAGCGCTCCGCGGATCCCCAGGAGCTCGATCACGAACGGCGCGACCGCCGCACCGGCGGCGACGCCGAGCGTGAGGATCGCCTCGAAGCCGGCGAACACGCGCGCCATCACCGCCTCGTCCACGAGCCGGGCCGGAAGCGTGAACGCGCCGACGTCGACCAGCGCGTTCCCGATCCCCACGGCGGCCAGCAGGACGATCACGAGTGCCTCGTCCGGGACGGCGCCGATCCCGGCGAGCGGCAGGCCCCACAGCGTGACGCCGACACCGAGCCACAGCGCCAGCCGGCCGTGCCCCACGAACAGCAGCGCCAGCACCGAGCCGAGCACCGCCCCGGCGCCGAGGGCGGCGTTGAGGATCCCGACGCCCGGCTCGCCGGTGCCCAGCAGCTCGATGGCGACGACGACGGACAGGACGCTGAGGCTGCCCCGCGTGAAGGTCTGCGCGGTCGTCAACCCGGTGATGAGGAGGAGCCTGCGATCGGCGGCGATCGCACGCACTCCGTCGAGCGCGCCCCGGGCGGCGATCGGTGCGCCGCGCATCCGCGGAGGCGCCTCGTACGGGAGCGCCACGACCAGCAGGCCCGCGAGCAGCGAGGCAGCGGCACATGCCGCGAACGACCCTGCGGCTCCGCTGACTCCCAGCAGGACGGCGGCGGCGAGCGGTCCGGTGAGGGTCGCCAGTGAGTCGAGCAGGCCGCGCACCAGGTTCGCGCTCGTCAGTTCCTGCGGGCTCGTGCAGAGCGCGGGCAGCAGCGCGGAGTGGGCGGGCCGGAAGAGCGTCTGCACGATCGTGGCGAGCACGACCAGGCCGTAGACGGCCGCCAGCGGCCCGTCGAGTGCCAGCACCGCCGCGGCGGCGCCGAGCGCGACCGCTCGGATCACGCCGACCCCTGCGAGCACGCGCTCACGACGGATCGCGTCGGCGACCGTGGCCGCGAACGGCGCGAGCAGCGCCGCCGGGACCATCCGCAGCGCCGTCACCAGGCCGACTGCCGCAGCGCCGCCGTCACGGAACGCGACCACCCCGAGCGTCACCATGACCGCCCATTCCCCCGCCCACATCAGCCCGAAGGAGAGCTGAGCCCGTCGCAGCGTCGGGCTCCGGACGGTCAGGACGAACGCGCGCCCCGAGTCACCGAGCGCGGGCAGCCGGCCGAGCATGCCCCGGACTATCCCAGGCGCGCGCGTGCCTGAGAAGGCGACGCCGGCTCGGCTCGCTCAGAGCTCCGTCGTCACCGGCCCGCTGCGCTCGCGCTCGGCCTCGTACGCGGCGATCGCTTCGGCCTGCATGAGCGTCAGCGCGATGTCGTCGAGCCCCTCCAGCAGGCGCCGACGGCGCTCCGGTTCCAGCGTGAACGGCACTACGCGACCGTCGAATCGGACTTCGAGCGCCTCGAGGTCGACTTGCGCCTCCCGTGCCGCCATCAGCGCACGCACCTCCGCCTCCGGCAGGACGACCGGCAGGAGCCCGACCTTCGTGCAGTTCGAGAAGAAGATGTCGGCGAAGCTCGCAGACACGATCGCGCGGAAGCCGTAGTCCTGGAGGGCCCAGGGCGCGTGCTCGCGGCTCGAGCCGCAGCCGAAGTTGGGCCCCGCGGCCAGTATCGGGTTCGTCGGCAGGTCCCACCCCGGCTCCTTGGCCCAGTCGTAGAACAAGAACTCGCCGAACCCGGTCCGCTCGACGCGCTTGAGGAACTGCTTGGGAATGATCTGGTCCGTGTCGACGTCGGCGCGATCGAGCACGCTGACGGGACCGGAGATGACGCGAACGGGCTCCATCTCAGCCACCGCTCCAAGTGCGGATGTCGACGAAGTGGCCCTCGATGGCGGCGGCGGCGGCCATCTCCGGCGAGACGAGATGGGTGCGCCCGCCGCGGCCCTGGCGACCCTCGAAGTTGCGGTTCGACGTGGATGCGCAGCGCTCGCCGGGGCTCAGGATGTCCGGGTTCATGCCCAGGCACATGGAGCAGCCCGCCGTGCGCCAGTCGAAGCCGGCCGCGGTGAACACGCGATCCAGGCCCTCGGCCTCCGCCTGCGCGCGAACCTGCTCGGACCCCGGCACGACCATCGCGCGGACGTCCGGGCTGACCGTGTGGCCCTCGACGACGCGCGCGGCGGCGCGCAGGTCGCCGATGCGGGCGTTGGTGCAGGAGCCGATGAACACGCGGTCGAGCCGGACGTCCTGCATCTCGGTGCCCGGATCGAGCGCCATGTAGCGCAGGGCGCGCTCGTCGCTCTCAGTGGCCGGCTCGGGCACCCGCTCGCCGACGCCGACGACCTGCGCGGGCGTCGTGCCCCAGGTCACCAGCGGCGAGAGCGCTCCGGCGTCGACGACGAGCTCGCGGTCGAACGCCGCGCCCTCGTCGGTGCGCAGGGCGCGCCACCGCTCGACGGCCGCGGCAAGGTCGACCGGCGCGGCGGGGCGGCCGTCGAGCCAGGCGAACGTCGTCTCGTCGGGCGCGATCATCCCCGCCCGGCCGCCGCCCTCGATCGTCATGTTGCACACGGTCATGCGCCCCTCCATGGAGAGCGCCTCGATGGCCGGACCGGCGTACTCCACGACGTGGCCGGCGGCGCCATCCGTGCCCATCTGACCGATCGTGCCGAGGATCAGGTCCTTGGCCGTGACGCCGTGCGCGAGGCTGCCCGTGTAGCGGATGCGCATCGAGCGCGGCTTGGGCTGGGCGAGCGTCTGGGTGGCGAGCACGTGCTCGACCTCGGACGTCCCGATCCCGAACGCCAGCGCGCCGAAAGCGCCGTGCGTGGCGGTGTGCGAGTCGCCGCAGACGATCGTCATCCCTGGCTGGGTGACGCCCAGCTCCGGTCCGATGATGTGCACGATCCCCTGGCGCTGGGAGCCGAGCGAGTAGAGCGGAACGCCGAACTCCGCGCAGTTGCGCTCCAGGGTCTCGACCTGCACGCGGGAGAGGACGTCGTGGATCTGAGCGGCGGTCTGGGTCCCGTCGGTCGGAACGTTGTGGTCGGCGGTGGCGAGCGTGCGATCGGGCCGGCGCACGCCGCGGCCGGCCAGTCGCAGGCCGTCGAACGCCTGCGGACTGGTGACCTCGTGGACGAGGTGCAAATCGATGTAGACCAGGTCGGGCGCCACCTCGTGGTCGGCCCAGATCTTGGCGAACAGGGTGGTAGGGGCGCTCATGAGCGACGCAGTCCCGCCGACACGATGGCCAGCAGGACCGCCTCCTCCTTTCCGTGGTTCTCGAATCGATGCGGCAGGTCGGCGTCGAAGGTCACGCAGTCACCCGGCCCGAGCGCGTGCTCGACGCCGTCGATCGCCAGGCGCAGCGCGCCGCGCTCGACCACCGCCGTCTCGCGCGCTCCGGCCTCGTGCATAGGCGGGTCTCCGGGACCGCCGGTGCTCGCGCCGGACGCGAGCCGGTGGCGGGAGACCTCGGCGCGCTGGCCCGGCAGCGGCGGCGTGAGAACCTCGTAGCGGTGCCCGCCCGCTCCGCCCGCGCGGCGCTCCGCGGGACGCACGATGCTCACCGAGCCCGCCTCGTCCAGGCGCAGGAGCTGCGAGAGCCGCAAGTCCAGTCCGGCCGCGATGCGGGTAGCCACCTGCAGCGTCGGGCTGGTCTCCCCCCGCTCGACCTGCGAGAGCATCGGCGCCGACACGCCCGAGCGCTCGGCGAGCTCGCGCAGCGAGAGGCTTCCAGCTTCGCGCAATGCCTTGACCCGCGGGCCGACCGCGACGATGGCGGGGTTTGACATACGCGCGTACGTTATCACGTACAGTCTGTCACACTCGTCCGTCTGCGCACGCGGGTCGCCGGCGTCTACAACGGGCATCGAGGGGAAGGGTTCGAGGCGGGAGCCTCCCCGGCAGTGTGATTGTCACTAGGGGTCAACTCGACAACCGCGACCCCGGCGGCGTGCGATTGTCGACTTCACTCCAACTATTGGGGTCAACTCGACAATCGCACGAGAACGCCGCCACCGATGCCAGGAAAGTCCCCTCACCACCGACACCACGACGCGATCGCGTCCTGGCGCTCGGCGACGAGGTCAGCGCCGGTGCGGCGCTGGGCGGCGCGGTGGCCATGGCGGCGGTCGGCGCCCAGCTCCGCGCGCGGCGTCTACGGCGTCGGCGTGAGCTCCGCCTCCCCGACTGCCGCCTCGGCCGCCGCGATCACCTTGCGTTCGGCGGCCGACAGTGCGCGGACGTAGGCCTGGGCGGCCGCCTCGATGATGTCGGTAGAGACGCCCTGGCCGGCGGCGGACTGGCCCGAGAGCTCGAGCACCACGCTGGCCTCGCCGAGCGCGTCCTGGCCGGCGGTGACCGCGTCGATGCGGAATTCGCGCAGCTTTGCCTCGCGCCGGGTCGCCGCGTTGATCGCGCGGAAGATCGCGTCGACGGGGCCGTCGCCGGTGAAGTCGCCGAGCACCTCCTCCCCCGCGGGTGTACGCACCGCGACGCGGGCGTGCGGCGGCCGGCGGTTGGAGACGTCGACGTCGAACCAGTCGAGCGTGTACGAGCGCAACTCGTCCCGGAGCTCGTCCGTGACGAGCGCCTCGAGGTCCATCGCGGTGACGTGCTTCTTGCGGTCCGCGATCTCCTTGAACCGCTTGAACGCGGTGTTGAGCGCCTGGCCGTCGACGTCGAGGCCCAGCTCCTGCAGCGCGCTCCTCAGCGCGTGGCGGCCGGAGTGCTTGCCGAGGACCAGGTCGTTGCCCTCCAGCCCGATCGTCGTCGCGTCCATGATCTCGTAGGTCGAGCGGTCCTTGAGCACGCCGTCCTGGTGGATGCCCGACTCGTGCGCGAACGCGTTGCGCCCCACGATCGCCTTGTTGGGCTGCACCGGGTAGCCCGTCAGGCGCGACACCATGCGGCTGGTGCGCGCGATCTCGCGCGTGTTCACGCCCGTCTCGAAGCCCAGGTCCGCCGCACGGGTGTGCAGCAGCATCACGATCTCCTCGAGCGACGCGTTGCCGGCGCGCTCGCCGATCCCGTTGATCGCGCACTCGACCTGGCGTGCGCCGGCTCGGATCCCGGCGAGCGAGTTCGCGACCGCCAGCCCGAGGTCGTCGTGGCAGTGGACCGAGAGGACGACGCCGCCCAGCGCCGGTACCAGCTCGTAGAGGCGACTCAGCAAGCCGGCATACTCGTCAGGCGTCGCGTAGCCGACGGTGTCGGGGATGTTGATCGTCGTCGCGCCCTCGTCGATGGCGAGCCGGATCACCTCGGCCGTGAAGTCGACGTCGGCGCGCGTGGCGTCCATCGGGGAGAACTCCACGTCCTCGACGAAGGACTTCGCGTGGGCGACGGCGGCCCGGGCCTGGCCCTGGACGTCCTCGCGCGTGGACTGGAGCTGATGCTCGATGTGGATGTCCGAGGTGGAGATGAACGTGTGGATCCGCGGTCGCTCCGCGTCGCGCACGGCCTCGGCGGCGCGCTCGATGTCGGCCGCATGAGCGCGCGCCAGGCCCGCGATGACCGGGCCGTGGACCTCCCGGGCGATGGCTCGGACGGCCTCGAAGTCGCCCGGTGAGGCGATCGGGAAGCCGGCCTCGATCACGTCGGCCCCGAGCCGCGCGAGCTGGTGGGCGATCTCGAGCTTCTCGGTCGCGTTCAGCGAGATCCCGGGCGACTGCTCGCCGTCGCGCAGGGTCGTGTCGAAGATGATGACCCGATTGGGGTCCATGGGTGCTCCTCCTTGTCAACCTCTTGTGCTTCTTCTCAGTGGGTTTGCGGCTTCGCGGCCGCCACGCGCTATTCCCCCCGAGGGGGGAGGAGAAGCAGGGTGAGGTCGAGGCGGAACGCCATCGGCTCCACACTATCGGCCGCTTTCCCAGTTGGCCAGAGGGTCCAGCCCTTTTGTCCGTACTGGACAGCCTCGCTGTGCGGTCTGTATGGTCCGGCCCTCATGGAGAGCGGGGTGACTCCTGACGTCGTGCTGCGCGGCGTCACGAAACGATTCGGGGATCTAATCGCGGTCGATGACATCGACCTCGAGGTGCATCCGGGCGAGTTCCTCGCCCTGCTGGGCCCGTCGGGCTGCGGCAAGACGACCACGCTGCGGATGATCGCCGGCTTCGACGAGCCGACAGAGGGTGAGATCGAGATCGACGGCCGCTCGGCCGTCGGCGTGCCGCCCAACAAGCGCAACGTCAACACGGTCTTCCAGCAGTACGCCCTCTTCCCGCACATGAGCGTGCTCGACAACGTCGCCTATGGCCTCAAGCAGCGCAAGGTGGGCAAGGAAGAGCGCTACAAGCAGGCGAACGAGGGGCTCGAGCTGGTCCGGTTGACCGGGCGCGAGCAGGCCAAGCCGGCGCAGCTCTCCGGCGGCCAGCAGCAGCGCGTCGCGCTCGCGCGCGCGCTGGTCATGAACCCGAAGGTGCTGCTGCTCGACGAGCCGCTCGGCGCGCTCGACCTCAAGCTGCGCAAGGCGATGCAGGTCGAGCTCAAGCGGATCCAGCGCGACGTCGGCATCACGTTCATCGTGGTGACGCACGACCAGGAGGAGGCGATGGCGATGGCCGACCGCATCGCCGTCATGGACGCGGGGCGCATCGACCAGCTCGCCCCGCCGTCGGAGATATACGACCGTCCCGCCACCCCGTTCGTGGCTGCCTTCATCGGCGACATGAACCACCTCGAGGGCACGCTCGAGCGCGACGGCGCCAACCTCGTGGCCGCCGTCGGCGACTTGCGCTTCGGGATCGGGCGCGTCGTGCGCGAGGCGAGCGTCGGCGACCGCGTGCGCCTGGGCGTGCGCCCCGAGGAGGTCCACGCCAACGTCCGCGGCGAGGGCGCTCCGGCGACCTGCCAGACCGCGATGGTCCTCGGCCATCACCTGCAGATCGTGGCCGTGCTGGACACGGGCGAGGAGATCGTCGCCATCCAGCGCCGCGCCGGCGACGAGCGGCTCGACGACGTCAGCGGCGGCGACAAGCTCTGGCTCGGCTGGAGCCCGACCGCGGCGCTGCTGCTCGGCCCCGCTGACAGCGCCCCCGACCCCCGCGTCGCCGAACCCGTCGAAGTACAGGCCTGAACGAAAGGAATCCACGCATGCCCGATTCACCCGACGAGCTGAACATCCTGGTCCCCGAGTCCGAGCGCGCCCGCGTCGAGCGGATGGTCACCCGGCGCCAGGCGCTGCTCGCCGGCGGTGGCGCCGCGGCCGCGGCATACCTCGCCGGTTGCGGCGGCTCCACCTCGAGCGACGGCGGTGGAAGCGGAGGCGGCGGAGCGGAGGAGTCCGCCGAAGCGAAGCCGCCCACCCCCGCCGACGGCACGGTCGAGCAGGGCGACCTGCTGATGGCTAACTGGGTCGACTACTCCGATCCGGTCAACTACAAGGCCTACACCAAGGAGTACGGCCCGAAGATCAAGATCTCCGGCTTCGGCTCCAACGACGAGATCCTGGCCAAGCTGCGCGCCGGCGGCGCGAAGTACGACGTCATCTCGCCGACGGGCTATGCCGTCAAGACGATGGCCGACCTAGGGCTGATCATGCCACTCACGCACGAGCTGATCCCGAACCTCAAGAACCTCTCGCCCGCGTTCACCAAGACGGACTACGACCCGGGCAACGAGTACTCCGTTGCCAAGGACTTCGGCGTCACCAGCTTCTACTGGCTCACGGACAAGGTGTCGGAGACGCCGGCCAGCATCAAGGACTGCTTCGACCTGCTCAAGACGCCGAAGTTCCAGGACGTGCGCGTCAACTTCCTCGAGGGCGGCACTCAGGTGATGGCGATGGCGCTCGCCGCGCTGGGCTACTCGATCAACTCCGAGGACGAGGCCGAGATCGAGGCGGCCAAGAACCTGCTCGTGGAGGTCAAGCCCGCCGTCGACACGATCAGCTCGACGTTCATCGAGCGCGCCCAGCGCGGCGACATCGACTTCGGCATGGGTTGGAACGGCGACATCCGTCGCGCGATCGAGTCGCTGGCCAAGAAGGATCGCGAGATGGTCTTCCTGATCCCCGAGGGCAACACGGAGTACTGGGTCGACAACTGGGTGATTCCCGCCGACGCCGAGCACCCCGTCGCCGCGCACAAGTGGATCGACTTCGTGCTCGACCCGGCGGCCGCCGGCAAGGAGATGAACTACCACCAGTACCCGGTGCCGGTCGAGGGCATCACGGGTGTGGAGGAGTCGCTCGCGAATGACCCGGTGATCAACATCCCGGACGAGAAGATCCAGGGCTACGAGTCCCAGCTCGAGACGGCGAAGGGCCTGCAGCAGCGCAACCGCGCCTACACGGAGTTCAAGGCCGCCTGACGATGGCGGTGGCCGAAGCCACCCGCGCGGCCGCCCCGGCGGCCGCGCCGCCGCGCGGCCGCGCGGTCGGTGCGCTCGCCGGACTGCTGCTGCTCGCAGCGGCGGTCGGGATCTACACCCAGATCGGGAACCTGGGCCTCGGCCTGGCCCCCAGCGTCGCCCTGTTGCTGATCGCGGTCCCGGTGTTCCTCGCGGCAGGCGCCGCGATTCGGCGCGCGACGCGCAGCGACAAGGTCGACCACACGGGCTACCCGTTTCAGCTCGCGTACCCGTCGCTGGCTTTCTACTGCGCCTTCTTCATCGTCCCGCTCGGCTTCCTCGTGCTGTTCGCGGTGGCCACGCCGGTCGGCTTCGGCGGGGTGGAGTACGGCTTCGACCTGTCCAACTTCGAGGCCGGACTGGACTCGCTCTACGTCGAGACCTTCCTGCGCACGCTGCGAACGGCCGCATTCGGGACGCTGCTGATCGTGCTCGTCGGCTATCCGCTGGCGTACTGGATCGCCCGCTACGCGCCCGCCAACCGGCGCGGCCTGTTCCTGGCGCTGATCATCGTGCCGTTCTGGACGTCGTTCCTGATCCGGACCTACTCGTTCCTGATCGTGCTCTCGCCCGAGTTCTTCCTCTCGGACTGGCTGCAGTCGCTACGGCTCACGAGCGCGCCGCTCGACGTCCTCTACACGACGACGGCGATCCAGGTCGGTCTCGTCTACAACTACCTGCCGCTGTTCGTGCTGCCGCTCTACGCGACGCTCGAGCGAATGGACTGGCGCCTCGTCGACGCGGCCACCGACCTCGGCGCGAGCCAGTGGGCGGCGTTCCGCCAGATCACGCTGCGGCTCACAGCGCCCGGACTGATCACCGGCACGCTGCTCGTCTTCATCCCGATGATGGGCGAGTACGTGATCCCGCTCGTGCTCGGCGGCGGGCGCGTGGACTTCATCGGGAACGTCATCCAGCGCCTGTTCCTCGAAGCCCAGGACTACGCGCTGGGCTCGGCCCTGGCGCTGCTGGTGATGGGCTCGCTGTCGTTCTTCGTCGCGCTCTACCTGTACCTGTCGACGCGCACCGAGCAGGAGTACGGTGGCTGAGCTGGGGCGCAGGCTCGGGGCGTTCGCCGGAGCGCTCTGCTTCGTGCTCGGCCTGGTGGCGGTCGTGGCGTTCCTGCTGGCGCTGGGCAGCGGCGAGATCTCCGGCCGCGGGCTCGTCGCGCTGGTCCTCGGCGTCGCGGCGATCGTCCTGGTCCCGCGCCTCGTGTCGATTCCCCGGCTGCTCGGCGGCTACAGCGCGCTCGTCTACGGATTCCTGTTCGCGCCAATCCTCGTCGTGGTCATCTTCGCGTTCAACGCCGGCGACAACGTCGCCTCCTTCGCCGGGTTCTCCACCAAGTGGTTCGCGCGCGCGCTGGAGGACGAGTCGATCACCTCGTCGATCACACGCTCGCTGCAGATCGCCGCCGCCTCGGCGGTGATCGCGACCGTGTTCGGCACGGCGGCGGCGCTCGCGCTCTCCCGGGTGAGCCGCCGGGTGCGCAATCCCTTCGACGTGCTCGTCTTCCTGACGCTCGTGGTCCCCGAGCTGGTGATCGCGGTCTCGGCGCTGATCTTCTTCGTCAACCTGGGCTTCGAGCTCGGGCTCGTGACGATGTTCATCGGCCACACGGTGTTCAACGCGTCGCTGGTGCTGCTCGTCGTGCGGTCCCGGTTCGTGTCGATGGGCTCCACGCTGCAGGAGGCGAGCATGGACCTCGGGGCCTCGGCGCTCGCCACCTTCCGCCAGGTGACGTTTCCGCGGCTGGCGCCCGCCATCGTGGCCGGGGCGATGCTGTCGTTCACCTTCTCCTTCGACGACGTGGTGATCTCCAACTTCACGGCGGGCGCGGGCAACGACACGTGGCCGCTGCGGATCCTGTCGGGCATCCGCTTCGGACTGCGACCCGACCTCAACGCGGCGGCGACGATGATGCTCGCCGTGACGCTGCTCGGCTTGGGCGGAGCGGCGGTGATCATGCGCCGGGCGGCACGCACCGACCCGGGGACGGGCGGTGGGTTCGGGCTGACGAGGGAGACGCGTGGCTGAGCGCCGGACCGCCGTCGCCTACGACGAGCGCTGCCTCCTGCACGTGCCACCGGGCGGGCTTCCGCCCGGGCGGCTGCCGGCGTGGGCCGCGGTGCCGCCGTTCGAGCGCCCCGAGCGGCTCGGCCTCACGCGGAGGGCGCTCGAGGGCAGTGGCGTGCTGGGGGCGGTCACCGAGCTCGAACCCAGGCTCGCGAGCGGGGACGAGCTGCGCCTTGTCCACACCGACGGGCACGTGCGCCGCGTGCTGGACGCCGCCGCACGGGCGGAGCTGACCGAGGTCGGCGCGGACGCCTGGAGCGGTCCGGGTACCCACGACGCCATGCTGCTCGCCGCGGGCGGCCCGCTGGTCGCCGTGAAGGCCGTGCTGGAAGGTGCGGTCGACAATGCGTTCGCCCTGTTGCGCCCGCCCGGCCATCACGCCGAGCGCGACGCCGCGATGGGCTTCTGCCTGTTCAACAACACCGCGCTGGCGGCGCGCTGGGCGCAGCGCGAGCAAGGCGTCGAGCGCGTGGCGATCATCGACTGGGACGTGCACCACGGCAACGGGACCGAGGACATCTTCCTCGACGACCCGTCCGTGCTCACGATCTCGCTGCACCAGGACGGCCTCTATCCCGCTGACCGGGGCGGCCTCGAGGACCGGGGCACGGGCGCCGGCATGGGCGTCAACGTCAACGTGCCGCTGCCGGCGGGCACGGGCGACGACGGGTACGCGCACGCCTTCGAGCGCGTGGTCGAGCCGGTCGTGCGGACGTTCGCGCCCGATCTGCTGCTGATCGCGGCCGGGCAGGACGCCTCGGCGACGGACCCGCTCGGGCGCATGTCGATCACCGTGCCCGGCTTCCGGGCGCTCGCCGACCGCGCGGTGGCGCTGGCAGAGGAGCTGTGCGACGGCCGTCTGGTGGCAGTGCTCGAGGGCGGCTACTCGCTGCTGCACCTGCCGCTGGCCAACCACGCGATCCTGGAGGGCCTGGCAGGGCTGCCGCCGACCTTCACCTCCGATCCGGTGGGCGTCGACGTGCCGGTGGCGCTGGGCGGCGGCGCGCGCGCCGCCGTCGCGGCCGCAGAGCGTGCCCACCTCGCCTGATGCTGCACGACGCGCACGGCTACTGGATCGCGAACGCCGGCAGCCCGGAGGTGCTGCCGGCCCTCGAGGGCGAGCACGGCGCCGACGTCGTGGTGGTCGGCGGCGGCTACACGGGCCTCTGGACCGCCTGGCACGTCCTGGCCGCTGAGCCGGACGCCGACGTCGTCGTCCTGGAGGGCAGGCGCTGCGGGCACGGGCCGAGCGGTCGCAACGGAGGCTTCGTCTCCAGCGTCGACCTGAGCCTGCCGTCGTTGCGCTCGGACTACGGGGACGCCGCCGCGCGGGACTGGGCGGCGGCGGCGCGCGAGACCGTAGACGCGGTGGGCGCCTGGTGCGAGGCCGAGGGCGTCGACGCCGCGTACCGCAGGGGCGGCGAGCTGTGCGTCTCCACCGCGCCCGCCCAGGACGGCGGCGTGGGTCACGACGCGGTCGACGGCCAGCGTGTTCTCGCCGTGAGTGCCGCGGAGGCCCGCGCGCGCTGCGCCTCGCCGGTGTTCCGCAGCGGCGTCTTCGTGCCGGCCGGCGCCACCGTCGATCCCGCCCGGCTCGCGTTCGGGTTGCGTGAGCGGCTGCTGGCGAAGGGGGCGCGCATCTTCGAGGGCAGCCGCGCGACCGGGATGCGGCCGGTTCCGGCCGGTGTCGCGGTCCAGACCGCGAGCGGCCGCGTCCGCGCCCGCACGGCGGTGCTGGCAGTGAACGCCTCGACCGGCATGCTCGCACCGCTGCGCAACCGGCTCACCGTCTCCTCCAGCCACATCGTGTGCACCGAGCCCGTGCCCGACGTGCTCGAAGAGCTCGGCTGGGACGGCGGCGAGGCGATCTCCGACGGGCGCGCGCTGCTGCATTACATGCGCACGACCCGCGACCATCGCATCGTGTTCGGCTGGGCGGGCGGGCGGATGGCGGCCGGGTCACGCCCCCGCGGGCGCATGGAGGTCGACCACCGGGTCGTCGCGCAGGTGAGAGCCGACCTCGTGCGCTTCTTTCCACAGCTCGAGGGCCGGCGGATGGCCCACGCCTGGGGTGGTCCGATCGATGTCTCCCCCACCCACCGGCCGGCGATCGTCGGGCTGCGCGGGCTGCCCGCATGGGTCGCGTTCGGATACACAGGCAATGGCGTCGCTCCGGCGCACCTGTTCGGGCGCACCCTCGCGGCCCTCTCGCTCGACCGGCGCGATGCGGTCACCCGGCTCCCGTTCGTGGACCCGCCGCCCCGGTCGGTCCCGCCCGAGCCGCTCCGGATCGCGGGCGCCGCCGTGATCCGCCGCGCGCTGATCCGCAAGGAGGCGGCGGAGGAGGCGGGCCGGCGAGCGGATCCGGTTTCAGCCGGCGTCGCCGCGCTGCCGGGACTGCTCGGCCTGCACATCGTGCGGTGATCCCGAAGGACGAGAGGCGTGCTGATCCTCGACGGGCTGGCTGCCGGTGAGGTCCTTGATTGCGGGCGTGGGCGTTGCGTGGGTCGGCGTCCGGTCCCCTCCCGGAGGCGAACGGCGGGGTGGGATGCCTCCGGTCGGGGATCGGCCGCCCCCCACGCCGGGGCGTTAGCGGCGGTTCGGGCGCCTGCTCGGTGGATGCTGCGGGGTGGGTCGCCTTCCGTGGCTGGCTCGCTCGGGCCGCCTCTGTGTGAGCGTCGCGACCGGGTCGCGATCGGGACGGCGGATCGCGATCCGGCCGCTCATGAGGGTTCGCCCCGGGATATGGTCGGGCGCGGCTGGGTGGGCTTGGCGCTTCGTGATCGTCGCTTGCGAGTTCACGCGAAAGCAGCACCGAGCGTGCACGGCGTTCCCAAGCGTAGCCTGCGTCGTGTGCGACGACACATCCGCTCAGGCTCCCCCTTTGAAGCGACCATCGGCTTCAGCCGCGCCGTCCGCGACGAGCGTCAGGTCTTCGTCTCAGCCACTGCGGCGATCTGGCCCGACGGCCACGTCGATCCCGACGCGGGCGTGCAAGCCCGGCGGTGCCTCGCCATCATCGAAGCGGCGCTCGGCGAGTCAGGTGCGACGCTTCGGGACGTCGTGCGAACCCGCGTGTTCCTCGTGGATGCGGCTCACGGCGCCGCTGTCGGTGAGGCCCATGGCGAAGCGTTCGGTGAGATCCGCCCAGCTTCGGGCTTCATCGTCGTCCAAGGGTTCCTGGATCCTCGGTGGCTGGTGGAGACCGAGGCAGACGCGATCGTCGGCAGCTGACGAACGCCGCCATCGAATCCCACCTCCGCCTTGAGGCTTGCTGTTTCGATTCGGGGGTCGGTGACGTCCGACGCCGAGGAGAAGGTCCCGACCGGCGGCGAGCTGACTCTCTTTGAGGCTGTCGGCCCGGTGGGCCTAACCCCGATCGTGCACGAAGCTCGCGGTGGTCGGTCGTGAAGGCCTGTGCGGGGTTTGTGGTGATGTCAGGTCATAGCCGACCGAGTAGCGGATCTGGCCGTCGCGGCACCAGTCCAGCAGTTCGTGGCAGGCCCCGGCGGAGTCGACGCGCAGCAGCAGGTCGATCGTCTCGATGTGCTCGACGGGAATCTGCTCAAGCGCATGCTCGGCGACAGCGATCTGGTCGGCAGCGGTGTTCGCGCCGGCGTTGCCCGCGCGCAGCTCGCCGGCCAGCGCCTCGTCGGTCTGATCGCCATAGGCGAGCATCGGGTGAAAGCCGAAGCCGCCCTTGAAGGTCCCCGCGGCGCCTTCCTTTCCGAATGTGCCGTCAGCAGCGTCGCGTCGAGGTCGACGTCCAACCGCGTGGGTGCCCCGGCCAGCTTCCAGGCGCGCGCCCGCGCGCGACCGTGAGCAGCCCGCAGCCGCTCGAGGCCGTCGGGGTCACGGGCGATCCGGTCGATCACCCGAAACGCCGTCGAGCTCGACGCGACCTCCCCAAACAGCGCCTGCTGATCGCCGAGCGCGCGCAGATCGGCCAGGCAGTCGCCGCCGTCGGCGAGCATCACCGCCAGGTCACGCACGACGCCGCCCATGTCGTGGCCGGATTGACGCGTCTTGAGGTCGCCAAGGCGCAGCGACAGCGCCCGCGTCAGCCCCGTCTTGTCGGCGACCTGGGCCAGCAGCGCGCTGCCCGCGTGCGACACCAAGCCCGCTCCGTCCGGCGTCACTTCTACGGTTATCCGGCGCCCATCGTGCGTCACCTTCAAGGTGATCCTCCCGAGTCGGTCCTTCAAGCCTCGACACCCAGAAGAATCCCTGCTCAGGCGGACGGTTCAGCGGCCCCGACCATCGGGGCCGCTGCTGCTTCATGCACAATTCGGGCTAACTTCCTTCTGTTGTGTCGCTCGTCGCCGGTCGGGGATGTCCGGCG
>Ga0136624_1000078_pt1 | contig 27622 bp, 28 predicted proteins | sample AntDrymUQ4692206_2_FD_104802 | JGI IMG/M metagenome (GOLD analysis project Ga0136624, IMG submission 104802) | Polar desert sand microbial communities from Dry Valleys, Antarctica - metaG UQ469 (22.06) | ecosystem: Environmental > Terrestrial > Soil > Desert | place: Antarctica: Dry Valley... | reverse complement strand
TTTGTCGCGCCCTCGGCGGCACGCAGCACGATCCGGGCCCGCAACGCCTGCTGCTGCGACACCGACGGCGTCCGCAACACCGTTCGCAACACCCGCGCCTCTTCCTCGGAAAGCGCGATCGCGGCTGCCGCCCGGGCCATACCCCGACCGTACCGCAACTCCCTTATGAATACAAGGGACTAACGGAACGCTGCACTAGCGCTCGCCGGGCTGCTTGTTCGGGTTCACCGACACCGGGATGTCGGGATCCAGCGCGGTGCGGATGATTCGCGTCTGCTCCATCGTGTGGGCCGCCGGGTAGCCCTCGCCCGGCGAGGCGCGCTCCGGCCGACCGACGTAGCCGAACTCGAGCGCGGCGGGCAGGATCTGCAGCAGGCGCGGCGACATGTGCGCGCGGGCGCCCATGTTGCGCGGCTCCTCCTGAACCCATAGCACCTCACGGAGATTCGGATAACGCGCGACCTCGTCCAGGATCTGGCGCTGCGGGAAGGGGTAGAGCAGCTCCACGCGGGAGATGGCGACCGTCTCGTTGTTCTGGCGCGTCGCGTGGCCCTTGAGGTCGTAGTAGATCTTGCCCGAGCAGAGGACGAGGCGCGTGACCTTCGCCTCGTCGATCCGCGGCTCGCTCAGCACCGGGAAGAAGCGCGAATCGGCCAGGTGCTCGATCCGCGACGTCGCCTGTGGCAGGCGCAGCAGCGACTTCGGAGTCATGATCGCCAGCGGGCGCTGCTTGGCCACGCGCGCTTGGCGCCGCAGCAGGTGGAAGTACTGCGCCGGCGTGGTGAGGTTCGCCACGCGGATGTTGCCCTCCGCTGCGAGCTGAAGGAAGCGCTCCATGCGGCCCGACGAGTGCTCCGGCCCCGACCCCTCGTACCCGTGCGGCAGCAGGAGCGTGAGCCGCGACGACTGTCCCCACTTCGACAGGGCGGAGACGATGAACTGGTCGATGATCACCTGCGCGGCGTTCACGAAGTCGCCGAACTGGGCCTCCCAGAGCACGAGCGTCTCGGGCGCCTCCATCGAGTAGCCGTACTCGTAGCCGAGGCACGCGACCTCCGAGAGCGGCGAGTTGTGCAGCTCCATCGGGGCCAGAGCGCCCGGCAGGCTCTGGATCGGGGAGATGCGCTGGCCGGTCTTGACGTCGTGCAGCACCAGGTGGCGCTGGGAGAAGGTCCCGCGCTCGGTGTCCTGGCCGGTGAGGCGGATCGGGGTCCCCTCGCTCAGGAGCGACGCATACGCCAGCGCCTCCGCCTGCGCCCAGTCGATCCCGCCCTCTGCACCGATCGTCTCCCGCCTGCGCTCGAGCTGCTTGGCGAGCTTGGGGTGGACGGTGAAGCCGTCGGGAACGCGCAGCAGATCCTGGTTCAGACCGGCCAGGCGCTCTGCCGGAACCGCCGTCGTGACCTCCGGGGATGGCGATCGGTCGAGCTCGTATCCGCCCGTGGGCTGGTCCTCGTCCGATGTCGCCAGCTCCGACTTGAGCTCGCGGTGGCGCCCGGCGAGGCTGTCCCAGATCTCCTGCCCGACGGTGTCGGCCTCCTCTTGGGTGACCACGCCGCCCTCGATCAGCCGGGCGGCGTAGAGCTCGCGCACGGCGGTCTTGGTCTTGATCTTGGCGGCCATGTCGGGCTGCGTGTACGCCGGCTCGTCGGCCTCGTTGTGGCCGAAGCGGCGGTAGCCGATCAGGTCGATCAGCACGTCGTGGCCGAACTCCTGGCGGAACGCGAACGCGAGCCGCACCGCGGCGACGCAGGCGGCGACGTCGTCGGCGTTGACGTGGATGATCGGCACGTCGAAGCCCTTGGCGAGGTCCGAGGCCCAGCGCGTGGAGCGGGAGTCGTCCGGGTCGGTGGTGAAGCCGACCTGGTTGTTCTGGATCAGGTGCAGCGCCCCGCCGACCGTGTACCCGTCCAGGCCCTGCAGGTTGAACGTCTCCGCCACGACGCCCTGGCCGGGGAAGGCGGCGTCGCCGTGCAGGATGATCGGAATCGCGGCGTTGTTGTCCAGGTGGGCGTGCGGGCCCTGGCGCGACGTCTGGAGGGCGCGCGTGGCGCCCTCCACCACCGGGCCGACGTACTCGAGGTGGCTCGGGTTGGACTCCAGCCGCACGATGATCGAGGATTCGTCCGGTAGCTGATACGTGCCCGCTGCCCCATGGTGGTACTTCACGTCGCCGGTGCCGCCTTGCGGGATCGTCGTGACCGCCTCGATCGAGGAGGCGCCCTCGAACTCGCGGAAGATGGTCTCGTATGCGCGTCCCAGGCAGTGCGCCAGAACGTTCAGTCGCCCACGGTGCGACATGCCGATGACCACCTCGCGCGCGCCGTTGGCGCCGGCGAGCTGGATCATCTCGTCGAGCATCGGAACCGTCATGTCCAGGCCCTCGATCGAGAACTGCTTCTGGCCCAGGTACGCCTTGTGCATGAAGCGCTCGAGCGAGTCGACCTGCGTCAGGCGGCGCAGCAGCGTGCGCTGCTCGTCGTTGGTGAGCGGCGTGCGGAACGCTCCCGATTCGATCTTCTCCCGCAGCCACGTGCGCTGGCGGTGCGACGCGATGTGCTCGATCTCGTACGCGATCGTGCCGCAGTACGTCTCCCGCAGGTGCGGCAGCGCGTCCGCCAGTGTCGCCCCCGGCACGTGTGTGCGCAGGATCTTCGCCGGGATGCGCCCCATCAGCTCGGGCGTCAGCCCGACCGTCTCGGGGTCCAGGGCGGGGTCGCCCTCGGGCTCGGAGGCGAGCGGGTCGAGCTTGGCGGCCAGATGGCCGTGCATCCGATGCGCCTTGAGCAACGAGGTGGCGGCCTGCACGGCTTGGAGCATCGCCTCTTCGGGGACGCCTCCCTCGCCGGCGGCCGGCTCCGGCTCGGCGTCGCGCTGCACCGCCGCGGCCGCGGCGGGCGCGGGCGACTGGGGCGCGGAGCCGAGCGGTGTTTCGAGGTCGGCGAAGACCTGCTCGTAGAAGCCGTGCTCACCCTGCAGGTAGGCCTCGACGACCTGCAGGAACTGGCCGGACTCAGCGCCCTGGATGACGCGATGGTCATACGTCGACGTCATCGTCATCACCTTGTCGGCGCCGATCATGGCACCGACGGCGGCAAGCCCCGGTGGATAGCCGATCGCGCCGGTGGCGATGATCGTTCCCTGCCCCCTCATCAGTCGCGGCACCGACGCGATCGTCCCGATGCCTCCCGGGTTGGTGAGCGAGACGTTGCCGCCCTGCAGGTCGTCGGCGGTGAGGCGGTTCTCGCGCGCCTTGGCGATCAGATCGCCGAACGCCTCGAGGAATTGCGCGAAGCTGAGCCGCCCGGCGTCTCGGATGATGGGCACCATCAGCGTGCGGCCGCTCCTGCCTCGGCCCGGGGCCTCGCCATCGGCTGACGCCTCGCCGCTTCGCTCGTTGCGCTCCACGTCGACGGCGATGCCGAGGTGGCATGCGCCGTCGTCGATCACGTGCGGCTTGCCGTCGACCTCCTCGAAGTGGCGGGCCATCACGGGCATCTGCTCGGTCGCCGCGCGCGCGATCGCGTACGCGATCACGTGCGTGAAGGAGACGCGGTGGCCGGCCTCCTTGAGCTGCTTGCGGCGCGCGTCGAGCGCAGTCACGGTGACGGTGCGGAACGACGTGGCGGTGGGCACGGACCGCGACTCGTCCATGTAGCGCGCGAGCATCGCTGAGGCGCCCTTGATGAGCGTCGCACCCGCGGGCCTGGAGGCGGCGGCCCGGCCGTTGTCGGAGTCGCTCCTCCCTCCGGGGGAGGCCGTCGCCTCGACGGCGGCGAGCACGTCCTCCTTGCCGATGCGCCCTTCGGGTCCTGTCCCGTGGACTGCGGCGAGGTCGATGCCGTGAGCGGCCGCCACGCGCTTGGCCACCGGGGTGATCCGGGAGCCCTCGGGCAGCTCGACCGTGTCCACGTCGCCTGCGGGTCGGGGCGCGCTGGTCGGCGCGGGAGCGGGCTGCCCGGCCTTGCGCGCACCGGCGCCCGCAGAGATGCGTCCGATCACCTGGCCGACCGTGACCGTCTCCCCGGCCTCGGCGAGGATCTCGGTGAGGGTACCGCTCGCGGGCGAGGGCACTTCGGCGTCGACCTTGTCCGTGGAGATCTCGACTATCGTCTCGTCAGCCTCGATCGCGTCGCCGGCCTGCCTGGTCCACTCGAGGACCACGCCTTCGGAGACCGACTCGCCCATCGCCGGCATGACGACGTCGACGGCCTCCGTCGCACCCTCGGGTTCGGCCGGCGCGCTCGCGGGAGCGGTCCCGTTGCCCGGGGCGATCTCGGCCAGCACGGTGCCGACGGCGATCGTGTCTCCCTCCGCCGCGTGCACCTTGACGACCGTGCCGGCTACGGGTGCGGGCACTTCGGCGTCGACCTTGTCCGTGGAGATCTCGACGATCGTCTCGTCTGCGGAGACGGAGTCTCCCTCCGCCTTGTGCCATTCCAGCACCGTGCCCTCGTTGACCGAGTCGCCCATTGCCGGCATGACGACTTCGACCGTCGTCGTGTTGATCGCCATTGGAACCGTCTCAGACCTTACCGCGTACGCGGAACGCTTCCGCGCCGCTCCTCCAACACGAACCCGGCGCTGCCCGCGAACGGACCAATCCCGCCGATGATCGCGACGGTCACGCCCAGCCAGAGCGGGATCACGCGCCGGCGCACCGCGTCGATCGCAAGCACCGACATGAGGATCCAGCCGACGCCGTGCCCCCATCCGAACACCATCTCGGCTGTCGCCATCCCCGGCAGGAGCCAGACGGCCAGGAGCGTGAGATAGATCGCCGAGTGCGTGAAGGAGAGGACCTTGAGCTGCTCGAAGGTCACCGGCCGTCCTCCAGGAGCGAGGCCATGCGGCGCAGATCCGGGTGCGCCTCGGCCGGCCACTCGCCCGGATCGGCCGGCCACCACGCGTGCGCGTCGTGCTCGGCCTCGCGCGTGACCTCTGCGCCGTTCGGCAGCCAGGCCTGGCCGATGAGCATCACCAGCCGGTTGGGCAGGCACACGAGCGCCTCGACCGTGAGCTGCTCGGGCACGACCGACCACTCCTCCTCGAGCTCGCGTCCCAGCGCCGTCACGGGATCCTCGCCCACCTCGACCGCGCCGCCGGCGCCCAGGGCCCAGCGACCGGCCCATGTCGCCACCCAGCCCGCGCGCCGGCCGGCCAGCCAGCGGCCGTCGCAGGAACGCACGGCGCACAGCACCGAAAGCGAGCCGAGTGCGTCCTCGCCAGCCAGTCGCAGCGCCCAGCGCATCGGCTGCAGCTCGACGGTCAGTCCGCCGCCGGCCGACTCGTACGCGGCCAGCCGGGCGGCCAGGCCGTCGTGCGAGGGGGAGCCGCGGCCGTGCAACTCGGCGATCGCCGAGTCGGCCTGCGCGGCGAGATCGGCGCCCGGCTCGAAGCGATCCTCCCGCCAGCGCGTCGCGACCTGGTCGGTCTGCCAGGGGCCGCGCGCGAGGATGCCGGGTGAGAAGGAGGACACTGCTCTGGGCGGGAGGGTAGCTCCGCCCGGCGGCCGGAACCACTTGCGCGCGTGCCCCGACTACTCTTCGACTTCGATGACGATCGACGCCTCCGCGAAGAACATGCAGGCCGTCTGCCGTGCCAGGGAGCAGCACGACACGAGCTGCCCGTGGAACGGCACCGGCACCGAGGTGCACATGAACTGGTTCGACATCGAGCGCATCGGCTGGGAGGAGGGCGACGTCATCTGCGGCTTGATCGTCGTGGGCGACGAGAAGGTCGCGACCGGCATGATGCGCGTCACGTGCGATGCCGAAGGCGCGGGCGGCGGGCGGACCGAGGAGGAGGAAGTCGAGACCGTCGAGGCGGTCGCAACGGAGCGTGAGCTCCAACCGGCCGGTCCAGCGCTCAACTGACGCGGCGTCAGGCGCGTGCCAGGTTCAGCCGTCCGGGGGGACGAGGGGAAGGAAGCCGAATGTCCGCCGTATCCACGAAGCTCGCGGCGCCGGACACGCTTGCACGCGGATCAGGCCTGCACGACGGTCAACTCGCGCCCGAACGCGCGCCGGAACACGTCGCCCTCCTGCTGTGCTCCCCAGCGGCTGACGGTCGCATCCGCCCGGCTCTGCAGGCGCAACTCGACTCGCCCGTTCTCGACCACCGGGCGCGCGTGGCGGACCGCCTGGTCGTGCGCGCGCTCGAGCTGCTCGGAGACGCGCAAGACGGCGGCGCAGCGGGCGAGCAGGTCCTCGTCGCCCTTGCGCGCCAGCGAGGCGAAGGCGCGCAGTCCCGGCTGGCCCTTGCGGTGGTAGCGGGCGGCCTGGCCGATCAGCGCCGTCTCGCGCGGGGAGAAGCCGGGGAGCCCGGCGTTGAGGATCAGATAGCGCGAGTGCTTGTGGTGGTCGTCGTAGTCGACCGCGGTGCCGACGTCGTGCAGCAACGCCGAGGCCCACAGCAGCTCGCGCTCCTCGGGCAGGCCGGGATGCACGCCGGCGTCGGCGAGCGCATCCCAGATCTCGAGCGCCAGGCGGGCGACGTGCGCAGTGTGGGCCGCGTCGGGATGAAACTGCGCAGCCAGGTTGCGCACGGATGCCTCGCGCACATCGGGCAGGAGCGGTGGATCGCTGCCGGCCAGCAGCTCCTCGAAGAACGCGCCCTCCCGCATGCCCGCCTCGGTCACCTCCAGGGCCTCGAACCCGCCGACCGCCATCACGCTCTGGACGACCACGGCGCCGGCGAGGATGAGGTCGCCGCGCTCGGGCTTGACGCCCGGCACGCGGCGCCGCTCGGCGTGCGTGAGGCCCGCGAGGCGGTCGACGAGGTCGTCGAGCGCGCTGCGCTCCAGGCAGAATCCCTGCACGCCGTGCGAGGGCAGCCCGGCCTCGAGCATCACGGCGGCCGCCAGGTTGCGCACGGTGCCGCCGATCCCGGCCAGGCGGCCGCCGGCTTCCGCCAGCCAGGGGGCGGAAGCGAGCTCGTCCGTGACGTGCTCGCGCAAGGCCTTGACGTGCTTGGGCTTCACGCGCTCGGCGGACAGGAAGCGCTCCGTGGTGACCACCGCCCCCAGCCGCCAGGACTCGGCTGCGCGCGCGCGGCGGTCCTCGACGCACGAGAGCTGCATCGAGCCGCCGCCGATGTCGAGTGCCACGCCGTCGGTCAACGTGGTCGAGTTGACCACGGCCAGATATCCGTAGCGCGCTTCCTGCTCACGCGAGAGCACCTCCACGTCCAGTCCCGACCGCTTGTGCGCGGCGCGCACGAACGCCTTGCGGTTGGACGCCTCGCGGATCGCCGAAGTCGCGAGCGGACGGATGCGCTCGATGCCCGTGGCGCGGCAGAAGTGGGCGAACAGCTCGATCGTCTCGAGCGCACGCTCCATCGGCTCGGGCTGGAGCGGCCCATCGGCCGCCTGCTGCTCGCCCACCCGCACCGGCTCGTAGATCTCGTCCGTGCGCTTCCACCAGTCACCGGCGTGGGTGAACACCACCAGCCGGAACGAGTTCGACCCGAGATCGATGACGGCGAGCCGACGCTCCATCCGGCGAACGGTATTGCCCGTGGCGGTCGGGGCGCTTCAGCCGCGCTCGATCAGCTCGATCCGGTAGCCGTCGGGATCGCGGACGAAGCAGATCCGAGAACCGCCCTCGCGCACCTGGTAGGGCGGCTTCTCCGGGTCGATGCCCTTCTGAGACAGGTTGGCCAGCGTCTCGTCGAGGTCGGGAACCGTCAGCGCGATGTGGTTGTAGCCGCTGCCGAGCTCGTAGGAGTCGACGCCGTGGTTGTAGGTCAGCTCGAGCCGGTCGGAGTCGCCGGGCAGGCCCATGAAGACGTTGATCGCCTCCTCGCGGATCGGCATGCGCCGGCGCTCCTCGAAGCCGAGCGCCTCGTAGAAGGCGACGGACCGATCGATGTCGCCGATCCGGTAGCAGGTGTGGATGAGCTCCATGGAACCGCAGGCTACCCAGTCGGACCACTAGCCTGCCGCACATGATCGTCGAACGCTCGATGCACCCCGACTGGCTGTCGAACACCTACCTGGTCGCGGCCGGGCCCGGTGGCGAGGGCTTCCTCGTCGACGCGGGCGGACCCATGCGGCCGCTGCTGGAGAAGGCCGAGGCGGAAGGGATCGACGTGACCCACGTCCTGCTGACCCACCACCATCACGACCACGTTGCCGAGCTGGCGGCGGTCACAGACCGCTTCCCGGACGCGCGGGTGCTGATCCACCCGGCCGAGCGGGAGCTGGTCGACGGGGCAACCGGCGAGCTCGAACCGGGCGACGAGCTGGCGATCGGCGGGCTCACCGTGCGGGCGCTCCACACACCCGGCCACACGCGCGGCATGCTCTCACTCGTCGTCGACGGCCAGGAGGTGTTCACGGGCGACACGCTGTTCAAGAACTCGGTCGGCGGAGTGCGTGCGCCCGGTCACACCACCTACGCCGACCTCAAGCGCTCGGTCATGGACGTGCTCTTGGCGCTCCCTCCCGGAACGACCATCCGGCCCGGGCACACCGAGCCGACGACCGTCGCCGCGGAGCTCGAGACCAACGCGTTCGTGCGCGTCTGGCGCGGCGTGGACGCCGAGGGGTCGGAGTCGTGCACGGCGATGGGGGAGCCCGCCACGCTCGTGCTGCTCGGCGACGACTACGATGGCGGGCACAAGGCGTGGGTGCGCTGGCCCGATGGAGCGGACGACATCGTTCCCGGCTCCCAGGTGCAGCGCGGCTGACCGCTCTCGCTAGCGTGGGAGGGCGTGGGCAGCGAGCAGCGCAACCAGGGCGGCCTCTCCGTCAAGACCCTCCTGATCGCCGGTGCGGCCAGCGCCGTCGCGGCGCTGGTCATCCCGATGATATGGCGGCCCGGCACCGTCTTCGCGGCCGCCATGACGCCGATCATCGTGGCTCTCGTCTCGGAGCTCCTGCGGCGGCCGGTCGAGACCGTGGGTTCGGTGCGGGTGCGCCGCACCGCCCGCGGCACGGCGATCCTAGATCCGCCGGACGGCCGGCCCGACGAGCCGTTCGACCCGCTCGCGCCGCCGCCGGCGGAAGACGTCGACGCACTTCCGGTGACGGTTGCCCCTCCGCGCGCCGTGCGCAAGCGGGGGCCGCTCACCGCCCGCCAGTGGAAGCTCGGGCTCGCCACGGGCCTCGTCGCCTTCGCGGCGGCCGCCGGGGTGGTCACCGCGTCCGAGCTGATCGCCGGCGACAAGGTCTCAGGCGGCGACGGGCGGACCACGTTCTTCGGCGGGCGCTCCGAGGCCCGGGAGAGCGGTGAGACGACCGGCCGGGAGGAGGAGCGCCAGGAGCGCCGATCGCCCGAGCCGACGCCCACGGCGACGCCGGAGCCGTCCCCGTCCCCGTCCCCGACTCCGACGCCGAGCCCGGAGCCCACCGCCACGCCACCGGCGCCTGCGGCGCCCCCGCCGGTGGATCCGACACCCGCGCCCTGACAGCATCGCGGACGATGGCCAAGGACCGGATACCCACCTCGCGCATCGCGCGGACCGTCCGCATCGCCCGGCTGGCCGCCGGCCAGGGGACGCGCCAGCTCGGCACGCAGGCGGCCAACCTGACCCGCAGCGACAAGGGCCGGCAGGTGGCGCTTGAGCGCCGCCACGTCGAGGCGGCCGAGCAGATCGTCACCGCGCTGGGGACGATGAAGGGCGCGGCGATGAAGATGGGCCAGGTGCTCTCGTTCCTCGACGTCGGGCTGGTGCCCGAGGAGTACCGCGAGGAGTTCCAGCGCAAGCTCGGCGAGCTGCGCGACGCGGCGCCCAAGGTGCGCTTCTCCGACATGCGCAAGGTGATCGAGTCAGAGCTGGGCGCCCCGCTCGGCGAGCTGTTCGGGACCTTCGAGGAGGAGCCCGTCGCCGCCGCTTCGATCGGCCAGGTCTACCGGGCGACGCTGCCCGACGGCCGCGAGGTCGCCGTCAAGGTGCAGTACCCGGGCGTCGCCCAGGCCGTGCGCGCCGACATCCAGAACCTCGGCATGATCCTGCGGGTGATGAAGCAGGTCGCCCCCGGGCTCGACGTCAAGGCGACGGCCGAAGAGGTCCGCAACCGCATCGGGGAGGAGCTCGACTACGAGCTCGAGGCTCAGCACCAGCGGTCGCTGGCGCGCATCTTCCGCGGGCATCCGTTCATCGTCGTCCCCGACGTGGTGACGAGCCTGTCGCGCGAGAAGGTGCTCGTCACCGGATTCGTGCGGGGGGCCGGCTTCGATGCGATCAAGGAGATGGACCAGGCGACGCGCGACCGGGTCGGCGAGGTCGTCTTCCGCTTCTTCATGGGCTGCATGTACCGCCATCACCAGTTCTCCGGCGACCCGCATCCCGGCAACTTCATGCTGATGGACGATGGGCGGGTCGCGTTCCTGGACTTCGGGCTGTTCAAGGTCATGCCCAAGGAGCTGATCGAGATCGAGCTCGAGTGCCAGCGCGCCGGGCACGAGGGCGACGGCGAGCGGCTCCATGAGATCTGGGCGGAGACCGGCTTCCTGCAGCACCCGGAGCGGTTCCGGCCCGACAAGCTGCTCGCCCAGTTCCGCGACGCGACCTGGTGGTACGTGCTCGACGAGGAGATCGAGCTCGAGCCCGAGATCGCGACTCAGGTCGTGATCGACATGTCCGACCCGCGCTCCCAGCACTTCGGCCAGATGCGCCACGAGACGCTTCCCGCCGACCACCTGTTCGGCCGCCGCGTGGAGATGCTCACGCTCGCGGTGCTCTCGCAACTGCGCTGCCGGGCTAACTTCCACCGCATCGCGCGCGAGTGGATGTACGGCGATCCCCCGGGAACCGAGCTCGGGCGCCAGGAGGCGGCCTTCTACGGCTGAGCCCGAGCGCGCTCAGACGGTCTGGATCTGCAGCAGGCTCGTCGTCCCGGGCCTTCCCGACGGCAGGCCCGCCGTGATGCCGACGCGCTCCCCGGGCTTGAGCCAGCCGAGCTCGACGACTCGCTCGGCGCTCGCCCGGATCAGCGTCTCGGTGATCTCGTGCCGCTGGATGGAGGCGGCCCTGACCCCCCACATCAGGCCGCAGCGGCGGACGGTCTCGCGGCCCGGAGAAAGCGCGAAGATCGGCACCGCCGGGCGGTGGGCGGAGATGAGCCGCGCCGAGCGTCCCGAGAGCGTCGGGCACACCAGCGCCGCGAGGCCCAGCTCGTGCGCCGCCCGGCACGCGGTGTAGGCGAGCGTGTAGGCGGGGTCACGGCGGTCACGGCGGACCCGTCGCTCGTTCCACTCGCGGTAGGGCGCGGTCTGCTCCGTGCGCTCGGCGATGGCGGCGAGCATCGCCACGGCGCCGACCGGGTACCGGCCGACGGCACTCTCCTGCGAGAGCATCACGGCGTCGGTCCCGTCGAGGATCGCGTTGGCCACGTCGGTCACCTCGGCGCGGGTCGGACGGGAGGAGGCGACCATCGAGTCGAGCATCTGCGTCGCGGTGATCACCGGTCGGGCCAGGGCGCCGGCCAGCGAGATGATCTGCTTCTGCACGATCGGCACCTCCTCGATCCGCATCTCGATGCCGAGGTCGCCGCGGGCCACCATCACGCAGTCGGCCGAGCGGACGATCTCCTCCGCGCGCTGGACCGCCTGGGGCTTCTCGATCTTGGCGATCAGCGGCAGCCGGGTGTGCTTGCGCACGGCCTCGATGTCCTCGGCTCGGCGCACGAACGAGAGCGCGACGAGATCCACGCCGATCCGCTCGCCGGTCTTGAGGTGGCGGAAGTCCTCCTCCGGCACGGATGGCAGCGCGGAGGTCTCCCCGGGTATGTTGAGGCCCTGGCGCGACGCGACCGAGCCGCCGATCTCCACTCTTGCGTCGATCTCGCCGTCACCCGGGCGGGTCGCGGTGATCCGCATCCGCACCGCGCCGTCGGCGAGGTAGATCACCTCGTCGGGACCGACCGTGTCGGCCAGCCCCGCCCAGGTGATGTACATCCGGCGGGCGTCGCCCTCGGCGTCGTGCTCTCCGCAGACGAACGTGACCCGGTCGTCCGGCTTGAACTCGGCGATCCCGCCGACGAGCTTGCCGATGCGGAGCTTGGGCCCGGGAAGGTCCTGCATGATCGCCACCGAGCGGCCCGCGCGGTCGGCGGCCTCGCGCACTCGCCGAGCCGTCTCCGCGTGCTCGTCCGCGCTCCCGTGCGAGAAGTTCAGCCGGGCGACGTCCATCCCCGCGTCGATCATCTGCACGAGCACGTCAGGCTCCCGCGAGACGGGACCGATGGTGGCGACGATCTTCGTGCGACGCATGGGCGACCGGGAACGTAGCGGCCTGGGCGCCCGTGCGCCTTCAGGCGCCGGGAGCCGGCTCCACGAACGTGAGCAGCTCGCGCACGCGCGTCGTGTCGAACACCCGCTGCACGACCTCCTCGCCGGCGATCAGCCCGAACGTGACGCCGTCGCGGGCCGCCTCGTCGTGCCAGGTGAGGATCAGCCTGAGGCCGGAGGAGTCCATGAACGTGGTCGCGCGCAGGTCGAGGACGAGGCGGTCATGACCGGCCTGGCGCAGCTCGCGCAGTCGCTGGTCGACCTCGGGGACGGTAGCGATGTCGAGCTCGCCGACCGGGCGCACCTGCGCCTGTCCACGGTCGGAATGGGTCTCGCAGCGGAAAGGGGGTCGACTGGACAACAGGTACGCGCGCGTCGCGGAGGGGCGGCGAGTCTAGACGAACCGGCCGTCCTCCTGGAGGGTCTCCCCGTCCGCGCTGAGACGGCCTCCCGCGCGCAGGTCGCAGATCATGTCCCAGTGCACCGCGCTCTCGTTGACGCCGCCCGTCTCGGGATACGAGCGGCCGAGCGCGAGGTGCACGGTGCCTCCGATCTTCTCGTCGAAGAGGATCGCGCCCACCGGGCGGTCGATGCCGCGGTTCGTGCCGATGCCGATCTCGCCGAGGCGGCGCGCGCCCGGGTCGGTGTCCAGCGTGGCGAGCAGGTACTCGTGGCCGCGCTGCGCGCGGGCGTCCACGACGCGGCCGGCGCGGAGCTCGAGCTCGATGCCGGCGACCTCGACGCCGCGCGGGCTCGACGGGATGCCGAAGCGGATGCGGCCCTCCGCCGAGTCCTCGACCGGCCCGGTGAAGACCTCGCCGGACGGCATGTTGCGCCGGCCGTCGGAGTTGACCCAGGTGCGGCCGGCCACGCTCAGGCGCAGGTCGGTGCCCTCGGCCTCGATCCGCAGCTCGGCGGCCTCGCCGAGGCGCTCGGCCAGGCGCGCTTGCATCGCGCTCAGCTCGCTCCATGCCGTGACCGGGTCGGGGCGGTCCAGGAACGTGGCGCGGTGGACGAAGGACGCGAACTCGCCGGTGCCCATCCTGGCCTGCTGGGCCGCTGCCGGGGTGGGCCAGAACGTGCCGCACCAGCGCCGGCGCATGGCGGCCTCCCGGATCGGCGCGCGGGCGCGCGCCGCCCGCGCGATGCGCGCGGGATCGACTTCCGCCAGCGCGGTGGTGTTCTCGGGCGCCTGGATGGTGAGGGATGCATCGGTCTGCTCGGCCTCGGCCAGCTCGGCGGGCGCGAAGCCGTCGAGGTGCTCGTTCCTCGCCGCCGCCCACCAGCTCTCAGCCTGGCCGGAGAGGTCGGTCCGCAGGAGCGGCCAGGCGCCGCGCTCGAGCAACTCTCGCTGGACGGCGAGCAGCAACGGCGCGGCGAGCGTGGTGGAGCGCACGACGACCTGCTGGCCGGGCCGGGCATCCAGGCAGTAGCCGCACAGCAGGCGGGCGAACGCATCAGGATCGGGCGCGCTCATCGCTGCCCGGTGCGGTCGCATCAGGGAGGACTCACGTCCGGGAAGTGCTCGGCCACGTGCTGGCGCAGGACCTCGCGGATCCACCGGCGCTCCTCCGGCGTGGCGAAGCGGAAGCGCCCCAGCAGCTCCTTCTGGCGCGTGATCGGCTCGGTGCCCGCGATCTCCCAGCGCACCGCGAGGCGCTCGAACAGGAACTCGACGGCGCGCTGCCAGGCGTCCTCGCGCGAGAGCGGCGAGCCGAGGGCGACGGCGTCGTACTCGCGCCGGGTGGCGGGCGACATGGCCCCCCGCAGGACGAGCAGATCGCCGCCGCTGCCGCGGTACTCGGACTCGGGCGCGGACAGGTCGTGCTGGGCGCTGCGGCGGCGGCTGCGCTTGCCCATCACGCGCTCGCCGCCGCGCGGGTCTCGGCGTTGAACACGCGCAGCCCCCTGGCGTCGGCGGCCATGCTCGCACGTTAGCGTCCAGCCGATGCGCAAGCCGACGCGGCGGACCGAGGGACGGGGCGAGCGCGTCGTGCCCGGGATCTGGCGGCTACGGCTGCCGTTGCCGTGGCCCGGTGTCCCGCACTGCAACGCATGGGCGCTGGCCGCCGCCGACGGCATCGTGCTCGTGGACTGCGGATTGCACGCGCCCGGCTCGCTGAGCCACCTCGAGCGCGCGCTCGAGCAGGTGGGGCTGGCGATCGAGCTCGTCCGGCTGCTCGTCTGCACGCACGCCCACATCGACCACTGCGGCCAGGCGGCAGCGGTTCAGGAGCGAGCGGGCTGCGAGCTGTGGATCCACCCGCGCCACGCGCACCTCACGGCCTTGTCGGACGACCCCGAGGCGGCTCTCGCGAGGCGCATCGAGGTGGCTCGGCAGAGCGGCGTCCCCGAGGAGCCGCTGCAGGCCTGGGCCGAGGGTCGCCGCGGCGAGGGCAACGGCATGAGCGGGCCGCTGGCGCCCGACCGCGACCTGGAGCCGGGCGTGCAGGTGCAAACCGACCACGGCGCGTGGCAGGTGCTGGCGACGCCCGGGCACGCGCCGTCGCACGTGGTGCTGCACCAGCCGGAGCACCGACTGCTCCTCTCCGGCGACCATCTGCTGGGGCGCATCTCGCTCTACTTCGATCACGGCTGGACGCCGGACCCGGTGGGCGAGTTCCTCGCGGCGCTCGAGTCGGTCGACGGACTCGACGTGCGGCTGACGCTGTCAGGCCACGGCCGCCCGTTCACCGACCTGCCCGGGCACGTCGAGGGCAACCGGGCGCTGGTCCGCGAGCGCCTGGGCGCGGTCCGAGCGGCGCTGGCCGCCCACGGCGAGGCGACCGCGTTCGAGTTGCTGCCCGGTGTCTACGGCGAGCGGCTGATGCCCGCGACCGCCGCCTGGCTGCTGACCAAGACGCTCTGCTACCTCGAGCACCTCGAGGCCCAAGGGCAGGTCCGGCGGCTCGACGGCGAGCCGGTGCGCTGGTCACCGTCCTGAGCTGCGCGTCCTAGACTCGGCTTGGATGCGCATCGACGAGCGGATCGCCTCAGACGCCGAACCGTCGTTCTCCTTCGAGTTCTTCCCGCCTCGGACCGACGAGGGAGAGCGCAACCTCGGCCGCGCGCTGGCCGAGCTCTCGCGCTTGGACCCGACGTTCGTCTCGGTCACCTACGGCGCCGGGGGGAGCACGACGGAGAAGCGCAAGACGGTGGACATCGTCGCGCACCTCAAGCGGGACTACGGCCTGGAGGGAATGGCCCACTTCACGTGCGTGGGCGCCACCACGGACGAGCTGCGCGCCGTGCTCGACACGATGCGCGACGCCGGCATCGAGAACGTGCTCGCGCTGCGCGGCGACCCGCTACGCGGAGTGACCGAGTGGACCGCCACCGAAGGTGGTTTGCACTACTCGCGCGAGCTCATCGAGCTGATTCGCGACGAGTACGAGTTCGTGATCGGCGCGGCGTGCTTTCCCGAGGTCCACGTCCACGCCGCGGATGCCGAAAGCGATCTGCGCTACCTCAAGGAGAAGGTCGACGCCGGCGCGCGCTTCCTGATCACGCAGCTCTTCTTCAGCAACCGGGCCTACTACGACTTCGTCGCGCGGGCGCGCGAGATCGGGATCGACGTCCCGATCATCCCGGGCATCATGCCAATCACCGACGCGGGCCAGATCAAGCGGATCACGGGGATGTGCGGCGCCGTCATCCCGAACCGGCTGCTGCGCGAGCTCGAGCTGCGCGGTGACCAGCCCGGCTCGGTGACCGAGCTCGGCGTGGCCTACGCGACGCTCCAGTGTGCCGACCTGCTCGCCAACGGCGCTCCGGGCATCCACTTCTACACGCTCAATCGCTCCCCGGCGACGCGGGCGATCCTCAGCGCGCTGCGCCTGATGGCTCCCTGGCGCCCGGCCGTCACGGCCTGATCCCCGGCTCGATGTCGAGCGCGTGCGCCACCTGCGAGCGCCCCTCGACCTCCCACGCGATGTCGACCTTGTCGTCCTTGCCGTAGGTGCCGATGCCCCACGCGCCCCAGAACCACCGCCAGAAGCCGAGCCTGCCCTCCTTGGCGAGCTCGGCGTCGAAGATGAGCACGTCGTCCTCCACGCGGTAGTCCCGGCCCTCAACCTGACGCACGCTGTTGAGGAACACCGTGTACGGCGGGCGGACGCCGCGAGGTAACCGGACCCAGGATGCCATCACCCGCCATCATGGCTGAGCGCACATGCCGCTCGACGCCTCCCTGGCGACGTTTGCAAATGATGTGAGTTGCCGCCCAGCTCGAGCTCCACCCCTCGATGCCGCTGTTGACGTAGACCCCTGAAGGACCCGACCGACCCCGCCGCTAGCCTCCCCCGCCCGTGGCCGTCGCCGAGTACCGCATCCGTCGCTCGCCGCGCGCGCGCCGCGTGCGGGTCACCGTCGACGCGGACGGCAGCGTGCTGGTGACGCTGCCGGGCAGGGCGCCCGAGCGCGCCGCCGCCGAGGCCGTCGACGAGCTCGCCCCGTGGATCGCCCGCCGGCGGCAGGTGCTGGCCCGCGCCGCCGCCGCAGTCGCCCGCCCACCGGGCACGGTGCCCTACCTCGGTGTGGACCTCGCGCTCATCGCGCAGCCGGGACGCGAGCGCGTGCACCGGCGCGGGAAGGTCCTGCTCGTGCCGGCCGGCGACCCTCGCGAGCCGCTGGAGCGCTTCTACCGCCGCGCCGCCCGATCGGAGGTGACGCCGCGGCTCGACGCCGCCACGGCGCGGGCGGGAACGAGCTACGCCGCGCTCACGATCCGCGGGCAGCGAACGCGCTGGGCGTCGTGCTCCTCGGAGGGCGGGATGTCCTTCAACTGGCGCCTCCTGCTGGCGCCGCCGAAGATCCTCGACTACGTCGTCGAGCACGAGGTCTGCCATCTCGAGGTGATGGACCACTCGCCCCGCTTCTGGGCACTGCTCGAGTCGCGCGCGCCCGATTGGCGCACCCATGCGGCCTGGCTGCGGCGCTACGGCTCCACGCTCGTGCTCTGAGCCGGCGCCGGTTCAGGCCGAGGGACTGTCCCCACGGTGCTCGGAACGTGAGGCCAGCGGCTAGCTTCGGCTGCCCACCGGGACGTAGTCGCGCGAGCGTGCTCCGGTGTAGATCTGACGTGGGCGCGCGATCTTCTGCTCGCCGTCCTCGATCATCTCCAGCCACTGGGCGATCCAGCCGCTGGTCCGCGGGATGGCGAACATCACGGGGAACATCGCCACCGGCAGCCCGAGCGCCTCGTAGATCAGGCCCGAATAGAAGTCGACGTTCGGATAGAGCTTGCGCTCGACGAAGTAGTCGTCCTCGAGAGCGTGCTTCTCCAGCTCCAGCGCGATGTCGAGCAGCGGGTTGGTGCCGGTCACCTCGAAGACGTCGTCGCAGGCCGACTTGATGATCTTGGCGCGCGGGTCGTAGTTCTTGTAGACCCGGTGGCCGAAGCCCATCAGCCGCTCGTCGCCTTCCTTCACACGGGCGATGAAGTCAGGGATGTTCTCCTTGGTCTCGATCTGGCGCAGCATGCGCAGGACCGCCTCGTTGGCGCCGCCGTGGAGCGGGCCGTACAGCGCGGCGACGCCGGCCGCCACCGCGGAGTAGGGATCGACCTGGGAGGAGCCGACCGCACGCACCGCGGAGGTGGAGCAGTTCTGCTCGTGGTCGGCGTGGAGGATGAAGAGGATGTCGAGCGCGCGCTCGAGCCGGGGATCGGGCTCGTACTTGAGCTCGGTCATCTTGTAGATCATCCCGAGGAAGTTGCCGGCGTAGCGCAGGTCGTTGTCCGGATAGACGTACGGCTGGCCCATGTTGTGGCGGAAGCTGAAGGCCGCCAGCGTGGGCATCTTGGCCACGAGCCGGATGATCTGCATGTAGCGGCACTTCGCGTCCTTGATCCGCGACGCGTCGGGATAGAACGTCGAGAGGGCGCCGACCGAGGCGAGCAGCATGCCCATCGGGTGCGCGTCGTAGCGGAAGCCCTGCATGAAGTTCTTGACGTTCTCGTGCACGAACGTGTGGATCGTCACCTCGTGGGTCCACGCGTCGAGCTGCTCCTGCGTGGGCAGGTCGCCGTGGATCAGCAGGTAGGCGACCTCGAGGTAGGTCGAGTTCTCGGCCAGCTGCTCGATCGGATACCCGCGGTACTCGAGCACGCCCCGGTCGCCGTCCAGGTAGGTGATCGCCGAACGGCACGCGGCGGTGTTCATGAACGCCGGGTCGTAGGTCATCAACCCGAAGTCGTCGTCGTCGACCTTGATCTCGCGCAGCGCGGGTGCGCGGATCGTCCCGTCCTCGATCGGGATCTCGTAGGTCTTGCCCGTCCGGTTGTCCGTGACGGTCAGCGTGTCGGAAGCGGTGGCTGCTACCCCGCCGTTCGTGCTCTGCTCCTCGGTTCCCATGCCTTCATCATGGCAGTCGCTCGCCCCTCAGGATGTGAGGATCGAGCTGGCCATCGCGCCCACGACGAGCAGCACGCTGATCGCGATCACCCCGCGCATGGCTCCGGACGAGCCGGGAAACGTCGATGTTCGCATCCCGAGGGCGAACAAGACGATCGCCCAGACGGCGGCCAGGCCTCCGACGACGTAGAACAGCGTCTTGCTGGACTCTTCTTCGGCGGCCTCGGCGGCGAGCGTCAGCAGGGCGGCGAGCATGGTCGAGAACCTACCTGATTGCCCGCCCGTAGCGGGACTCGGTGGCGGCCGTCTGGCCCTGGTAGTGCGAGCCCAGCTCGGGCGATCCGTACGGGTGCTCGGCCGGGGCGTCGAGCGTCATGAACGAGAGCTGGGCGATCGGCAGGCCCGTGTAGAGCTTGATCGGAACGCGGGTCAGGTTGGTGATCTCCAGCGTGAGGGTGCCCTTGAAGCCGGGGTCGACGAAGCCCGCGGTCGCGTGGACGATCAGCCCGAGGCGGCCGAGCGAGCTCTTGCCCTCGATCCGCGCGACGAGGTCGTCGGGGATCTCGACGTGCTCCTGCGTGCGGCCGAGCGCGAACTCGCCGGGGTGGATCACGAACGGGTCCTCACCGGAGATGACGACCTCTTCGGTCAGGTTCGTCGGCGGGTCGCGGAGGTCGATGCCGGTCACGCGATGGTTGTGGAAGACGCGGAACGAGTCGCCGAGCCGCAGGTCGACGGACGCGGGCTGGACCAGCGCGGGGTCCCAGGGGTCGATGACGATCCGCCCGGCCTCCACCAGCCGGCGGATCGTGCCGTCGGAGAGGACGGAAGTGGGCGCGGGCACGCGTCGACGCTATCGCTGGGTGCCTGTGCGGGCCCGCGCGGCCGTAGTGCGGATGCGAGGCGGGGCGAGCGGTGCCCGGTCGCCGTGCGGGCCGCGGCGCGGGGTGCGGGGCAGCGGTCCCCGCGGGTGCGGGCGGCGCCTGGCGCCGCCGTCGCCATCTGCGTCCTGGGCCGGGTCGTCGACCTGGTGGATGGCCCACCACACCAGCCAGCAGAGCGCGCCGAGCGGCACCTTGAGCGCGACGAAGAGAAAGAACATCGTCCACTCCATGGCCGACGAATGCTACGCGCTTCCGACCCCGACGGGAAGCAGATCTTCCAACTGCCCGCATTTCACTGCCGGCGGCCCGTCTTGGGGCCTCGCTAGAACCGGCTGATCGCCTCGAGCTCGGCGACCCGCGCGTCCACCTCGGTGCGCTCGAGCGCGTAGAGGCGCTCCGAGCCGAAGCCCTCGACGTTGAACGATGCGCACGCCGTGCCGTAGGCCATCGCGCGCCGGAGCGTCGCGTCGTCGGCATCGCCGCCCTCGGCGGCCAGGTAGCCCATCAGCCCGCCGGCGAACGTGTCGCCGGCTCCGGTCGGCTCCACGATGTCGACGGTGGGGAAGGCCGTGAGGCCGAAGTAGCCGTCGCGCGTGATCATCGCCGACCCGTACTCGCCCTGCTTGGCGATCACCACCCGGGGGCCGAGGTCGAGCGCCTGGTGCGCCGCGCGCACGAGGTTCGGCTCGTCGGTGAGCTGCTTGAGCTCCGCGTCGTTGAGCACCAGGCAGTCGACGAGCGCGATGGTCTGCACCAGCGAGTCGTGCGCGATGTCGATCCACAGGTTCATCGAGTCCATCGCGACGAAGCGCGCCGCCCGGCACTGCTCGCGCACGTCGCGCTGCAGATCGGGCTGGATGTTGCCCAGGAACAGTACGTCGGCGTCACGCGAGGCCGGGGACAGCTTCGGCTCGAAGTCCTCGAAGACGTTGAGGTCGGTCTGCAGCGTGTCGCGCTTGTTGATGTCGCGGTGATAGCGGCCGGCCCAGAAGAACGTCTTTCCGCCGGGAACCTGCTCGACATCGTCCGTGATCACCCCCCGATCGCGCAGGATCGCGTACTCGCCCTCGCCGAAGTCGTCGCCGACCGGCCCGACGATGCGGGTCTCGGCGAACAGCGAGGACGCGAGCGAGAAGTGGACGGCCGAGCCGCCGAGCAGCCGGTCGCGGCTTCCGGACGGAGTCTCGACGGCGTCGAAGGCGATGGATCCGACCACGGTGAGCGTCATTGGGGCGCGGGAGTCTTTCACAGGCCGACCGGCCGGCAACCATCGGGTCGTCCTGAGGTGGGATGCCCTCGGGGGCGACTATCGTCCGAGAATGCGCGCCATCCAGATCAACGCGTGGGGCGGTCCCGAGGTCCTCGAGCTCGCCGAGGACTCGCCGCTTCCCGAGCCCGGCGACCAGGAGCTCCTCGTCCGCGTCACCCGCGCAGGAATCAACTTCGCCGACACCCACGCGCGCGAGAACTCCTATCTCACCCGCTACGAGCTGCCGCTCGTCCCGGGCGCCGAGGTGGCCGGCGTGGTCGAGCACGAGAGCCACGGCTTCCAGGCCGGCCAGCGCGTCGTCGCCCTGGTGGGCACCGGCGGCTACGCGGAGCTCGTCGCCGCGCCCGCGGCGACCACGTTCGGCATTCCCGAGGGCGTGAGCGACGGCACGGCGGTGGCGCTGCTGCTGCAGGGCCTGACGGCGTGGCACCTGTACCGCACGTCGGCGCACATCGCCCCGGGGGAGAGCGTCGTCGTGCACGCCGCGGCCGGCGGGGTCGGCTCGCTCGCCGTGCAGCTCGGCAAACCGCTGGGCGCCGGGCGCGTGATCGCCACCGCCTCGACCGAGGAGAAGCGCGCGCTCGCGCTCGCGCTCGGAGCCGATGCCGCGGTCGACGTCACGCGCGAGGACCTCGCGGCGGCGCTGGTGGAGGCCAACCTCGGCGAGCGCGTCGACGTCGTGCTCGACATGGCCGGCGGGCGCGTGTTCGACGCGGGGCTGGAGGCGCTCGCTCCGTTCGGGCGGCTCGTCTCCTACGGCATGGCGTCGCGGGAGCCGAACACGGTCGCCTCCGGCGCGCTCATGCGCAAGAGCCGCGCGGTCGTCGGGTTCTGGCTGATGCACTGCCTGCGGCGGCCGGCCGAGATGGTCGACGCGCCGTTGCAGGAGCTCTTCGACCGCACCGCCGCCGGAGAGCTGCGCGTCGTGGAGGGGAAGACCTACTGGCTCTCCGACGTCCGGCGGGCGCATGAGGACCTGCAGGCCCGCCGGACCACCGGCAAGCTGCTGCTGGACCCCGCGCGCTGACGCCGGCGTTACTTCGCCGCCACCTGGCGGTAGCGCTTGACGGCCAGCGGCGCGAAGACCGCGACCAGCACGAAGCACCAGACGAACGCCATCCACACGTCGGTGTTCGCGGGCGTGCCGATCCACAGCGAGCGGAGGGCGTCCGACACGGTGGTGAAGGGATTGACCTCAGCGAACTGCCGCAGCCCGTCGGGCATGGTGTTCGCGGGCACGAACACCGACGACGCGAACGTGAGCGGTAAGATCAGCGTGAACCCGATCGAGTTGGCGGTCTCCGGCGTCGAGGAGTACAGCCCGACGAGCGCGAAGATCCACGAGAACGCGTATCCGAGGAGAAGCAGCAGCAGGATGCCGAGCGCGATCTGGCCCCCGTCGGAGTCGGTGAAGTTGAACCCCGCGGCGAGCCCGACGGCGAGCAGCACCACCAGCGACAGGCAGTTCAGGACGATGTCGGAGAACGTGCGCCCGGCTAGCACCGCCGCGCGCGACATGGGCAGCGAGCGGAAGCGGTCGATGAGGCCCTTCTGGACGTCTTCGGACAGCCCGAGCGCGGTCACGAACCCGCCGAACGCGATCGACTGGACGATGATGCCCGGCATCAGGAAGTCCACGTAGTCGAAGCCGGGCGTCGCGATCGCGCCGCCGAACACGTAGACGAACAGCAGCACGAACATGACGGGCTGGATCGTGTAGGCGATCAGCAGGTCGGGCTGGCGCGGGATCCGCATCAGGTTGCGGCGGGCGAGCACCCACGTGTCGGACATCGTCAGCGCGAGCGAGCTCATGCGCGGACCTCCTCGAGGTCGGCGGCGGGTTCCTCGTCCGCGGTGTGGCCGGTCAAAGAGATGAACACGTCGTCGAGCGTGGGGCGGCGCAGCGCGATGTCCTCGATCCCGACGTCGGCGTCGTCGAGGCGCCGGACCGCCTCGGCGATCGCCCCCGAGCGCCGGCTGATCGGCGCCCGCACGGTGCGCCCGTCCAGCGAAGGGCGCTCGTTGGCCATTCCCGCCAGCGTCGCCATCGCGCGCTCGGCGTCCGCGTCGTCCTCGAGCTCGACCTCGAGCCGCTCGCCGCCGATCTGGTCCTTCAGCTCGTCGGCCGTGCCCTCGGCGATCACGCTGCCGTGGTCGATCACCACGATGCGGTCGGCGAGCCGGTCCGCCTCGTCGAGGTACTGCGTGGTGAGCAGCACCGTCGCGCCGGCCGCCGCGCGGCCCTCGATCGTCTCCCACATGCCCAGCCGGCTGCGCGGGTCCAGGCCGGTGGTCGGCTCGTCGAGGAACAGGACGGGCGGACGGGCGACGAGCGCGGCGGCGAGATCCAGCCGCCGGCGCATGCCGCCCGAGTAGGTCTTGGCGGGCCGCCCCGCCGCATCAGCGAGGTCGAAGCGCTCGAGCAGCTCCTCCGCGCGCGTGCGCGCCTCCCCACGGCCCAGGTGGTACAGCCGGCCGACCAGCTCGAGGTTCTCGAAGCCCGTCAGGTTCTCGTCCACGGCGGCGTACTGGCCGGCGAGCCCGATCTTGGCCCGAAGGGCTGCCGCGTCGCGCACGACGTCGAGGCCGGCGACCCGGGCGCTGCCGCCGTCGGGCTCGAGCAGCGTGGCGAGGATCCGCACGGCCGTCGTCTTGCCGGCGCCGTTGGGGCCGAGCAGCCCGAGCACGCTGCCCGTACGGGCCGCGAAGTCCACGCCGCAGAGCGCGCGAACCGAGCCGTACGACTTCTCGAGCCCCTCGACGAGGATCGCATCATCTGTCATGGCATCGAAGCTACCGAAGCCGAGCGGCCTCGACGGTACGGTTTGGCACACCTCTGGCCGGACATCTCGGCGGCGGACCGGCGGCCGGGCGAGCGGCGGAGCTAACCTACTCCGCCGGAATGACCACCTTCGCCGACCTCCGGCTCTCAGACGCAGCCCTCTCCGCCCTACGCGACGTCGGGTACGAGTCGCCGAGCCCGATCCAGGAGCAGGCGATTCCCGAGCTCCTCGCCGGCCGGGACGTGATCGGCCAGGCGCAGACCGGCACCGGCAAGACCGCCGCCTTCGGGCTCCCGATGGTCGACTTCGTCGACCCCGAGGACCCCGAGACCCAGGCGCTCGTGCTCACGCCCACGCGCGAGCTGTGCATCCAGGTCACCCAGGCGCTGCGGACCTACGGCAAGTATCGCGGCATCGACCCGGTCGCCGTGTTCGGGGGCGCGCCGATCCGGACCCAGCAGGCGCAGCTCAAGCAGGGCGCCCAGGTCGTCGTGGGGACCGTCGGCCGCGTCCTCGACCTGATCTCCCGCCACTCGCTTGTGCTGCACTCATGCCGCTACCTCGTGCTCGACGAGGCGGACGAGATGCTCGACCTGGGCTTCCTCGAGGACGTCGAGAAGATCCTCTCCAACACGCCCAGCGGTCGCCAGACCGCGCTGTTCAGCGCGACCATGCCGGACGAGATCCGCGGACTGGCCGATCGCCATCTCTACGACCCCGTCACGGTCACCGTCAAGTCGGCGACGCTGACCATCGACACGGTGGAGCAGTTCTTCGTCGGAACCAAGCCGGCCGAGAAGAACGAGATGCTCGCGCGCGTGATCGAAGCCGAGCGCCCCGCCCAGGCGATCGTCTTCGTGCGCACGAAGATCCGATGCGACCAGCTCTACCGCACGCTGCGCGACCTAGGGATGAACGTCAAGGCGCTCCACGGCGACATGAGCCAGGGCAGCCGCGACGGCGTGATGCTCTCCTTCAAGGGCGGCCGCGTCCAGATCCTGGTGGCCACCGACGTCGCGTCGCGCGGGCTGGACATCTCCACGGTCACGCACATCGTGAACTTCGACGTGCCGACTTCGCCGGACGTCTACGTGCACCGCATCGGGCGCACGGGGCGGGTCGGCCGCTCCGGCCGGGCGATCACGTTCGTCGAGCCGCGGCAGGCGCGCGATCTCACCGCGATCGAGACGCACGCCAACACGCAGATCTCGCCCTGGTCCGAGGGCGCGAAGGTGGCGCCGGCCAAGGTCGAAGAGCCCAAGCCGCGGCGCCATCGCAAGCCGCACGACGACGTAGCCCCCGTCAACGGGGTCCCCGGCGGCACGTTGCTGATCGCGTCGGGAGGCCGCGCGGCCGGCCTGGTCGAGGCCGACCTGATTTCGGCCGTCGCCGCGACGGGGCTCGACGGCGAGGCGATCCGCAACGTGCGCCTGCTGGAGCGGTTCATGCTCTTCGAGGTGCCCGCCGAGCAGGCCGCACGCGTGGCCGACTCCGTGGACGGCACCGACGTGCGCGGTCATACGCTCCGTCTGGAACTCGCGAAAGGTTGAGCCGCATGTCCGAGATGACCATGACCACCAACAAGGGCGACATCGTCTTCGAGATGTTCGACGAGGAGGCGCCCAAGACGGTCGCCAACATGCGCGCTCTGGCGGAGAAGGGCTACTACGACGGCCTCGCGTTCCACCGCATCATCCCGGACTTCATGATCCAGGGCGGCTGCCCGCAGGGCACCGGCACGGGCGGCCCGGGGTACACGTTCGAGGACGAGTTCAACTCCCGCAAGGTCGTCCGCGGCGCGCTGGCGATGGCGAACTCCGGGCCCAACACCAACGGCTCGCAGTTCTTCATCGTCACCAAGGAAGCGGCGCCGTGGCTGGACGGCAAGCACACTGTGTTCGGCGAGGTGACCGCGGGGATGGACGTCGTCGACCTGCTCGAAGGGCTGCCGACCGACGCCCGCGACCGCCCGCGGGAGCCGGCGGTCATCGAGACGCTCAGCTTCACGGGCTGAGCGTGCCCATCGTGGAGCAGGAGCCCGCCGCCGCCGCCGCGGAGGAGATTCCCGTGGAGAATCCCGCCACCGGCGAGTTGATCGCGACCGTTCCCGTCATGGGCGCCGGTGAGGTACGCGCGCTGGCCGCCCGCGCGCGCGCCGCACAGCCGGCCTGGGCGGCGCTCGGGTTCGCAGGGCGCGCCAAGGTGCTCCGGCGCGCGCAGCGGTGGATCGTCGACAACACGGACCAGATCGTCGAGACGATCGTGTCGGAGACCGGAAAGACCCACGACGACGCGGTCATCTCGGAGATCCCCTACGCCGCCTCGGCGCTGGGCTTCTGGGCCAGGCGCGCGTCCGCCTACCTGGCCGACGCGAAGGTCCGGTCCTCCAGCCCGTTCCTGGCCGGCCGCAAGCTGGTCGTCCGCTACGAGCCGCTGGGCGTGATCGGCGTGATCGGCCCGTGGAACTACCCGCTGGTGAGCTCCTTCGGCGACTGCATACCCGCGCTGGCGGCCGGCAACGCGGTCGTCCTCAAGCCTTCCGAGGTCACGCCGCTCACTTCGCTGCTGATGGCCGACGCGATGCGCGAGTGCGGCCTTCCAATGGACGTGCTCGTCGTAGCCACCGGCGACGGGACGACGGGCGCGGCCGTCGTCGACGCCGTCGACATGGTGATGTTCACCGGTTCCACGAACACCGGAAAGCGGGTCATGGCGCGTGCGGCAGAGACGCTGACCCCGGTCTCGCTCGAGCTGGGCGGCAAGGACCCGATGATCGTGCTGGCCGACGCCGACGTCGAGCGCGCCGCCGCTGCCGCCGCGTACTACTCGATGCAGAACGGCGGCCAGACCTGCATGTCGGTGGAGCGCGTCTACGTCGAGGCCCCCGTCCACGACGAGTTCGTCGACAAGCTGACCCGCAAGGTGGCGGCTCTGCGCCAGGGCGCTTCCAGCGGCCCGGGCACGGTGGACGTCGGCGCCGTCACGTTCTCGCCCCAGCTCGACATCGTGAGCCGTCACGTCGAGCAGGCCCGCCAGGCCGGCGCGCGCGTGCTCACCGGCGGGGCCGCGCGGCACGGCGACGGTCACTTCTACGAGCCGACGGTGCTCGTGGACGTCGACCACTCGATGGCGTGCATGAGGGAGGAGACCTTCGGCCCGACCGTGCCGGTGATGAGGGTGCGCGACGCCGAGGAGGCTGTTCGCCTCGCCAACGACTCCGCGTACGGCCTGACAGCGTCGGTGTGGACGCGGGATGCCGCGCGGGGCGAGGCGCTTGCTCGCCGCGTGGAGTGCGGCGTGGTGTGCGTCAACGACTCGCAGCTCAACTACCTCGCGCTCGAGTTGCCGATGGGGGGCTGGAAGGCGTCAGGACTGGGATCGCGCCACGGGGCGGCGGGCATTCGCAAGTACTGCCGTCAGCAGTCGTTGCTGGTGACGCGTCTCGCTCCGCCCAAGGACCTGTGGTTCTATCCCTTCCGCCCGAGCACGACCAAGCTCATCGGGAGGATCGTGAAGCTGCTCTACGGCCGCGGCAAGCGCGACTAGCCACCTACGCCGCCAGCGCGAGCATCTCCGAGCGCAACCGCCGCCGTCCGCGGTGCTGCAGCCCGTGCACGGCGTCCTCGGACCGGCCGAGGCGCTCGGCGACCTCGCCCGGCGAGAGCCCGACGAGGAAGCGGAGCATCAGCACGTCGCGCTGCTCGTGCGGCAGTGTCTCGAGCGCGACCCACAGCTCGGCGAAGCGCTCGCGGCCGCTCTGGTCGTCCTCGACGTCGGGGGGGCGGACCTCCTCGGCCGGAACCGGCCGGCGAGCGCGCACGTGGTCGATCGCGGCGTTGTGCGCGACCCGCAGGATCCAGGCGGAGAAGGGCACCACCCGCGGCTCGTAGTGGCGCAGCGCCGTCATCAGTTTGGCGAAGGTGTGCTGGGTGACGTCCTCGGCCTCGTAGTCGTCACGCACGATCGAGCAGACGTAGCCGTAGACGTTGTCGGCGTAGCGCAGGTAGAGGAAGCGCAGCGCGTCGGCGTCGCCCTCCTTGGCGCGCGCGGCCGCCGCAAGCACGAGACGCTCGGTCTCGGGCGAGTGCTCCAGTGT
>Ga0136624_1000077_pt1 | contig 27870 bp, 27 predicted proteins | sample AntDrymUQ4692206_2_FD_104802 | JGI IMG/M metagenome (GOLD analysis project Ga0136624, IMG submission 104802) | Polar desert sand microbial communities from Dry Valleys, Antarctica - metaG UQ469 (22.06) | ecosystem: Environmental > Terrestrial > Soil > Desert | place: Antarctica: Dry Valley... | reverse complement strand
GCAGCCTGATGGTGCGCCATTTCGCACAATCTACAGCGGCTCCCCGAGCGATTCCACCGGTGCGCTCTCCTCTGCGATATTCGCGCACCCTCGCTCAGGCGAGAGGAGCGTTCTCTGGGCGAGAGTGCTCTCGCTTGGGCACGGTCTCAGGCGCTCACCTCTGATGGCGTGCGGCCTTCTTCCGGGCGGCCGGCATGCGCGGCTCCATCCGGAGGAGTTGCGCGACCTGCCGGAGCACGAGGGGATCCTCCACCTTGGGCGGCAAGCCCTGAGCTGTGGCGGAAGCGACCGCCCATTCCGGTGCGAGATCGCGAAGCTCCTCTAGCGTGCTTGGCGCCACGACCACACGACTCTCGCAGTCAGTGGACCGAAGAACGGGGTCCGGCCACGTGGGAGGCGCGCTTCGGCGGTCCGGCGCGGGTTGTGGTGCTCGTGCGGGCAGCGGTGACCGCCGCCGCGTCGGCGCGATCGCGGGTCGAGGTCGTGTTGGCGGTCAGGCTGCGGGGAGCGCTCGGATGCGCGTGAGCGCTTCGACGAAGGCGTCTTGCCAGGGCCAGCGGGCCGGCAGATGCAACGTCCAGCGGCGTGCGGTCCGGGTCAGCCGGCCGGGCAGCGCGAGCAGCCGGCGCCTGAGAGTGCGCGCCGCGCGGATGGTCTGCCCGGGCAGGCCCAGGACGCCGGTCCAGCGCAGCAGGTTGTGGGCCAGGCAGGCGATGACCGTCCAGGCGGCGTTGGCGAGCCGGCGACACGGGCTACCATCGATTTGCCAGCTCGGCGAGAGCGTCGCTGCGCGACTCGTGGATGCTGAGCGAGCGCGTCGATTCCGCTGCGTCGACCAGCCGGCGCGCCGGGCCCTGCGTGGGACACACCACGTGCAGCCCGACCGCGAGCAGCCGCGCGGCGAGCAGGAGGTCGCGCAGGCCGTCGGAGTCGATGTGGTCCACCTCGCGCAGGTCGACGACGACCTTCTCGCAGCCGAACGCGCAGACGGCCGCGCTCAGCTGCGGGGCGGTGTCCGCGTCGATGCCGCCGGCGACGACGAGCACGGGCACGCGTCCGGCGTCTTCGCGACGGACGCTGAAGAGATGCAGTTCCGAAGCCGGCATGAGCGTGCTCACTGTGCCCAAGCAACGGCGCTCGCCCCCCACTGCGGCCAGGGCTAAACGAATGTTCGGGGACGGCTCCATGGCGCGCGTGTGCGCGAGCCGGTCGGCGTGACGGTGCGGCGACAGCCGTAAGCTGGCGCTGTGGACGGCGGCGACGCTCACCTGCCCCGGCGTGAGCCGCCCGGCGTCTCGCGCCGCGCGCTGCTGCGCCTCGGCTTCACCCCCCGCGCCCGGCCCGACGTCGACTTCGACGGCGTGACCGAACGCGTGCGCGCCGGCTGGGAGACGGGCGCGAGCGAGCCGTTCCTGCGCGCGTTGGAGCCCGTGGCGGCCGCCGCGGCCGACCTCGCCGACGTGATGGCGGGAGAGCGGGTTCTCGACGCCGGCGCCGGCGACGGCAACGTCGCGCTCGCGTGCCTGCTCCGCGGCGCCGAGGTCGACGCGTGCGACATCGCCGACGCGATGGTCGAGCGCGGCCGGCTCCGGTGCGGCGCGCGGTGGCGCCAGGGCGACGTCCAGGCGCTGCCGTACGCTGCGGGCGAGTTCGACTTGGTCATCTCCACCTTCGGGGCCGCGCTCGCGCCGCGGGGCCGGCGGACCGCGCGCGAGCTGGTCCGCGTGCTCCGCCCGGGGGGGCGCCTGGTGCTGGCCGCGTGGACGGCGCGCGGGCTGCCCGGACAGCTCGACGAGCATGTCGACCTGCCCGAGGGGGTGCTTGCGCCGTCGGCATGGGCGGACGAGGGAACCGCACGGCGCCGGTTCGAGCCGGACCTCGAGTGGCTGGAGCGCCGGATCGAGACTGTCGCGCTCGCCTTCCCCACCCCGCAGGCCATGTTCGACGCCTTCACGTTGCCGCTGGGGCTCGACGAGGAGCGGCGGATCGCGCTGCGTCCCGCCTTCGACAGGCTGCTCGCCGCGCAGAGCAATTCCCCGCCCGCCGCGGAGATCGACGCACGCTACGCGCTGTACACGGGTCGCCGCTCGGGCTGACCCCGGCCGCTATCCTGTGCGACCGCCATGCCCAAGATGAAGTCGCACTCCGGCGCGAAGAAGCGCTTCAAGAAGACCGCCACCGGAAAGCTGCGGGCACGGCACGCCTTCTCGAGCCACATCCTCGAGAAGAAGACGCCGAAGCGCAAGCGCGGTTTCCGCAAGGACATGGCCGTGGCGAAGGCGGATGTCAAGACCGTCAACAAGCTGCTCGGAGGCAACGGGCGATGACCCGAGTCAAGCGTTCGGTCCACGCGCGCAAGAAGCGCCGCGCGACCCTTGAGCGTGCGAAGGGCTACCGCGGGGAGGCCAACTCCTCCTACCGCCGCGCGAAGGAAGCCCTGATGAAGGCGGACTCCTACGCCTACCGCGACCGCCGCAACCGCAAGCGCGACTTCCGCCGTCTCTGGATCACCCGCATCAACGCCGCCGCCCGCCAGAACGGGATGAGCTACGGAACCTTCATGCACGGCCTCAAGCTGGCCGGGATCGAAATCGACCGCAAGGTGCTCGCCGACATCGCCGTGCGCGATGCCGACACGTTCCGGCGATTCGTCGACGCCGCCCGCGAGGCGTTGCCGGCCTGACCGCCGACGACATCGAGACCTCCGGGCGCCCCTCCTGCCAGGACGGGCGCCTTTTTTTTCGCCATGCCGATCACCAGTCCCAACAACGAGTCGCTCAAGGAGGTCCGCAAGCTCGCGGGTCGCAAACGGCGCGACAAGACGCGCACGTTCGTGGCCGAGGGCGAGGATCTGATCGCGGCGGCCGAGGCGGCGGGCTGGCGGGCGGAGCTGCAGTTGTGCGAGGCCGGCTCGGGCCTGGCGGGGGAGGAAGTGGCTTCGCACCTGCTCAAGCAGCACTCCCAGCTCGGCTCGGGCACGCGCGCGCTCGCGGTGTACCCGCAGCGCTGGGCGCCGGCGCCGGTCGGCCCGCTTTGCGTGGCGCTGTGGGGCGTCAACGATCCCGGCAACGTCGGGACCGTGCTGCGCGCCGCGCTGGCGTTCGGCGCGGCGAGCGTGGCGCTGGGGCCCGGCACCGCCGACCCGTACGGGCACAAGGCGGTGCGCGCGTCGATGGGCGCGCTCTTCTCCGTGCCGGTCGTGCGGGTCGCCAACGTCGGAGAGCTTCCGGGCCGCAAGGTGGCGCTCGTCCCGCGCGGCGGCCGGACGCTGGCCGAGCTCGCGCGAGGCGAAGCCGGCGAGGCGTCAGCCGGTGGCGAGGCTTCCCGCCGAGACAGGAAGCGAAGCGAGGCAGTCGAGATCTGCCTGGTGGTCGGCGCCGAGCGGGAAGGGCTGTCGCCCGGGGTGCTGGCCTCCTGCAACGAGACGGTGCACATCCCGATCCACTCGGAGTCGCTCAACGCCGCCATGGCGGCGACGATCGGTCTCTACGAAGTCACTAGGGTGGCGCCCGCATGAGGGAGAGGATCGAGGAGCTCCAGGCGCAGGGCACGGCGGCGATCGCCGCCGCGGCCGGGACCGCGGAGCTCGAGGAGGCACGGATCGCCCACCTCGGCCGCAAGGCGGAGCTGCCCAACCTGCTGCGCGGGGTCGGCCAGCTCCCGCCGGCCGAGCGCGGCACGGTCGGCCGCGCGGCCAACGAGGCCCGCAAGGCGCTGGAGTCCGCCCTCGACGCTCGCCGGGCCGAGCTGGAGCGCGCAGAGCTCGACGCTCGCCTCGCGGACGACGGGGTCGACGTCACGCTGCCGGGCACGCCCGCCGTGCCCGTCGGGCGCCTGCACGTGATCACCGCCATGCGGCGGGAGATCGAGGACGTCTTCATGGGCCTCGGCTTCCGCGTCGCCGAGGGCCCGGAGATCGAGACGGTCTACTACAACTTCGACGCTCTCAACCACTCGCCGCTCCACCCGTCGCGGCTCAAGAGCGACACTTTCTACATCCGGCAGGATGCCGGTGCTCCCCACCAGAACGAGGGTCCGGATGACCCGCGGGGCATCCTCACTCCGGAGGGCGCTGTCCTGCGCACCCACACGTCGCCGATGCAGGTGCGGGCGATGGAGGTCCAGCCGCCGCCGCTCTACATCATCGTCCCGGGCCGCACCTACCGGCGCGACTTGGACGCCACGCACACGCCGCAGTTCCACCAGGTCGAGGGCCTCGCGGTCGACGAGGACGTCACGCTCGGCGACCTCCAGGGCACGCTGCTCGCGTTCGCCCGCGCCGTGTTCGGGGAGGACCGGCAGGTGCGGCTGCGCCCGCACTTCTTCCCGTTCACCGAGCCCAGCGTCGAGTGCGACGTCTCCTGCTTCAATTGCACGGCGGGGTTCCTGCGCGACGGCGCGCGCTGCCACCTGTGCAAGGGCACCGGGTGGATCGAGATCCTGGGCTCGGGCATGGTCGATCCGAACGTCTTCGGCTACGTGCGCGAGCACGGCTATGACCCCGAGCGCATCCAGGGCTTCGCGTTCGGCATGGGCATCGAGCGGATCGCGTTCCTCAAGCACGGCGTCAGCGATCTGCGCCTCTTCTACGAGAACGACCTGCGTTTCCTCGGGCAATTCGGATGAGGCTCCCGCTCTTCTGGCTGCACGACTACTGCGACCCCGGGCTCCCGGCGGCCGAGCTGGCCACCCGGCTCGCGCTCACCGGCACGGAGGTCGACCGCGTGCACACCCATGGTGTCACGGCGCTCGAGCGCTTCGTGGTGGGCAAGGTGCTCAGCGCCGCGCAGCACCCGGACGCCGACCGGCTGAGCGTCTGCATGGTCGAGACCGGGACGGGCGCGCCGTCGCAGATCGTCTGCGGCGCGCCGAACGTCGCCGCGGGGCAGACGGTGGCGGTCGCCCGGCCGGGCGCGGTGATGCCCGACGGCACGCGGCTCGAGCGGGCGAAGCTGCGCGGCCAGGAGTCCGACGGCATGATCCTCGCCGAGGACGAGGTCGGCATCGGGATCGAGCACGACGGCATCATGGTGCTCGACGACGGCCTCGCCGCCGGCACGCCGCTCGCCGAGGTGCTGCCGATCGCCACCGACGTTCTCGAGCTCGAGATCACGCCCAACCGGCCCGACTGCCTGGGCGTGTACGGGGTCGCGCGCGAGGTGCACGCGGCGACCGGCGCGCCGCTCGCGCCTGCGCCGTGGGTCGACGACGACCATCCGGACGGCGACGGCGTTCCCGGCTTCGCCGTCGACGTGCAGGCGCCGGACCTGTGCCCGCGGTTCACGGCCCGCCTGTTCGAGGACGTGCGGCTCGGGCCGTCGCCGGCGTGGCTGAAGGCGCGCCTGATGGCCGCGGGCCAGCGGCCCGTCAACAACGTGGTGGACATCACCAACTACGTGATGCTGCTCACCGGTCAGCCGATGCACGCGTTCGACGCCGATCTCGTGGCCGGCGGGAAGCTCGTCGTGCGCCGCGCACTGGCGGGGGAGATGATGACCACGCTCGACGACGTCAAGCGCACGCTCGACCCCGAAGTGTGCGTGATCGACGACGCCGAGGGCCCGACCTCGATCGCCGGGATCATGGGCGGGGCGCGCTCGGAGGTGCGCGCGACCACCACGCGCGTGCTGATGGAGGCGGCCACCTGGAACGGTCCGAACGTCCAGCGCACCTCGACCCGGCTGGGACTGCGCACCGAGGCGTCCGGGCGCTTCGAGAAGCAGCTTCAGCCAGAGCAGGGGCTCGAGGGCCAGGCCGTGGCGACCCGGCTGATGGTCGAGCTGTGCGGCGCGCGGCCGGTCGCCGGGACGATCGATGTCGGCGGGCCGGGGCCGCAGCCGCTGCGACTGCGGCTGCGACTGGAGCACATGGAGCGGCTCCTCGGTGCGTCCGTCCCGCGCGCGGGCGCCGCGCGCATCCTGGCCGATCTCGAGTTCGGCGTGGACGACGCCGGGGACGGGCTCGACGCGACGGTTCCGCCGTGGCGGCGCGGCGACGTCGAGCGAGAGGCCGACCTGATCGAAGAGGTCGCCCGCTTGTGGGGTTTCGACCGGATCCCGGCCACGCTGCCGTCGCGCCGGGGAGCGGTCGGGCGGCTGGCTCCCGAGCAGCGGCTGCGCCGCCGGGCGGAGGACGCGCTCGTCGGCGCCGGCCTGTTCGAGGCCGTGGGCTGGAGCTTCTCGGCGCCCGAGACCGCTCGCCGGCTCGGCCTGCCCGGGTCCGCGGTGGTGCTGGAGAACCCGATGTCCGAGGAGCAGTCGGTCATGCGCACGACGCTGGTCGGCTCGCTGCTGGACTCGATCGCGCGCAACCGCTCACGCGGCATGGACGACGTGCGCCTGTTCGAGTACGGCGCGGTCTACGAGCCTGCGGAAGGGGGGACCGTCTCCCCGCCGACCGGCAACCCCTGGTATCCGACGCCCGACCCAGCCCTTCCCCTCGAGCGGACGCGGCTCGCGGCACTGATGACGGGCCGGATCCGTCCGGCGAGCTGGCAGGATCCCGAGCCCCCGCGCGTGGACCTCTTCGCCGCCAAGGCGATCCTGGAGGCGCTGATGCGAGCGCTGCGGGTCGAGTGGCGCGTGGAGGCGACGAGCGACGTGCCGTTCCTGCATCCCCGGCGCGGCGCCGCGGTGCGCTTCGGCGATCTCAGGGCGGGCTGGCTCGGCGAGCTGCACCCCTCGGTCGCCGCCGGCTGGGATCTGGAGGGAGCCGCGGGCTTCGAGCTCGACTTCGGCGCGCTCGCCGAGGCGGCCACGCTCGTGCCGCGCTACGAGGACCTCACCTCCTTTCCGGCCATCCGCCAGGATCTCGCGATCGTGGTCGGTCGCGAGGTGCCGTCGGCCCGCGTGCTCGAGGTCATCCGGGGCGCCGGGGGCACGCTGCTGCGCAGCGCCGAGGTGTTCGACGTCTACCGCGGCGCGCAGGTGGGCGACAGCCGCGTCCTGCCTCGGTCGGGAGCCTCGTCATCGTTGCACTCGCTCGCGGTGCGGCTGGAGTTCCGAGCCGCGGATCGCACGCTCACCGACGACGAGGTCGACCAGCGGCGCGAGAAGATCGTCGCCGCGCTGCGCGACGAGGTCGGAGGCGAGCTGCGTGGCTAGCGTCGCCGTGCTCGGCGCGAGCGGCTACGCCGGCGCCGTCGCCTCGATGCTCGTGCACCGCCACCCGTTCTTCGAGCTGGCGCACATCACCGCCCGCTCGGACTCCGGCGCACGGCTGGACGACATCCACCCGCGCACGCGCGTGCCCATGGAGCTCGAGCCGTGGAACGCCGAGACGCAGTCCGGTGTCGACGCCGCGCTGGTCTGCTGGCCGCATCGCGTCGCGGCGCCCGCCGTCGCCGCGCTGCGCGAGCGCGGAGTGCGCGTCGTGGACCTCTCGGCGGACTTCCGCCTGAACGACCGCGGGATCTACGAGGACTGGTATGGCCCGCACGGCGCTCCCGAGCTGTTCGGCCAGGGCGTCTACGGCCTGCCCGAGCTGCATCGCTCCGACATCGCCGGCGCCGACCTGGTCGCCAACCCCGGCTGCTACCCGACCGCCGCGCTGCTCGCGCTCGCGCCGCTCGCCCGCGCGGGGCTGATCCGCGACGTCGTGATCGACGCGAAGTCGGGCGTCTCGGGCGCGGGTCGGGAGCCGACCGCCACCACGCACTTCATCTCCGCCGACGAGAACATGACGCCCTACAAGGTGGACCGCCACCGCCATACGCCGGAGATCGAGCAGGAGCTCGCGCGCCAGGGGGCGCCGGTGAGAGTCACCTTCACCCCGCACCTGGTGCCGTTGGCCCAGGGCGAGCTGGTCTCGTGCTACGTCACCGCCGCACGGGAGCACGAAGAGGCGGAGGTGGTGGACCTCTACGACGACGCCTACGCGCGCGAGCCGTGGGTGGAGCTGCGGCTCGGCCCGCCCGGGGTGCTGGAGGTGCGCGACACGAACTACTGCCGCGTCTCGGTCCACTGCGACGCGCGCACCGGGCGCATCCTGGCGTTCGCGTCGATCGACAACCTGTGGAAGGGCGCCGCCTCCCAGGCGATCCAGAACCTCAACCTGATGTTCGGCCGCGACGAGCGCGAAGGGTTGGCGTGACGCCGTTCTCTTCGCGCTGGGTCGAGCCCCCGGCGAGCGTCGCCGAGCGGTCCGGGGGCCTTGCCGCCGGCTTCCGCGCCGCAGGAGTCGTCGCCGGGATCAAGCCGTCGGGCGACCCGGACCTCGCGCTGCTGGTCTCCTCCGAGCCCGACACGGTGAGCGCCGCGCGCTTCACGCGCTCGGGAGTCCTGGCGGCACCCGTGCTGCTGTGCCGGTCGCGCTGCCGGCTCGACGCGCTGCGCGCCGTCGTCGTGAACTCGGGCAACGCGAACGCCGCCACCGGCAACCGCGGGCTCGAGGACGCCGCGCGCATGCAGGGCGCGGGCGCGATGGCGGCCGGGGTGCACGAGGAGCGCGTCGCGGTCGCCTCCACCGGGGTCATCGGCGTGGCGATGCCGATGGACGGCATGATGCGCGGCATCCTCGCCGCCCGCGGTGAGCTCGACGTGGACGGCGACGCCGCGTTCTGGCGTGCGATCGCCACCACGGACGCCTTCGAGAAGCGCCTCTCACTCGACGTCGCGCTCCCGTCGGGCACGGTGCGCGTCAGCGCCCAGGCCAAGGGCGCCGGGATGATCGCGCCCGCCTTCGCGACCATGCTGTGCTTCGTGCAGACGGACGCCGTGTTGGCGCCGGGAACCGCCGACCTGCTGCTCGGGGTGTGTGTGAAGCGCTCCTTCGACCGCATCTCGGTCGACGGGCAGCTCTCGACCAACGACACGGCGTTGCTGATGGCCTCCGGGGCGAGCGGCGTCGTGGTCGAGCCGGAGTCCGACGACGAGCTGGTCCTGGGTGAGGCGCTCGACTACGCGCTGCGCCGGCTCGCCGTGCAGATGGTGCGCGACGGCGAGGGCGCGGCCCGGGTCGGGCGCGTGCACGTCACGGGCGGCGAGGACGCCACGGTGGAGCGGGTGGCGCGCGCGGTCGCCGACTCGCCGCTGGTGAAGGCCGCGCTCCATGGGGGTGACCCCAACTGGGGCCGTGTCGTCCAGGCGGTCGGCGCCGCGCTCCCGGGAGCGTCTCCGCTCCCGCTCGACGTCCACATCGAGGGCGTTCGGGTGTGCGCCGCCGGCGTCGGGGTGCCGCACGATGCGGCCGCGCTCGCTGCCGCGGTGGCGGGCGAGGAGGTCGAGTACACGATCGGCCTTCCCGGCGACGGCGCGGAGACCGAGGTCTTCTTCTCAGACCTCTCGCACGAGTACGTCCGCGTCAACGCGGAGTACACGACGTGAACCGCGAGGTGGCGACGCTGCTCGAGGCGCTCCCGTACATCCGGGAGTTCCACGGCAGGACGGTGGTGATCAAGTACGGCGGCGCCGCCATGGAGGACCCCGCGCTGCGCGAGGACTTCGCCCGTGACGTGGTGCTCCTGAAGTACGTCGGGATGAACCCGATCGTCGTGCACGGCGGGGGTCCCGAGATCACCCGCTACATGCAGCGGCTGAACCTTCCGGTGGAATTCGTCGGCGGGCTTCGCGTCTCTGACCCAGACACCGTCGAGATCGCCAAGATGGTGCTCGTCGGGAAGGTCAACAAGGACATCGTCCTGCGCCTGGGCCGCCACGGACAGCCCGCGGTGGGCCTGTGCGGCGACGACGGCATGCTGTTCCGCGCCGCCACCGTGGAAGGCCCGGAGGGAGAGGACATCGGCTTCGTCGGGCGGATCGAGCGCGTCGACGCCGACGTGATCCGCCATGTCGCGGAGGACTACATCCCCGTGATCGCGTCGGTGGCCGCCGACCGCCACGGGCGCTCGCACAACGTCAACGCCGACGAGGCCGCGGGCGCCGTCGCTCGGGCACTCGGCGCGTACAAGGTGGTGTTCCTCACCGACGTCGAGGGCTGGCTGGCCGATCCGGCCGATCCCCGCTCGGTGGTCTCCGAGACGACCGCGGACGAGGTCGAGGCCGCGCTGGCCTCGCTGGGCGGCGGGATGCGTCCCAAGCTGGCCGCGTGCGTGAACGCGATCCACGGCGGGGTGGGGTACGCGCACATCATCGACGGCCGCGCGCCGCATTCCCTCCTGCTCGAGCTCTTCACAGACGCGGGCATCGGCACCAAGGTGCGCCCCGCGCGGTGACCAGCGCGCTGATGAACAACTACGTCCGCTTTCCCGTCGAGTTCGAGCGGGGAGCGGGAGCGACGCTGTGGGACGCCGACGGCAACGCCTACCTCGACTTCCTGGCCGGCATCTCGGTCTGCAACACCGGCCACTGCCACCCGGCCGTGGTGGCGGCGATCACCGAGCAGGCCGGCAGGCTGCTGCACGTCTCCAACCTCTACTACAACCGGCCGATGGTGGCGCTGGCCGAGCGGCTCTCCGCGCGCTCGCTGGGCGGCCGGGTCTACTTCGCCAACTCGGGCGCCGAGGCCAACGAGGCGGCGCTCAAGCTGGTCCGCAAGGCCCGCCCGCGGGGGGAGATCGTGGTGCTGCACGGCGGCTTCCACGGCCGCACCTACGGGGCGCTCTCGGCCACGTTCCAGGAGTCCAAGCAGGCGCCGTTCGCGCCGCTGGTGCCCGGCTTCGTGCCCGTCCCGCGCGAGCCGGAGGCGCTCGACGCCGCCGTGCACGAGGGCACCGCGGCGGTCCTGCTCGAGCCCATCCAGGGGGAGACGGGCGTCAACCTGCTGGCCCCGGAGCTGCTGGAAGCGGCCCGCGCGGCGTGCGATCGCACGGGCGCGGCGCTCGTGTTCGACGAGGTGCAGACCGGCATGGGGCGGACCGGCACGCTGTGGGCCTACGAGGCGCTCGACGTCCGGCCCGACGCCATCACGGTCGCCAAGGCGCTCGGCGGCGGGCTGCCGATCGGCGCGCTGATCACCGGGGAGCGCCTGGCCGACGTGCTCGAGCCCGGCGACCACGGCTCGACCTTCGCCGGCGGCCCGGTGATCGCCGCGGCGGCGGGCGCCGCGCTCGACGTGCTCGACGACCCGGTCCTGCTGGCCCGAGTGCGCGAGCTGGGCACGCGCCTGCGGGAATCGCTGCGCGAGCTCCCCGGAGTGCTGGAGGTGCGCGGGCGCGGGCTGATGGTCGCCGCCGACATCGACCGCTCCGCGCCCGAGGTCGTGCGCAGGGCGCTGCTCGAGCAGCGGCTCGTGATCAACGCGACGGGCCCGCAGACCCTGCGCTTCCTCCCGCCGCTCGTGATCGACGAGGCCGACGTGGACGAGGCCGTGGGCCGGCTGGCGCTCCTGCTGAGGCGGAGGAGACCCATGTCTCCGCGGTCGAGGAGCGGCGGTCCTATCTGGCCCTGATCCGGGCGCCCGGCACTCTGGGCATCCGATTCTCGCTGCCCGACGAGCTGCAGCCGCACGCCCGCCAGGCGGCCTGACCGCGCACGTGCCGAAGTCCCGCGGAATCGGGGCATCGCGCTCAGCGTTTACGGCCACGGCCGGATGCGACCTGCTCGGACCGGCCGGCGGGCGGACCCATGCCGTCCGGCCCCGAACACGCCATGCGCCAAATCGGCTTCGACCTGCAGCCGGTGGGGGAGTAACGTCGACGACGACCCCTAGGGAAGGAGACAGGGTGTACGAGAAGGACGGGGAGAAGTACTTCGTGGTCGACGGCCACGTCCACTTCTGGGACGCGAGCCCGGAGAACTGGGTGAAGGGCCAGGAGAAGTACGCCAAGGGCTGGATCGAGTGCTTTCACGCCTATCAGGGGCTCGGTCCGGCCGAGACGCATTGGACGATCGAGAAGTTCCAGAAGTACTCCGAGGAGGACTTTGTCTCCGACGTCTTCGACGCGGGCTACGTCGACGTCGGCATTTTCAATCCGACGTACCTGAAGGAGTGGTACACCGAGGGCTTTAACACGACCGAGCGCAACGCCCGCCTCGCCGAGAAGCACCCGGACCGGCTGATCGTCAACGGGCGCTGGGACCCGCGCGAGGGCGAGGCCGGCCTGCGCCGGCTCGAGGAGGACGCCCGCCGCTACAACCTCAAGGGCGTCAAGCTCTACACGGCCGAGTGGCGCGACGGCTCTCGCGGCTGGTCGCTCAAGGACCCGGAGGCGGCGCCCTTCCTGGAGAAATGCCTCGAGCTCGGCATCGTCAACGTCCACGTCCACAAGGGCCCGACCATCTGGCCGCTCGACAAGGACGCCTTCGACGTCCGCGACGTCGACTACGCGGCGACGACCTACCCCGAGCTCAACTTCATCGTGGAGCACGTGGGACTCCCGCGGATCGAGGACTTCTGTTTCATGGCGACGCAGGAGCCCAACGTCTACGCGGGCCTCGCCGTCGCCATCGGCGGTCTGATGCACGCGCGCCCGCGCTTCTTCTCGAAGGTCATGGGCGAGCTGCTGTTCTGGGTGGGCGAGGACAAGCTGCTCTTCGGGAGCGACTACGCCATCTGGGAGCCGAAGTGGCAGGTCGAGGGCTTCGTGGACTGGAACTATCCCGACGAGGAGTACTCGGACTACCCCGCGGTCACGACGGCCTCGAAGAAGAAGATGCTGGGGCTCAACGCGGCCAGGCTCTACGGAATCGAGGTGCCGCGGGAGCTCCGGCTGCCCGACGAGGCCGGGACTCCGGCCGCTCGCGACGACGCTCAGCTGGTCGAGGGCGCCGCGTGACCGTCCGCGCGCGCGTCCTCGATGCGCTCGGGACGGTCTATGACCCCGAGCTCGACGAGCCGATCACGGCGCTGGAGTTCGTCAGCTCCTGCGACGTCTCGGCCGAGGGGGACGTCGAGGTCCGGCTCCGGCTCCCGACGTCCCAGTGCGCGCCCAACTTCGCGTTCCTCATGGCCGCCGACGCACGCGACGCGGTGCGTCGGCTGCCGGAGGTCCGCGAGGTCACCGTCATGCTCGAGGACCACTGCACGGACGACGAGATCAACGCCGCGGTCAGCCGGGGGCAGGCGTTCGCGCAGGCCTTCCCGGGGGAGACAGAGGGCGAGCTGGACGCGCTCCGGCGGCTGTTCCAGCGCAAGGCGCTCGTCGCCCGCCAGTCCCGGTGCTGCGAGGCGCTGCTGGCCGCCGGCGCGACGCCCGAGGAGGTGACCGCGCGTCGCGTCGCGGATCTTCCCGACGACGACGCAGGCGCGCGCCGCTGCCTCGAGTTGCGCGATCAGCTCGGCATCTCGCGGGAGGATGACGCGGCCGCGTTCGTCCTGCCCGACGGCGCGCCGATCGCGGCGGCCGACCTGCGCCACTGGCTGCGCATCGCGCGGCTCGTCCGGACGAGCCTCGAGAGCAACGGCGGCATGTGCCGCTCGCTCCTGCGCGTCCGCTATGACCTTCCCGACACCGAGGAGATCGCCGCATGAGGGCTGCCCGCCTGCACGCCTATCACGAGGCCTTGGCGCTCGACGAGGTCGATGAGCCGAAGGCGACCGGGCCGTTCGACGTCGTGGTGCGGATCGGCGCCGCCGGCCTCTGCCGGACCGACCTGCACATCCAGGAGGGGCAGTGGGCCGAGAAGTCCGAGGTCGAGTTGCCCTACACGCCCGGGCACGAGAACGCCGGCTGGGTTCACGAGGTCGGCTCCGCGGTCACCAACGTCCAGGTCGGCGACACCGTCATCGTCCACCCGTTCATCTCCTGCGGGCTTTGCCGCCCCTGTCGCGCCGGCGACGACATGCATTGCGTGAACGGCTCGTTCCCGGGCATCAACCGCGACGGCGGCTTCGCCGACTTCCTGCTCACGAGCGCGCGCTCGGTCGTCAAGCTCGACCCGTCGCTCGAGCCGAAGGACATCGCCGCGCTGGCCGACGCGGGGCTCACCGCCATCCACGCGATCAAGAAGGCGATCCCCGTGCTCGGGCCCGGCACGCGCGCGGTGGTCATCGGCGCCGGCGGGCTCGGGCACATCGGCATCCAGTGCCTGAAGGCCATGACGCCGACCGAGATCATCGTTATCGACCCGTCCGAGCAGGCGCTCGCGCTGGCCGGCGAGGTCGGCGCCCACCACACCGTGAAGGTCGATGGCTCGCACGTGGACACCGTCAAGCAGATGACGGACGGCCTGGGCGCCGAGGCGATCATCGACTTCGTCGGCGAGAAGGGGGCCATCCAGGACGGCATCGACATGGTCTGCGACGGCGGCTTCTACTACGTCATCGGCTACGGCGAGAACATCGACATCCCGACGATCGACGTGATCTCCCGGGAGATCTCCTTCATCGGGAACCTCGTCGGGACCTACGTGGACCTGCAGGACCTGATGACCCTCACCGCGCAGGGCGTGGTGAGACTGCACACGACCACCTACCCGCTCGACGCGATCAACGACGCCATGGGCGACCTCGACGGAGGCCGGCTGCAGGGGCGCGGGATCCTGATCCCAGCCGGCGCGGCCTAGCAGGCGAGCACCCGGCCGGTCGACGTTCCCGTCCGGCGTTGCCGGTCGCGTAACCTGCCCCGCCCATGACCGACCAGCCACGCGATCCCGCCACCGAGGTCCACCGCATCGCCGACCCGTCGGCCACGCGCGTGGCCTCCTACCTCGCCACTCCCGACGAGGTGTTCCGCGTGCTGCTGCTCTACTCGGGCGGCCTGGACACGAGCGTGATGCTCAAGTGGATCCAGGATGAGTACGACGCGGAGGTCGTCGCGCTCACCGTCAACCTCGGGCAGCCGGGTGAGGACTACGGCGTCGTCAAGGACAAGGCGATGCGCCTGGGAGCGCTGGAGTGCCACGTCGTCGACGCGCGCGAGGAGTTCGCCCGCGAGTACGTGCTCCCGGCGATCAAGGCCAACGCCGACTACGGCGACGGCTACCCGCTCTTCACCGCCCTCGGGCGCCCGCTGATCGCCAAGCTCGCGGTCGAGTACGCCCGCCGGACCGGCTGCGACACGATCGCCCACGGCTGCACCGGCAAGGGCAACGACCAGGTCCGGATCGAGGGCACCGTGGCGACGCTCGCTCCCGAGCTCAAGGTGATCGCGCCGGTGCGCTCGTGGGCGATGGGCCGCGACGAGGAGATCGCCTACGCCCGCAAGCACGGGATCCCCGTCAAGGGCGGCACGGAGAGCGCGCCCTACTCGATCGACGACAACCTCTGGGGCCGCTCGTCGGAGGGCAAGTGGATCGAGGACCTCGCGCACGCGCCCGACGACGACGTCTTCCAGCTCGTCACGCGGCCAGAGCTCGCCCCCGACGAGGCGCAGGTCGTGGCGGTCGAGTTCGAGGCCGGCGTGCCCGTCGCGCTGGACGGCGAGCGGCTGGGGCTGGTCGACCTGATCGAGCGGACCGCCGAGATCGGCATGCGCCACGGGATCGGGATCGTCGACCACATCGAGGACCGGATCGTCGGGCTCAAGGTGCGCGACATCTACGAGGTGCCCGCCGCCGCCATCCTGCTCAAGGCGCACAAGGAGCTCGAGCGCCTGTGCGGGACGATCCACCAGAACCAGCTCAAGCCGGAGCTCGACCGCAAGTGGGCCTACCTCGTCTACGCCGGCTTATGGTGGGAGCCGCTGCGCGAGGACATCGAGGCCTACGCGGAGCACGTCAACCGGCGCGTCACCGGGACGATCGGGCTCAAGCTGTTCAAGGGCCACGCGCGCGTCGTGACGCGCGCGAGCCCGCACGCGGTCTACGACGCGCAGCTCGCCACTTTCGCGGAGTCCGGCGGGCTGTTCTCCCAGCAGGCGTCGCCGGGCTTCATCGAGATCTGGTCGCTGCAGTCGCGCATGGCCCAGCGCCTGCGCGCGCAGGAGGAGTAGGCTCCGGCCATGGGTTACAAGCTGCTCGGAATGGCGACCTGGAAGGGCGCCAAGTGGTTCCTGCGCCGCAAGTATCGCGCCGCCACGCGGCCCAAGCCGCTGCTGACCGCCGGGCTGGCGCTGCTCATCCTGGGCGCGGCGCTCGCGGCGGCGAAGCGGCCAGCGCTGCACCGATGACGCCCGCGTCGGCGCCCAAGCCGGCCGGCAGCGCCGGCAGGCCGCGCGCCGCCCGATCGTAGATCGCGCCGCGCATCGCGGCGACGGCGCGATCGCGGTATTCCGCGCGCAGCCCGAGCCCGCCGCCGAAGATGACCGCACCCGGGTCGAGCGCGTTGACGAGCGCCGCGAGCACGAGGCCCAGGCGCCGTGCCGCATCTTCGATCGTCGCCTCCGCGGCGGGATCCGCGAGCGCCGCCTCGGCGTCGCGGTGCCCCGTGCGCCGTGCGATCGCGCAGCCGCTCGACCATCGCTCGACGAGCGGGGCGCCGGTTCCGATCGCGCTGCCGCGGACGCCCGTGCGCGGGCGCCCGTCGGCCACCAGGCAATGGCTGATGCCCGAGCCGACGCTGACGTAGAGGAAGTCCGGCTCGCCGCGGGCGGCGCCGAAGCGCCCCTCGGCGAGCGCGGCGGCACGCACGTCGGACTCCACGCACGCCGGCGCGATCCGCCCCAGCTCGCCGGCGACGTCGAGAGCGCGCCAGTCGATCGTCTCGCAGCTGCGCACGCGCCCGGCGGGGTCGATCAGCTCGCAGACGGCGAGTCCCACGGCGGAGACGGCCTCGCCCTCCGCCAACTCAGCCGCCAGCGTGAGGCAGTCGTCGAGCACCAAACGAGGACCGCGGTGCGCAAGGGTGGGCGTGCGGCGCACCGCCAGCACCACGCCCCGCTCGAGATCCACCCGCCCCGCCGCGATCTTGGTGGCGCCGACGTCGATGCCGACGGCGGTCCTCACGGCCGATAGCCGGGCGCGATCCCGCAGATCGCGCGCGCCCTGCCGCCGGCCGGGTTCCGGTACTCGTGCAGGGACCCGGCCGGCAGGAAGCACACGTCCTCGGGGCCGAGCTCGAACACGTGGACGTCGCCGTCGAACCAGGCACGGACCCACAGCGGCCCGTCGAGCGCCATCAGGACCTCGTCGCCGCCGTGCTCGTGCGCGGCGGCGAGCTCGCCGGGCCCCAGCTCCACCGTGGCGACGGTGAGGTGCTCCGTGCTGATCAGGATCCCGACGAGGGCGCCGAGGTCGCGCCGCCACAGCACGTCAGGGGGCCGGAGCACACGCAGCTTGCGGGCGGGTGGCGCGGCCGGCGGCCAGTGCCCCAGCAGCCGGTCGTCGCCGTAGCGCGACTCCTCCAGGTACGGCTGCTTGCGCGCGTACGCGCTCGACGCTCCGGCCGCGGGCGGCGGCGCGAACAGCTCGAGCACGCGCAGTGGCTCGGGCCCGAGCGCGAAGGCATGATGCCAGGTGTCGCGTCGGAAGAAGACGCTCTCGCCCCTCTCCGCTCGCTGGACCTCACCGGTCGCGGGATCGGCGAGCACCAGCGTGCCCTCGAGCACGTGCAGCAGCTCGTCGGCCCCGAAGACGGTGCGGAAATCCTCGGAGTGGCGGAAGCCGCCGCCGGGCGGAAGTCCGAACACGAGCATGTGCACGCGCTCGGTCGACGCGTAGATCCAGTCGAACACCTCGCCCGCGATCGGATCCCCCCACACGTGCCGGGTCACGTCGGCGCGCCGGATCAAGGCCGGCCCGGCGAACGTCGGGCGCGGGGAGGAGGCGGGTGGCGTGCCGCGCTCGACCGGGCTCACAGCGCGCTTCGGGGATCGTGGACGCGCTGATGGCCGTCCGTGGTCGTCCCCAGCCGCTCCAGCGCCGGAGCGGGGAACGGGCTGGAGATCGCCCGCGCCTGCCCGTCGGCGCCGGCCGCCTGCGCGGCCAGCATGATCTCCAGCGCATGGTAGGCATGCTCGGGGCGGGTCATCGGCGCGGTGCCCGTCTCGATGCACTCGACCAGGTGGCGCAGCCCGTCGGTCCACGGCCAGGCGGGTTCCGACTCCTCGTGCAGCGCCCAGGCCCCGGCGTCGTTGCGCCACAGCTCGTAGCCGGCGGGGGCCCAGTCGTCGCCGAGCATCTGCAGCACGCCGTGCGAGCCGTAGAGCTCGAGCGCCGGCGAGCGATACCTCTGCATCGTGAAGCCGGTGGTGACCACCGCGAAGCGCGCATCGCCGAAGTCGATCAGAACGTGGGCGTTGTCGTCGGCGTGGACCGCGATCCGCTCGCCGTCCACGACTCGCTCGGAGATGGCGACGCCCGCCATGGCCGTCACGCGCCGGGCCGGGCCGAAAAAGCCACAGAGGCTCGTGACGTTGTAGACGCCGAGGTCGAGGAGCGCGCCGCCGCCGGGCTCGTAGAACCAGCGGCCCCAATCCGGGCCCGCCCAGCCGTAGCGTGCCCGCGCCGTCAACAGCCTGCCGATCTCGCCGGCGCGCACGCGCGCGTGCATCGCCCGGTAGGTGGGCGAGAGCAGGACGTGCGGTGCGCAGACCAGGTGGCCAGGCGCGGCCGCGGCCGTCGCGAGCACTCGCTCGGCCTCCGCGAGCGTGGTCGCCACCGGCTTCTCCACGAGCACGTGCCGCCCGGCCTCCAGGGAAGCAAGCGCGAGCCGGCCGTGGTCGTTCATGCTCGTCAGCACCAGCACGACGTCGACTCCCGGGTCCTCCCAGACGGTGTGCTCGCCGGCAAGGTCGGGGGAGAGGTCGAGGCGCCGGGCCGCCGCGAGCCGCTTGGCGGGATCGGAGTCGTAGACGGCGGCCACGTGCACGCGGCCCTGGGCGCCAAGGCGCTCGATCAGGCTCATGTACGGCGTCCAGAAGACGCTTCCGCAACCGAGGATGCCGAGGCCGATGCTCATGGGCCGCTGCGGGCCGTCGTGTAATAGGCGTCGGTCCAGGTCGGACGGTCCACGTCGCAGCCCGCCGCGAGCGCGAGCGTCGCCGCCAGCGCGGCGGCGGCGGGAAGGGTCGTGATCGGCGCGAGCCGGCCGTCGGCCGCGCCGTGGGGAAGGCGCAGCGTCGTGGCGCCGGCCGCCGCGCAGAGGCGCATGGCCTCCTCCGACGCCGGGTCGCCCGGCGGGTCGAGCGAGACCATGAGGTGGCCGCGGGTGAGGCCGAACATCGCGGAGGTCGCGCCCTCGCGCGTCTCGACCCCCTCGGCCGGGATGCGCGCGATCTCCTTGAGCATCAGCGCCAGCTCGAGCGCGGCCGCCCAGGCGGCGCCGCCGCCGGCGGCGATCGCCGCCGCCGGGCGCTCGTGTCCTTCCAGGGACTCGTCCGCCCACGTCTCCGCGGCCACGACGGCCGCCGCCGCCGCCGCCGGTGCGCCGGCGAGAACGGCCGCCAGCTCGGGGTCGCCCGTCACCGCCGCCCACAACGCGAGCGCGCACGCGTAGCCTCCGCACAGCGCCTGCGTGTGGGTCACCGCCCGCTGGGCGCCGACGTGCTGGCGCACCGTCACGATGGCAGCGCGGGCGAGCGTGGACTCCGGACTCGCGGTCACGGCGATGCACGGCGGCGCAGCGCCACGCTCGGCGATCGCAACGACGTCACGGAACTCGCCGGAAGACGACACGGCGAGCATCACGTCGCCCGGACGCCAGCGGAACGCGTCGCGCACGGCGAGGCCGGCCGGCACCGCGACGATCGGCGGCCCGCTTCCAGCGCTCTCGAGCGAGGCCAGCCACAGTGCGTGGGCGACGTAGTAGGCGGCTCCGTTGCCGATCGCCACGACGCGCCCCACGCCGTCGCCCCGGAGCAGCTCGGCCGCCTCGGCGATGCCGTCGGCTGCCTCGATCGTCGTGACCAGGGCGTCGGGGATCCCGCGCACGTCTGCCCACAGTCCGGTCTCCCGGAAGCGCATAGAGCCGGAACGTACCATGACAGACCAAGAGAAACCAACTGCTTGACATCACGACAACCGGATTGGGATAGTCGTCTCCGCGCATGCCGATCCGGGAGGCGTCCCAGCCGCTGTTTCACCAGGTCTATCGCCGGCTGGCCGAGGAGATCGACGGTGGGGGACTGCGCGCCGGTGACCGCCTGCCGTCCGAGCGCTGGCTGTGCGACGAGCTCGGCGTGAGCCGGGCCACCGTGCGCCGCGCGATCGAGGAGCTGGTGCGCGACGGGCTGGTCGAGGGCCGGGGTCGCGGCTCCTACGTCTGCGGCGACGCGGTCGCCGAGCCGCGCAACACCCTGATGAGCCTGTCCGAGCTCGGCCGCTCGCGCGGGCTGGAGGCGTCCGCGCGGGCGCTGGACGCGGGGATCCGCGCGGCGACGATCGACGAGGCCGACGCGTTCGGCATCGCCCCGGGCGCCGAGCTGTTCGTGCTGCGGCGCCTGCGGTTGCTGGACGGGATGCCGATCGCGCTCGACCTCAATCGCGTGCCGCTCCGGCTGGCGCCGTCGCTGCCCGGAGTGGACTTCAGCGGCGCGTCGCTGTATGCAGCGCTCGAGGCCGACGGGCACCGGCCGGCGCGCGCGGACTACGACGTCGAGGCGCGCGCGGTCGACACGGACGAGGCGGAGCTCCTCGAGCTGACGCCCGGTGCGCCGGTCCTGCTCGCCACCACGGTGGCGTTCGACGAGGCCGGCCGGATCGTGGACATGGGCCGTACGGTGTACCGGGCGGATCGCTATCGATTTCAAGCGACGCTGATGCGCCGCTCGCACACGGAGAGGGAGAGCAGACATGACCAGACGCTGGGGGGGCGTGGCCGCCGGGATCCTGCTGGCGGTCGGCGTGGCCGGCTGTGGGGGGACGCCGGGCGAGGATAGGCCGGCCGCACAGCAGGCGGGCACGCCGGCCGAGCAGGTCGAGACCGACGGGTTCGAGAGTCTCGGGCCGGTCACGTTGAGCGTCATCTCAGGCGAGGGCTCAGGCGGGCCGCGGGATGCACTCAAGCGGCTCACCGACGAGTTCGAGGCGAAGTACCCGAACGTGACGGTGAAGCTCTCCTTCCGCGACACCGCGAGCTGGTTCAAGCAGGCCAAGCTGGTCGCCGCGAGCGACAAGCCGCCCGACGTGTTCGCCGGCAACCAGGGCTACCAGGTCGACGGCGAGCTCGTGAAGGCCGGTCTGGTCCTGCCGCTGGACGAGTACGCCAAGGCCTACGGCTGGGAGGATTCGTACACGCCCGAGACGCTGCAGCAGTTCATGTGGTCCGACGACGGCAGCACGTTCGGCGAGGGGACGCTGTGGGGAGTCGCGCAGAGCGGCCAGTCCACCGGGGTGTTCGCGAACATGGCGAAGCTGCGCGACGCCGGAGTCGATCCCGCGACGCTCGAGACGTTCGACGACTTCGACGCCGCGCTGGCCAAGCTGCGCGACGCGCTGCCCGCCGACGAGCCGGTGATCGCGCTCGGCAACAAGGACCAGTACGGCGCGATCCACCTGTGGGGGATGATCCAGGGCGCCTACACGCCGGCTCAGGACATGCGCGACTGGATCTTCCACGCCGACGGCGCCACCTTCGACAATCCCGGCGACCTGACGGCGCTCGAGAAGCTCGTCGAGTGGGCGGAGAAGGGCTACATGGGCCAGGGCGACGCCTTCAACTCCCGCAACGACGCCGAGGCCGCCGCGGCGTTCGGAGGCGGCGAGGGCGCCTTCATGCTGGGTGGGAACTGGAACGCCAGCATCGCCAAGGACGGCCTCGGCAAGGACGCGGCGTTCTTCAACATGCCGCCCGGTGAGAGCGGCAAGGCCGTGGCGATCGGCTCGGCGAGCCTCCCGATGCACATCTCGGCCAAGGCCGAGGAGCCGGACCTGGCCGCCGCGTACCTCGACCACATCACCGGCCCCTCCGCCGCAGAGGCGCTCGTCGCGACCCAGCAGGTGCCGGCCGCGACCGACGCGACGGCCGAGCCCGGCGACCCGCTCGGCCGGCAGGTGATGCAGGGATGGCAGCAGCTCGTCGAGGACGGCGGCCTGACGCTGTTCCCGGACTGGTCCTCGCCCACGATGCTGCAGACCATGGGCCAGACCTTCCAGGAGATGCTGGGCGGCCGGCTGGCGCCGGAGGAGGTCATCAGCCGCACGCAGGCCGACTGGGAGGAGTACCACGCGGAGCTCGCGGAGGGCTAGTGCCCCGTCTCGTGACCACTGGGCAGTGACGGCGCCCTCCTCGCCCGGGGTCGGCGCCCCGGTCCCGGCCGCGCGTCCGGCGCGCGCGGCCGGGGTCGTCGAGCTCCCGCCGCTGCGGGTGCGTGACCGTGCGCCCGGCGAGCCGCGCCGCGTGGCCTACCTCTACCTGGCGCCGGCGTTCCTCTTCTACGGGCTGTTCGCGTTCGGGCCGCTGGTCTACACGACGTGGCTCTCCTTCTTCGATTGGGACGGGCTGACCGTCGGCGAGTGGACCGGGCTCGACAACTACCGCAAGGTGCTCAGCGACCCGGACATCCGGGCGTCGTTCGTGCACTCGTTCGAGCTGATCGTCTTCTACGCGCTGCTCCCGGTGCTGATCGGCCTGCTGCTGGCCTCGCTGCTCGCGCACGGCCGGGTGCGCGGCGTGACGTTCTTCCGTGCCGTGCTCTTCCTCCCGCAGACGGTCGCCACGGTCGTCGTGGCGATCGCGTGGGTGTGGATCTACGCGCCCGACGGCCCGCTCAACGCCGGCCTGGACGCGATCGGCCTCGGCGGCATCACGCGCGGCTGGATCGGCGACTTCGACTTCGCGCTGCCCGCGCTGGGGCTCGTCGGAACCTGGGTCACCTTCGGGCTCTGCCTCGTGCTCTTCCTGGCCGGCATGCAGAAGATCCCGACGACGCTCTACGAGGCGGCGCGGGTCGACGGCGCCGGACGCGTACGTGAGTTCTTCGCGGTCACGCTGCCAGGACTGCGCAGCGAGCTGGCCGTGGCGCTGACGCTGGCCACGATCACGGCGCTGCGCACGTTCGACCTGATCTACGTCTCCACCGCCGGCGGGCCCGGGACCGCGACGACGGTGCCGTCCGTGCTCGTGTACCAGAACGCGTTCGCCAACGGGCGGGTCGGGCTGGCGGCGGCGGTCGCCGTCGTCCTGACCGTGCTGATCTTCGCGCTCGCCTTCGCCATCACCCGGCTCGTCGACCGGGATCCGAGTCGATGACGGCAGCCCGGCGCGAGCAGCTGCTCGCCTACGCGGTCCTCGGGGTGTTCACGGTCGTGGCGCTGTACCCGATCCTCTCCATCGTCGCGCTGGCGTTCCACGAGCGCTCAGACCTCGTCACCGGCTTCGCGATCCCGGACGGCCTCAGCTTCGGCACGTTCGCGGATGCGTGGGAGCTCGGGAGCTTCGGCCGCGGGCTGGTCAACTCCTTCATCGTGGCGGGCAGCGTGGCGCTGGTCACGACGGTGCTCTCGACGCTGGCCGGCTACGCCTTCGGCGCAATGCGCTTTCGTGGCGCCGACGTGCTGTTCTACCTGCTCCTGCTGGGGTTGATCTTCCCCTACGAGGCGACGGTCATCCCGCTCTACTACTTCTTCAAGGACTTCGGGCTGTCCGACACCTACTGGGCGCTGATCCTGCCCCAGATCGGGCTCTCGGTGCCCTTCGGCACGTTCTGGATGCGGGCCTTCTTCCGCTCGACGCCCGAGACGCTCGTGCAGGCGTCGCGCCTGGACGGCGCGTCGAGCTTCGTGACGCTGTGGCGGGTGCTGCTGCCGCAGGCCAGACCGGCCCTGACCACGCTCGTCGTGCTCGTCTTCATGTGGACCTGGAACGAGTTCTTGCTCGCGCTCGTGATGATCCAGAGCGACGAGCTGCGCACGGCGCCGCTCGGGCTGGCGCTGTTCGCCGGCGCCAACCGCTCGCAGGACCCGACGCTCACCGCCGCCGCGGCGGTGCTGGTCGCCCTGCCGATCGTGATCGTCTACGTCTTCCTGCAGCGCAGCTTCATCCGCGGGATGTTCGCCGGGGCGGTGAAGGAATGAGCTGGGTGCTCGGCGTCGACGGCGGGAACACCAAGACGCTCGCGGCCGTCGCCGGCGCCGACGGCCGCGTGCGCGGGCTCGGGCGCACCGGCTGCTCGGACATCTACAACGCGGCTTCACCCGCGGCGGCGATCGAGACGGTCGCGGAAGCGGTGTCGGCGGCGCTGGCGCAGGCGGGAGTGGAGTCCGGTGCGCTCGAGGCCGCCGTGTTCAGCATGGCGGGCGCCGACTGGCCCGAGGACTTCGCGCTGCTCGACGGCGAGCTGCGCCGGCGCCTGACGCTTCCCGTCGCGCCGCTCGTGGTCAACGACGCGCTCGGCGCCCTGCGCTCCGGCGCACCCGACTGGGTGGGGGTCGCAGTCGTCTGCGGGACCTACAACGCCGTCGGGGCCCGGCGCGCGGACGGGCGCGTGTTCCACCTCGGCTTCTGGCCCGACGGCGCCGGCGGGCGCCACCTCGGCCGGCTGGGACTGGAGGCGGTCTACCGCGCCGACCTCGGGCTCGCGCCGGCGACGGCGCTCACGGAGCGCGCGCTCGCGCTCTACGAGGCGCGCGACCCGATCGCGCTCCTGCACGCGTTCACGCGCCGCGGCGGCTTGGCGGAATCCGAGCAGGACCGGCTCTCCCCCACGGTGCTCGACGTCGCCGAGGAGGGGGATCCGGTGGCACGCGCGATCGTCCTCGAGCGCGGCCGGGTGCTCGGCGGCCAGGGTCGTGTGGCGGCCGAGCGCATCGGCCTGCCGCTCGCGGGGACGCGCGTGGTCCTCACCGGCAGCGTGTTCGCCCACGCGACAGCGCTGCTGGCTGACGCGGTGATGGCCGAGCTGCCCGGCGCCGAGACGGTCCGGCACGCGCCGCCGCCGATCGCCGGCGCCGTGCTGCTCGCGCTCGACCGGATCGGCATCAGGTTGGACCCGACGGCCGTCGGCGCCGGCCTGGCCCTGCTCGACACCGGCGAGAAGGGAGGCTCGGCATGGGCGCGATCCGGCTCGACCGCCTGAGCAAGCTCTACCCGGGCGGCGTCGTGGCCGTCGACGACGTGGAACTCACGATCGCCGACGGCGAGTTCATGGTGCTCGTCGGTCCGTCGGGTTGCGGCAAGTCGACGCTGCTGCGGATGATCGCCGGCCTCGAGGGCGTCTCGGGCGGGACGATCCACATCGGCGACCGCGACGTCACCGAGCTCGCTCCGCGCAGCCGCGACATCGCGATGGTGTTCCAGAACTACGCGCTCTACCCCAACATGCGCGTGTGGGACAACCTGGCGTTCGCGCTGAAGCTGCGCCGGACGCCGAAGCCGGCGATGCGCGAGAAGGTCGGCGCGGTCGCCGGCGCGCTCGGGCTCGCGGAGCTCACCGAGCGCAAGCCGGGCGCGCTCTCGGGCGGCCAGCGCCAGCGCGTGGCGATCGGGCGCGCGATGGTGCGGGAGCCGCAGGCGTACCTGATGGACGAGCCGCTCTCCAACCTCGACGCCAAGCTGCGCGTGGGGATGCGGGCGGAGCTCGCGCGCCTGCACGACCGCCTCGGCGTCACGACGGTGTACGTGACGCACGACCAGATCGAGGCGATGACGCTCGGCGACCGGGTCGCGGTGATGCGCGACGGCCGGGTGCAGCAGTGCGACACCCCGGAGCGGCTGTTCGATCAGCCCGCCAACCTGTTCGTGGCGGCCTTCATGGGCTCGCCGGCGATGAACCTCGTCCCGGGGGAGGTGGCCGGCGGCCGGCTGCGGTTCGCCGGGCTCGACATCCCGCTCTCCCGGCCGCTCGTGGACCGCGCGGTGATCGCCGGCGTGCGGCCGACCGACGTCGCGCTCGCCGGCCCGGACGCCGCTCCGGGCTTGCCGAGGCTCGCAGCCACGCTCGAGGTCGTCGAGCGCCTCGGCGCGGAGAGCCACGTCATCTTCGAGGTCGACGCGCCGCGGCTGAGCGGCGAGGCTGCCCTGGCGGCCGACGAGGCGATCGCCGAGGGCGACGCGACGCTGCTCGCCGGCGCCCGGCGCGCGCGCTTCACCGCGCGAATCGACGGCCGCCGGAGGCTGGCGGCGGGGGAGAGGGTGGAGCTGACGGTGGACCCCGATGCCGTGCACCTGTTCGACCCCGAGAGCGGCGCTAGGTTGGGATGAGGCGCTCCGGGAGCTGGTCGCGGTGCGCCGCCGCCAGCTCGCCGTAGATCCGCTCGGCGAGATCGACCGACCGCACGAGCGGGTGGGACGCGAGCGCGCGCACGGCGTCGCGCGGGGTGCCGGACCAGGCGGCGTCCGCCGCCGCCTGCTGATAGTCGGCGAGCGACTCCACCAGGCCGCGCAGATGCGTCGGCAGGCCCGGCCTGGGCAGTGGGTGCACTCCCGCGCGGTCACAGCGTCCCTCCGTCTCCATCACGAGCGAGTCCGGAAAGCCGGGAACCGTTCCGCGGGCCGGGACGTTGACCGGCAGGATCGCGCCCGTGTCGTTGAAGACGGAGGCCATGCAGTCGATCGCCAGCTCCAGCTCGTCGATGCCCCCGCGCGAGCGGGCCGGATCGAGCACCGGGTCGTCCATCGCGGCCTGCTCCTCGTAGTGGCTCCAGTAGCCGGGCACGCAGCTCAGGATGTCCTCCGCCCGCGTCGTGCCCTTGGCCTGGAGCTCGGCGAGGATCTCGCGCTCGAAGTAGTAGTACTGGAAGTAGGCGCTGGGCAGGGCGCCCATGACCGTCGCCAGGCGCAGCAGCCGGCGCGGCTCCCCCGTCAAGGCGGGATCGCCGGCCCGGCGCTCCCACGCCTCGTGCAGCAGCGGGAGCACGTCTTGGCCGTCGTAGGAGTGGCGGACGCTCCACGACGCGTGGTTGAGGCCGACGCTGGCGACGTCCAGGCGCGCCGGATCCAGGCCGGCGGCGTGGGCGATCTCCTCCGGGTAGACGATCGGGCCCTCGCACAGCGACACGAAGGGAATCGACGAGTGGTCGGAGACCGCCTGCGCGACGATGTTGACGGGATTCGTGTAGTTGAAGATCGGCGCGCCGGGGCAGACCGCCTCGACGTCGGCGAGGATCTGCTGCATCACGTGGATCGAGCGCAGGGCCATGAAGAACCCGCCCGGTCCCTGCGTCTCCTGCCCGATGACGCCGTGCTCGAGCGGGATGCGCTCGTCGAGCACGCGGGCCTGGAAGCCGCCGGGCCGGTAGCTGGAGAGCACGGCATCGCAGCCGTCGAGCCCGGCGCGGCGGTCGGTCGTCGCCGAGACCGAGAGGTCGGCGCCCCGGGCCGCGGCCATGCGCTCCGCGAGGGTCCGGATGAGCTCCAGCGTGTGCTCGTCGAGGTCGATGAGCACGACCTCCGAGCCGGCGAAGCTCTCGGCCTGCGCGATGAAGCCGGCCATCGTGCCGGCCGCCCGCGTCGATCCGCCGCCGATGTACGCGATCTTGATCCGTGCCACTCCCACCTCCGGGTCGCTTGAAGCCATTGTCCCCGGCGCGGGGTGCCTTGACCATCATCAGGCGAGGCCAAGGCGCCCCGCGCCCGGATCGCCGCCGGCTGTGGGAGCATTGCGCGATGGCCGAATCGGGCTTCTCCGCGGCGCTGGAAGGTCTGGCGATCGAGGCGGTCGAGTGGCTGCCGTCCGGCGCCGACGCCGGGCTGGTCCGCGTACGTGCGCGCTGGGCCGACGCGGGCCGGCGCGCGGACGCTCTGCCGGCGCTGGGACTGCGCCGCGGCGAGGAGGCGCGGCGCTTCCAGTCGCTGCCCGACGCGCGCTTCGGCCGCGACCCCGCGGTCTGGCGCGGGACCTACCTCGTGCCCGCGGCGCTGATGGATCCTGCTCCGGACGAGCTGTGGCTGTCGTGGGAAGGCGGTGCCCGCGCTTCCCTGCCCGCCGTCGAGAAGGGCTTCGAGCCTCCCGTGACCGACGTGCCGCCTGCCACGCCGCCCGAGCCCGGCGGCGAGGTCATCGACCGCGCCGTCCTGGCCGAGCGCCGGGCGCGCCGCGCGGAGGAGGCCGAGCGCACCCAGGCCCAGCGTGCCGCGGAGGCGCTCAAGGCGCTTGAGGTGCTCGAGCTGCGCAGCGCCGAGCTCGAGCGTCGCCTGGAGGCGCTCCAGGCGGCGCCCGAGCCGCCGCCTCTGACCGGAGTCCTGCCGGAAGCCGGGAGTAACGAGCTCGCGGGCGCT
>Ga0136624_1000076_pt1 | contig 27959 bp, 26 predicted proteins | sample AntDrymUQ4692206_2_FD_104802 | JGI IMG/M metagenome (GOLD analysis project Ga0136624, IMG submission 104802) | Polar desert sand microbial communities from Dry Valleys, Antarctica - metaG UQ469 (22.06) | ecosystem: Environmental > Terrestrial > Soil > Desert | place: Antarctica: Dry Valley... | reverse complement strand
CCGCGCGAGGCGCCGGTGATCAGCGCGCGCCGGCCGGTGAGGCGGCGCTCGTCAGGCACCGTTGCCGGCCAGTGGGCGGGTGACGGGCCCGAAGCGCTCTTCGATGATCGTGCGGATGCCTGCCGCGGCGCCCTCCAGGCGCTCGATGTCGGTGCGCATGGCCACCGCCGAGACGCTGACCGCCCCCGTCGGACGCGTCGGCGAGTCGAGGAACAGCGGAAACGCGATGCAGTTGACGCCCGGCTCGGACTCCTCGCGGTCCAGCGCGTACCCGCGCCGCCGCGTGCGTGCCAGCTCGTCGGCCAGCGCGTGCGGCGCGACGAGCGTGCGCTCGGTGCGCCGCGCGAGCGGGCCGTGACGGGCGACGTACTCGCGCACCGCCTCGTCGTCGGCCAGCGCGTGGGCGAGCAAGGCCTTGCCGATGCCGGTCGAGTGGGCCGGGTTGCGACCCCCGATCCGCGACGTCAGCTTGATCCCCTGGCCCGCCGGCTCGACCTTGGCGAGGTAGACCACTTCGGAGCCCTCGAGCTTCGCGTAATGGGCGGTCTCGGAGAACCAGCCCGCCAGCGACAGCAGGACGGGCCGGACGAGGTCGACCTCGTCGCGCCGCTCGTGGTACTCGAAGGCGATGCGCACGAACTCCGTCCCCAGGCGGTAGTGGCCGCGCTCGTCCTGCTCGGCGAGCCCGGCGCGGCGGAGCGTCGCCAGCGCGCGGTGCAGGCTCGACTTCGGCGATTCGAGCTCCCGCGCGAGCGCGTCGAGCGATGCGCCCTCGGAGTGATGGGCGAGCGACTTGAGCGCCAGCAGCATGCGATCCGACCCGGTGGCCACGGTCAGCGCCCGATCCCGGCCGCGACCGCACGGACCAGATAGCGCTGGAAGACCAGATAGACGCCGACGACGGGCAGCGTCGCGATCAGCAGGCCGGCCATCAGCGCGGTGGGATCCAGGTTGAAGCGGCCCTGCAACTGCAGGACCCCCACGGTCAGCGTCTTGGTCTCGTCGCTGGGCAACAGCAGCAGGGCGAAGATGAACTCGTTCCACACCCACAGGAAGTTGAAGATGACGAGGGTGGCGAGCGCCGGCCGGGCGAGCGGTAGCAGCACGCGCGAGAGGATCTGATGCACGGAGGCGCCCTCGAGCCGGGCGGCCTCGGCCAGTTCGTCGGGCAGCGACCGGAAGTAGGCGGTCATGAGGTAGGTGTTGAAGGGGAGGTTGACGGCGGTGTAGATGAGGATCACCGACCAATAGGTGTCGAACAGCCCCAGCTCGACCATCTGGACGTAGAGCGGGACGAGCAGGATGAGCGGCGGGACGGCGATCCACACCAGCACGAGCAGGTACGCCTTGCCCCGCGCCGTCCAGCGCAGCTTGGAGAACGAGTACGCGGCGAACGTCGCGACGAGCACCGAGAGGATGACCGTGCCCACCACGATGATCAGCGAGTTGCGCAGGTAGGTCGGCACGCTCGCACCCTCCCACGCCCGCTCGAGCGCGCCGGCGGAGAACGTCGTCGGGAGCCCGACCTTGGCGCCGGCGTAGTCGGCGTTGGTGCGCAGCGCGTTGGAGACCAGGAAGTACAGCGGGAAGAGCGCCGACGCCGAGATCAGCGCCATCCCGGCCACCACGGGCCACTTCCACCGCTCGCGCCGGCGGACGGTGACGGCCGCGTGGGCGCCTCGGCGCCTTCGGGAAAGCGTGGAGGCGCCCATTCAGATCCCCGGGCTGCGGGTCAGGACCCGGATCTGGAGGAACCCGATCCCCGCCGTGATGACGACGAGCACCAGGCCGATCGCGCACGCGTAGCCGGTGCGCCCGAGCGCGAAGGCCTGCTTGTAGATCATGAACTCCGTCACGTAGGTGTCGAAGCCCGGACCGCCGTTGGTGATCACGTAGATGTAGGCGAACATGAAGGCGAACGCCGTCACCGTGCTCGTGACGAGCACGAGCTCCATCACCCGCTTGAGGTTCGGCGCGATGACCGAGAACAGCACGCGCAGCGGGCGGGCTCCGTCCATCCGGGCCGCCTCGCGCAACGCCGGATCGAGCGCGCTCATGCCCGCCAGGTAGATGAGCGTGTTGTAGCCGAAGTTCGCCCACACCACGACCAGCAGCACGGCGGGGATCGAGGTGTTGGCGCTGCCGAGCCAGTCCGACTGCAACGCACCGAGGCCGACGCTGCCGAGCAGCGCGTTCAACGGCCCGTCGAGGCGGAACACGACCTGCGCCACGATCCCCACGACGACCGTCGAGATGACGGCGGGCAGGAAGAAGGTGGAGCGGAAGAAGCGCCAGCCCGGCACGCGCTCGTAGATCAGCCAGGCGAGCAGCATCGGCACCGTCACCTGGATCGGGACCGACAGCGCGAAGAGGACGTTGTTGCGCAGCGACGTGCGGAACAGCGGATCCTCGAGCAGCGTGGAGAAGTTCTCCAGCCCGACCCACTCCGGCGGGTTGATGCCGTCCCAGGCGGTGAAGGCGTGATAGACGACGCTCGAGAGCGGATAGGCGATGAAGGCGAGGACGAGCGCCAGCGCCGGCAGGGCGTACACGACGCCCCACAGCCGGTCCCGGTTGGCCACGTCCCCGCCCGCCTTACGCGCCGGCCGCCTAGCCGCCCGCCTGCAGGCTCGGCAATTGCTTGTCGAGCTCCTCCATCGCCGCTTGCGGCGACGCCTTGCCCGCGAACGCCTGCTGGAGCTGCTTGTAGAACGTCAGCGCGACGGGCACGGGGATGACGCTGTCGAGCACCGGTATCGCGGGGTCCTCGGCCGCGTCGACGAAGAACTGCACGAACTCGTCCTCGACCAGCGAGGGGTCGACGCCCTTGACCGCCGGGGGTGTGCCCAGGATCGTGAGCAGCTGACCGCCTGCCTCCTTGTCGGCCGCCACCTTGATGAACTCCCACGCCAGGCCCGGGTTCTCGGAGCCCTTGGTGATCACGAAGTTGTAGAAGGCGTTGCCCACCGAGCGGCCGGCGAGCGGGCCGTCACCCGACGGCGGTAGCGCCATGATGCCCAGGTCCTTGCCGAGCTTGTCCTTGAAGTCCGGGATCACGGCCGGGTACATGAGGACCATCGCGCTCTTCTTCGACGTGAAGTCGGTGTTGGCGTCGAAGTTCTCACGCGTGGACGCATCCTCGTTGACGCAGCCGCGTTCCTTGAGGTCGACGAGCTGCTGCAGCGGCTCGACCACCTTCGGGTCGGCGTAGGGCAGCTCGCCGGCGTTGATCTTCGCGACGTCGCCCTCGTCGAACGTGGATCCGAACATCAGCGTGATCCAGTTGTCGGTCGAATAGCCGTCGCGGTCCCCGAAGGTGATCGGGGTGACGCCCGTTTCCTTGAGCGCGTCGCAGGCGGCGAGCAGGTCGTCCCAGGTCTCCAGTGGCGCCTCGAGCCCCGCCTTCGCGAACATCGCCTTGTTGTAGAAGAGGCCGTAGGTGCCGAAGTCGTGCGGCACGGCGATGATCGGGTTCTCGCCGCCCTTGCAGTCCAGGTCCTGGCACGAGAGGTCCATGCCGCTCAGCGAGTCGAAGAGCCCGGGAGTGGCGTCGAAGTACTTATTGAGCTGCAGCAGCTGCGCCTCGTACGGCGTCGTGTAGCCGCCCGAGTAGAACAGCATCATGTCCGGCGACTGCCGCGCCTGGAAGGCGGCTTGCAGCTTGGCCGCGACCTGCTCGTTGTCGGTGGAGAGCAGCGTGATCTTGACGTCCGAACCGGTGTTCTCGCCCTTGAAGCGCTCGATCTGCGCGTCCAGCCACTCCCGATACGGCGTGCCGGGGGTCGCGCCGGCGAAGTTGCCGCCCACCCACAGGTCGAGCGTGCCCGGAGTCGGCGTCGCCACGGCAGCCGCGCCGCCTGCCCCGCCCGGCTCCTGCTCGTCGTCTCCGCCGCCGCAGCCGGCGAGCAACGCCAGGCTCACGACAAGGGCGAGCGTCCTCCGCATGGTTCCTCCTCCGAGTTCCTCTTGACGGAACGACGATCCGCTGACGCGAACCGCGACCCATCCAACACCAGACGGTCCGCGGCGTCAAGTCGCGCGGGACTTGACGCGACGGCTCTCGGGAGAGCATGATGCCCGAGCCCGTGCCCAGATCGTCTATCTGATTCCGATAAACGGAATGTCATCTCTGATCGCTCGCGTGGAGGCCCTGCCGTTGCGCGTCGCCGCGCAAGCGGATGACCTCGACGGATCCAACGACACCGTCGTGGTGAGGATCACCGATGCCGACGGCCGGACCGGCATCGGAGAAGCCGATGCGCCGGCGCAGGCGGTGGCCGCGCTGATCCTCCGCGACGACGCCCACACGTGGAGCCGGGGGATGGCCGGCCTCCTGCTCGGCCGCGATCCGGTCGAGGTCGGGGCACGCTGGGACGAGCTGGCCGCCGCCACGTTCTACGACGGCAACGCCGGGCTGTCGCGCCACGCGCTCGCCGCGGTCGACATCGCGCTGCACGACCTGGCCGGCAAGCAGCTCGGCCGGCCGGCGCACGCGCTGCTGGGCGGTGCGCGGCGCGATCGGCTGTCCGTGTACGCGACGCTCTACCGTGCCGCTTCGGCGAGCGACAGCGCCGCGGCCCTGCACGAAGAGCTCGAGGCGCTGCTTGACCGCGCGGTGCAGGACGGCTACCGCGCGGTCAAGTACGAGGCGATCTACCCGGGCAGCGTGTCGGACGCCGAGGTCGTGGCGCTGGTCACGCGAGCCCGCGCGGTGGCGGGCGACGAGCTCGAGCTGCTGGTCGACTTCGGCTATCGCTGGCGCGACTGGCGCGACGCGCTGTGGACGCTGAACCGGCTCGAGCCGGCGCGCCTCTGGCTGGCCGAGGCGACGTTGCCCGACGGCGACCTCGACAGCCACGCCAAGCTGGCGGCGCGGGTCGAGACGCGCATCGGCGGCGCGGAGCTGGCCTCGACCGTGGCCGAGTGTCGTGCCTGGCTGGAGCGCGGGCGCGTCGACGTACTCCAACCCGATGTGGCTCGGTGCGGCGGCCTAAGCGAGATGCGACGCGTCGTCGACCTCGCCGCGCTGCACGGGGCGAGCGTCGTCCCGCACTGCTGGAAGACGGGCATCAACGCGGCCGCCGCCCGCCACCTGCACGCGGCGGCGCTCGCCGTGCCGATGATCGAGGTGCTGCCGCCGGAGCTGTTCGACTCGCCGTTGCGCCGCGAGCTGGTCCGGCCCGAGCCCGTGCTCGAGGACGGGACGCTGCCGTTGCCCGACGCGCCCGGCCTCGGGGTGGAGCTCGTCGACGCAGTCGTGGATCGCCACCGCTGGGAGGCCGGCATCGCATGAGGGCGCTCGTGTGGCACGGCGGCGCGCAGCTCGCCCTGGAGGACCTGCCCGACCCGGTGCCCGCCGCGGGCGAGGTGCTGTTCGACATCCGCATGGCCGGCATCTGCGGCTCCGACCTGCACGCCTATCGCGGGCATCCCGGGCCGCGACAGCCTCCCCTGGTCCTGGGCCACGAGGCGGTCGGCACCGTGTCCGGGCTGCCGGGCCGCTACGTGGTCTGCCCGTTGGTGGTCTGCGGCGCCTGCGCCGCCTGCCGGCGCGGCGAGGACAACCTCTGCGAGCGGCGGCAGCTGCTCGGCATGCACCGTCCGGGTGTGTTCGCCGAGCGCACCGCCGTCCCCCGCGAGACGCTGCTGGCCGTGCCGGACGGCCTCGGCGACGCCGGCGCCGCGCTGGTCGAGCCGCTCGCGGTCTGCGTGAGCGCGCTGCGCCCGCACGCGCTGGGTCCGGGCCGGCGCGTCCTCGTGATCGGTTGCGGACCGATCGGGCTGCTCACGATCCACGTCGCACTTGCGCAGGGCGCCGACGTCGTCGCCGTCGAACCCGTGCCGGAGCGGCGCGCGGCGGCCGTCGCCATGGGTGCTCCGGTGGTGCTGGAGTCGGTCGAGGCGATCGGACCCGAAGCGGCCGACGTAGCGGTCGACGCCGTCGGCATCCAGACCACGTGGGACGCGGCGATCCGCGGCCTGCGCGCCGGCGGCGAGCTCGTCCTGGTCGGTCTGGGGCAGGCGACAGGGCCGATGCCGATCGCCGACCTGGTCCGCCGCGGGATCGTGGTGCGCGGCCAGTTCGCCTACACGCGGGCGGACTTCGGTGCCGCGCTGGGGATGCTGGCCGAGCGCCCGCCGCCGGGGGACTGGATCGAGGTGATGCCGCTCGACGCCGGCGTCGACGCGTTCGCGCGCCTCTCCGCGTCGCCGCCGCAGGCGACCAAGATCCTGCTCGAGGCGCACGCGGCGTGACAGCCGAGCGGCCCTTGGGCGCCCCGGTCCATCGCCTTGCCCGACTGCGCGCGGTGATGGACGAGGAGGGCTGGGACGCCGTCGCCGCCTCCGGCGCCGGCCACGTCGCACATCTCACCGGCTATGCGCGCTACTACTCCGGCCCGGCGGGAGTGGTCGTGGACGGCGACGGCCGGCGCACGCTCTTCCTGCCCGACGGCGAGGCCCGTGCCGCCGCAGCCCCGGCGGACGTCGACGAGGTCGTCGGCTACGGCGAGCCCGGCTTCGGCCTGGAGCCCGATCCGGACGGCGCGCTGGCCGCGGCCGTCGCGCATCACTTGCGGGGCGTGCGGCAGGTCGCCGCCGCCGGCACCGTCGCCGGCGGGCTTGATCCACGCCCGGCGGACGCCGAGCCGGCGCTGGCGGCGATCCGGCGCCAGAAGGATGCTGATGAGCTCGAGCGGATCCTCGACGCCTACGAGTTGTGCTGGCTGGGACAGCAGGCGATCGCCGCGGGCACCGCCGCCGGCGCCTCGGAGATCGAGCTGTTCTCGGCGGCGCAGTCGGCGGCGCAGCGGGCACACGGCGCGCCCGTCGAGTTCGTGTGCGACGCGCTGGCCGGCCGGCGGACCGTCGACGTCTGCTGCCCGGCGGCGGTGGCCGGGCCGGCCGCGCCCGCCGCGGGGGAGCCGGTGCTGGCCGACGTCTCGCTGTGCGCCGCCGGGTACTGGGGCGACACCGCGGAGACGCACCTGCGGGGCGAGGACGAGGAGATCGCCGCCGTGCGGGCCGGCCTCGTCGAGATCCTGGACGCCACGGCCGCGGAGCTGCTGCCGGGCCGGACCGGGGCTTCGGTCTTCGCCGCGCTGCGCGAGCGGATCGCCGCGCGCTTCCCGGCCGGCGCGTTCCCCCACCACGGGGGCCATGGGCTCGGCACCGCCGCGCACGAGCCGCCCCACGTCGCGCCGTTCGGAACCACGGCGCTGGCCGAGTCACAGGTCATCGCGCTCGAGCCGGGCGTCTATCTCCCCGGCCGTCACGGCGCGCGGGCCGAGGAGCTCTACGTGGTGACGGCGGCGGGCGGCGTCGAGCTGCGCACCGCGTTCGGGCGGCCGCGCGGACTGGCGGGGCCCGCCTGATGGCCGGGCTCCGGCTCGAGCGCGTCTCGAAGACGTTTCCCGATGGGACCCGAGCGGTCGACGACATCGACCTCGAGATCGCCGACGGCGAGTTCATGGTCCTGGTCGGGCCGTCCGGGTGCGGGAAGTCGACGTTGCTGCGGCTGGTGGCCGGCCTGGAGGAGGTGACCGGCGGGCGGGTCCTGCTGGGGGACCGCGACGTCACGCGCGCGCTCGAGCGCGACCGCGACATGGCGATGGTCTTCCAGAACTACGCGCTGTACCCGCACATGAGCGTGCGCGACAACCTGGCCTTCGGCCTGCGCCTGCGCAAGATGCCCAAGCCCGAGCGCGCGCGGCGGGTCGACGAGGTCGCGGGCACCCTCGGCCTCGAGCGGCTCCTCGACCGCAAGCCGGCGGCGCTCTCGGGTGGCCAGCGCCAGCGCGTGGCGATGGGACGGGCCATGGTCCGCGAGCCGGCGGCGTTCCTCATGGACGAGCCGCTGTCCAACCTCGACGCCAAGCTCCGCGTCGCCATGCGAGCCGAGCTTGCACGGCTGCACGAGCGGCTCGGCGTGACCACCGTCTACGTCACGCACGACCAGGTCGAGGCGATGACGCTCGGGCATCGCGTCGCCGTGTTGCGCGACGGCACGCTGCAGCAGTGCGGGCCGCCGGAAGAGCTCTACGACGAGCCGGCGAACCTCTTCGTGGCCGCGTTCATGGGGTCGCCGGCGATGAACCTCGTCGAGGCCGTGGTGGATGACGGCGGGCTCCGCTTCGGCGGTCACCGGCTGCCGCTGCCGCCCGCCGCGAACCTGCCGCGCGACCGCTCGCGGGTGATCCTCGGCGTGCGTCCGTCCGACCTCCTGCTGGCCGGCCCGGAGGCCGACCCCGCGGCGGGCCGCCTGCGTGTCCGTGCCGAGGTGGTCGAGCGGCTCGGATCCGAGCGCCGCGTCGTCTTCGGCGTCGACGCGCCGCGCGTCACGACCGACGCGGTGACCGCGGCCTCCGACGAACCCGACGACGACGCGGACGCCGGCGCCGCCCTGCTCGCCGACGCCGACCGCAGCCGGTTCACCGCCGTGCTCGAGGGCCGCGCGCCGGTCGCCGCCGACGACCCGCTCGAGCTGACGGTCGCGCCCGAGCGGCTGTACCTCTTCGACCCCGCGACGGGCCGCGCCCTGCACAGCCCGTCCGCGCTCCCCTCACCGTGAGCGCGGTGGTCGTCACCGGCGCGGCGCTCGGCCTCGGTCGCGCCGTCGCACGCCGACTCCTCGACGCGGAAGTGCACGTCGTCGGGCTCGACATCGACGAGGCAGCGCTCGCCGCCGCCGCGCGCGACCTCGGGGCGGGGTTCTCGCCCGTGGCCGGCGACATCGGCGAATGGGAGGCGCACGAACGCGCTGCGGACGCGGCGCAGGCCGCCGGAGGCCTCGCCGGCTGGGTCAACAACGCGGCGGTCGACGTCCAGGGCGCCGCGCACGAGGTGACCCCGGAGGACATCGCCGCCGGGCTGCGCGTCCTGCAGCTGGGCCCGATGTACGGGACCGCCGTGGCGGTCCGTCGGCTGCTCGCGCGCGGGCGCGGGGGCAGCATCGTGAACGTCGGCTCGATCCAGGGCGTAGCGGCGTTCCCGGGCTACTTCGTGTACCAGGCGGCCAAGGCGGCGGTGGCGATGATCTCGCGCGGCGTCGCGGTGGACTACGGCGACCGAGGCATCCGCTGCAACGCGGTGCTGCCCGGGACGCTGGACACGCCCATGACCGCATCGACGCTCCCGCCGGGCGGCACGCTGGACGAGGAGGGCCGGCTCGCGCCGCTCGGCCGTGTCGGCCGGCCGGAGGAGGCCGCGGCGGTGATCGCCTTCCTGCTGTCCGAGCAGGCGAGCTACGTCACCGGCGCCGTGATCCCGGTGGACGGGGGCGCCACGGCGCGGTGCTATCCCTATCCGCCGCCCGGCAGTGCGGTGACCGACATCCGGTAGCCGAACGGCCGCCCCGGCTCGGCCCACGCGGCCTGTCCCTCGGCGATCGCCGTCGCGAGGCCGAGGTGATGGGGAACGCTGGCGGGCTCGATCACGAGCAACTCCGTCATGCCGCGCCACGGTCCGCCCGACGTCCGGACCTCGTGCCACATCCAGACGTGCGGGAGCCGTCGCACGTCCCAGGCCAGCGCGACTCCGGCGCCGGTCCGGGCGTTGGCCACGCGGGCCGCGCCCTCGGGAAGATCCTGGACGCACACGAGCCGGGAGCGGGGGCGCGTGAGCGGCCATCGGCTGCCACGTTCACGACTTCCGTCCGCCAGCGCGATCTCGGGCCACAGGGGCGCATCCGCGGGTGCTCGCGGCGCCCCGTCGTGCTCGCCCATCTCGACCGCACGCCCGGCCGGCAGCGCGATCACGACCTCGGGATCGAGAACTTCGAGCCCGAGCGCGAGATGCTCGACCGCCAGCAGCGGTGTCCGCTCGGTCGCCTCCCAGCGTACGTCGGCATGGAGGGTGGCGCCCGCCACGGAGAAGCGGCGCTCGACGGTGAGCCCGTGCCCCGTCCAGCACAGCGTCGCCCCCGCCTTGTCCTGCCCCTGCACGAGCCAGGGATCGTTGGACGCGCGGCCGTGGAAGCCGTGGCGCCGGCCCGCCACCTCGCAGGCCGCCCCCGCGTTCGGGGTGAGCAACTGCCAGCCGCCGCGGTAGGACGCGGTCCAGGTCGCCTCGTCGAGGTCGCCCGCGCGCGGGATCGCCGACGCGAAGGGCGGCCGCCCGAGCAGTTGCCGGCCGCTGCGCAGGTCGACCAGGTCGATCACCTCGCCGCCGTGGTCGGGATCGATCCTCACCAGCAGGGCGTCCGAGCGCAGGATCATCCGGCCACGGTAACGACGATCTGCGGTGAGGCCGCTCGGTGCAGGACGGGAGGCACGTGAACGACCGGTGACGATCACGGCGGGGTAACTTCGCCGCCGAGGCTCGCTGGTCGGGTCCCGCGGCATGCGATCCCTAAAGAGGGACTGTCCCTCTTTAGGTTCGCGGGTCGCGGTTCAGCGCGGGTAGGCGGCCGGCACCCCTCCGTCGACGTTGAGCAGGTTGCCCGTGCTCTTTCCCGACCGGAGCGGCGAGGCGAAGTGCAGGACCGCCTGGGCCACGTCCTCGGCGAAGATGTTGACCCGCAGCGTCGTGCGCTTGCGATAGTGCTCTTCGAGCTCGTCCGGCTCGATGCCGTACGCCGCGGCGCGCTCCTGCCGCCACGACGAGTCCCAGATCCGCGAGCCCTGGAGGACCGCGTCCGGGTTGACGGTGTTGACGCGGATGCCGTCGGCGCCGCCCTCCTCGGCCAGGCAGCGCGCCAGGTGCAGCTCGGCCGCCTTGGCCGACGAGTACGCGGCGGCGTTCTTGCCGGCGACGACCGCGTTCTTGGACGCCACGAACACGATCGCACCGCCGCGGCCCTGCGGCTTGAGGAGCTTGAAGGCCTCCCGGGCGACCAGGAAGTAGCCGGTCACGAGGACGTCGTGGTTGCGGCGCCATTCGGCCAGCGACGTCGCCTCGAGCCGGGCGCTGGAGGCCACGCCCGCGTTCGATACGACGATGTCGACACCGCCGAAGCGGCTCACCGCGGCGGCGAACGCGGCGGCCACGGACTCCTCGCTCGTGACGTCCCCGCTGACCGCCAGCCCGCGGTCGCCGTAGTCCGCGACCGCTGCTTCGGCGCCCGCCCGGTCGAGGTCGAACGCCACGACGCAGGCGCCGGCCGCGCTGAGGACGTCCCCGATCGCGCGCCCGATGCCGCCCGCCCCACCGGTGATCAGCGCGACCCGCCCCTGCAGCTCTCCGGGCGCCGGCGCCTGGGCCAGCTTGTAGAGCTCGAGCGGCCAGTACTCGATCGCGAAGCTCTCCGAGGCGGAGAGCGACACGAACCGGCCGAGTGCCTCGGCGCCGGCCATGACCTCGATGGCGCGGTGGAAGAGATCGCGCGAGACGGCCGAGGCGGTGGTCGTCGAGCCGGCGGTGACGAGGCCGACGTGCTGGATCAGGATCACCCGCGGATCGGGATCGGCGGGCACCGTCGTCTCGTCGCCGTGGGCGGCGACGTACGCGCGGTAGGCGTCCCGGAACGCCTCCGCGCGCTCGGTGATGCGTGCGCGCAGCGACCCGGCGTCGTCGCGCTCGGGGTCGAAGGGGACCCAGAGCGGGAGTCGCTTGGTGTGGACCAGGTGGTCCGGACACGGGGCGCCCACCGCGACCAGCGCCTCCGCCCGGACCGAGCCGGCGAACTCGACCGATTCCGGCGACGTGTCGACGGTCAGGACCTTCGGGCGCTCGCTCGAGACGGCGCCGCGAATCGTCGGGAGCAGCTCCTGCACGAGCTGCGCGCGGGCCGCGCCGGAGACCTTCTCGGCCGCGGGGTGACGCCCGCCGAAGCGCGGCGTGTCGCCGGTGCGCTCGTTGACGAACGCGACGGCCCGGTCGATCACCTCGATCGTGCGCCGGTAGGCCTCCTCCGCGCTGTCGCCCCACACGACCAGGCCGTGCTTGGCGAGCACCACCAGCTTCAGGTCGGGATTGGCGCGGGCGGCCGCGCCGACCTGCCGGGAGAGGGTGAAACCGGGGCGGACGTACGGGATCCACGCGGCCGTCTCGCCGAAGCACTCCCGCACGAGCCGCTCGCCGCCCTCCGTCCCGGCCAGGACGTTGATGCCGTCCGGATGCGTGTGGTGCACGTGCGCCGCCGGCACGAACGCGTGCAGCAGCGTCTCGATCGAGCATCTGGGCATGGCCGGATCGAGCTGGCAGCGGGCGAGGTGGGCGACCATCTCCTCGTCGGTCATCGCGTCGCGCGCGAACAGCGGACGGACCTCGTCGATCCTCAATCCGGTGAAGTGGCGGGCGCCGATCGTCGCGAGGTCCGAGCCCGATCCCTTGACCCACATGACCTCGACCTCGCGTCCGGCATGGTCGATCGCCGTCCCCTTGGCCGACGTGTTGCCGCCGCCGAAGTTCGCAACCGCCCGGTTGGCGCCCAGGAGGCGGGAGGCGAGGACGAGCTGGTCGAGCAGGTCGCCCGGCGGCCCGGCGTCGGCGGGCCAGAGGTCGGCGACATGGTCGATCAGCGGGGCGGCGATGCTCATCGGGTGCTCTCCTGGTGGGGTTCGCGTTCGGCGGCGACGCGGGCGGCGTAGCCGGAGCCGCGCAGCGCGGCGACCGGGTCCTCCGCGGCCCCGGCGGCGGTGCGCGCCTGCGCGCACAGGGAACGGACGTCGGTGCGAAAGGCGTCGAGCAGGACCTCGTGCCCGCCGAGCACGTCGCCCGCGGCCTGCGCGGCCGCGAGCGCGGCGCGGTCGACGAGGAGGGCCTTGGCGTACGCCTCCTGGAGGTTGACGACGCTGAGCACCATCGCCTCGACCTTGGCTTCGACGTTGTGGGACTGGTCGATCGTGAGGCGGGGAAGCGGACCCGGCGTGGCGATCAGCTCGCCGAAGATCAAGAACAGCTCGAGCGGGTTGACCGAGCCGACGATCAGGTCGTCGTCGGCGTACTTGCGGTTGTTGAAGTGGAAGCCGCCGAGCCGCTGCTCGTCGGCGAGCAGCGCGACGATCTGCTCGACGTTGGTGCCCTGGGCGTGGTGGCCGAGGTCGACCAGCACCCGCGCGCGCTTGCCGAGCCGCCGGCAGACCAGCAGCGCGGAAGCCCAGTCGGCGAGGTCGGTGGCGTAGAAGGCCGGCTCGAAGAACTTGTACTCGACGAGCAGCTCCTGGTCGCCGGGCAGGGCGGCGTAGACCCGCTCGAGGCACTCGACCAGGCGCCGCCGGCGCGCGCGCATGTCGTCCTGGCCGGGGTAGTTGGTGCCGTCGGCGAGCCACAGCGACTGGGCGCCCGAGCCGAGGGCGCGCGCGATCTCGATGCACTCCAGCAGGTGCTCGACCGCCCGCTCGCGCACCGCCGCATCCGGGTGCGTCACCGAGCCGAGCTTGTAGTCGGGCGCCTGGAACAGGTTGGGGTTGACCGCGCCGACGCGCAGCCCGCGCCCCTCGATGTGCGCCCGCAGGGCCGCGTAGTCCTCGACGGCGTCCCAGGGGAAGTGCAGCGCCACGGCGCCCGCCGTCCCGGTGAGCCGGTGGACCTCGGCGGCGTCGTCGATGCGCTCGCGGACATCGCGCGGCCGCCCGGGCTGCGTGAACGTCCCGAACCGCGTGCCGGAGTCGCCGTAGCCCCAGGAGGGCGTCTCGATCGTGAGCTCACGGAGCCGGGCGACGATGTGGTCGGGAGAATCGGGCATGGGTCTCCTTGCTCAGGCGGCGGCGGGCGTCGCGAGCCCCGTCACGTCCAGGAAGCGGCGGTAGGTCTCCTCGGCTCCGCTGCGGTCGAAAGCGGGCTCGTGGCGGGCGGGGGTCGTGGACGCCGCGGCGACGGCGCGCATGTCGGCGAGTGAGCCCAGCTCCCCGGCGGCGCGGGCCTGGACGAGCACGTTGCCCAGCGCCGTCGCCTCGACGGCGCCGACCACCACCTCCCGCCCGGTCAGGTCGGCCGTCAGCCGGCACAGCAGCTCGTTGCGGACGCCGCCGCCGACGGCGTGGACGTGCGTGATGTCGCGGCCGGTGACCGCTTCGAGCTGCTCGAGCACGAGGCGGTACTTGCACGCCAGCGAGACGGAGATCGCGCGGATCGTCTCGCCGCGGTCGCGCGGCGCGCGCTGGCCCGCACGGGTACAGGCGGCGGCGATCCGCCCGGGCATGTCGCCGGGGGCGAGGAAGGCGGGATCGTCGGGATCGACGAGCGGCACGTCCGCCGGCGCGGCCGCGGCCAGCCGGTGGAGCTCCGCGAAGGAGGTGTTCCACACGCGCGCGCACTCCTGCTCGAGCCACAGTCCCATCACGTTCTTGAGCAGGCGGACGGTGCCGTCCACCCCGCGCTCGTTGGTGAGGTTCGCGGCGCGCGCGTCGCGGTTGAGCACGGGCGCGGTCAGCTCGAGGCCGAGCAGCGACCAGGTGCCGCTCGAAAGGACCGCGGCGTGCTCGTCGCGCACGGGCGCGGCCACGAACGCCGAGGCGGTGTCGTGCCCGGCCACGGCGTACACCGGCGGCCGGCCGGCGCCGTGATGCTCGAGGAGGGGGCCGAGCGCGGTGCCGGGCTCGACGACATCGCGGAACAGGCGCGCCGGTAGGCCCACGCGGGTGACCAGCTCCCGGGCCCAGGTGCCGCTCGCGGCGTCGAGCAGGCCGGTCGTCGAGGCCGCGGTCGCCTCGTTGGCCAGCGCGCCGGACAGCCAGAAGGCGAGCAGGTCGGGCACGAGCGCGATGCGTGCGGCCGCTCCGAGCGCCGCAGACTCCTCCTCGGCCAGGAGCTGGAAGATGGTGTTGATCGGCAGCGTCTGGATGCCGGTGACGGCGTACAGCTCAGCCGCGGGCACCCGGGCGAACGCGCGCCCGGCCTGCCCCTCCGTCCTGCGGTCGCGGTAGTGGAACGGCAGCCCCAGGATCCGGTGGCGCTCGTCGAGCAGCGCGTAGTCCACGCCCCATGCGTCGACCCCGACGCCACGCAGCGGACCGGCTCGGCGCAGTCCCTCGAGCGCCTCGGCGAAGAGCTGCGGCACGTTCCAGCGCAGGCCGTCCGGCAGGCGGACGGGGCGGTTGGCGAAACGGTGCAGCTCCTCGAGCTCGACGCGCCCGTCGCGGAGCCGGCCCGCGACGACACGCCCGCTGGAGGCGCCGAGGTCGATCGCGCAGAACGCGGGCGCGTCAGCCACGGAGCACCGGCAGGCTGGAAACCGGATCAGTCAAGGTGGAAGACCTCCGCGAGGCGCAGGAGCCCGGTGTCCGGCCGCTCTCCGGCCGGCAGCGCGAAGAACTCGGCCATCTCGGCCTGCCAGCGCCGGTTCACGTCCGTCGCCTCCATGCCGGCCACGGAAGCCTCGAAGTCGTCCGTCTCGAGGTAGCCGACCAGCAGGCCGTCGGCGCCGAGGAACAGCGAGTAGTTCCGCCAGCCGGTCGCGCTCAGCGCGGCGAGCATCTCGGGCCAGACGGCGCGGTGGCGCTGCTCGTACTCCGCCAGCCGGTCCGGCCGGACGCGCAACTGGAAGCACACCCGTTCCACGTCAGCCGACTTCCGCGTACTCGAGCCCGAGGAGCGTGGCCACCCGGCGGACCTCGCCGGCCACGTGGCCGACACCCAGGGCGACGTGGTGGGTGGGGCCCTCCGCACACCAGCGCTCCAGGAACTCCGCCGGCTCATGCCCGAAGCGCAGGCGGCTGTTCGTGTTGCCGATCCGGAACGTGGCGCCGGCCACCGACTCTCCCTCCCCGACCATCAGCTTGAGGCGCCCGTCGGCGGTCTGGGTGCATCCGACGACGGTGACGGGCCCGTAGCGGACCTTGAACTCGACGCTCAGGCCGGCGCCGGACTTGCCGTGGTAGAGCTTCAGCGCCCGCAGCGTCGGCTGCTCCTGCGCGATCGCGACGTGGCCGGGGCCGTCGTGGCCCATGAGGACGAAGCGCTCGTCGAAGTCCAGCGCGTAGAACTCGGTGTACGAGCCCCCCGCGCCCAGGCGGTCCAGGACGAGTTGGGCCACGTTCGTCTTGAGGTCCGCCTCGCCCGCGGTCGGGATGCCGCGGGCGGTCAGGAGCGAGTTGCCGACGATCAGGCCGGCCCCGAGCCGCTCCGCCTCGTTGCCGCCGACGCCGCGGTAGTAGTAGGTCAGGGCGTCGAGCTCGAAGTCGGACACGAGCGCGTCCAGCCCGACGGCCACGCGCGCCGACCACTCGAGCTGGTCCGCCTCGATCGGGCCGGCGATCGGGTCGGCCGACGGGTCGGCGAACGCGAACATCGCGCGGATCTCCGACTCCTTGGTCGCCACCGCGGCCGCCCCCGCGCGCGCCACGCGGGCGCCGAGGTCGTCGATCTCCAGCACCTCCACGTGCGCCCCGATCTGCGCGTGGATCGCGGTGAAGTCGGTGTACATGTCGAGCATGCCGGGATACACGTGGCCCAGGAAGCCGATGCGGGAGCGGCGCAGCGCCCGCGCGACGCCCGCCGCGCGGACCCAGGCGCCGATCCTGCCCCACGCGCGCTCGTCGTCGTCGATCGTGCCGGCGACCGTGTCGTGCGGGATCCGCGCGCGCGTGAACGCGCCCGCGATCTCGGGAACGCAGCATGCCGCGCAGTTGGCCAGCCACTCGCCGGTGTCGGTGTTCGCGTAGTCCAGCGACCGTTCCGGTTGAAGTCCCAGGATCACCACGGGCGCCTTCGCCGCCTGCGCCACCGGCAGCACCGTGCTGGAGGTCGCGTAGGTGACGGCGTGGCAGAGCACGAGGTCGACCTGTGCGGCCGCGAAGCGATCGCCCGCTGCCCGCGCGGCCGCCTCGGAGTCCACCAGCCCGGCGGAGACGACGTCGCCGCCGAGGGCGGCGACGCGATCCTCGACGCGTCGCTGATACCCCTCGATCCGCGGCTTGAGACCCTCGAACTGGGGCCAGTAGGCGGCCAGGCCGATGCCGAACACCCCGACCCGGGCGCTTGGCCCGGGCCGGGACGGGGTGGGCGCCGGCGGCAGCGTGCTGTCGGCGACGGTCATATCGCGACTCTAGAAGTCGAAGTCGTCGATGTTGCCCTCGTCGAACGTCGTGAGCGGCCCGAGCACGATCTCGCCGTCGACGCCGATCGTGTACTCACCGAGGCGGCCGGCCTCGAACTTCTCGCCCTCCTTGCCGGTGATGCGCCCGGAGACGAGCGCCGCGGCGGTCTGGCCGGCGAGGTAGCCGACGTCCTTCGGCACCCACAGCTGGAACTCCTCGACCGTGCCGTCCTTGACGAATTTGCGCATCTGGCTCGGGAAGCCCAGCCCGGTGAGCTTGATCTTGCCCTTCTGCGGCGAGGTCGACAGGTACCGCGCCGCCGCGGAGACGCCGACCGTGGTGGGCGAGATGATGCCCTTGAGGTTCGGATAGGCCTGGATCAGGCCCTGGGTCTCCTGGAAGGACTTCTGGTCGTCGTCGTCGCCGTAGGCGACCTTCACGAGCTTGATGTCCTTGTAATCGGGCTTCTTGAGCTCTTCCTTCATGACCTCGATCCACGCGTTCTGGTTCGGCGCGTTCGCCGTCGCCGAGAGGATCGCGATCTCGCCCTTGTTGCCGATCTGCTTGGCGATCGACTCGACCTGGTTCTGCCCGATGAGCTCCGTCGTGACCTGCAGCACGAACGCCTTGCGCGCGTCGACCGCGACCCCGGAGTCCATCGCGACGATCGTGATGCCGCGCTGTGCGGCCTGCTTGAGAGCCGGCGCGACGGCATCGGGATCGTTGCCGGCGATGATGATCGCGTCCGGCTTCTGCTGCGCGGCGGCGTTGATGATCGAGATCTGCGAGGACGCGCTGGCGTTGGTCGGGCCGGTGATCCGGTTCGAGCCGCCCAGCTCCTCGAGCGCCTCGTCGACGCCGGAGTGCTCAAACTCCTCGTACGGGTTGCCGAGCTGCTTCGGGATCGAGACGGTCTTGAGGCCTTCCTTGATCGGCGCCGCGGGGTCGGCTTCGCCTTCGGACTGCGATTGCGGGGCCGCTTCACCGCTTTCGGACGACGCCTCGTCGTCCTGGGTCTCGCCGCAGGCGACGAACGCGAACGCGGCGACGAGCGCCAGCACGGCCAGGAGCCCGCGCAGCGCGCGGGCGGGGTCCAGCATGGTCATTGACCACCCTCCTCTGGAACTTGACGGGACTGACGCCGCCGGGCCTCCGTGACACGGCGTGCGAGGTTGGGACCCAGTACCGAGCCGACCAGCAGTGCGCCGGTCACGATCTGGATCCAGTACGTCGAGATGGACTCACTGAGCAGCAACGCCTTCTGGATCGCTCCCAGCAGCACGAGCGCCAACAGGACGCCCAAAATCGTGCCGCGGCCCCCGAAGATCGACACGCCGCCGAGCAGCACGGCGGTGATGGCCGTGAGCTCGAAGCCCTGGCCGACGTTCGCCGCGGCGGTCGAGTTGCGTAGGGAGATGACGATCCCGGCCAAGGCCGCGATCGTTCCGGAGAGCACGAACAGCGCCAGCGTGATCCGCTTGACGCGCACTCCCGAGAAGTACGCGGCCTCGTGGTTGGCGCCGATCGCGTACACCGCGCGCCCGAACGGGGTGGCGTGCAGCAACACGCCGAACGCCACCGCGAGGAGCACGAGCAACACCACCGTGTTCGGCACGAACGTGCCCGCGAAGTTGCCGAACGCGCGGTCCGTCCAGGCCTGCGGGAAGTCGGTGACCGACTCGTCCCCGATGATCACGTAGGCGAGCCCGCGGAACAGCGCGAGCGTGCCGATGGTGACGGCCAGGGAGGGGAGCCCGAGCCGGGTCACGAGGAGGCCGTTGAACGCGCCGCAGGCCGCGCCGGCGACGAGGCAGATCGGGATGATCAGCTCGACCGGGAGGCCGCTGTTCCACAGCGAGGCCATCAGCGCGCTCGACAGGGCGAGGATCGACGCGATCGACAGGTCGATCTCGGCGGCGACGATGACCAGCGCCAATGGCAGCGCCATCAGCGCGACTTCCGAGAAGTCCAGCGAGCCGGTCGTGAACGAGTCGGTGGTGAGGAACTCCGGTGAGAGCCCGGCGCCGATCAGCAGGGTGATCAGGAGGAGCCCGACGAGCAGGCCCTCCCAACCGGCCGCCGCCGATCGTAGGCGTGCGGTCGCGCCGTCGCGGCCGTCGGGCCCGGAGGCGGGGGGCGGCATGGCGGAGGCGGCCGGCGTGGCGGTGTCAGCCTGCACGGCGTGCGCTCCGTCTCCGTAGCGCGGCCTCGACCCGGAGGCCGACGAGCCGATCGAACGCGATCGCGAGCAGCAGCAGCACGCCGATCGCCGCCATCTGCCAGAAGGCCTCCACCCGGAGGACGATCAGCGAGGAGGTGATCGTGCCGAGCAGCAGCGCGCCGAGCGCGGCGCCATAGACGCTCCCGGTGCCGCCGAAGATGGCGACGCCGCCCACGACCGCCGCGGCGATCACGGTGAGCTCGTACCCGACCCCGGCGGTCGCGTCGACGGTGCCGAAGCGGGCGGTGAACAGCACGCCTCCCAGTCCGGCGAGCCCTCCCGCCAGCACGAACGCGGTGAGCACCCGGCGCTCCGAGCGCACGCCGGCGAGCCGGGCGCCTTCGGGGTTGGAGCCGATCGCGTACAGCTCGCGCCCGGCCCGGAAGTCGCGCAGCCACTGGCCGACGACCGCCACCACGACGAGCGCCATGATGACGAGGATCGGGACACCGGCGATCGAGTCGGTCCCCAGATTGAGGAAGGAGTCGGGCAGCGTCTCCGCGTTGACCTGGGTGCCGTCCGTCCACAGGAAGGCGAGGCCGCGGAACACGTAGAGCGTCCCGAGCGTCACGACGAGCGCCGGCACCTGGCCCCACGTGACGAGGATGCCGTTGAGCAGGCCGCACGCCGCCCCGAGGGCGATGCCGAGCAGGAACACGACTGGGAGGGGAAGATCGCCGTTCTTCGACAGCAGATCTCCCGCGAAGTACGCGCTCAGGCCGAGCACCGAGCCGACCGACAGGTCGACGTTGCGCGTGACCAGCACGAGCGTCTGGCCGGCGGCGAGGATGGCGAAGATCGAAGCGTTGAGCGCCAGGTTGCGCAGCGAGTCGGTTTCGATGAAGCGCGGCTCGAGGATCGCGGTGACCGCGACGAGCAGGGCGAAGGCGGCGACGATGCCGAGCTCGCGGACGCGGAACACCCACTCGGCGAGGCGGCGTGCCCGGGCTCCCTCGGCGCCGGGCGGCGGAGTGGGGGCGGGGTCTGCGGCCACGCTCATGCGGCGGCCTCGGTCACCTGGCCGGTGGCGGCGCGGATCACCGTCTCCTCGTTCGCCTCCGAGCGGCTCAGCTCGGCCGTCAGCCGCCCCTCGTGCATCACCAGCACGCGGTCGGCCATGCCGAGCACCTCCGGCAGCTCGCTGGAGATCATCAGGACGGCGACCCCGCGGCCGGCGAGCTCGCACATGAGACGGTGCACTTCCGACTTGGTGCCGACGTCGATCCCGCGCGTCGGCTCGTCGAGGATGAGCAGCTTGGGCTCAGTCGCGAGCCACTTGGCCAGCACCACCTTCTGCTGGTTCCCGCCCGACAGGAAGCCGGCCGGGTCGTCGAGGCGGTGATACTTGAGCTGCAGGCGGGCGGCCCATTCCTTCGCCAGCCGGTTCTCGGACGCCGAGGCGATGAGACCGAGGCGGCTGAGCGCCCCCATGCGGGTGATCGTCGCGTTGCGCGCGATCGACAGGTCCATCACGAGGCCCTGCTGGCGGCGGTCCTCGGGCACGAAGCCGATGCCGGCGCGCATCGCCGCCAGCGGCCGGCCGGGCGCCAGCCGCCGCCCGGCGACCTCGACGTGGCCGGCGTCCGGCTTCTCGATGCCGAAGATCGCCCTGGCCACCTCGCTGCGGCCGGCGCCGACCAGCCCGGCGAGCGCGACGATCTCGCCCGCGCGCACCGCGAAGCCGATGTCGAAGAAGACGCCTTCGCGCGTCAGCCGGTGCACCGTCAGGACCGGATCGCCGACCGCGGCGTCCTGCTTGGGAAACAGCGCGCTGAGCTCCCGCCCGACCATGCGGCGGACCATGTCGTCGGGTGTCATGTCGGCGATCCGCGCGTCGTGGACGACCGCGCCGTCGCGCATGACGGTGACGGTGTCGCACAGGTCGAAGACCTCTTGGAGCCGGTGCGAGATGAACAGCACCGCCGCGTCCTGCTCGCGCAGCGTCCGCACGACCGCGAACAGCCGCTCCACCTCGGGACCGGACAGCGCCGCCGTCGGCTCGTCCATGATCAGCACTCGCGCGTCGAAGCTCAACGCCTTGGCGATCTCGACGATCTGCTGGTCGGCGATCGAGAGGCCGCGCACGGGGCGGTCCGATTCGAGCCGGACGCCGAGCCGGTCGAGCAGCCCCTGAACCTGCGCGTGCATCGCGCGCCGGTCGATCCGCTTGAAGCCGCCGACCGGGTGGAAGCCCATGACGACGTTTTCCGCGATGCTCAGGTCGGGAAAGAGCGTCGGCTCCTGGTAGATCACGGCGATGCCGGCGTCGCGAGCGTCGTGTGGCGAGTGGAAGTCGGCCGGGGCGCCGTCGACCAGCATGGTGCCGCCGTCGCGCCGGACGACGCCGGCCAGGACGCGGACGAGCGTCGACTTGCCCGCGCCGTTCTCTCCCATCAGCGCTCGCACCTCACCCGGGCGCAGGGTGAGGTTGCCGTCGCGCAGCGCGCGGACGGCGCCGTAGTCCTTCGTCGCGTCGCGCAGCTCGACGATGGCGTCGGCCGCACCGCGAAGATATGACGGCTTCTGGTCGATCACTGCGGATCTCCTCCCCGTTCGACCGTAAGCAATCAGAACAGAGCGGAAGATTCGTGTCAAGCCAGAGCCGACTTGACAGCATCCGCCCGGCCTGGTTTGGTCGCGGACCACGATGGCGGTCGGCGATTCGCACACAAACGAACAGGATCCGCTGAGCGACGGTCGGAGCATGCTGGCCGAAACGCGCCGGCGAGCGATCGCGGAGGCGCTGCGAGACACCGGATCGGTCACCGTCGCGGAGCTGCAGGCGCGGTTCACCGTCTCCGCGATGACCGCGCGCCGGGACCTCGACGAGCTCGAGCGCCGGGGCGTGCTCCGCCGGACCCACGGCGGGGCGGTGTCGCCGACGCCGTCCGCGCACGAGGACTCCTTCGCCCGGCGTCTGGAGGCATCGACCACGGCGAAGGAAAGGCTCGCCGCGGAGGCGGTCGGCCTGCTCGGCGCGCGCGAGACCGTGTTCCTGGACTCCTCGACGACGAGCTACTTCGTCGCGCGCCACATGCTCGCCACCGGGATGCCGCTCACCATCCTCACCAACAGCCTCGCCGTGATGGAGCTCGTGTGGGCCGAGGGTGGGCCGGAGGTCGAGCTGATCGGGGTCGGCGGTCAGCTCCGGCGGCTCACCCGGTCCTTCGTCGGGCCGTCCGCCGTGCGCACGATAGAAGGCCACTTCGCCGACCGGCTGTTCCTCAGCGTCAAGGGCCTGACCGAGTCCGGCACCATGACCGACGCCGACCCGCTCGAGGCGGAGGTGAAGCGGACGATGATCGCTCAGGCGGGGGAGGCGACCCTGCTCGTCGACCGGTCGAAGCTCCGCGTGCGCGGGCTCACCGTGGTCGCCTCGGTCGCCGCGCTGTCGGGAACGCTCGCCCATGGCCTCTCGCCGGCCGAGAGCGCCGCGCTCCAAGCCGCGGGCGCCGCGCTACGCGTGATCGACGGCACGGGGAACGGCGACTGATCCCCAGGCTCGCTCGACGACGTGCGCTGCCGCGATCATGTTTCGCGGATCGTCATGGCTCGCGAGCAACGCTCCACTACGCTGGCCCGCCGGGTGAGTCAAATCCTCGGTGTACGAGTCTCCGGACGGCGGATCGTGTTGGCTGGGCTGCTGCTCGGGCTGGCTGTGGCCGCGGCCTTGCCGGGAGCGACGCAGAAGCCGGTGTCGGCCCAGGCGCCCGCCGGCGGCGGCCGGAGCGCGACCCTGCAGGATGCCGATCGGCGCCGTGCGGCCGCTTCCACGATCGGCCCCGACTCGGCCGACCCCCTGACCCATCGGGCTGATGCCCGCAAGCGGCGGGCGCGAGCTCGTCTCGCCGCGCGCCGGCGCGTCGCCTGGCGAACCTCGACGGCACTCGGCACGCCGTCGAGCGGCCGGCTCGTCCGTGGCGTGCAACTGCCGCTCGACGGCGAGCACTTCTTCACGTGGGATCCGGTGCAGAAGCGCTCGCCGAACCGCCAGTGGCGCCGCCATGGCACCGATCGGCTTGTGCGCGTCCTACTGCGGGTCAGCCGGCGGTTCGCGGCCGCCCACAGGCGCGCGCCGCGCCTCGCGATCGGCGACCTCAGCCGTCCGCATGGTGGCGACTTCGGGAGGCGCTTTGGTCCCGTCGGGCACGTGTCCCACCAGAACGGACTCGACGCGGACGTGTACCTGCCGCGGGTCGACGGCCGCGAGCGCGCCCCGCGCACCACGGACCAGGTCGACCGCGCGCTCGCCCAGCGTCTTGTCGACGGCTTCGTGCGCGCAGGAGCGCAACGGATCTTCGTCGGTCCAAGTCTGGGGCTGACCGGGCCGGCGGCCGTCGTGCAGCCGTGGCCTGGGCACGACGATCACCTGCACGTGCGACTCGCTCCGGGGCCCTCCGTCCGGCGGCGCTAGGGTCCTGGACGCCACCGACATGAGTCGGCGCTGCGCTCCGCCGGGCGAACGACGGAGCGCCAGAGGTTCGCGCGTTGAAGTTTCGCACGGTGCGGTCGACTCGTGACGGTCCCGCGCAACGGGTTGGCGACCCACAGCCTCCCGGCGCCGTAGGCGACGTCGGCAGCGCCGGCGCCGACGTCGATCGTCCGCATCAGCGGGCGACCGCCGGCTTCGATGCGCCAGAGCGTGCCGTCGCCCGGGGCGGTCACCCAGACGGCGCCCGCGCCGAGCGCGAGCGACGTCACGGCCGACGCCGCGATCCGGCGGCGCTCCACGATCGCGTTGCGCTCGCGATCCACGCGGGCGATCGTGCCGTCCTCACCCAGCAGCCACACGCCCTCCGGGCCGGCCGCCACCGCCCGCGCCTGCACGCCGCGGACGACCGCGACGACACGGGCCGTCCGCGGATCGATGCGCGCCAGCGCCCCATCCAGCCCGATCGCCCACACCGCGCCGGGCTCGACGGCGATTGCGCCCTCGCGCTGGTTGGACACGCCGCGGCGGGGCCGCGGCAGGGTCACCCGAGCGCGGATCGTGCGCGTGCCCGGGTCGACGCGCACCAGACCGGTCGTGGCGGCGCCGGTGAACTGCGCCCCCTTCACGGGGCCGCCGCTGCCGATCCATACTCCGCCCGTCCGACCGCGACGTCCGTCGGAGTCGCCCCGGTGGCGAACGTGGTCACGGCGCGCGAGCGCAGGTCGATACGCGACACGGTCTGGGCGTCGGCGTCGACGACCCATGCCGCGCCCGCCCCCAGCGCGATCGTCGAGGGGGTGCCGCCGGCGGCGACCCGCGTGCGCGTCTGACCCGTGTCCGCATCGATCACCGCCACATTGCCGCCGGACGGCTCCACCGGGGCGTCGTCGTCACCACCGGTCAGCGCGATGGCGACAACGGCGGCCGCGGCGACCGCGGCGACCAGGAGCACGCCCATGCGCTCGCGCGGCGCCGCGGCCCGGGGCGGGCGCTCGTGGTCGAGCGCGGGATCCTGGGTGAGGATCTGCTCCTGCAGACGCCACAGGCCGAGCGCCTCGCGCAGCCGCGCCGCTGCCGCAGCGGCGCGGCCGTCGTCGAGCTCCGTGCGGGCCTGGATGACGAGGGCCTCGAAACGCAGCAGGTCGAGCTGATCCGCTTCGAGGCGGAGCGCATAGCCCGGAGACCGCGTGACGAGCACCTCCCGCCCGCCCTCCGGCTCGAGCACCTTGCGCAGCCGCGACACGTGCGGGTGCAGCGCCTGCTCGTCCGGCGGTGCCCCGTCCCAGAGCTCGTCGAGCAGGCGGTCGGCGGACACGACCTCGTTGGCGCGCAGCAGAAGCAGCGCCAGCAGGCCACGCTGCTTGGGTCCGCCCAGCCGTAGCTCGCGATCTCCGTCGCGCACCTCGAGCGGCCCGAGGATCCTGAAGTCCAGTCGGCGCGTCAGAGGACCGAACCTATCGGCTCTACGGCCGCGCATCAGCCGTTGTCAGCGGTCTGCAAGTGAATGTCAGCGCGCGGGCAGGGCCGCAGCGCAGGCTTCGCCGGGTCATGCGACCCCTAGTCCTCACCCAGCGACTCCAGGGCCGGTTCACCGACGTCGGCCCCGGGCTGCGCGATGTGGCGCTGGGTGTCGCCGGTGGCGTGCGGCTCAGCTCGCAGCTGACCTTCCTCGACGAGCATCGCTTCCGCGAGGAGGGCACGGTCGACTTCGGTGACGGGCGCGAGCTGCCGTTTTGCACCATCGGCGAGGGGCACCTGGGCGCTTCACCCGACCCGCGTTACCGCCACGGGACGGCCGCGCGCGAGATCGACGGCGGCCGCGGGCGCATGACCTCGAATTTCCTCGTCGCCGCGGACGGGTCCGTCACGGACGACGAGGTGGCCGTCATCTTCGTCAACGAGCAGGAGGAATGATCATGCGCAGGACGATCGTCGCCGCTATCGGAGTCGCCGCCGCCGTCGCGGCCGCTCCGGCGCAGGCCACGTTCCCCGGAGCCAACGGCAAGCTGGTCGTCCAGCGCCCGGCCGGGGACCAGTTCGACCTGTACACGCTCTCGCCCGACGGATCGGAGGAGCGGCGCATCCTCGGGACGCGCCGCTACGAGGAGCAGGCCAAGTGGTCTCCGGACGGGCAGCGCCTCGCGTTCGCGTCGAGCCCGCCGGCGGGCTTCCCGACGGAGGTCTGGACCGTCGATGCGCTCGGCGGCAACGCACAGCGTGTCACCGCCTTCGGCTCCGTCAGCACCGCTCCGTCGTGGGCGCCCGCCGGCGACCGGCTCGCGTTCTTCTCGCTGAAGGACTTCAAGCCGCCCAGCCCGGACCGACCCCCGCCGCCGGCCGAGATCTACTCGATCGGCACCGACGGGTCAGATCCCCGACGCCTCACCCGCGATCGCCGGATCCAGACGGACCCGGTCTACTCACCGGACGGCCAGACGATCGCCTATGACCAGTGGCGGGCGGTGAAGGGCCGCCCGGGCGTATACGACATGGCGCTCATGCTGAGCGACGCGGACGGGTCGAACCCCCGCCGCCTGACCCGGTTCTCGGCGCGCCGTGACACGTTCAACGCGAGCTGGTCGCCGGACGGCGGGCTGATCGCGTTCGAGGTGACCGGCCGCCACCGGCCCGGCGACAAGGACCTGCAGTCCGATCTGGCCGTCATCCGGCTCGATGGCACCGGGGAACGCCGCCTCACGTCGACGCGTTCGCTCGAGACCAGCCCCGTGTGGTCGCCCGACGGGACGCAGATCGCCTTCACCGGTGACCGCCACCAGCGAGAGGGACGCCGCGAGCGGAACGGACGACGCTTCGAGCTCTACGTGATGCAGGCGGACGGATCAGGGATCCGGCGCCTCACCCACAACCGCGTGGCCGACGCCTCCCCGGACTGGCAGCCCCTCCCGTCCGCTCGGTGAGCCCCAGCGCGAGGCAGGCTGCGATAGCCTCGCGCCGGATGGCGGATCGCCTTAGTGCCATCGTAGACGCCGACTGGAACGAGGAGCTCGATGAGTGAGTATGCGGTGGTCAATCCGGCGACCGGTGAGACGGTCAAGACGTATCCCACCATCAGCGACGATGAGATGGCGGCGGCGATCGGGCGGGCCGATGCCGCTCACCGCGCGTGGACCCGCTCGTCGACGGTGCAGGAGCGTGCGGATCTGCTCCGGCGCGTAGGCGAGCTGCACAGCGAGCAGCGCCAGCGGCTCGGCGAGATCATCGTCCGCGAGATGGGCAAGCCGATCGAGCAGGCCATGGGCGAGGTGGACTTCAGTGCGGAGATCTACGCGTTCTACGCCGACAACGCGGCCTCGCTGCTGGCGGACGAGCCGATCGAGCTTGCCGGCGGCGAGGGGTCGGCGTTCGTGCGCCGCAGCTCGGTCGGCGTCCTGCTCGGCATCATGCCGTGGAACTACCCGTACTACCAGGTCGCGCGCTTCGCCGGGCCGAACCTGGTCGTCGGCAACACGATCCTGCTCAAGCACGCTCCGCAGTGTCCCGAGTCGGCGGAGGCGATGGAGGAGATCTTCGAGCAGGCCGGCTTCCCGGCGGACGCCTACATCAACATCTACGCCACGAACGAGCAGATCGAGACCGTGATCGGCGACCCGCGCGTCCGGGCCGTGTCGCTTACGGGATCGGAGCGGGCGGGTGCGGCCGTCGCCGAGATCGCCGGGCGCAACCTCAAGAAGGTGGTGCTCGAGCTCGGAGGCTCCGATCCCTTCATCCTGCTGAGCACCGACGACCTCGACGCGACCGTCGAGTCGGCGGTGAGCGCGCGGCTCGAGAACACCGGACAGGCGTGCAACGCCGCGAAGCGGTTCATCGTGGTGGACGAGCTCTATGAGCCCTTCCTCGAGAAGTTCACGGCCGCGCTCTCGGCGGTCAAGCCGGAAGACCCCAGCTCCGCGGACGCGAACATGGGACCCCTCTCCTCGGCGACCGCGGGCGACCGTCTCGAGGACCAGGTTCGACGCGCGGTGGAGCAGGGCGCGACCCTGGTGACCGGCGGTCAACGCGACGGCAACTTCTTCTCCACCACGGTGTTGACCGACATCCGGGACGACAACGACGCCTACCGCGAGGAGTTCTTCGGCCCGGTCGCTTCCGTGTACCGCGTGGGCTCCGAGGACGAGGCGATCCAGCTCGCCAACGACACGCCGTTCGGGCTCGGATCGTATGTCCTCACCAACGACTCCGAACAGGCGCTTCGCGTCGCCGACCAGATCGACGCCGGCATGGTGTTCGTCAACGCCGTCGGCGCCGAGAGCGCCGAGCTCCCCTTCGGCGGGGTCAAGCGCTCCGGGTTCGGCCGCGAGCTCGGCCGCTTCGGCGCCGACGAGTTCGTCAACAAGAAGCTGATTCGCGTCGGTGGCTAGTAGTACTTTGG
>Ga0136624_1000075_pt1 | contig 28005 bp, 23 predicted proteins | sample AntDrymUQ4692206_2_FD_104802 | JGI IMG/M metagenome (GOLD analysis project Ga0136624, IMG submission 104802) | Polar desert sand microbial communities from Dry Valleys, Antarctica - metaG UQ469 (22.06) | ecosystem: Environmental > Terrestrial > Soil > Desert | place: Antarctica: Dry Valley... | reverse complement strand
GGACGCAACCGATCGGGATGTCTAAAGACAGGGCTCGCTGCCGCTCGGGAAGGCGTCGTTCGCCGGCGGGCCTAGGTATCCGTGCGAGCCGGGGCCCTCGGGACGCTTTGTGGTGGCTTGGCGAGCGGCTTCGCCTCGGTCGCTCGTAAACGGCTCAGGACGCGTTTCATGGCCGTGTATCCCGCGACGGGACGCTTTCGCATGGCGCGAAGGCGGGCAGCTAGCAATTCAGGGGAAACACCTCACAGAGACACGCCCGCCTCGCCCAGCAGGCGCGTCAGGCGCTGCCGATCCGCCTCGCGATTGCGACGGCCGGGTGGTGGCCGGCGCTCCCACGGGATCTCGACAACAGTGAAACCATGTGCTCGCGCCGCCGCGCGCTTCCGTGCGTCGTAGATGGCCCGTTGCCGTCCGCGGGAGACGCCGCTCACAGTGACGGTGTCGGGCTTGTCCCAGAACTTTACCGGCCGACGGTGCTGATCTTCGTCGACCTCGACGATCAACCGCCGCGACTCCCAGACGGCGTCGAAGGGCAGCAGGGCGGATCGACCCGTGCGTGGGCTCGGATCCCCGACCGCCCAAGCGAATCGTTTCTCTCGGGTAGCTGGCCCACCAAGCGTCTCCTCGAGAAGGCCGATGACGTAGTCAGCGATGCGGCCCATACACACGAAGTGTGGCGCCATGGGAGCTGTCGGGAGCTATCGCTTTGCGCGAAATCGAACAGCCTTGCCGGCCCGACTCGAACTCCTCGAAATCGTCCATCTCGACAGCGGATACGAGATCCGGATTGCGGAGAAGCCGTAGTTCTGCGATCTCGCGCCGATGTGCGGCGAGCTCGGTTGAAATCGCACCCAGTTGCAGGGGGTCGTGAGGCGCAAAGTCCCGTGCATTTCAAGCACGTCGGCACGAGCGACCGGCGCCATCCACCCAGGAGGTCTCAAGATGGCACCCTTCATCAACGTCGCCGGAGAGTTCCAGATCAATCAGAACAACGTCGTCGGCGTCAGCATCGATCAGGTCGGTGACCGGCTCAGCGCGCCGTGTCACATTCCAGCGAAGGTGCGCAGCACCAATGCCGTCTGTTTGGTCTCGGGCGAGAACTTCGAGCTCACGATCAAGCTGGGACAACGGGACCGAAGGTCTCTACACGGGCAGGCTGAGAGCCGGGCTTCGTCACGACGAACGACGAGGGCATCCTCAGGGGCGTGACGCCGGATTTGAAGCACCCGAAACGTCAGCTCGTCGTTGGAGAGCTCCCCGCGTGTTCGGCCGACCGTGTCCGCCGACCGACGAGTCACGAGTCGTGGGCCGCGACCGCTCGCAACGCTCGCTCGCATTCCCCGAGACCTCGGCCGACCGCGCGCGTCGCGATCCTGCCGGTCAGCGGCGGGCGTGGTTACGCGGGAGCTCCCGCCAGCGCGCGATCTGTGCTGTGAATCACATCCGCTCGCTGTACGTGATATGAGAGACTCCCGCTCGTCCAAGTGATGTCTGCTTGTAGGGGAGCGCTGATGGAGAACCTGGGTTGGGCATGGACCCGCTGAGACCGCGGCTGCATCTGCTCAACGGGTTCGCGCTGATGGTGGACGGCGCCACGATCGCGGTGCCGCTGAGCGCGCAGCGAGTGCTGGCCTTCCTCGCGCTCCACGACGGCCTCGTCCAGCGGGCGTTCATCGCCGGCTCGCTGTGGCTGGACTGGCCCGAGGAGCGCGCCCATGCGAACCTGCGGACGGCGCTGTGGCGTCTGCGGGGCTGCGGGCTGACGCTCGTCGAGGCGAGCGGCGCACAGCTGCGGCTCGCCGACGACGTCGCCGTCGACCTGCGCTCGGCCGAGCTGCTCGCGCGCGCCGCGCGCGAGGGGCGCGCCGACGCCATCGCCTTCTCGCCGGAGTGCTCGCCGTTCGGCAGCGACCTGCTGCCGGACTGGTACGACGACTGGGTCGTCCTGGAGCGCGAGCGTTACCGCCAGCTGCGCCTGCGCGCGCTCGACGGCCTCTGCGAGCGGCTCACGACCGCGGGTCGCTTCGACGAGGCGCTGCAGGCGGGCCTGTCGAGCATCGCCTGCGAGCCGCTGCGCGAGAGCGCGCATCGCGCGGTCGTGCGCCTGCACCTCGCCGAGGGCAACGTGTGCGAGGCGCTGCGCCAGTACGACCTGTGCGTCGGGCTGCTGCGCGAGCGGCTCGGCATCGCGCCGTCGCCCTCGATGGAGGCGCTCGTCGCGCGCTCTCCGGCGGCGCGCCGGGCCGCTTCGGCGCCCGAGCTCGTGGCCGTCGAGCTGCGGTGACGCCGGCGGTGACGTTCGCGTGACGTAGCGCTTCCTACGCTGCCGCGGCTTCGCCGTTCTCACGGAAGGGACCGCATGGCAGTCCAACTGAGTTATCCGGGTGTCTACATCGACGAGCGCTCGAGCGGCGTGCGGACGATCACCGGCGTCGCGACGTCGATCACGGCCTTCGTCGGGCGCGCGCTGCGCGGCCCGGTGAACAAGGCGCAGACGATCACGTCCTACGCCGACTTCGAGCGCATCTACGGGGGCCTGTGGCTCGACAGCATGCTCGGCTACGCGGTGCGCGACTTCTACCAGCAGGGCGGCACGATCGCCGTCATCGTCCGCGTGCACAAGGCGCCGGCGGCCGGCGACGACGTCGCGACGTTCAGCGTCGGCTCCGGGAACGCCGAGCTGAAGCTCAGGGCGGCGTCGCCCGGTGCGTGGGGGTCGCACCTGACGGCGACCGTCGACGACGACGTGCCGGCCGGGTCGCCCGCGTCCGTATTCAACCTCACGGTCGTCGATCCCGGCCGCAAGACCGAGATCTTCCGCAACGTCTCGTTCGACCTGGCAAGCCCGCGGCGCGTCGACATCGTCGTGGCGAACGAGTCGACGCTCGTCACGGTCGACGGCCCGCTGCCGACCGCGGCGCAGGCGAGCTTCCCCGCCTCGGGCTCGGTCACGAACAGCACCGGCAAGGACGGCGACCCGGTCGACGCCTCGGTCTACACGACCGGCACCGACTTCCGCCTGAACAAGCGCGGCCTCTACGCCCTTGAGGACGTCGACCTGGTGAACCTCATCGTCATCCCGCCGTACACGACGACCGGCGAGGTCGAGGCCGCCGCGCTGACCGACACGATCGCGTACGCCCACGACCGCCGGGCGGTCGTGATCCTCGATCCGCCGGCCTCGTTCACGACGGTCGAGGCGACGACGACCGCCGTCGGCGCGATCACGACGAGCCGCGACGCGGCCGTCTACTACCCGCGCATCCGCAAGCCCGACCCGCTGCGCGACGGCCAGCTCGCGACGTTCCCGCCCGCGGGCGCGGTCGCTGGCGTGATCGCGCGCACCGACGCGACGCGCGGGGTCTGGAAGGCGCCGGCCGGCCTCGACGCGCGCATCGACGGCGTCTCGGAGCTGTCGGTCCCGCTCACCGACCGCGAGATCGGGCGCCTGAACCCGCTCGGCGTCAACTGCCTGCGGGCCGCTCCCGGTGCCGGGCACGTCGTCTGGGGGGCGCGCACGCGCGACGGCAACGACCGCAACGCGTCGGAGTGGAAGTACCTCCCGGTGCGGCGCACGGCGCTGTTCCTCGAGGAGTCGCTGTACCGGGGCACGCAGTGGGTCGTCTTCGAGCCCAACGACGCGCCGCTGTGGGCGCAGATCAGGCTCAACGTCGGTGCCTTCATGAACAACCTGTTCCGTCAGGGCGCGTTCGCCGGCACGACGCCGAAGGAGGCGTACTTCGTCAAGTGCGACGCGGAGACCACCACCCAGGACGACGTCAACCTCGGCATCGTCAACATCATCGTCGGCTTCGCGCCGCTGAAGCCCGCGGAGTTCGTCGTGGTCGCGATTCAGCAGCTGGCCGGCCAGACCGGGAGCGCATGATGGCCCAGTTCTCCGTCAACGCCCAGCGTTTCGACCCGTACAAGAACTTCAAGTTCCGGGTCAAGTGGGACGGCCGCTACGTGGCCGGCGTCTCGAAGGTCGGCGCGCTGAAGCGCACGACCGAGGTCGTCGAGCACCGCGAGGGCGGCGACCCGTCGACGAGCCGCAAGTCACCCGGTCGCACGAAGTACGAGGCGATCACGCTCGACCGCGGTGTCACGCACGACACCGAGTTCGAGTCGTGGGCCAACAAGGTCTGGAACTTCGGCTCCGGCCTCGGCGCCGAGGTGTCGCTGAAGGACTTCCGCAAGGACGTGATCATCGACGTCTACAACGAGGCCGGACAGCTCGTCATCAGCTACAAGGTCTATCGCGCGTGGGTCTCGGAGTACCAGGCGCTGCCCGACCTCGACGCCAACGCCAACGCGGTCGCGATCCAGCACATCAAGCTGGAGCACGAGGGCTTCGAGCGCGACTACGAGGTCCCGGAGCCGAGCGAGCCGACCTTCACGGAGCCGTAGGAACCGGGCGATGGTCGGCCTGGAGGCCACCCGCGCGCTCGACCTCTGGGAGCGGGCGCAGCAGCTGCCGCCGATCGAGCGGGCCGTCGAGCTCGCCGCGGCGGCGCCGCCGGAGACGGCGCGCGACGACGTCGCCGCGCTGTCGCTCGGGCGCCGCGACGCGCGGCTGCTCGCGCTGCGCGACGCGTCCGCGCAGCCGTCGCTCGACGCCACGGCGGGCTGCCCGGCCTGCGGCGAGAGCGTCGAGTTCGCGCCCGCGGCGGCGCAACTGCTCGACGCCGAGCCGGCAGCGCCTGCGCCGCTGGAGCGCGACGGGTTCGTCGTGCGCTGGCGCCCGCCCGACAGCCGCGACGTCGCCGCGGCGGCGGCCGCGAGCGATGCCGCGACCGCCCGCGCGCTGCTGCTCGAGCGCTGCGTGCTCGCCGCCAGCGGACCCGACGGCGCGGTCGCCGCGGGCGCGCTTCCGGCGACGCTGCAGGCCGCGCTCGAGGACGCGATCGCGGCCGCCGATCCGCTCGCGGAGATCCTCATCGACCTGACCTGCCCGGCCTGCGGCGCGGCGTTCGTCGCCGACCTCGACATCGCGAGCTTCGTCTGGGCCGAGCTCGACCGCGGCGCGCGCGAGCTGCTCGGCGAGGTCGACGCCCTGGCGCGCACGTACGGGTGGACCGAGCCCGAGGTGCTGGCGCTGAGCGGGCGGCGCCGCGCGGCGTACCTGCGGCTGGCGCGCGAGGACGGCTCGTGAGCGGCTACCTGCAGCGTCTCGCGGCGCGGTCGCTGGGTGCGCCGGCGACGGCGAGCGCGCTGCCGCGCCTGCCAGCGCGCTTCGAGTCGCCGGGCGGCGGGGACGCCGGCCTCGAGGTCGTCGACGCGGAGCTGACGGTGCGCGGGGCGCCGCAGGCGACGAACGTGCAGGGCGGTTCGCGCCCGAGCGATCGTCCGCGCGCGACGGCCGACTCCGCCGCGCCCGCGCCGCGGGCGCGGCGATCGTCCGCCGGCGCCCGCGCGACGGCCGCGCTGCCACCGGCGACGCCACCGAAGCACGCGGCGCCGGCCGCGCGCCCGCAGTCGCGGGCGGCTGCGCCCGACGTGCCCGGCCGTGCGCCCGCGCCGGTCCCCGCGCAGCCGGCGGCGGTCGAGGTCGTCACGGCGAGCGCCGCCGTCCCGGTCGCGGCCGTGCCGGTCGCGCAGTCGCGGCCGCCGCTCGCAGCGCCGCGGGGCGAGCCCCGCGCCGCCGCCGGCGCGGCACCCGAGGCGCCGGTCGTCCGCGTCCACATCGGGCGGCTCGAGGTCCGGGCGAACCTGCAGCCGGCGCCCGCGGTCGCCCCGGCGGCGGCCGCGCCCGAGCCGCGGCGCGAGGAGCTCGCGCTGTCGGCCTACCTGCGCGGAGAGCGAGACCCGCGATGAGCAGCCCGCTCGCGATCGGTGCCGTCAGCGCGGTGCTCCGCAACCTGCTCGACAACGGCATGATCAACGTCGGGGTGCCGCTCGGCCCGGTGAAGGTCACCGCCGTCGCCCCCGACACGATCAAGCTCGACGAGCCCGAGGCCGGGCGCTCGCTGAACCTCTTCCTGCACCGCGTCAGCCCCAACCAGGGCTGGTGGAACAGCGCGCTGCCGTCGCACAGCGCCGGCGACGGGGCGCGCGTGTCCAACCCGCCGCTCGCGCTGAACCTGCACTACCTGCTGACCGCGTACGGCAACGCCGACTTCGAGGCCGAGATCCTGCTCGGCTACGGGATGCACGTCCTGCACGAGCGGCCGGTGCTCGACCGCGCCGCGAGCCGCCGCGCGCTGGACCCGAGTCCGCTCGGCCCGACGATCCTCCCGCCCGCCTTCCAGGCGCTCGTCGCCTCCGACCTCGCCGACCAGGTCGAGGGCATCACCGTGTCGCTGGAACCGATCGACAGCGAGGAGATGTCGCGGCTGTGGTCGGCGATCCAGTCCAACTACCGGCCGTCGGCCTCGTACGTCGTGTCGGTCGTCCTCATCGAGGCGACGAAGCCGGTGCGCACGCCGCTGCCGGTGCTCTCGCGCGGCGGGCCGATCGACCCGGCGACCAGGCGCGACAGCGGCGTCGTCGTCGAGCCGAGCCTGCAGCCGCCGTATCCGACGATCGAGTCCGTCGACCCCGAGCACGAGCAGCCCGCGGCGCGGCTCGGCGAGAAGGTCGTCGTCAACGGCCACCACCTCGATGGCTCGGCGGCGGTCCTGCGCTTCGCCCACCGCCTGCTCGAGACGCCGAACGAGATCACCGTCGGCGCGAGCGCGGACCCGCGCAGGATCGAGGTGACGCTGCCCAGCGGCGCGCCCGCCGAGCAGGCCTGGCCCGCCGGGACCTACGAGGTCACGCTCTCGATCCTGCGCCCCGGCGAGCCCGCGGCGCGCGTGTCGAACGTCGCCGGGATGCTGCTGGCGCCGGTCGCGCAGCTGCCGCCGACGACGGTCGCGCGCGACCCCGGCACGCAGCACGTCACGGTGACGCTCGGCGTTGCGCCGCGCGTGCGGCCGCTGCAGAGCGCCCAGCTCACGCTCGGCGGGCAGACGGCGCTCGCCGGGCCGCATCCGGCGCCGACGTCGTCGCTGACGTTCGACCTCGGTCCGGTCCAGCCGGGCCAGCAGTGGTTGCGGCTGACGGTCGACGGCGTCGAGAGCCTGCTCGTCAAGCGCGATCCGCCGCCGGTCGGCTTCGACCCCACCCAGCGCGTGACGGTGCCGGCATGACCACCGTGACCGAGCCGCGCGAGCAGACGTACGCCGAGCGCCAGGTGGTCGCGCTGGCCACCGAGGTCGCGCAGGTACGGGCCCAGCTCGAGGCCTACCGCGACGGCGCGGTCGCGCCCGGTCCGGCGGCCGAGCCGGCGGGCGGAGCGACCGCGCTCGCCGACGTCGCCGCGGCCTTCGGGCTGTCGGCGTTCGAGCGCCGGTTGCTGCTCCTCGCCGCGGCCGTCGAGCTCGACGGCGAGACCGCCGCGCTGGCCGCCGCCGTCCAGGGCGGCAGCGATCCGCGCCCGACGTTCGCGCTCGCGTACGCGGCGCTGCCGGGGGCCCACTGGGACGCGCTCGCGCCGAGCTCCCCGCTGCGCCGCTGGCGGCTGCTCGAGCTCGGCGCCGGCCACACGCTGGCCACGCGGCCGCTGCGACTCGACGAGCGCGTGCTGCATCACCTCACCGGGATCCCCGCGCTCGACGAGCGCCTGCGCGGGATCGTCGCCGTCGCCGCGCCCGCGCCGCGGGCGCCGTCGCACGAACGGCTCGCGGCCGGGCTCGGGCGCGTGGTCCTCGCCGCCGGCGCGCCCTGCGCCGTCCGGCTGGACGGCGACGACTGCGACGGACGGATGGCGGTGGCGGGCGAGCTCGCGCGGGCACTCGAGCGCGTCCCGATCACGGTCCGTGCGTCCGCCCTCGCCCCGGCGGCGGACGCCCTCGCCGACCAGGCGCTGCTGATCGATCGCGAGGCGGCGCTGCTCGGCGCGCTGCCGATCGTCGACGCCGAGGACGCGCCGGCCGCGCTCGTCGCCGCGCTGCTGGGCATGCTGCAGTCGCCGGCCGTCGTCGTGGTCGGCGCCTACGCGGGCCGCACCGACGGCCGCGTCGCGATCGCCCGAACCGTCGCCGTGCCGGAGCCCTCCGAGCGGCGCGCGCTGTGGTCGCGCGCGCTCGGCGCCGCGCCGGACGCGGATGTCGCGGCCGCCGTCGAGGGCGTGGCCCAGCACTACCGGCTCGGCGCCGCCGCGGTCGACGCCATCGCGCGCGAGCTGCGCGCGACCCCGGACGCCGGCGGCGACGTCGCGGGCACGCTGCGGCGGCTGTGCCGCGAGCGCACGCGCGCGTGCATGGACGACCTCGCCGAGCGGATCGACGCGCGCGCGACCTGGGACGACCTCGTGCTGCCCGACGGGCACGTCGACCTCCTGCACGAGATCGCGCGCCACGTGCGCCACCGCACGCAGGTGTACGAGCGCTGGGGCTTCGGCGAGCGGACGAGCCGCGGCCTCGGCGTCACCGCGCTGTTCGCGGGGGAAAGCGGCACGGGCAAGACGCTCGCCGCCGAGGTGCTCGCGCACGAGCTCGACCTCGACCACTACCGGATCGACCTCTCGGCGACGGTCAGCAAGTACATCGGCGAGACCGAGAAGAACCTGCGCCGCCTGTTCGACGCCGCCGAGAGCAGCGGCGCGGTCCTGCTCTTCGACGAGGCCGACGCGCTGTTCGGCAAGCGCGGCGAGGTCAAGGACGGCCACGACCGCTACGCGAACCTCGAGGTCGCCTACCTGCTGCAGCGCATGGAGTCCTACCGCGGCCTGGCGGTCCTCACGACGAACCTGCGCAGCAACGTCGACCGCGCGTTCCTGCGCCGGCTGCGGTTCGTCGTGCAGTTCCCGTTCCCGGGCGTCGCCGAGCGCGCGGCGATCTGGCGCCGGGCCTTCCCCGCGGCCGCGCCGCTGGACGGGATCGACCCCGAGCAGCTCGCCGAGCTGACCGTCTCCGGCGGCTCGATCCGCTCGATCGCGCTGGGCGCGGCGTTCTCCGCGGCCCACGACGGCGTGCCGATCGCGCCCGAGCACGTCCTGCGCGCCGCGCGGCTGGACTTCGCCAAGGCCGAGCGCGCGCACCCCGACTGGAAGGCGGTGGGGCTGGCATGAGCGCGCCGCGGATCGAGATCGTCGTCGACGAGCTGGTGCTGCGCGGCGTCCCCGACGCGCAGGCGGGCGCGGTCGCCGCGGCGCTGCGGGCGGAGCTCGGCGTGCTCGGCGAGCGCTGGGCGGCGGCGAGCGCCCCCCCGGCGTTCGTGGCGCGCGACGAGAGCTTCCGCCGCGCGCGGCCCGTGAGCGTCGCCGCCGGTGCGCCGGCGCAGCTGGGCGGCGCCGTCGCGGGCGCGGTCTTCGACGGGCTCGCGGGAGGGCGGCGATGACCACCCGAGCCGCGGCAGTCGTGGAGGCGCCGGTCCAGCGCGCGACCTCGCGGCGGGTGTCGCGCCCGCACGACGCGCACGAGCATGAGGCCGAGCGGGCCGCCGACGTCGTCGCGCGCGGGGGCAGCGTCGCGTCGTGGTCGTTCTCCGCCGTGCCGCCGTCGTCGGGCGCGCCGGTCCAGCGCCAGGAGACGCCGAAGTCCGACGCCGACAAGGCCAAGGAGGCGCTGACGAAGACCGGCGAGGCGGCGCTGGAGACGCCGGCCGGCAAGGCCCTGAAGGAGAAGGTGCTCGCCGACCCGCTCGTGAAGGCGGTCAGCGGCGCGATCGCGTCGCCGGGCGGGATCGCGGCGATCGGAGCCGGCGTCGCCGGGCTCGCGGTCGCCGACCAGCCGCTGCCGATCCAGCCGCCGGCGTTCAAGCTCGACCGGGTCGTCCCGGGCCTGTCGGCGCAGGTGACCTGGAAGGGGCCGGTGGCCGCGCCGACGGAGGTGGGGCTCGTCCTGACGTTCAAGGAGCAGGGTCCCAAGGCCGGGCCGAAGCAGAGCGACACCGACCGCCGGCGCGAGGAGAACGCGCGCAGGGCGGCGGCCGACGCCGCGTTCCGCCGTGGCATGACGTATGCACCGGGCAGCAACGAGGCCGCCGAGCAGCAGGCCGACGAGGAGGCGATCAAGAACTACGTGACGTCGCGGATCGGCGCGCTGCCCGACTTCGGCTCGCCGCTGATCCCGCTGCCGGTGGGACCGCCGGCGCCCGCGCAGCCGGCGCCGGGTCCCGTTCAGCGCTGCGCCGGCACACCGTGCGACTGCGGCGATCAGACGGCCGCGGTGTCGCAGGACCACGACCACGTCGACGAGGCGATCGACACGCCGTCGCAGCCCTTGCCGGCCGATGTCGAGAGCGAGATGGCCGCGCGTTTCGGCTACGACTTCTCCAACGTCCGGCTGCACGCCGACGGGCGCGCTGTGCGGTCGGCAGACGCGCTCGACGCGCGCGCATACACGGTCGGCGACCACGTCGTGCTGGGGTCCGCCAGTCCCGATCTCGAGAGCGAGGACGGGCGCCGGCTGCTCGCCCACGAGCTCACGCACGTCGTGCAGCAGCGCGGGACCACCGGTCGCGTCGATCGCGAGGACAAGAAGCCGGACGCGTCGGCGCCCAAGCGCAAGGACATCGTGATCCTGCTCGACGACTCGCTCACCGCGGAGGCCTCGACGCTCGCGCCGGGAGCGGTGCAGATCAAGGCCTCGACGCTCGACGAGCTGGCGGCGAAGCTCAAAGCGGTCACGACGCCGATCGCGACGATGTACGTCATCTCCCACGCGCTGCCATCGGGAGACCTCGAGTTCGGCAACAAGTTCGAGCGACCGGAGGTCGTCGCCAAGAAGCTCACCGGCACGATCGCCGCTGCGGTGGCGCCCGAGGCGCTCGACTTCCGCGGCTGCACGATCGGCTCGGCGCCGGCGGCCATGGAGCAGATGCGCGCCGCGGTCGGGGCCGGCAGCGTCGTCGCGGGCACCTGTTACATCGTCACGCAGGACAACGGCCCGATCGTGCTCAACGACAAGACCGTCGTCACGAAGCGCTCGCAGGTCACGCCGAAGAACCGGGAGGAGTTCGAGGCCGGCCTGCGCATGCTGCCCGACAGCTTCGGCAAGGCGAAGAAGTGCATCCTCAGGCCGACCGAGCCCGCGTACTTCGACGCCGGCGGCAAATGGGTCGCGCAGTGGTTCAACCCGATGCTCAGCACCGAGTGGGACGTGCGCAAGTCCAAGTGCTACAGCGAGGTCGCGCCCGAGACGGTCGACCCGGCCGCGACTCCGAAGATCGGCTTCGACCTGACCGGGCACTGCCGCCTGATCCGGGTCTCGAAGGGCAAGCCATGAGCGGGCGCTCGAGGATCCCGGCCGACGGCGAGCGCAGGCGCACCGGCGCGCCACCGGCGGCGCGCCCCGCCGACGCCCGCGAGCCCGAGGGCGAGACGAGCGATGCCATGACCGCGCCCCCGATCGTCCACGAGGCGCTCGCCGGCCCCGCGACGCCGCTGGACTCGGCCACGAGCGCCGAGATGGGCGAGCGGCTCGGCTGCGACCTCAGCCGCGTGCGCGTCCACAGCGACGAGCGCGCGGCGGCCTCCGCCGAGGCCGTCGGCGCGGTGGCGTACACGGTCGGGCAGGACGTCGTCTTCGGGCGCGGGCGCTACGCGCCGCGAACGCCGGGCGGGCGCGCGCTGCTCGCGCACGAGCTCGCGCACGTCGCCCAGGACGGCGGCGACGGGACGCCGGCGGCGATCAGCGTCGGCCGCGAGAACGACCCGGCCGAGCGCGCCGCCGATCGCGCCGCGGCGCACGCGATCGCGCCGGCGGATGCGGCCGCACGGGGCGCGGGGCACGCGGCGCCCGGGCGGGCGCGGTCCGGGGTCCTGCGGCGCACGACGCTCGGCGCGATCGTCGGCGGCGCGGTGGGGCTGCTCGGCGGCATCGCGCTCGGCGCGCTGGCCGGGGGCCCGCTCGGTGCCGTCATCGGCGGGGTCGCGGGGCTGCTGCTCGGCGGCGCGATCGGCAACAGCGCGACGACCCGCAGCCGCTCGCTCACGAGCGACGAGATCGCGTACGCGACCGACGTCTTCCACGAGAGCATCGACTACACCGCGATCGAGATCACGCGCGACAGCGTCTTCGCCGCCGGGGCGCCGCGGACGATCGGGAACACGATCCACCTCAAGTCCGACTGGGATCACTTCAAGGGCGACACGCTCGAGCTGACCGAGAAGGGGCGCCTGACGCTCATCCACGAGATGGGCCACGTCTGGCAGTACCAGAACGGCGGGCTGGCGTACATCCCCGACAGCCTCTGGGCGCAGTTCAAGGCGAGCGTCTCCGGCGGGTCGCGCAACGAGGCCTACGAATGGCGGCCGATGCACGACAAGGGCGTTCCGTGGGCGGAGTGGAATCCCGAGCAGCAGGCCGAGGCGATCGAGGACTACAACAAGCTCCTGCGCGAGCAGAAGGCCGGCAAGGCGACGGTCGAGGACCTGAGCACGCTGTCGATCCTGCTGCCGTACATGGAGCTCGTCCGGCGCGGCGAGGGCGCGCCGACGTACGAGCGCGCGCCCGACCCGGGCAGCCTGCTGCGCGGCCCGTCCGACGGAGGCGCGCCATGACCCCGATCTCCCCGCGCCTTCTCAAGGGCGGCATCGTGCAGGTCGACCCCGCCTCCGGGCGCGTCCTGCGCACGATCGCGCTGCAGTACAACCCCGACACGCTCACGCGCTCGCTGCAGGTCCAGGCGGCCGCGGCCGGCGGCGGCAGCAACGACCGTTCGCTCGCGCTGCGCCTGAAGGGCGCGGCGATCGAGACGATCAAGCTCGAGGCCGAGATCGACGCGACAGACGGGCTCGCCGACCCGGCCGCCAACCCCGACGCGGTCAGCGTCGGCATCCACCCCCAGCTGGCGGTGCTCGAGAGCCTCGTCAACCCGCGCGCCGACGCGCTGCAGGCCAACGACGCGCTCGTCTCGTCGGGCGCGCTGGAGGTGCTGCCGCCCGAGTCGCCGCTGGCGCTGTTCGTGTGGAGCAAGCAGCGCGTCGTCCCCGTGCGCGTGACCGAGCTGAGCGTCACGGAGGAGGCCTTCGACGCGGCGCTGAACCCGATCCGGGCGAAGGTCAGCCTCGGGCTGCGCGTCCTGACGGTTGACGACGTGCCCTTCCAGCACCGCGCCGCCGCGACGTTCATGAGCTACCTGCGCACGAAGGAGAGGCTCGCCGCGCGCGTGAAGCCCGTCGCCGCCGCCCAGATCGGATTTGAGGTCTGATGCCCGATCCGCTGCAAGCGCTGCTGGCCGCCGGCGCCGTCCCGACGACGACGTTCGCGCCGACGAGCCGCTACGCGAACGTCGGCGTGGACACCTGGGACCGCGGCGACGGCTCGGCGCCCGTGCCGTTCCTGCGCCGGCGGCTGTGCCCGCGGCCCGACCGCTTCGCGCTGCTCTACGAGGTCACCGTCATCGAGGGTGACCGCCGCGACACGCTCGCGGCGCGGCACATCGGCGACGTCGAGCTCTGGTGGCAGCTCGCCGACGCGAACGGCGCCGTCGACCCGCGCACGATGACGAGCCACGCCGGCCGGCGCCTGCGGATCACGCAGGCGGCCGACGTTCCCGGAGCCAGCGATGTCTGACGCGATCAAGCTCCAGCTGCTCGCCGGGCCGGCGGCGCCGCTGCCGGCGCCGCGCGCCGTCATGGAGGCGTTGCAGGAGGTCCGCGTCGAGTCCGGCTCGGGCGCGGCGCAGAGCGGCTTCGAGCTGGCGTTCGAGGTCTCCAACCGGTCGCCGCTGCACACGCTGTTCCTCCTCAGCGGCGGGGCCTCGATCCCGATCCTGCGCGTCGTGATCGCGCTGACCGTGCGCGGCTCGACGTCGGTGCTCATCGACGGCGTCATGACCCATCACGAGGTCCAGTCGTCGGGGCCCGGGACGTCGACGCTGTCGATCAAGGGCAAGGACCTCACGGCGGTCATGGACATCATCCCGCTCGACGGGCTGCCCTACCCGGCGATGCCGCCGGCGCTGCGCGTGCTGACGGCGCTGGCGAAGTACGCCGCGCTCGGCATCGCGCCGATGGTGATCCCGAGCCTCTTCGAGGACATCCCGCTGCCGATCGACCGCATCCCGCGCCACCAGGGGACCGACCGCGGCTACATCGCGGCGCTCGCCGAGGCGGTCGGCTACGTCTTCTACATCGACCCGGGCCCGCTGCCGGGCATGAGCCGCGCGTACTGGGGGCCGGAGCTGCGCCTCGGCGCACCGCAGAAGGCGCTGAGCGCCGGGCTCCCCGAGCCGTACGTCAACGCGAACAACCTCCGCTTCCGCTTCGACAAGGAGGCCAAGGAGCTCCCGATCGTCTTCATCCAGGAGCCCAACAGCAAGGTCCCGATCCCGATCCCGATCCCCGACGTCTCGCCGCTGAACCCGCCGCTCGGGCTCGTGCCGCCGCTGCCGCCGAAGCTGACGTTCCTCAACGACACGGCGAAGCTCAACCCGATCGCCGCCGTCATGAGCGGGCTCGCCTACGCGTCGCAGCACGGCGACGCGGTCTTCGGCTCGGGCTCGCTGGACGTCGTGCGCTACGGCGGGGTCCTGCGCTCGCGCCAGCTCGTGACCGTGCGCGGCGCGGGCGAGGCGCTCGACGGCCTGCACTACGTCAAGTCGGTGACCTCGACGCTCAAGCGCGGCGAGTTCTCGCAGTCCTTCGAGCTCGCCCGCAACGGGCTGCTCTCGACCCTCCCGGTGATTCCCTGATGACCGAGACCCTGATCCCGCAGCGCTACTACGGCAAGTACCGCGGCACGGTCGTCAACAACGTCGACCCGCTGCAGATCGGGCGCATCATGGCGACCGTCACCGACGCGTCGGGCCTCATCCCGACGTCGTGGGCGATGCCGTGCATGCCGGTGGCCGGGATCAACAGCGGCGTCTTCACGGTGCCGCAGATCGGCTCGGGCGTGTGGATCGAGTTCGAGCAGGGCGACCCCGACCGGCCGATCTGGGTCGGCGGCTACTGGGGGCTGACGGCGGAGATCCCGGTGCTCGCCCACACCGTGCCGCCGGCGGTGAACGGGATCACGATCCAGACGACGCTGAAGAACGGGATCGTCGTCTCCGACGTTCCCGGCCCCACCGGCGGGATCATGATCCAGACGGCGACCGGGGCGATGATCTCCGTCAGCGACGTCGGGATCGTCATCTCCAACGGCAAGGGCGCGATCATCAACATGGTCGGCCCGACGGTCGACATCAACGCGGGCGCGCTGACGGTGGCCTGACGATGCCCGCTCCCGTCCTCCACGTCGGCGCCGTCGTCACCTGCTCGCACGCCGGGCCCGCGCAACCGGTCGCGCCGTTCCCGCGGGTGCTCGTATCCGGCCAGCCGGTCGTGACGATCGCCTCGCCCTACGCGGTGACGGGCTGCGCCCTGAGCACGAGCGGCAGCCCGCCGTGCGTCACGGGGCAGTGGCTGACCGGCGCCGTGCGCGTCCTCGCCGGCGGCCAGCCGCTGGCGACGATGGCCGGCAGCTCGACGTGCATCCCGACGGGCAGCCCGCTGCTGCCCCTGAGCGCGCAACCGCGGGTGCTCGCGACATGAGCGTCGACTTCCCCTACCGCTTCGACGGGAGCCGGCGGACGGCGCCGACGGACCCCGACGACCACCTGCGCGACCTCATCGAGCAGGTCCTGTTCACCGCCCCCGGCGAGCGCGTCATGCGCCCGGACTTCGGCAGCGGGCTGCTCGAGCTCGTCTTCGAGCCGGCGGGCGGCGCGCTCGCCGCGACGACGCAGCACCTCGTGCAGGGCGCCCTGCAGCAGTGGCTCGGGCACCTCATCTCGGCCGACTCGGTCGAGGTCGACCACGCCGACGGGACGCTGACGGTGACGGTCGCCTACGTCGTGCTGCGCACGCAGGAGCAGGCGACCGCGACGTTCGCCCGGGAGGCGTCGTGAGGTACCACTGCTGCGAGGAGCGCCGCCTGAAGGCCGTCAAGAAGGTCGGCGCGCTGAACGGCATCGAGTACCTCGAGGTCCTCGACAGCCAGGCGCCCGCGGGGCTGCGTCAGCGCGTGCTGCTCATGCGGCTGCTGAAGGCGCCGCCGGCCGGCCTCGGCCCCGCGAACGTCGTGATCTCCGGCGGCGAGCGCGAGCCGACCGTCGCCGTCGAGTCGGTTACGCCGGCGACCGACCTGCCGGCGGGCGACCCGTTGCTCGACGGGCTCGAGGACGCCGCGACCGCCGTCTTCGTCCAGACGGCTTCGCGGGGGGACTTCTCACGCTACACGCTCGCGCTCGTCGCGTTGGCCGGCAGCGCGCTGCCCCCGGCCGGCTTCGACCCGCTGCTGGCGAGCGTCGAGTTCTCCTTCAAGGTCGAGTGCCCGTCGGACTTCGACTGCGGCCCGGCGTGCGAGTGCGAGGGCGAGCCGCGGCCGGCGCCCGCGATCGACTACCTCGCCAAGGACTACGACGGCTTCCGCCGGCTCATACTCGACCGCCTCAGCCTGCTCGCGCCCGACTGGACCGAGCGCAACGCCGCCGACGTCGGCATGACGCTCGTCGAGCTGCTGGCGTACGTCGGCGACGAGCTCTCCTATCGCCAGGACGCGGTCGCCACGGAGGCCTACCTCGCGACCGCGCGGCGGCGTACGTCGCTGCGCCGCCACGCCCGGCTCGTGGACTACCTCGTGCACGAGGGCTGCAACGCGCGGGCATGGGTGCGCGTGCGCCTCACCGGGACGGGCGGGCCGTCCGTCACGCTCGACCGCTCGACGGTGCTGCTGACACACGTCGAGGGCGTCGCGGACGTCATCCCGCCCGGCGGCGCGCTTGTGCGCGACGCGCTCGCCGCCGGCGCCGAGCAGTTCGAGACCGTCGAGCCGGCGCTCGTCGACCCCGACCTCGACGAGCTCGACTTCTGGACCTGGGGCGACAGCGGCTGCTCCCTGCCGCGCGGGGCGACGTCCGCGACGCTCGCCGGCGAGCACCCGACGCTGAAGGCCGGCGACGTGCTCGTGCTCGCCGAGGTCGTCAGCCCGACGACGGGCAAGGACGGCGACGCCGACCCGGCCAAGCGCGCCGCCGTCCGGCTGACGTATGTCGCGCCCTCGAAGGACCGGGCGGGCGGCGCGTTCGCCACGCCGCCGACGAGCGCCGAGGTCCCCGTCACCGAGATCGCCTGGGACGCGGCCGACGCGCTGGCGTTCGCGCTCTGCATCTCGACGACCGAGCGCCCGGGCCTCGTCGTCAGCAAGGCGTGGGGCAACATCGTGCTCGCCGACCACGGGCGCACGATCGCCGGCGAGGATCTCGGCACCGTCCCGGCCCCGGCGCTGGACTACGCGCCGGCACAGGCGTGCGGGCCCTGCGACCACCCGCCGGCGCGTCCGGTGGCGGTCCGCTACCGCCCGTCGCTCGCAGGCGCCCCGCTGACGCACGCCTGCCCGTCGCCGACGCGCGTCCTCGCCGAGGCGCCGACGACCGCGGCTGTCGACGCCGATCTCGCGGCGCTGGCGTTCGGCACCACGCTGCACGACTGGCTGCTCGCCCGCGGCCTGCGCTTCGACGACGGGCCCGCCGTCGTGCGCGGCGGCGACGACCACTGGTCGGTGAGCGACGGCACGACGGTGGCGCTGCTCACGCGCGCCGCCGGGACGCTGACGCTCCGCGCGCGGCCGCAGAGCGCCGCCGCCACGACGGCCGCAGCGCCGCGCGCCGCGCGCCCGGCGATCGAGTTGGCGGGCACGCTGCAGGGCGCGACCGAGCCGTGGCGCCCGCGGACCGACCTGCTCGCAAGCGCCGGCGACGCGGCCGAGTTCGTCGCCGAGGTCGAGGACGACGGCGGCGCGACGCTGCGCTTCGGCGACGGCGCGCACGGCCGCCGGCCCGACGAGGACGCGGCCTTCGCGGCGACGTACCGGATCGGCAACGGGCGAACGGGCAACGTCGGCGCCGGCGCGATCGCGCACATCGCGACGACGATGAGCGGGATCGCCGGCGTCACCAACCCGCTGCCGGCGCGGGGCGGCAGCGATGCCGAGCCCGCCGAGGCGGTGCGCCGCGACGCGCCCGAGGCGTTCCTCGTCCAGCAGCGCGCGGTGACGGCCGACGACTACGCCCGCATGACCGAGCGCGACGCGCAGGTCCAGCGCGCGGCGGCGACGTTCCGCTGGACGGGCTCCTGGCACACGGTCTTCGTCACCGCCGATCGCGTCGGCGGGCTCGCCGTCGACGAGCCGTTCGAGACCGGCGTCCGTCGCGGCCTTGAGCCCATGCGGATGGCCGGCTGCGACCTCGAGGTCGACGGGCCGCGCTTCGTCGCGCTCGACGTCGCGCTGCACGTCTGCGTGCGGCCCGGCTACTTCCGCGCCCACGTCAAGGCGGCGGTCCTCGGCGTCCTCTCAAGCCGCGTGCGCTCAAACGGTGAGCCCGGGCTCTTTCATCCCGACCGCTTCACCTTCGGCCAACCCGTCCACCTGTCGCCGATCGTCGCGGCCGCGCAGGCGGTGCCGGGCGTCGCGTCGGTGAGCGTCACGCGCTTCCAGCGCCAGCGCGAGGACGCCTCGAGCGGGATCGACAGCGGCGTCCTGCCCATGGGGCGCCTGGAGATCGGCCGGCTCGACAACGACCCGAGCTTCCCCGAGCACGGCACGCTCGAGCTCACGGTCGGAGGTGGCACGTGAGCTCCGCCGCCTGCGACTGCTGCTCGGGCGTCACCGACCGCACGCCGATCCTCGTCGACGACCGCCCGGGGTTGTCGGCGATCCCCTACCGGATCGGGACGCACCCCGACTTCCTCGCGTCGATGCTCGCGGGGCTCACCGACGCCGGGCGCCCGGCGCTCGCGCAGCTCGCCTCGCGCGATCCCGCGGACTTCACGCTCGCGCTGCTGGACGCGTGGGCGGCGGTCGGCGACGTGCTGACGTTCTACACCGAGCGCCTGGCGCAGGAGTCCTACCTGCGCACGGCCCGCGAGCGCATCTCGCTGCAGGAGCTCGGGCGCCTGATCGGCTACCGCATGCGGCCCGGCGTCGCCGCCGAGACGCAGCTTGCGTTCTCGATCCAGGCGCCGCCCGACCTGCCGGCGGCGACGACGCAGGAGCCGGGCTCGGCGCCGCCGGTCACGCCGACCGTCGTCAGCCTCGACGCCGGCCTGCGCGTCCAGAGCATCCCCGGGCCGGGCGAGCAGCCGCAGACCTTCGAGACCGTCGAGGCGATCCAGGCGCGGCCGGAGTGGAACGCGATCCCGGCGTCGGCGACGGTCGCCTCCATGCCCGGCAAGGGCGCGTCGAGCGCGTGGCTGCAGGGCGCCGCGCTGAACCTCAAGCCCGGCGACGCGCTGCTGCTCGCGGGCACGGCCGCCGACGTCCTTCCCGAGCACTGGGACCTGCGGATCCTCACGAAGGTCGCCGCCGACGCCGACCACGAGCGCACGCAGATCGCATGGGACGAACCGCTGGGGTCGGTGAACCCCGCCGCCTGGCCGGCGAACCCGGCGCTGCCGTTCGCGATGCGCAAGCGGCTGGACGTCTTCGGCCACAACGCGCCCGCCTACGGATCGCTGCCCAAACAGAAGACCGGCAGCGAGTGGGCGTACTTCACGATCTCCAAGGCCGGCGCCGACCACGTCGACGTCGAGGGCTCGCACCCCGATGTCGTCAAGGACGGCTGGGTCGTGCTCGCCAAGGGCGCCAGCCGCGAGCTGTGGTCGGTCGCCGGCAGCTCGGAGCTGTCGCGGGCCGACTTCGCCGTCTCGGGGAAGGTCACGCGGCTGGACCTCGCCGGCGGGGAGAACTACGGCTGGTTCGAGCAGTTCCCACGCGAGACGAAGGTCTTCGCCGTCAGCGAGCCGCTCGCGCTCGCCGCCGCCCCCGACGACTCCGACGTCGGGGGCGCGAGCATCCGCGTCGAGGTCGACGTGTCGGCGATGGCGGCCGGCCGGCGGATCATCGTGCGCGGCACGACGAGCAGCGGCGTCGAGCACGCCGAGACGGCCGTCGTCAAGGCCGTCTCCGCCGGCGCGGGACGCTGGACGATCGTGCTCTCGCAGGCGCTGACGGCGACGTACCGCCGCGACACGGTCGTCGTCCACGGCAACGTCGCCACGGCGTCCCACGGCGAGACGGTCCAGCAGCTGCTCGGCTCCGGGCAGGCGAACGCCGCGTTCCAGCGCTTCACGCTCGCCCACGCGCCGCTGACGTACCGCCGCTCGACCGATCCCAGCGGCGCGCGCGCCGAGCTCGAGGTGCGCGTCAACGACGTCCGCTGGGACGGGCAGCGCACGCTCTACGGCGCGCGTCCGGGCGACCGCGCGTACGTCGTGCGCAGCGACGAGCACGGCGCGACGTACGCGCAGTTCGGCGACGGCGACGCCGGCGCGCGGCTGCCCTCCGGTTCCAGCAACGTGCGCGCGCGCTACCGCAAGGGCCTCGGCGCGGCCGGCAACGTCGGCGCCGGCGCGCTCGCGCAGCTCATCGACCGGCCGCTCGGGGCCAAGGGCGTGAGCAACCCGGCCGCCGCCACCGGCGGCGTCGATCCCGAGAGCGAGGCCACGGCGCGCGCGTCGATCCCGCTCGCCGTCCGGACGCTCGACCGCGCGGTGTCGCTGCTGGACTACGAGGACTACGCGCGCGCCTACGCGGGGGTCGCCAAGGCGCACGCCGCCGTGCTGGCGCTGCGCTCCGGCCGCACGGTCGTCGTCACCGTCGCGCTCACCGACTCCGCCGGCGGCGACGACCAGGGACGGCTCGACGAGCTCTCAGCCTCGCTGCGCAGCCACGGCGACCCGCACGTCGAGCTCGCGGTCGTCGCGCACGTCGAGACGACGTTCCACGCCGGGCTGAAGGTCGCCGTCGACTCCGCCTACGAGGCGCCGGCGGTCCTGACCGCCGTCGAGGGGGCCCTGCGGGCCGCCTATGCTTTCGGCGCGCGCGCCTTCGCCGAGCCGGTGCAGCGCTCGCAGGTCATCGCCGCCGCGCACACGGTCGCCGGCGTCGTCGCCGTCGACGTCGACGTCCTGTACCTCGACGGCGCCGGCGTCGGGCTCACTGAGCGCCTCGCCGCGCAGCAGCCGTCGGTCGGTCCCGGCGGGACCGCGGTCGCGGCCGGGCTGCTGCTGCTGCATCCCGGCCCCCTCGACGAGCTGACGGTGATGACGTGAGCGCGACCGGCCTCTACACGGCGGACGAGATCTACCGGCTGCTGCCGGCGCTGCACCGCATCCGCGACATCGAGGAGGGCGAGCCGCTGCGCGAGCTGCTCGAGGTCGTCGCCGAGCAGGTCAACGCGATCGCCGAGAGCCTCGAGCAGTTCTACGACGACCAGTTCATCGAGACATGCGCCGACTGGGTCGCGCCGTACATCGGCGATCTCATCGGCTACCGCGCGCTGCATGGCGTCGTACCGCGCGTCGCCTCGCCGCGGGCGGAGGTCGCCAACACGATCCGTTACCGCCGCCGCAAGGGCACGGCCTCGATGCTCGAGCAGCTCGCGCGCGACGTCACCGGCTGGCCTGCCCGCGCCGTCGAGTTCTTCGAGCTGCTCGCCACGACGCAGTTCATGAACCATGCCCGCCCGCACGCGGCGGCGACCGCGAGCATGCGCGACGCCGGCGCCCTGGAGCTGGCCGGGGGCTTCTGCGCGGGCGCCTTCGACGGGCTCGCGCACACCGCCGAGATGCGCGGCATCGCCTCCCGCGGCGGGCGCTACAACATCCGCAACGTCGGCGTCTTCCTCTGGCGCGTCGACGCGCTGCGGGTGCCGCGGGCGCCGCTCGTGCCGGCCGACGGTTCCGGCCGGCGCTTCCGCTTCGACCCGCTCGGCGTCGACCGCCGGCTCTTCGGTGCGCCGCGCACCGAGGAGGAGATCACGCACATCGCCGAGCCCTTTGACGTCCCGCTGCCGCTGACGACGCGCTGGCTCGGCGCGCACAAGCCCGAGCTCTACGGCGCTGGCGGCTCGCTCGAGCTCGAGCTCGAGACGGCCGGTGGCGTCAGCGCGATCGCGGCCGCCGACGTCCACGTCTGCAGCCTCGCCGACGACCCGGCCGCTCCCGGCAGCTGGGCGCACGAGCCCCAGCCGGGCGACACGTTCGCCATCGTCGACCCGCTGCTCGGGCGCGTCGCGTTCGGCGATCCCGCAGCGGCCGGCGAGACGCGGCTTGCGACGTACCACTACGGCGCGGCGCTGGCGATCGGCGGCGGCGGCTACGACCGCCGCGCCTCGCTGGAGCGCATGGCGCAGGTCGTGTCGGCGAGCGGCGGGGCGGCGCTCGATCCGGCGCTGGCGACGGTCGCCGCCGGCGGCGCCGTCGAGATCGAGGACAGCCGCCACTACGCGGCGCCGGCGACGATCACCGTCACGCCGCCGGCGGCCGGCGCCGCCGACAAGCGCACGGCGCTGCGCGCGGCCAACCGCCAGCGCCCGCTGCTGCAGCGCGGCGACGAGACGCGCCTGGCGCTCGCGCCGAACACGACGCTCGTCCTCGACGGGCTGCTGCTCGCGGGCGCGCCGCTCGTCGTCGAGGAGGCCGCCGACAGCGAGTTGCGCACGCTCGTCCTGCGCAACTGCACGCTCGTGCCGGGGCTGACGCGGGACGCCGACGGCGCGCCGGGCACGCTCGGCGCGGCGAGCCTGCTCGTGCTGCACCCGTTCACGAAGGTCACGCTCGAGCACTGCATCAGCGGGCCGATCGTCGCCGTCGCGAGCGCGGAGGTGACCGCGACCGACAGCGTCATCGACGCCTGCGGCGAGCACGAGATCGCGTTCTGCGGGCGTGCCCCGGTCGCCGGTGGCCTGCGGACGGTCGCCGCCCCGGCCGACCGCCTCACCGGCGACGGGCTGAGCCCCGGCGGGCACCTGACGCTCGGCGCCTGCACGGTCGTCGGCAAGGTCCATGCGACACAGGTGGACGTCTCCAACTCGATCCTCCTGGCGAGCTTGCAGACCCCCGGCCCGGATCTGTGGCCCGCGCCCGTCTGGGCGCAGCGGCGCCAGATCGGCTGCGTGCGCTTCTCCTACGTCCCGCCCGGCTCGCGCACGCCGCGGCGCTTCGAGTGCGTCGGCAACGACGCCGCCGAGCGCCCGCAGCACACCTCGCTGCGCTCCGGCGACCCCGGCTACGCGCAGCTGCGCCGCAGCACCGCCGACGCCGTGCGCACCGGCGCCGACGACGAGAGCGAGATGGGCGCGACCCACGAGCTGCACCAGCCGCAACGCGAGACCAACCTCCGGCTGCGTCTCGACGAGTACCTCCGTTACGGGCTCGAAGCCGGCTTCTTCTACGCGACGTGACGGACGAGGAAAGGACACGCACATGGGTGCCGACATCAGCCGGGTGAGGTTCGACCCGCTCGAGGACTTCTCGGGCATCGTGCTGCAGCAGGGCCGGCTTCTGCTCGACGGCGACTTCAACGAGTACGTCGCGCAGCTCGACCGCCGCCTGCGCGCGGAGACCTGCGACGTGACGTCGTTCGGGCCCGACGCCAAGCACCAGGGCGTCGCCTGGGTGCCGCGCCTGACGCCCGACGCCTTCCGGGTGACGGCCGCCGCCGGCGCGCTGTCGATCGGCCCCGGGCGGATGTACGTCGACGGCCTGCTTGCCGAGAACCACCGCACCGACCCGGTCGCCTTCGACCCGCTGCTCGCCGAGCGCACGGGCACGGGCGCGACGCCGTACGACAAGCAGCCGTACTGGCCGGTCCCCGACCAGCTGCCCGGCGGCGGCCCGCACCTGGCGTACCTCGACGTCTGGCAGCGCACGCTGACCTCGGTCGAGGACCCCGAGCTCGTCGAGGTCGCCGTCGGCGTCGACACGACGGCGCGGACGCAGACCGTCTGGCAGGTGCGCCTGCTGCCGAACGTCGGATCGGCGACGACGTGCGCGACCGCCGACGAGGACATCCCCGGCTGGCTTGACGTCATCAGCCCGTCGGCGGGCCGGCTGACGACCGGCACCGTCAAGGTCGCCGACAAGGACGACCCCTGCCAGCTGCCGCCGTCCGGCGGCTACCGCGGCCTGGAGAACCAGACCTACCGCGTCGAGGTCCACGACGGCGGCGCCCCCGGGAAGGCAACGTTCAAATGGTCGCGCGACAACGCCTCCGTCGTGCAGCCGGTCGTCGAGATGGTGTCGGCGACGGTCCTGCGGCTCGCCTCGCTCGGCCGCGACGACGTCCTGAGCATCGCGACGGGCAACTGGGTCGAGATCCTCGACGACCACTACGAGCTTGGCCGCCGGCCGGGCATCACGCGCAAGGTGACCGTCGACGACACCGAGCGGACGATCACCTTCGCCGACGCGCTGCCCGCCGACCTGCAGCCCGCCGACGCCAAGGACGCCGCCGCGCGCCATCTGCGCGTCCGGCGCTGGGACCAGGCGGGGGTCGTCCACGACGGCACCGGCGCCCAGATCGTCGACCTCGACGCCGCCGGATCGACGGGGCTCGTCACCGTGCCCGCGAGCGCGCTGACACAGGTCGTGCTCGAGCACGGCGCCGCCATCTCGTTCGCCGTCGCCGCGGGCGGCTCGGGCGTCTTCCATCCCGGCGACCACTGGATCTTCGCCACGCGCACCGCCGACACGTCCGTCGAGCAGCTCACGGCCGCGCCTCCCAACGGCGTGCACCACCACTACGCGCGGCTGGGCGTCGTGACGTTCCCGGACTCCGAGACCGACTGCCGGCGCCTGTGGCCGCCCGAGCCGACCGGCGACCACGACTGCTCGTGCACGGTCTGCGTCACGACCGACCCCAACAGCATCACGCTGCAGGAGGCGATCGAGCAGGTGCGCACGACCGGCGGGACGGTCTGCCTGGCGGCCGGCGTCTACGACCTCGCCGACGGGGTCAAGATCGACCAGGCGCGCTCGGTCCGCGTCCGCGGGCAGGGTACCGCGACGGTGCTCGTCGCGCGCGGGACGGCGATCGACATGACGAGCTCCTACGGGATCGTGCTGGAGAACATGGCGATCGTCAGCGGCGTCGCGGGGTCGGCGGCCGTGCGCATGCGCAGCGTCGTCGCGACGACGCTCGAGAACCTCGTCGTGCTCTCCTACAACGCCGACGGCGCGTCGGGCTCGGCCGTCGAGATGGCGGGCGTCGGGCTCCTCGTCACGCTGCGGCGCAACGTCCTCGTCGGGCGGACCGGCATCGACGCGGGCGGCAAGGGCGACAAGCTCGGCCTGCTCGCGGTCGGGCTGCGCGTCGAGGACAACGTCGTCGTCGGCGTGCTCGCCGGCATCGACGTCGGCGGCCGGTCGGTCTACATGTACACCTGCCGGATCACCGCCAACGACGTCCTCGGCGGCCGCTCGGGCGCGATCGTCGCCAACGGCGCCGTGCGGCCCGGGGGCGCGCTGGAGGTCGCCCGCAACCGCATCGTCAACGACGGCGAGGGGATCGTCGTCGGGCCCGACGCGGCGGTCGAGGGCAACGTCGTCGCCAGCGGCCGCCGCGGCACGGGCGAGGCGATCGTCGTCGTCGACAGCGGTCTGACGGCGCCGCCCGGGCACGTCCGGATCCTCGCCAACCGCGTGCACGACCGCTCCGGAACCGCGATCGCGCTGCGCACCCCCGTGCGGACGTTCATCGTCAAGGACAACGTCCTCACCGACGTCGGCGGCGGCGGCGTGCTCGTCGAGGGCAAGGGCGCCGCCGAGCACGTCGCGATCGACAACAACGAGCTGCTCGGGATCGCCGGCGGCGAGGGCGGCGAGCGGGCCGCGTTCGGGATTCTCGTCGCCAACGCCCAGTCGGCCGCCGTCGCCGGGAACACCGTCGCCCGCGTCGCCCAGCAGCTGCGCGAGGCGGACTTCCGCGCCGCGATCGCCGTCGTCGCCTCCGGCGACGTGCGGATCTCCGGCAACGAGGTCGCCGGCATCGGCCCCGCCGACGGGTTCCTCGGACTCGCCGCGGGCATCGTCGCCGCCGGGCCGTTTGACCACGTCGTCGCGGCGGAGAACTCCGTGCGGCCGACCGCGGTCCCGCGCGGCGACGGCGGCTGGCACGCGCTGCTCATCCAGTCCGCCGGCGGGGGGCTGCTGCAGTTCGGTCCCCAGAAGGCGGTCGTCGAGACCAACAGCGGCGCGCTGCTGATCAACGGCGCGTGGGCGACGGCGATCGGCCGGCGCCGCGACAACGCGACCGTCTCCTCCAACGTCCTGGACGGCGGCGGGCGGCTGCCGACGTGCCTCGTCCGCGTCGGTGCCGACGTCGTCGCCGACGCCAACCACTGCACGCACACCGAGGGCGACGTGGAGGCGGTCGTCCTGCGGGCGCCGGCGATCACCGCGTCGACGAACCGCGTGCGCGGCGGCGAGTCGATGATCATCCTGCAGACGGCCGAGAACACGTTCGCCGCGGTCGGCAACCTCGCCCCCGCCGGCACCCACCTCGGCGGGCCGGGCAACGGCCTGCCGGACCCCTGGCAACCACTTAACCCGCACGTCCCGTGACGGGCGCGAACCGGAGGTAGGCGATGGCAGTCCTCGTCGTTGGCAACGAGAAGAACCTCACCGAGCTGCGCCCGCGCCTGTTCACCGGCCGCGTCCCGGCGGCCGCGCTGCAGCGCGCGAACGCCGCGCTCGTGGCGGCCAACCCGCATGTCGACCTCGCCGCCCTCGTGCCGGGGACCGTCCTGACGATCCCCGATGTGCCCGAGATCCCCGACCGCGGCGCGCTGTCGCTGGACCCCAGCGTGCACGGCGGCGTTGACGCGATCGCGAAGGAGCTGCAGCGCAACCTCGCGGCAATGCTCGACGAGGCCGAGGGCGTCATCCGGCAGGAGCGTGTCGAGCACAAGCAGACGATCGCGGCGTTCGATGACGACCTCGTGCACCGCGCCGCCGAGGACAACCAGGACCTCGCCGCGGCGCTCGAGGCCGCGCGCGACGCGATCGAACGTGCGGAGGCCGAGGCCAGCGCCCGCCTCAACGGCGTGAGGCAGGCGATCGAGAGGTGGAACGGCGAGATCGAGACGCTGCGCAAGCTCGCTGGATGACACCGGACGGAGCCCGCCGACGTGTCTTTCGTACGGCCGCCGCCCAACCTCGTGCGGGTGAATCCGAGCTGCTCGAGGACGACCTCGTCCGACAGGTACGAATGGGCCTCGACGATTCTTCCAATTCGTCCTCGCACCGGCCATCCCACCGCGCTCTTCCAGCGCAGCGTCGTGGCCCTCCTCCGTTACTGCGTCGTCCCTTGCCGTGGGTCTGTTCGCGTCGTCTTCGCACCGCTCGTGATTGACCGCTGATCGCCGACGTGATGCGTCGTCGCACGCAGCGAACAGGCAGAGCCCACTCATCACGCTCGCGACAGACGGCGGGGAGGGAGGCCTGCTTCCGGCAATCGCGCGACGGCTGACGCGTTGGGCCGTTCCTGGAAGACGAGCGACCAAGCCTCATTGGCGTCCTCGGGCGGCGTGGGAGGAACACCGGATCGCTCACGGAGCCGCGACCCGCTGCCCTCCTGAACGGAGGCGATAGCCGCTCGCGGCGCTGTCGCTTTGCCCGAGGAGCGGTCGCGCGCGACCGCATCGGCGAAAGTGCTCGCGCAAGGGCATGATGAGTCTGGGCGCCTGCAGTACGGCGACGCAGTCGCCGTTTCGGGAGCCTACGTGCGACGCGATCCGGGGGTGGCCGTACCGTGCAACGGGTGTCGGCGCCGTCCCGGGTTCCGCGTGCGCATGAGGCTGTCGTGCCAGAGGAGAAGCTGGCCGGGTATGCGCTTGATCGGGCGCATCCCCGTGGGCGCCACAAGGCGCGGGTGTTCAGCTCTGCGCTTGGGATCGAGCGGACCGACTGGCGCTATCTGCGTGACCAGTTGATCGAGGGCATCGTGGAGGCTGCGGTCCTCGGGACGCGTATCACGCCGTTCGGCGTCCTCTACGAGGTAATGGTGCTCGTCGATGGTCTCAACGGGGCGACGGCGCCGGTCGCGGCGATCTGGATCGTCGAGGACGACCGTCGGCCGCGGCTCGTCTCAACCTGGGTGGACATCCCGTGACCGGGTGCCACACTGTTAGGCCATGACCGAGCCGCGACACGCCGTTCTCGAGGTGGTCGAGTTCCTGGCAACGTCCGGGCGCTGGCCCGCCGGTACGACTGGCACCGTCGTCGAGGCCGACGACCAGCGCGCACTCGTT
>Ga0136624_1000073_pt1 | contig 28088 bp, 30 predicted proteins | sample AntDrymUQ4692206_2_FD_104802 | JGI IMG/M metagenome (GOLD analysis project Ga0136624, IMG submission 104802) | Polar desert sand microbial communities from Dry Valleys, Antarctica - metaG UQ469 (22.06) | ecosystem: Environmental > Terrestrial > Soil > Desert | place: Antarctica: Dry Valley... | reverse complement strand
CGGCGGCAAGTCGGGCCCGCTGCTGCCTCGCCAGGCCTTCGTCGCCCGCTTCCGCGAGGGCGACGTAGAGCGCCTCGACGGTGGGCCAGTGCAGATGCAGGTGGCGCGACCCGGGCTGCTGTTGCACCGGTTGGTCAATGACGCCTTGGCGCAGGAAGGCGTCGCACTGGTCACGCTCGGTGACGTGACCAGGGAGGCCTTCATCGATCAGTCGCTGCGCGAGGGTGCCGGCGAGTCATGGGTCGGCGAGGTGCACGAGCGCGACACCCCCATCAACGTCGAGGGCGCCACGTTCCGCGCGGCCGGGACCCTGCTGCTGGGCCTTCGCTACCCGGTATCCGTCGAGGGGCGGCCGCTACTGGTGGAGCTGGAAGGCGTCGAGCGTCTGTTCGACGGCGGCGATCCGCCGACCGTGGTGGGCACCTGGATCGTCGATGCCGTCGGGCGCGACGGCGACATGGCGGGTGTGCGAGACCTCTCAGCGGTCGGCGACGACATCCATCTGGTCACCGGCAACCTCGACAGCCGCCCCAAGAACAGCGTCGTGCTGCACGACTACCCGGGCGGTCGCGACACGGTGTCGACGCACTGGCGCGTGACGCTGCCGCCTGACGCCCACGGCGGTCACATCGCCGCGGAGCTGGTGCGCGAATTTCCCGACATGCACCGCATCGAGGGCATCGCCTCCGACGACGACGGCCGCTGGTTCTACGTCAGCGACGAGGACGACCACGTCCGCATGGAGCACACCCGCCTGATCTCCGACGCCTGACGCCATGTAGCCGCCTTCGCCGATCGTGTGCCGCCTCCGTCGCCGGGCCCGGGCCAGACGTCATGACGTTCTGCGCTGTTTAGCGGCAGGCGAGCACGAGCGTGAGGGCGTCGTCGAAGTCGAGTTCGGGCGCGGGTGCCCGTGCTCCCGGCAAGTGGAGGTGCGTCGGGCCACCGTCCTCGTGCTCGTGGCCCCGGGTGCTTGTCGAGTCGGCAGCGCAGCGCATCAGCTCGCATGTGGTGGTAGCCGTACTCGAGCAGCTCCAGCCGCTCACCGAGGACGGCGCGGTAGTCGATGAAGCCGCGGTCGTAGAACAGGAGGCGTTGCGTACGGGCCGCGTAGACGAGCCCGCCGCCGCCTCCTGACACGGCGCGGAAGTCGACACCGCCCAGTCGGAAGTAGCCGCCGTTTCTCTCGACGACGTCCTCCACCCACAGCACGAAGTCGGCAATGGTCTCGACCGAAGGCGGCCGGCGTCCCAAGGGCGCTCAGCCGACCCGGCTACCGGCCTGGATGTGCCGCCAGATGGTCCACGCCATCGACCACTCGGCGAAGTCGTCGGTCTCCACAAGTTCGCCGCCGTCATCGCGGAACGCGTCGGCGAGCCGCTCCGAAGGAACGCCGTAGCGGGACTCGAAGCGGTCGAGGCGTGCCCGCACCTCGTCGTGCGTGATCTCGGGGCCGAGTTTGCTCGTGGCCATCACCGCGCTCCCGTCTACAGGCTGTCTACAAGCGTACCGGCGCGTTCATCGGGTGTCTGCGGCCAAGGCGGTCCTGGTGCCCTCCTCCCCGGTTCCGGCACACATGGTCTCGCACCGCAGCCGGCGGTGAGTGTGCTATCCCGGCAGCCGGCGACGGGCCACGACGATGACCACCCGCCGCTGGTGCTCAACAGCGGCTAGGCCACGACTGCGGACTAGGCCCAGCATCCGGGCGCTACCGCGGCAAGCAGCATCGCGACCTCAGCGGCGTCGCCCGTCAATCCGCCGTAGCGACGGCCCGCGACCCAACGCCGACGGTACGACGGGTGCAGCAGAGCAACGACCGACGTTGTGTGTCCGCACAGCCGCACGCCCGCGTGCACGGCGGCGTCGCGCCGGTCGAGGTCCGGGTAGCTCGTCCACGTCGTCCACGCAGACAGATCGTCGGTCACGCGAGAGAGGAACACCGGCACGTGCTGACCCAGGGCGACGATCGCCCGCGGGCGCACCTCGCTGACCTGCTCGCACAGAAACCGCTGGCACCACCTGTCGAACGGGCTGCCCGGCTCGACGGCCATCGCCCCGGTGTTGGACCCACCACCAGCCTTCAGCCCGACCCAGATGTTCGTGAAGAAGCACTGATCTGGCGCGACGCCGACGCGCTTCGATAGCCCTAGCAACTCCCGCCACGTCGGCGTGCCGGTCTCCGCAGAACCGTACTGGCGGCCCTCGGCCAGCCGCTCGGCGTACCGCTCCTCGTTGTCGAGGTTGTTCCCGACAACCATCACACCGCCGTAGGGGAACGCGGGCGGCGGGCCACCCGGCTCCTGTCCCCACAGACCCGACGACGCCGCGAAGAACGCCGTGCCCTTCACGCGCGACGGCACCCGGACCGCTACCCCTGCGGGATATCCGTCGAATCGGTCCAGGCGCTCCCAGAAGCGCTTTACGGCGTGTCCTGGCCGGTCGCTCATCGCTTCGTGAGCGGAGGCCTGCGCTCCGACTTGAGCTCTTTCTCCAGTTGCCCTGCCTGCTTGCCGCTCGACGTCTCCATCCACGCGACCTGGCAGCCGGCCACCCAGGCGTTGACGGCGTCGACCTGCTCGTCGGTCATCACCGATGGCCGCTGCTTCGCCTGAGCCACGGTCGCCACGCCGAGATGCTCGGCGACGTTGCGCCGGAACGCCGACCGGGAGAGGTCGTGGCCGGTGTTGAGGTGCTCTCGCTGCAATCGGCGTTGCAGGCCGCCGGCGCGCGTCGCCACGCCCACGTAGACCGGCGTGCCGTCACGGTAGAACGCGTAGACACCGGGGTCGTCGGGATGGCCGCGAAGTCGACATCCGGTATGGGTAGGCGTGGCCGCTCGTTCATGCGCGCCCACGCGGGTCCCTGTCCGCCCTCCGCCGCAGGCCTCACCACGCCAGCTTCTTCAACGAAGCCCACAGGCCCTTGGTGGCCTTGATGTCACTCTCCGAAGCTAGACCAGGACGAGGACGCGCCCGCACTGCTCGCAGCGGGCGAGAGAGTCGACAGAGTCCTCGCGAACCTGCTCCATCTCGATGGCGGTGAGCTCCAGCCGGCAGCCGGCGCACGTGCGCCCTTGTAGTTCGGCGACGCCGACGCCGTCCTTGCGGGCGCGCAGCTCCTCGTAGTACTCGACGACCTCGGCGGGAAGGTCGCCGGCGACGGTGACCCGTTGCGCCCGCCGTGACGCCAGCGCGGCGTCGATGTCGGTGGCGGCGTGGTCGCGTGCCTGCGTCAGGGCGTCGACCTGGCCGGTCAGCTCGCCGTGGCGCTCCTGCAGCGTCGCCACCAGCGACTCGAGCTCCTCGGTCTGCTCCATGATCTCCAGCAGTGAGTCCTCCAGCTCGTTCTTGCGCGCGCGCAGCGCCCCCAGCTCCCCGCGCAGTGCCTCCAGCTCCTTCTCGGAACGGATGAGCCCGCCGTACATGCGGCCCTCTTCGGACTTGCGCCGCGAGTCGACCGTGGCGATTTCCTGCTCGTGGCGCTTCTGTTGCAGCCGCAGGCGCTCGAGCTGGTCGCGCGAGGTGGCGTACTCGCTGGAAACCCGCCCCAGGGTGTCGGCGTTGTCATCCAGCGCCTTCTGCTCGGCAAGGTTGGCGCGCCGGTGACCCAGCTTGCGGATGTCGGTGTCGATGCGCTGGAGATCGAGCAGTCGGCGCTGCTCTGCCGGGGTCGCCGAGATCACGGTGCTCCTTTGTCCAGCCCTGTGTCCCACCCTCCCCCAGGGTGGATCTGCCAGGGATCCGTGCGTACGGCCGACGCTAGCAGTCGAGCCGTCAAACCGCGGCGCGAGGCGGCCTGGGCCAAGGCCTGCTGCAGCAGTGGCAGGGCCGCCGCTTCCGTGGCGTAGTGGCCCGCGTCAATGACGGCCATCCCGGCGCTGCGGGCGTCGAGTGCGACGTGGTGGCGCAGGTCGCCGGTGATGTAACAGTCGGCGCCGGCGTCCAGGGCCGCGCCGATCAACGCGTCGCCGGCACCGCCGCAGGCCGCAACCCGGCGGATCGGGCGGTGTGGGTCACCGCCGACGCGCAGGTGGGGCGACGGCAGCCCGACGGCCAGCCGTTGGCCGATCGTGCCCAGCGCCAGCGGCGCTGCCAGATCACCGACCCGGCCCATCCCTCTGCCGGCGTCGGTCGCGCCCAGCAGCCGCAGGACATCGTAGGCCACTTCCTCGTAGGGGTGGGCGTGGCGCAGCGCTGCCACAGCGGCGCTCAGCCGTCCCTGCGGCACCACCATCTCGAGGCGGTCCTCGACGACCTCGTTGCGCCGACCGCGCTGGCCAACCGCGGGGTTGGCCCCCGCCGTGGCCTCGAATGTGCCGGTGCCACGAACCTGAAAGGAGCACTCGCGGTAGGCGCCGATGGTGCCGGCGCCGGCCGCCGTCAGCGCCGAGCGCACTCGCTGGGTGGCTTCGGGAGGAACGAATGTGACCAGCTTGCAATCACCATCGCCCGGGGCCGCCGGCGCCAGCGGCGTGACCTCGCCCAGACCCAGCAACCGCACGACCGGCTCGGTGGTGCCATCCACGGCGCTGTCGAAGTTGGTATGCGCGGCCAGCACCGCGATGCGCGACCGCGCCGCTTGTAGGGCGAGGCGGCCTGACACCGTGGCAACAGTGAGACGGTCCAGCGGCCGGAACAGCAACGGATGGTGCGCCAGCAGCAGATCCGCGCCCCGTGCGGCGGCCTCGTCCAGCGTGGCGGCAACGACGTCCAGGCACAGCAGCACACCACGCACCGGATCGTCGGGATCGCCGACCTGCAAACCCGTGGAATCCCAGGACGCAGCGTGATTTTGTGGATACAATGCGTCGACGGCCTGGAGCCAGTCGGCGAGGCGGTCGGCCATGACCGCAGCGTAGCGGGCCTGCTCAAGACCTGGGGGAACCGTCCGATACTTCCAGGACTGGGGGAACCGTCCAGGGAAGGTCAGGTGTGGTGAGGCGCCTAGCGCATCCGGTCAAGATCCGGCTGTACATCACAGCCGTGTCCGTGATCGGCATCGCCGCGTGGTTTGCGGCGTTTCCCGGCGGTGCCCGCGGCCTGCTGGCCGCAACGTCTGTCACCGTCGCCTTGACCGTCGCCGTGGTGCTCAGCGAGCTGCGTTCGGTGCGCTTCGCCCACGATGACCTCGGCGAGCGGACGTTGTCCACGACGTTCGCGTTCGCCCTACTGCTGGCAGCCGGCACCGCCCCGGCCGTGCTGGTCCTGGGCGCAGCCTCGGCCCTCGGCGACCTGCTGCAGCGCAAGCCCATGCAGCGCACCGTGTTCAACGTCGGCCAGTACGCGCTCTCGCTTGGTGCGGCAGGCATGGTCGCCTCCAGCCTGACGGGAGGAGCCGCCCTGCTGGTGCAGCCCCGGCTGGACGGTGCCGGCTTCACCGCCCTGCTCGCCGCCGGGACCACCTTCTACCTGGTCAACACGGTCCTGACGAGCACCGTCCTTGCCTTGCGCCAGCACCTGTCGGTCGCCTCGGTCATGCGCCAGGACTTTGTGGTCCACGCATTCACGTTCGCCGTGCTGTTGGCACTGGCGCCGGCCGTCGTCGTCGTGGCCAGCGTCAACACGGGCTTGCTCGCGCTGCTGGTGCTGCCGGTCATCGCGGTGTACCGCAGCGCCCGCGCGTCGATGGAGAAAGACCACCTCGCCTTGCACGACGCCCTCACCGAGCTGCCGAACCGGCGGCTGTTCCTCCAGCGCCTCGCCGGCGAGCTCCGCGACGCCGGTGAGCAGGAGCAGGTCGCGGTCCTCATCATTGACCTCGACCGCTTCAAGGAGGTCAACGACGCGCTCGGCCACCACATGGGCGACCGCCTACTGCAAGTAATCGGTGCCGACCTGCAGCGTGCGGTCAGCCCAGGCGCCCTTGCCGCTCGGCTGGGAGGCGACGAGTTCGCCATGGTCCTGCCGAAGGTGGACGGCGCGGACGACGCCGTGCGGATGGCCAAGGCCGTCCTGCAGCGGCTGACGACCCCGATCGAGATCGACGGCTTCACCCTGGACATCGGCGCCAGCCTCGGCATCGCGCTGTACCCGGAGCACGGCTCGGACGTGTCCACGGTGATGCAGCACGCCGACGTTGCGATGTACCTGGCGAAGGACGCGGACGGCGGCTACGAGGTGTACTCCCCCGAGCGTGACCCGCAGTGGCGCCAGCGCATCACCTCCCCCGCCGACCTGCGCCGGGCCGCGGAGACGGGTCAGCTCGTGGTGCACTACCAGCCCAAGGCCGACATGCGCACTGGTCTGGTCGAGGGGGTGGAGGCGCTCGTGCGCTGGGAGCATCCAGAGCACGGCATGGTGCCTCCTTGCGAGTTCATCCCGCTGGCCGAGCGCGCCGGACTCGTCGGCGTGGTCACCTCCTTCGTCTTGGACACGGCGTTGGCACAGTGCAAGCGGTGGCGCGACGAGGGCTTGGACCTGCAGGTCGCCGTCAACGTCTCCGTACAGAGCCTCTACGACCACCGCTTCCCCGAGATGGTGGCGCAGGGCATGCGGCGCTGGGCGGTGCCTGCCAGCCGCGTCATCCTGGAGGTTTCCGAGTCCACGGTCATGGCCGACCCTCACCGGGCCGCCCGCGTGCTCGCCGAGCTGTCGGCCATGGGGGTCACCTTGGCGATCGATGACTTTGGCACCGGTGCCTCGTCGCTGGCCTCGTTGCAGCAGCTGCCGGTCAGCGAGCTCAAGATCGACAATGCCTTCGTGCTCGGGATGGCCACCGACAGCGCCGACGCGACGGTCGTGCACTCCACGATCGACCTCGGCCGGCGCTACGGTTTGTCCGTCGTCGCCGAGGGCGTCGAGTCCCAGCGCGTCTGGCAGCTGCTGGCACGGCTGGGCTGCGACCAGGCGCAGGGCTACCACATCAGCCGGCCGCTGCCCGCCGACGAGCTGACCCCGTGGCTGCGCCGCAACCTGCAACCGGCGACGGACGGCGACATCATCCACATGCCGAGGTCGACCGCCCGCACTGCCGTCTAGGCGGTCCCGGCGGTCTAGGCTCGGCGGTACGCCTTCCCCCCCGCACCCCCGCTCGGCTCTACCCTGACGGGGGAACGACCCCGGCGCTGCCATGCTCTTTCCGACGATCCAGTTCGCGGTCTTCTTCCCGCTGGTCCTGGTGGCCAGCTGGCTGTTGATGCCGCATCCGGTGCGCTGGAAGCTGTTCATGCTGGCCGCCAGCTACCTGTTCTACGCCGCCTGGGACTGGCGGTTCGTCGGATTGCTGGCCGGGGTGACCGCCAGCAGTCAGATCGCGGCGGTGGCCATCCACCGTGCCTCGGATGAACGGTCACGGCGGCGTCGCCTGGCCGTGGCCGTGGCCGCCGACCTGGGCGTGCTCGCCTGGTTCAAGTACTACGGGTTCTTCGCCACCTCGCTGGCCAACCTGCTGGACCCCGTCGGCCTCGACCCTCCGCTGCCGCTGCTGCAGATCGTCTTGCCGGTGGGCATCTCGTTCTTCACCTTCCAGGCCATCAGCTACGTGGTGGACGTGTACCGACGCAAGCTGGCGCCGGCGCGGCCCATCGACGTGGCGGTCTATCTCGCGTTCTTCCCGCATCTGGTCGCCGGGCCGATCGTGCGGGGAACGGAGTTCCTGCCGCAGCTGCGCTCGCCCCGCGACCCCCGCAGGGTCGACGGGGGGCGGGCATTCCTGCTCATCGCGGGAGGCCTGTTCAAGAAGGTGGTGGTGGCCAACGTCTTGGCCACCACGCTGGTCGACCCGGTGTTCGCCAGCCCCGCCAGTGCCAGTGCGGGTGAGATCCTTGCCGCCACCTACGGCTACGCGGTGCAGATCTACGCCGACTTCAGCGGCTACACCGATATCGCCATCGGCTGTGCGCTGCTGTTGGGCTTCACCTTCCCCAACAACTTCGACCGGCCGTATGCGGCGGTGTCGCTGCAAGACTTCTGGCGGCGCTGGCACATGACCCTGTCGCGCTGGCTGCGCGACTACCTGTACATCCCGCTGGGCGGCAGCGGCGGCGGCGCCCGGCGCACCGTGCGCAACCTGCTGCTGACGATGTTGCTCGGCGGGCTGTGGCACGGCGCCGCCTGGACGTTCGTGGTGTGGGGCGGCATCCACGGCGTCGGGTTGGCGATGGAACGTCGGCGCGGGGTCGCACGCCATCCGATCGTCGGCCGCCTGGTTACCTTCCACGTCGTCTGCCTGGCCTGGATCTTCTTCCGTGCCGGCTCCCTGCCGGCTGCCGGCACGCTGCTGTGGCGGCTGTTGACCGCCTGGGGACCGGCGCCGCTGGTCACCCCGACGGTCGTCGCCGTCATCGTCGCGGCGCTGGCGGTGCAGCTGCTGCCCCGCGACATCGGTGCCCGCCTGCAGTACGCGTTCTCGCGACTGACTCCGACGTTACAAGGGGCCACGCTGGGCCTCTCCCTACTGGTCATCGACGCGCTGGGCCCGCAGGGCGTCGCGCCGTTCATCTACTTCCAGTTCTGATGCCGCTGCCACCGCCACCGCCCCGCCGGACCATGGCCGCCGGCCATGCGATTCTCGTCGTGCTGATCGCCCTTGGGATCGGCACGGTGCTCAACGCGCCGGGTTTGGCCGCCGCGGCGGCGCGCCAGCCCTTCGGTTGGCAGCGCAGCGCCGCGGTGACCGCGCTCACGCCGATCCGCGTCTTTTCCGACCTGGTCGGTCTGAACTGGCCGCATGTGGCCTTGGCGGATGTCGCCGCCGGTGCCACCGGCTCGGCCTCGCCCGGTGACCTGGTGTCAGCGGCGGCGCCCTCGCCGGCCGGCGACGCTGTCCGGGCCACCGCGCCTGCCACCGGCGATGAGACCGAGCCGGCACCGCGGCGTACCCCTGCCGATGACGATCGCCGCAGCGTCACGCGATCCGACCCGCTGCGGCTGTGGGTCGGTGGTGACTCGCTGACCAGCGAGTTCGGGCCCGCGCTGGTCGACGTGGCGGCGCGCACGCGCAGGGTCACCGCGGAGGTCGATTTCCGCTACTCCACGGGTCTGGCGCGGCCTGACTTCTTCAACTGGCCGGGGCAGCTGCGCGGGGTGGCGACCAGCGTTGATCCGGACGTGTTCGTCGTCATGTTCGGCGCCAACGACGGCCAGAACCTACAGGTCGACGGCCGCGTGCTGGGTTTCGGCACCCCGGCGTGGCAAGCCGAGTACCACCGCCGGGTGACCACCTTGATGGGACGCCTGTCGGCTCGCGGGCGGTGGGTGTGGTGGGTCGGCCAACCGGGGATGCGCTCGCCAGACTTTGACGCCCGCATGAGCCTGCTCAACGACGTCTACCGGTCAGCCGCCGCGGAACACCAGCAGGTCGACTACGTCGACAGCCGCGCGTTGTTCACCGGGCCGAGCGGCGGCTTTTCTCCCTACCTGGACGACGCCAGCGGCAACCGGACGCTGATGCGCCAGCAGGACGGGGTGCACCTGACCCGAGCCGGCGGCCAGCGGCTGGCCGCCGCCGTGTTCGCCGAGGTCGACGCGCGCTGGGGGCTGACCGCCGGGGACTGACGCCGGCCTGACCCTCCCCGGCAACGCCGCCAAGCAGGTGCCGGCATGACGACGGCGGCCTCAGCCGGCCCAGCGGCCGGAGCGGCCGGAGCCCGCACAGCGGCCGGGCGCCTCGCGGCGTCAGCCAGCCTGCCCGCTGACGCCCGTGATGGCGTCGACCTCGGCGAGCTCGTCGTCGGTGAGCTGCCATCCGGCGGCGGCGACGTTGCCCTTGATCTGCTCGGCGCTGGTCGCCCCCGCGATGACCGAGGGAACCGTGGGCTGGGCCAGCAGCCAGGAGAACGCCAGCTCCAGCAAACAGCGTCCACGCTGCTCGCAGAACCCGCGCAGGTTCTCCACGATCTCGACGTTGCGGGCGTTGCGGAACCGCTCGGCTCGCTGTCCCATGCCCGCCAGCCGGGACCCTTGAGGCGCGTCCTCGCCCGACCGGTACTTGCCGGTCAGCATGCCGCCCTCCAGCGGGAAGTACGGCAAAAGGCCCATGCCGTGGCAGCGGCAGGCTTGGGTCACGCCCTGCTCGGGTTCACGGTGCAGGACGCTGTAGCGGTTCTGGACACTGACGAAGGCAGCGATCCCTCGGTCCGCCGCGGCCTTCTGCGCCTCGTCGATCTGTGCCGCGTCGAAGTTGGAGCAGCCGATCTCGCGCACCTTGCCGGCCTGCACCAGGCCGTCCAGCGCCTCCAAGGTGTCGGTGATCGGCGTGGAGTCGTCAGGGGTGTGCAGCTGGTACAGGTCGATGTGATCCGTGCCGAGGCGGCGCAGGCTGTCGTCCACCGCCCGGCGCACGTAGTCGGGGGCGGCACCGCCGACCACCCCGTCCTCGGGCGAGGCAGCGCCGAACTTGCTGGCGATCACCGCCTCGTCGCGGCGGTCGCCGAGAGCACGGCCGAGCAACTCCTCGGAGCGGGTGCCGCCATAGGTGTCTGCGGTGTCGAAGAGGGTGATGCCCGCGTCGAGCGCCGCGGCGACCACCTCGCCGGTGCGGGCGGCGTCGATGCGGCCACCGAAGTTGTTACAGCCGAGTCCGACGGCCGACACGGTCAGGGAACCAAGCGTGTTCGTCTGCATGGGGCCGATCCTGCCCAGCGGCGCGACCCCGGCAACCTCATCCCGACCTGCGCAGCCGTCTGAGTTCCTCCCTCGGCGAGCCTCGACGAGAGCGGGGTCAGCTTCAGCCCGGGTGACGAGGCAGGTCCGGGGGCGTCATGCCCTCGGCGTCCCATGACAAGCCCTCGCCGATGCGCCTGGTCTGCTTGCCCCGCGCCAGCCAACCGTCGACGAACAGTCGTTCCTGATCCTCGAGTCCGTCGATGATGTCGCGGGGAGGCTGGTCACCGATGAACGCCACGCGAGGGTCGTGGCTGAGCAGGTCATACGCGCCTTCGTCTAACCGGGCCACGAACACCCGCGCCGAGACTTGGTGGACGACCTCGCCGACCGGTTCGCGTGCGTCACGAAGGACAACGAGAGCCTCATCATCCAGCATTTTCGCTCCACTCAGGCTGCGAAAGCCCGTGCCTCGGGCGGCGCTCCCGCTCACGCCCAGGGCCGATTCCTGGCTGCAGAATACGCCCGCTTTCACTCGGCCGCCAAAGAATAGTCTCCGCTAGCCGTTGACACCGGCAGCACACGGGTTGACACTCGTATGTATTAGTCACACATGAGCGGGCTCGGTGTGGCTCCAATGGCGGATGCGGAGGCAGGGGATAATTATGGCTGGCGATATTGACGTGCGCGAACGGCTGGTGCTCGTTCCTTCAAGCAGCGAGGCCGGCGAGGTGGCGGCCGCAGTTGAGAATGTCACGGGACATGTGCTGCATCAGTACGGACCAGACGTCCTGGTGGTCCAGGTTGCCGCAGCAGACGAGGCCGACATGGCCCGGGCCCTACCCGGGGCGGCCGCGCCTGTGGCGGCCGACGACGTCGCCGAGCGCGAACTTGAGCGGCTGAGCGAGACCGAACGCCTCGGGCTTTCGGCGCTGGCACAGCGCTCGACTGAGGATTATCGGCAGTCGAAGGCATCCAGGAGACTCCAGGGCGAGGCCTGGGACACCGACCAGGCGCAGACCCCCGGATGCGTGGAGGTCATCGCTGGCGACGAGCCGGCGCCGGCAGCCGGCCAGGAGGCCGGGGAAGCCGGGGCGGCCGGGGCTCCACTGAGCCAGCGGTTGCAAGGCAGCGTTGCGGTGGGGTTGGTCATCGTCGAAGGCCCGACCCCGGACCTGCAGTTCTCGCCGGCGCAACGGGCAACCATCGTCGCCGAGACCCAGAACGGCCTCAGCTGGCTGGGAGCACAGAACCCGAGCGGGGCAGTGACGTGGCACTGGGATATCAACGTCGTCGCGCTGACGGTTCCCGCCACCGCGCCCGCCACGGATAACGAGAGCCGCTTCCGTGACCCTGCGTTGGCTGAACTCGGCTTCGGGGCGGGCCATGCCGGCGCGCGCGCGTACGCCGAGGATCTTCGCACCCGGCTGGGCACCGACTGGGCCTACGTGGCGTTTTTCACCCAGTACCCGGTCAACCACTTCGCGTACGCGTTCATCGGCGGACCGCACCCTGGTCATGGATTACGACAACGACGGGTGGGGCCCAGCCAACATCGACCGGGTCTTCGCGCACGAGACGGGACACATCTTCAACGCACCCGACGAGTACGCCTCCAGTGGCTGCAACTGCGGAGGGGCGTGGGGCTTCTACGGCAGGCCGAACGGGAACTGTGAGAACTGCGCGCCGGGCGGAGGCGTGGCCTGCATCATGCGCTCCAACGATTGGGCCATGTGTGAGTTCACCCCGTGGCACTTCGGTTTCGCGATCAATCCACCCAACCTGGTGGTCAATAACTTCGGCTACGACGCGGGCGGTTGGCGGGTGGACCAGCACCCTCGGCTGATGGCCGACACCAACGCCGACGGCCGGGCGGACATCGTCGGGTTCGGCTTCGCCGGCGCCTACGTGTCGCGAGCGCAAGCCGACGGCTCCTACGGTGCGCTGCAGCTGGTCGTGAACGACTTCGGCTACGACGCCGGCGGCTGGCGGGTGGACCGGCACCCGCGGCTCATGGCCCGCACCAACCCCGACCGCAGCGCCGACATCGTCGGCTTCGGCAACGCCGGCGTGTACGTGTCACGCGCCAACGCCGACGGCAGCTACACCCCACCGCAGCTCGTGGTCGGCAACTTCGGCTACGACGCCGGCGGCTGGCGGGTGGACCGGCATCCTCGGGTCCTGGCCCGCATCAACCCCGACCGCCGCGCCGATATCGTCGGCTTCGGCAACGCCGGCGTGTACGTGTCCCGGGCGCAAGCCGACGGCTCCTACGGCGCCCTGCAGCTGGTGGTCGGCAACTTCGGCTACGACGCCGGCGGCTGGCGCGTCGACCGGCATCCTCGGGTCCTGGCCCGGACCAACCCCGACCGCCGTGCGGACATCGTCGGCTTCGGCAACGCCGGCGTGTACGTGTCGCGGGCGCAGACCGACGGCTCCTACGGCGCCCTGCAGCTGGTGGTGGCCAACTTCGGCTACGACGCCGGCGGTTGGCGCGTCGACCAGCATCCTCGGTTCATGGCCGACACGACCGGCGACGGGCTGGCGGACATCGTCGGCTTCGGCAACGCCGGCGTGTACGTGTCGCGAGCCAACCCCGATGGCTCCTACGGTCCGGTGGAGCTGGCGGTCACCAACTTCGGCTACGACGCCGGCTGGCGGGTGAACCAACACCCGCGGTTCCTAGCCGACACCAACGCCGACGGTCGCGCCGACGTCGTCGGCTGTGGCTTCGCCGGCGTCTGGCTGTCGCGGCTGTGAACCGCTGACCGTCAAGCCCGAGGAGGACGGGTGGGGCTCGGGGACGCATGCGGGACCCCAGCCGGGTGACCCAGAGGCGTGCGCCTCGGCGATGAGCGCCGGGGTGGTGTGGCGCACCGTGGTCCGGGCGGTGATTGCGCTGCCGGTACCGGCCCCCCGGCGCGGGTGGCGGCTAGCGGTTCTCGAAAGGGTTGAGCACACGCACCCCAGTACGAGCGACGTGGCTCGTGTTGCGGGTCACGAACATCAAATGCTCGACGATCGCGGTCGCCGCCATGAGCCCGTCGACGACCGGTACGGCGTCAGGCACGTTGAGCCTTCCCCACACTTCAGCGACGGCGCCTGTGATCGGCAGGACCCGGTCGCCGTAGTCGTTGGACAGCCGCTCCAGCCACACTGCATAGACCTCGGCCTGGGTGGGATCTCGCCTCCGGAGCCGCTCGACCCCCTGGCGGATCTCGCCGATCACGAGCACGCTCAGGAAGATATCGGCGGAGCCGACCGAGGCGAGCCACCGCTTGACGTTCGCGTCGCCGGCCGGCTTACGCGCCTCGGAGACGACGTTGGTGTCGAGCAGGAAGGCTATAGCTCCACGCTCCGCGCCACATCGGCGGGCCGCTCGATCTCAAGCGCGTCCAGGTCGGGGCCGGCGAGCAGGAAGTCCTTGAAATCCGGGAGGTCTCCACGGAGTTCGCGGAAGTCCCCGGCCCCCACCACAACCGCGACCGCCTCACCACGGCGGGTGACGACCTGCGGCCCGTCAGCGATGGCTCTGCGGACGAGTTCGCTGAACCGCTGCTTGGCCTCTTGCAGCTGCCACACCACCGCGGGCCCTCCTGTCTAGATGGTCTAGACCTTACCATGCCTCGCAAGCGTCACAAGTCGGGGAGCCAGGTTGCTCGTCGAGAACCAACGAGACGCCAGGATCTGGGGCGGAGACCCGATGACCCGGCCGCCGCTTGCACGTCACTCCCGCCGCAGCATCGACTCTTCGAGGTCAAGTTCGCGCTGGATGCGTCGGACGACCTCGTCGTCGATGCGGCGCTGGTCGCGGTGCTGGATGAAGACAGCGCGCTCTGCTGCCAGCATCTCTTGCCGCAACCGCCGGTAGGCCGCGCTCGGCGTCTCACCGCCGCGCCCAGATGAACGCGGCAGCCGCTCCCAGGCGGCGTTGGCTGCGCGCCTCGGCGCCGTGGCGCAGCTTCGCGATGGCGTGTTGCTGCAGGGGATCGCCGTCATCGAGCTCGTCGAGGCGCCGCGCGGCGGCGCTGGCGGCGTCGTGCTGCGCCTGAGCCTCGGCGAGTGCGTCGGCGTAGTCCTCCTCCCCCCGCACACTCAGTGCCCGGATCACTGCCGGCAGCGTCAGTCCGTGCAGCAGCAGGGTGCCGACCGTGACGACGAACGCGAGGCACAGGATCTCGCCGCGGCCGGGAAACGGCGCGCCGGATTCCGTGGACAGCGGGATGGCGAAGGCGGCAGCGAGCGAGACGACGCCTCGCATGCCAGCCCAGGAGACGACTGCCGGCTACTGCCATGGTGGCGCGGGCTCGCGAGCACGCAACCGGCGGGACAGCAACCGCGGCAGGTACGCCGTCGGGAACACCCACGCGACGCGCGTCAGCGCCGCGACCAGCGTCAGGGCGATCCCGTTGTCAACAGCGCACCAAGGCCGGTGTCGATGCCCTCGACGACCCCGCGCAGTTGCAATCCGATCAAGGCGAAGACCAGCGATTTGAAGTACCCCGGCTCGAACGATTGGATGGTCGGGTGGTGGGACGCCGCGAAGTGCGCGCTGGCGTGCCGACTGGGCGAGGAGTCGCAGCAGCCGACATGGCCGCAGGACAGGCACTCGCGCAGATGCACCCACTGCCCGCCGATGGCCAAGCACTCCGTGCAGCCCTGCGTGGTGCTGGGCCGCACCTCACGAATCTCGACGAGGTGCTCACACACAGCCATGGCTAGTGTCCTACCGCTTCGCTACATGAGGACATGGGACTTCTCCCTCTCGATCGGCCGGGACGGCAGGCCAGCCCACGATGTCGGCATGTGCACGGATCGGTGGGCGCTACAGGACTCGAACCTGTGACCTCCGCCTTGTAAGGGCGGCGCTCTCGCCAGCTGAGCTAAGCACCCATGGAGGACGCGAGTCTAGCGACGAGGCGGGCCTAGGATGGCCGCCAGCCGAACGCCAGGAGCACGCGATGAGCGACCCCGATCTGCCCGACGACCTGCCCGAGGAGACCGGCCAGCAGATTCAGATCTCGATCGACGACGACCATAAGCATGGCGCCTATGCCAACTTTCTGGTCGTCAGCCACTCGGCGCACGAGTTCACCTTGGACTTCTGTCAGGTGCTGCCCGGGGGCGACGGCGCCAGCGTCCAGGCCGACGTCGTCAGCAGGGTCAAGGTGGCGCCCACGATGGTCGGCAAGGTGATCCAGGCGCTGAACACCAACATGACCGCTTACGAGGACAAGTTCGGCCTCGTCCGCGAAGTGGGCTAGCCGGGCCGCCGGCCGGAGGCAGTGCCCTCTTCCGCGAGCCGGCAGCCGGTGGGCTGGCGCGTGCTGCCGCTGGCCGTCGACGAGCCGGCCGCGCTGCTCCAGCAGGGCGCGGCCGCGCTCGACGCCCTTGCCGACAACCCGACCCCCACCTTGCGCTGGTACCGCGCGTCCTCGCCGGCGCTGGTGCTCGGCCGTGGGCAGGCACCGATGGTCGCCACGCCCGGCGTGACCGTGGTCACCCGCTCCACCGGCGGAGGGGCGGTGCTGCTGGACAGCGGCCTGCTGTCGCTCGACGTCCTGCTGCCGCGCGGGCACGCGCTGCTCGACGGTGACGTCGGCGCCGTCTTCATGCGCGTCGGCGAGGCGTGGGCCCAGGCGTTGATCGATCTCGGGGTCCCCGAGGTCACCGTCTACCGTGCAGCGGCCACGGCGCAGCGTCGCGGCAGCGCCCGCCAGCAGCTGCTGGCGGCGATCTGCTACGCGACCCTCGGACGCGGTGAGGTGCTGTGCCGCGGCCGCAAGCTCGTGGGCTTGGCGCAGCGGCGTCGCCGGCCGGGGGCGCTGGTGCAATGCGGCCTGCTGCGTCACTGGGAGCCCGGGCCGCTGCTGGCCGCCTTCGGAGGCGACGCCGGCGACGCCGAGGTGATCGGCCACGCCGCCGGCCTCGACGACCTGGTCGACGACGCACCCGACGACGCGGCCATCATGTCGGCGGTGCAGCGACGGCTGGCGGGGTAGGTCGCAGCCATGGGCGACGAACTGGTGGTGGCCAGCAACCGAGGGCCGATCAGCTGGAGCCGGGACGACGGCGGCGAGCTGGTGCCCAGCCGCGGCTTCGGCGGTCTGGTGACGGCGCTGGCTGGGGTGATGCAAGATGAGCCCGGCGCCTGGGTCTCCCTGGCGCTGTCCGACGACGACCGCGCCGTCGCCGCCGAGCACCCCGACCAGCCGTTCACCGTCGAGGCCGACGGTTCATCGTTCACGTTGCGGCTGCTCGACGCCGGCGACCACTACCAGGCCTACTACAACGAGGTCGCCAACCGCCTGTTGTGGTTCACCATCCACCAGTTGTGGGGCGAGCCCTACGAGCCGTCCGGCGTCGGCTGGCCACCACAATGGCAGGACTACCAGCGCGTCAACGAACAAGTGGCCCAGGCGGTGGTCGCCGAGGACGGCGATGAGGTGTACCTGCAGGACTACCACCTGATGACCGCCGGGCTGCACGTCCGCCAGGCGCAGCCCGACGTCGCGCTGCTGCACTACATCCACACGCCCTGGGTGCAGCCGGCATACCTGCGGCGGCTGCCCGACCCGCTCAGTGACCGGGTGCTACGGGGGTTGCTGGCCGCCGACGTGGTGGCCTTCTCATCGCCGGCCTGGTGCGAGGCGTTCCGTCGCTGCGCCGCCGAGGCCCTCGGGGCCGCCATCGAGGACACCGACGTGGTGCTCGACGGTCGCCGTACCCACGTCAGCGACTTTGTCCTGGGCGTGGACGCCGACGACCTCGCCAGCTCGGCGGCATCCGATGAGGTCGCGACGGCTGGCGACGACCTCGACGCCGAGCTGGACGGCCGCAAGCTGATCCTGCGCGTGGATCGCAGCGACCTGTCGAAGAACATCCTGCGGGGTCTGCTGGCCTACGAGTTGCTGCTTGAGCGCCATCCCGAACACCGCGGTGGGGTCTGGCACTACGCCCACCTCAACCCGTCGCGCCAAGACGTCGCCGAGTACCGCGACTACCTGCAGGCCTGCCAGCAGGCCGGCGAGCGCATCCAGGAGCGTTTCGGCGAGTCGGCCCTGACCGTGTACGTGGGCGATGACTACCCCAGAGCCGTGGCGGCGCTGCAGCGCAGCGACGTGCTGCTGGCCAACCCCGTCACCGACGGGACCAACCTGGTGGCCAAGGAGGGCCCGGCACTGAACGATCGCGCCGGCGTGCTGATCCTGTCGCCCAGCGCCGGCGCCGCCGACGTGATGGCCGAGGGTGCGCTGCTGGTCAACCCCTACGACGTCGAGGCGCAGGCCGAGGCGCTGCACCGGGCGCTGACGATGGACGACGAGGAGCGCGCCACCCGCGCCCGCTTGCTGGACGCCGCCGCACGGCGCGGCGGGCCGCTCGAGTGGTTCGCCGCCCAACGCAGCACGCTGGCTGCGGCGGTGGCCCGCCGCTGAGGCTGACTCAGGTGCGCTATCGCCTTCGGCTACTTGCGCGATGGCGGCGGGCTCACGCTTCGGCCACGTGAGCGCTGACCGAGTGCTTACCGCCTCGCTACTTGAGCGCTCATGCCTGCTCGAGCCGGTCGGCCAGCCGGGCCAGCCAGTCGGCCACCGCCTCGGGACCCGGGATGACCGCGTCGGCGGCGGCGCGCAGCTGTGGCGGGGTCTCCTCGCCGTGGTCCACCGCGATAGCGGCGCCCCCGAGCTCGTGCGCCGCGGCGAAGGCGGCGAGGTCACCACGGTCGTCGCCGACGTAGACCACCTCGCCAAGGGCCAGCTCGCGGTGTAGAGCCCGCACCGACGCCCCTTTGTCCCAGTCCACTGGCGGGCGCAGCTCCTCCACCAGCTTGCCGGGCTCGCGGGCCAGACCCGTCTGCGCTGACAAGGCCTCGACGAGCTGGCTGACCATTCGCCCCGCCCGGTCCCGGTCGGGGGCGTTGCGCCAGTGCAGCGCCACCGACAGCCCCTTGTCCTCCAGCACGACGCCGGGCGCCCCGGCCAACGCGGCTGCCATGCGGTCCTGGACCTCGTCAACGACGTCGTGCCAGGCGGCCGCTTCCGGGCGGGCGCGGGGTCCGCCGTCGGCCCACTCCTGCAGCCCGTACAGGCCGAGCAGTCGCACCCCATCCACCGCGACCCGGTCGGCCAGGAACGCCACCGGTCGTCCGCTGATCACCGCCACGCAACCCAGCCGGCGCACCAGCCGAGCTAGAACCGCAGCCAGTTCCTCCGGCATCGCCGAGCTGGCCGGGTCGTCGACGATGGGCGCCAGCACCCCGTCGAAGTCCAACAGCAGCCCGGCACGCTCGGCGGCCTCGATCAACCGCTGAGTCACCCGTGTCAGCGCCGGGTCGGGTGCGGACGCAGCGGCCATGAGCCGAGCAGCCTATGCCGAGCGGGCGGGGCCGAGGGCACCGCCGCGGTCCCGCGCGCGGCGCGCCGCAACCGTGTGCATCCAACCGCGGCAACAGTCAGCCATGCGCCGAAGCGCTCCAGTCGGCACCGAGCGACCCGCCTGCCCGGCCGCGCTCGACGGCGACCATCTCGGCGACGATCGACAGCGCGATCTCCTCGGCGCTGCGGCTGCCGATGTCCAGCCCGCAGGGGCTGTGCAGCCGGGCGATGTGCGCCTCGGGAACACCGCCGTCGCGCAGGCGGCGCACCGCCTCGGGGGCGTGCCGGCGGCTGCCGAGCATGCCGACGAAGAACGCGTCGCTGGCCAACGCCACGCGCAGGACCTCGTCGACCCAGGTGGCGTCGTGGTCGGAAATCACGACCGCGTCGTGGGGACCCGGCGGGGCGGCCAGCAGGTAGCGAGGCGGGTCGTCGGCGCGGACCTCGACGCCGCTGCGCACCGCCGTGTCCCCACCCGGCGCAACGAGCACCACCCGACGCCCGATGCCACGGGCCAGGTCGGCCACGGCCCGGCCCACCGGGTTGGCCCCCAGGACCAGGACGGCCGGTTCGGGCTCGTTGACCTCGGCGAACAGCTCTATGGCACGGGCGCGGCCGTGCCCGGGGAAGTCCAGCCGGCGGCGGATGGGCGCCTCCTGGTCCAAGGCCTCGACGGCCAGGTCCGTCCCCGCCGAGTCGAACTCCGAGCAGCCCAGCGTGCCGGCCAGCACCCCACCGGCGCCAACGACCAGCTTGGCGCCGGGGTGGCTGGACGCGTCGCCCTCCACCGTCAGGACGGTCACCAGCACGACACGGTCGCCGCGACCCCTGGCCCGGGCCAGCGCGTCGTAGATCTCCATCAGCCGGACGGTACCCCGCCAGGGCGCGTCGACGTAGCCAGCGACAGGTCGCCGCACGACGGGGTGCGCCCGCTACGCTTCTGCCCGCAAGCTTCAGGAGGGCAGAGCCATCGGCGATGTGGTCACCAGCAACGATTCCAAGGGGGCAGCAGCCGCAACCGCGACCGAACCGGAGCAGGAGCCGGGGAAGGCGGTGGCGACCGAGCCGGTCGAGGTGGACCTGCTCATCATCGGCGCCGGGCCGGCGGGGTTGTATGCCGCCTACTACGCGGGCTTTCGCGGCCTGCGTGTGGCGATCATGGACTCCCTTCCGGAGGCCGGCGGCCAGGTCACTGCGCTGTACCCGGAGAAGCTGATCTTCGACGTGGCCGGGTTCCCGGCGATCAAGGGCCAGGCGTTGATCGACAACCTGGTGGAGCAGGCGTCGCCGTTCGACCCGCTCTACCTGCTCAACCATCGCGCCGAGGAGATGGATCGCGACGAGGCGGGCGGCACGATCACCGTGACCAGCCACCGGGACACGCGGGTGCTGTGCAAGAGCGTGATCATCACCGGTGGCATCGGCACGTTCACCCCACGGCCGCTGCCCGACGCCGAGGAGTTCGAGGGGCGTGGCCTGCGCTACTTCGTGCCACGGCTGGACGAGCTGGCCGGCCTCGACGTGCTGATCGTCGGTGGCGGTGACAGCGCCTTCGACTGGGCACAGAGCCTTGAGCCGCTGTCCAAGTCGGTGACGCTGATCCACCGTCGCGACAGGTTCAGGGCCCACGAGCACACCGTGTCGCAGGTGATGGACTCCTCGGTGCAGGTGCTGACCTTCACCGAGGTCGCGCGGATCCAAGGCCACGACGGTGTGCAGACCGTGGAGCTGTTCAATAGCCGCACCGATGAGCGGCGGACCATCGAGGTCCAGGCCGTGGTCGCGGCGCTGGGCTTCACCGCCGACCTGGGGCCGCTGACCCGTTGGGGGCTGACCCAGCACAAGCGCCACATCGTGGTGGACACCGCGATGCACACCAACTTGCCCCGGGTCTTCGCCGCGGGTGACATCGCCGAGTACGAGGGCAAGGTGCGGCTGATCTCGGTTGGCTTCGGCGAGGCGGCCACCGCGGTCAACAACGCGGCGATCGTGGTGGACCCTGCCGCCAAGCTGTTCCCAGGCCACTCCTCCGACCCGGGCTGATGGTGTGGGATCTGGCCGTGGTCGGGGCCGGCCCCGCCGGCGCGACCGCCGCCCTGGCCGCCATGCGGGCCAATCCAGAAGCGCATGTCCTGTTGCTGGACCGCGCCGAGTTCCCCCGTGACAAGGCCTGCGGGGACGGCATCGCCGTGCACGTCGCCGACCAGCTTCATGCGTTGGGCGCGCCGCAGGTGCTCGCCGGCGCCCCACCCGTCACCGGTCTGCGACTGACCACGCCGGGTGGCATCACGGCCGCGGGCCGGCCGCGGCGGGCGAACCACGTCGTGCCCCGAGCCGAGTTCGACGCCCGGCTGGTCGCCGCGGCCGTCGACGCCGGCGCGCAGCTACGCACGGCCAAGGTGCGGACCTTGACCAGCGACGGGGCCCGCGTCGTGCTCGACGACCGGCACAGCGCGCGCGTGGTGGTCGCGGCCGACGGGGCGAACTCGACGGTCCGCCGGCTGCTGGGGCTGCCCGCCAACCAGGGTGCTCACCTTGGCATCGCGGTGCGCGGCTACGCCCCCGGAGATCCGGGCGCCGTCGAGCAGCGCATCGATATGGTCGCCGACGGCTGGCCGGCCTACGCCTGGGACTTTCCGACCGGGACGGGACTGCGCAACGTTGGCGTCGGCGTGGCGCGCGACCGGCTGCGCGGCGGCAAGACGGCACTGCACCAGCGCCTGCTGACGTTGTACCCCGAAGTGGACGCCGCCTCGTTGCGCGCCCACCACCTGCCGTTCTCCTCGTCGCGCCCGCAACCGGCGCACGGACGGGTGCTGCTCGCCGGTGACGCGGCGTCCCTGATCAACCCCCTGTCGGGCGAGGGCATCTACTACGCGGTCGTCTCCGGCCGTCTCGCCGGCGAGGCGGCCATCCGCCGGCCGGACACCGCGGGCGCGGCCTACCGGCGGGCACTGCAAGCGATGCTCGGCCGTCACTTCGCCCACACCACGACGCTGGCCCGCGTGATCCGCCACCGCCCGCTGGTCGAGGCGGCCGTGACGGTGGCCGCAAAGCGTCGTGCGGCTTACGACGAGCTCGTCGAGATCGCCCTGGGCCAGGGGCTGCTGCACGTGGGCACGCTGGCGCAGGTGCTGGCGGCCTACCGTCCCGAACGGCGCTGGGAGCGGATACGCGCCCGCTGATCGGCATCACGGCCTACGTCGAGCCGGTCGCACGCTGGCGGTCCTGGGAAGCGCCGGCGACGCTGGTGCCCCAGGCCTACGTCGCGGCGGTCAGCGCCGCCGGCGGCAGGCCCGTGGTGCTGCCGCCGCTGGCGGACGCGGCCGAGGAGACGCTGGCCGTGATGGAAGGGCTGCTACTGACCGGTGGCGCGGACCTCGATCCGTCGCTGTACCAGGCGCCGCGCGACCCGAGGACCACGGGCATGTCGCCGGAACGCGACAGCGGTGAACCACCGCTGGCGCGCCGGGCCCTGGCGACTGGGCTGCCACTGCTCGGTGTCTGCCGGGGGATGCAGCTGCTGGCGGTGGTCTGCGGCGGCACCCTGCACCAGCACCTGCCTGACGTCGTCGGCCACGACGGCCACGGTCCCGCGCCAGCGTCCTACGCGCCGCATCCCGTCCGCCTGGACCGCGGCAGCAGACTCGGCGGCATCCTCGACGAGTCGGTGACGGTCCAGTCCCACCACCACCAGGGCGTGGCCACACTCAGCGAGCCGCTGCGGGCCGTCGGTTGGGCCGATGACGGCAGCATCGAGGCGGTCGAGGCCCCAGGGCCGGCGTTCGCGGCAGGCGTGCTGTGGCACCCGGAGGTCGGCGACGATCCGCGGCTGTTCACGGCGCTGGTCGCCGCCGCCCGTGATTACCACTGCGCCGGATCCCGGTAAAGCCGCTGGCAGCCGTCGTCTAGGCTTCCGCCGCATGAGCGCCCTGGCGCCACCACCGCTGCGCAACGATCCCGCGCAGTACGACGACCTCGCCGCCGAGTGGTGGCGGCCCGGCGGGGCGTATGCCGCACTGCGGTGGCTCGCGTCGGCGCGGGCGCGGTTGCTGCCGCCACCGCCGCACACGGACGCGCTCCTGGTCGACGTGGCTTGCGGCGGTGGCCTGATGGCCCCCCACACCCGCGGCTACCGCCACCTCGGGATCGACCTGTCGATGGCGTCGCTGCAGCAGGCACGCGCCCACGGTCTTGCCTGCGTCCAGGGCGACGCGACGACGTTGCCACTGGCTGACGAGGTCGCCGACGTCGTGGTCGCCGGCGAGATCTTCGAGCACCTGTCGCCGCAAGATTTGCCGGCGGCGGTGGCCGAGATCGTACGAGTCCTTCGCCCCGGGGGGCTGGTGCTGTGCGACACCATCAACGCGACGTGGTGGGCGCGCTTCACCGTGATCACCGTCGGTGAGCGCCTGCGCGGCATCGCGCCGAAGGGCTGCCACGACCACCGCCTGTTCGTGCCGCCGCAACGCCTCCAAGCGGCCTTTGCTCACCACGGAATACCACTCGCGTTCCAAGGCTTGCGGTTCTCATGGCGGGATTTCTTCGCGTTCTTGGCTTCGCGCAGCCGCCAGGTGCGCATGCTGCCCACGCGCTCGCTGGCGGGGGTGTATCAGGGGTACGGCAGGAAGGCGGCAATGTGACAGCGGTGCAGCTGGCATCAGAGTGCGCCCAGCAGTTCGCCAAGCGTGCCGAGGCCTACGACCGTGACGCGGCCTTTCCCAGCGAGGACATCGACGACCTGCGCGACGCGGGGCTGCTCGGCCTGTTGGTTCCCGAGCGTCTCGGTGGCATGGGCGCCGGCTTCGAGACCTACACCGACGTGGCCACCACCCTGGCCCACGGCAGCGGCGCCAGCGCGCTGGTGTTCAACATGCACGCAGCGGTCACCGGGGCGTTGGCGACCATCCCCGACGACCTGGCCCGCCAACTTGGGGTGCCCGAGGCCTTCTTCGCCGACCGCGACCGGCTGCTGGCCGACGCCGCGGCGGGTGCCCTGTACGGGGTGGCCATCACCGAGCGCGAGGCCGGTGGCCGGCTATCGGCGATGCGGACCACCTTCGCGCCCGAGGGCGACGGCTACCGGCTGCGGGGACACAAGTCGGTCTGCACGGGCGCCGGCCACCTCGACGGCTACCTGGTCGCCGCCAGGGCCGCTGACGGCACCGACGAGGCGCCGAGGGTCTCCTACTTTTTGGTGGCGGCAAGCGACGGCCTCACCGTCGAGCCGAGTTGGGACCCGCTGGGCATGCGGGCGACCGCCAGCAACGGCTTCCGGCTCGACATCCACGTCCCGGCGGCGGCGCTGATCGGCCGGCTGGAGGGTCTGGCCGTGCTGCTGGCCTATGCCATGCCGCAGTGGCTGGTCGCCTCCTACGCGTCGGTGTACATGGGCGTGGCCGAAGCCATCCTCGCCGAGGCCTTGGCGTACATCGGAGCGCGCGCCGTCGCCGGCCAGTCCGCGGGCCTCGCCCGCGTCGGATTCGTCCGTGCCCGGCTGGGTCGCGCCGAGGCCCAGGTCGCCGCAGCGCGGCTGGTGCTGCGTGAGGCCGGCCGCAGCGTGGACGCTCGACCCGTCGACCCGGAGACGGTGCGCTGGGTCTACCGGGCCAAGCTGCTCGCGGGCGACGCAGCGACGGAGATCGCGACGAGCTGCACGGAGGCGTGCGGCCTCGGCGTGCTGCGGCGGGGCGCGGTGATGGAGCGGCTGTTCCGCGACGCTCGCAGTGGCGCGGTGATGCCGCCGTCGTCGGATGTCTGCGCCGACGTGCTGGGCACCGCCGCCCTCGGGCTGGACCCGGTGACCGGCTCGGACGTCCGCCCGTGGTGAGCGGCACCATCACGGGGCGGGGCTGGGCGGTTCCGGCCGCGATGCCCCAGGACCGGCTGTGGGACGGCTTCTTCGCCGAGCACTACGGCCACAGCCGGATCGCCAAGCGGGTGTGGCAGCGTTCGGGTATTCAGACGCGTCATGGCGTGGCGGATCCCCGCGAGGAGGACGTCAGCGCCTGGAGCACCGCCGCGCGGATGCGGCGTTTCGTGGCCGAGGCCCTCCCCCTCGGTAAGGAGGCGCTGACGTCCTGCCTTGCCGACGCCAAGCTGCAACCATCCGACGTCGGGCAGCTGACGGTGGTGTCCTGCACCGGGTACGCCACCCCCGGCCTGGACGTCCTGCTGGCCCGGGACCTGGGCCTGCCCGCCTCTGCGCAGCGCCTGCATGTCGGCCACATGGGCTGCTACGCCGCGCTGCCGGCGCTGGCCACGGCGGCGGACGCCGCGGTCGCACGAGGTCGCACCACGCTGCTGCTGTGCCTGGAGCTGACCAGCCTGCACATCCAGCCGGCCGATCAGGATGTCGAGCAGATGGTGGCACACGCCTTGTTCTCCGACGCGGCGGCGGCGGTGGCGGTTGCGCCGGCAGGACCGGGCCTGGAACTGGTGGACCTGGTGTCGCGCACGGACGCCCCGCAGGCCGGGCTGATGAGCTGGGACGTCACCGACCTGGGCTTTCGCATGGGACTGTCACCGCGGGTGCCGACCGTGCTGTCGGGTCACGTCGTCGAGGTCGTCGGCGGGCTGCTGGCGGCCCACGGTCTGGCTGTCGACGACGTCGCTCACTGGGCGATCCACCCTGGTGGCCCCCGCATCGTCGACGTCGTCGCGTCGCGGCTGGGGTTGGGCGACGACCAGGTCACCGACAGCCGCGCCGTCCTGCGCGAACACGGTAACTGTTCCTCGGCAACGGTCCTGCTGATCCTCGACCGGGTGCTGGCGCGGGCGGACCTGCACCGCGGCGACCATGTCGTCGCCATGGCCTTCGGTCCCGGCCTGACGCTCTACGCCGCCTTGCTGCGGATGCGTTGACCCACGGCGTCGGCTGGCGCGGCGTCAATGTCAGCCGGCTCGCTGTCGTTGTTGTCGTCGTCGTCGTCGCGAGTTACGCCCGGGACGATCTCCCAGTCGAATAGGTGGTGGAGCAGCTCTACGGCGATCACGACGGTCTCCTGACTTGTGTGCGCCTGTCAGGGTGAATATCGGCACTCACAGCCACCGGCTTCAGCATCAACCCCTGGCCCCGTGGGCAGTGGTCGGTTAAGGCACGCATGGCCGAGAGTCAAACGGAAGGAAAGCAACGTGCACCTCAACGAAGCGCTGGCGTATGCCATCGAGGAGATCCGAGGGCTGCTGCATGACACCGCGCAGGGCCTGGACACCGCAGCGCTCACGTGGCGTCCGAATACGCAGGCCAACCCGATCGGGTGGCTGCTGTGGCACCTGACGCGAGTCCAAGACGACCACGTGTCGCAGATCGCCGGTCGCGAACAGGTCTGGGTCGCCGACGAGTGGGCGCAGCGGTTCGGGCTCTCGTCCGGCGCCATGGACACCGGCTTCGGTCATTCACCCCAGCAGGTGCAAGCCGTCGCGCCTGACGGACCCCGGCCGCTGCTGGACTACCAGGACCGCGTCGCCGAGGCGATCGCGGAGTACGTGGCAGGCCTGGAGGCCGGCGACTTCGACCGCGTCATCGACCGTTCGTACGATCCCCCGGTCACCGTCGGCATCCGCCTGCTCAGCGTCAACAGCGACGCGCTCCAGCACGTGGGCCAAGCCGCGTACGTCAAGGGCCTGTTCCAACGCCGTGCTTGAATGCGGTTGAGGGGCAGCCGGCCGCGCCATGGAGGAGATTGCGAATGGTCGAGTACACCGACGAGCCGACCGCGACCCGCATCGTCACCCCTGAAACGCCCAACGAGTCGATCATGTTCCCGTCGATGGCGGTGTACGTGCACTCACACGAACCGGGTGAGCGCGCGGAGCTGCACACCCACGCCGAGCACCACGTACTGGTCATGCGCTCGGGCAGGATGCGCTGGACCTTGGATGGGCAGACCATCGACGCGGCGGCCGGCACGGTGATCGTGGCGCCAGCCGGAACCGACCACGGCTTCGAGGTCCTCGGCGGCGAGAAGGTCAAGCTGCTGTGCATCGAAAGCCCCAACCCTGAACGCCCCACCGCTTCACTCCTCGAGGGCAGCCCAGAATCACGTCCGGCCTGAAGCCGCTGGGTCAAACGGTGCCGCGCTGGACGACCCATTCGTGCGGCTGGTGAGTCACTCCGGCGATTCGCTCGAAATCAGCATCGTAATGGAGCACCGTCAGCCCAGCCCGCTCGGTACAGGCAGCGATGATGAGATCCGGTATCGGCAAACGGTGCTGCCCGCGCAAGGCCAGCAAGCCCCTGAACTTCCAGCGCGCGGTCGTACACCTCGTCATCAAGCGTGGCTCGGGGAAGCGAACGGCGCTCGCTTGCCACCGCCTCATGCGTGTTCGCGTTTCTGGCGGAGTACCCCAACTCGAGATTGATGATGCCGCACGAGGCGATGAGCCCCTCCACTAGCAGCGGTTCCAGACGGCCGCGCACCGCTGCCACCGTCATGCGGGCGAGTGCGCTCTTGTCGGCGAGGTAGATCGCCGTCAACGCCACGCTTCCGCCATCACCGAGTTGTCGTCGAGGTCGAGCCCGTCCATGCTGGCCAGACGCTGGGCGTGGGCACGCCGTCGTGCGAGATGGATCACTTCGCGAAGAGCCCGATTCACGGTGTCCTTCATGGTGTCCGCGCCTAGGATCTGGCTGGCCTGAGCGAGACTGACTTCGTCAACATCGATGAGCTTCTTGGTCACGAGCACCTCCCTATCGCAGGGCCACCAGTATCCATCAGGCCAGCCTGGTATATGCGCCAACATCAGTACCGCTGATCCTGCGGGAGCGCAGCGTCGTTCGACGCGGGAGTCTGGCGTCGCCCGCGGTGATCAGTTCAGACGATGAGGTGCAGGTCGCCGAACTCATGCCAGCGGTAGCCGCCGGCCAGCGCCGCCAAATAACTGCGCTGTAGCAGCTCGCGCCCGGCGATGGCCTCCAGCAGCGCCAGGTGGGAGGCGCGCGGCTCGTGCCAGCCGCTGATGATGCCGTCCACCGCGTGCACGCCGCCCGCCACTGACACCACGTGCTCGGTCCAGCCCTCGCCGGCGTGGACGACGCCGTTGGCGTCGGCGGTGGTCTCCAGTGCTCGGGTCACCGTCGTGCCGACGGCGATGATCCGCCCCCCGTTCGCCCGGGCGGTGTTGACCCGCTGCGCGGTGGCCGCCGGCACGCGGTAGCGCTCGGCGTATG